>Ga0075520_1000593_pt1 | contig 16369 bp, 13 predicted proteins | sample NGEPerB_FD_75100 | JGI IMG/M metagenome (GOLD analysis project Ga0075520, IMG submission 75100) | Arctic peat soil microbial communities from the Barrow Environmental Observatory site, Barrow, Alaska, USA - NGEE PermafrostAB12-B | ecosystem: Environmental > Terrestrial > Soil > Wetlands > Peat ... | reverse complement strand
GCGTGGGCCCTGGCGTCCGGGCTTCCGGGCCGGCCCGCACCCCGAACTCCATCTCGGGGGCGTCGCAGTGGATCTGGGGGGAATCGGCAAGGGGTTGGCGGTGCGCTGGGCGTCACACATCCTGCGTCGCGGGCTCGACGACTTCCTCCTCGACGCCGGGGGCGACTGCCACTGTCAGGGATCGGGGCCCGATGCTGACGGCTGGCTGGTCGGGGTCGAGGACCCGAACGGGGGTGACCTCCCCGTGGCCGTGCTCTCGCTCCGGGACCAGGCGTGCGCCACCTCCTCGACCCGCCTCCGGCGGTGGCGAGCGGGCTCGGAGTCCGTCCACCACCTCATCGACCCCTCGACGGGTCGTCCGGGAGGCGTCGGGCTGGCATCGGTGACCGTCGTGGCCACCGATGCCGCCGATGCCGAGGTCAGCACCAAGGCACTGTTCCTGGGTGGGATCGCCCACATCGCCGACGAGGCCCGCCGCGGCACCGTCGCCGCCTTGTGGGTCGAGGAGGACGGAACGGTGGCCTGGACCGCGGCGATGGCGCCGTTCATCACGTGGCGGGGCCCCCGGTCATGACGACCACCCTCGTACCGGGCCATCGGCCCACGCCGCCGCGTCCGGTGCCCGATCTGGTGCCGACACCGGGTCCACCGGGGCCCCGACGGCGCCGCCTGCCCCCGGCCCCGGGCGCGCACCGGTCGGTCGTCCCGATCGTGTTGTTGCTGGCCATCCTCGCCGTCTCGTTCGGGCTCGGACACCTGGCCGCACCGCCCGCCCGGTCCCTCCTCCACGACCGGATGCTGCCGTGGATCCTCGGTCGCAGCCTCGGAGTGGCCACGTACCTCGCCCTGACCGCGACCGTCGTGCTCGGGCTCTGGCTCCGGCACCCCTGGAGGGCGCGTGTGAGGCAGCCCTCGGCCGAGGCCATCCTCTGGGCCCACGTGGCACTGGCGGCCTGCACGCTCGCCCTGCTGGTGGGCCACCTGAGCTCGCTCGCCCTGGACCGGTACGCCGGCGTCGGATGGCACGGCGCCCTGGTGCCGTGGGGGTCGAGCTTCCGCCCGACGGCCGTCGCGCTCGGGACGTGTGCCCTGTACCTCCTCGTCCTGGTGGTCGGTACGGCCGCGCTGGCCGGATCGATCGGGCGGGCGGTGTGGTTCCCGATCCACACGGCGGCGGTGTTCGTGTTCTGCACGAGCCTGGCCCACGGCGTCCTGTCCGGCAGCGACAGCGTCAGCCTCAGATGGGTCTATGTGGCGTCGGGGTGCATCGTGCTCGTGCTCCAGCTCACCCGATGGGTGGCCGGGACGCTCCGACACGGCTCGGCGGTGGTGGTCGGATGACCGTCCTGGCCGGGCCGGTGCCGGTCGCCGATCCCGGCGCCGCCGGCACGTCACCCCTACCCGAGGAGTTCGGCCGGACGTCACGGCCCGCCTCGGTGGGCGGACTCGGTGCCGTCGGGACCCACCTCCTGGCGGGTCCGGCGCCGGGGCGCGGCGAGCACCTCGGCGGCCATGCGGCCCGATGGGGTCCCCTGCCCGGGCTCGACGGCACCCAGATCCGCGCGCTCCTGCGATCGAGTGGCCTCGACGGACGGGGCGGCGGCGGCTTCCCCCTGATCCGAAAGGTGGAGTCGGCCCGATTGGCGGTCGGTGACCCGCTGGTGGTGGTCAATGCGAGTGAGAGCGAACCGGCCAGCCGGAAGGACCGGACGCTGTGCAGCGACCGTCCCCACCTGGTCCTGGACGGCGCCGCACTCCTGGCCCGTGCCGTCGGCGTCGAGGAGGTGGTCGTCCACTTCCACCGTGGTGCCATCTCGTCGATCAGGGCGATGGAGGCCGCCCTGGCCGATCGGCTCCGTGGGTCGATCGCCGACCCCCGCTGGCGGATCTCGGCCGGTCCGGACCGCTACGTCTCGGGCGAGTCCTCCGCGGTGGCCTCGTTCGTCGGAGGCGGCGAGGCCCGTCCCCACTTCACCACCGTTCCCCTGGCCGTCCGCGGACCGTCGGGTGGACCCACGGTGGTCAGCAATGTCGAGACGGTGGCTCACCTGGCCGCCATCGCGCGCACCGGGAGCGACGCCTGGGCCGCTCGGGGAGCAGTCACCTCGCCCGGTCCCCGGCTCGTCACGGTGACGGGGATGGTCGGCGACCCCGGTCAGGTACTCGAGCTGACCGGGGTCTGCACGGTGGGCGACATCCTGTGGGCGGCCGGCGTCGCCACCGCTCCCGGTGCCGTGCTGCTCGGAGGCTTCGCCGGCACCTGGGTACGGGGCGACACGGCCTGGCCTGTGCCCTTCACCCGTGACGGGCTCCGCCATGTCGGGGCCCAGCCCGGGTGCGGGCTGGTGGGTGTGCTCCCCGGTGACGCGTGCGTGCTGGCCGAGACGGCCCGGATCATCGGGTACCTGGCCGGCGAGTCGGCCGGGCAGTGCGGGACCTGCGTCGCCGGTCTCCCCACGCTCGCCGCCGGCTGGGAGGCACTCGCCAGCGGCGGGCTGTCCCGGCGAGGCCTCCGACGGCTGCGACAGCTGGCCGACACCGTCGACGGTTCCGGTGCCTGCGGCCATCCGGACGCGGTGGTGCGCCTGGCACGGTCCGCGCTGGACGTCTTCGGCGACGACGTTGGGGACCACCTGGCGGGCCGTCCGTGTGGCGGTGCCGGGCGCGCACCGACCCTCCCCGTGCCGGCCACTCACCGAGCCGCCGGGCATGACGACCCGGGAGCATGGCGATGACGGTGACGATTCGCATCGACCCGACGCGGTGCCGCGGACATGCCATCTGCACCCTCTTCTTCGCCGACGGCATCGAGCTCGACCAGTGGGGGTTCGGCCAGATCCTGGCCCGGGACATCGACGCCCCTCGGGACGTCCGACGGGCGAGACGAGCGGCGGCGGCCTGTCCCAATCGGGCGCTCGTCGTCACCACCAGCGCGGCGGTGCCGTTGCCGACCGCTCGCGGGCGCTGACCGATCCGCCCTTGTCCCCCCGCCTCCGAGCTGGTGGACTGGGCGAGGCCCCCCGTGCGCGGGAGCGCCCTGCGTCCGGGCTGTCCCCGGATGCGCCTCTGAGCGACGTGCTCACTCGAGACCCCCCGTCGTCGACGAGGAGTGACCGTGGGCAAGGTGGTGGCTGTCGCAATCCTGCTGGCCTGTGTGGTGGCCCTGGGCGCCGCCGCCCTGGCCGCAGCTGCGGGCGGGTCGTCGCCCACCACATCGGCATCGGCGGCGGCCGGAGTGGGGGCCGCAGTCGGAGCCGCCGGGCGACCGGCCCTACCCGACGGCTGGGCGGCGTTGGACCGGGCCGCAGCGGCCACCTGTCCCGGACTCCCGTGGTCGGTACTCGCCGCCATCGGGACCGTCGAGTCCGACAGTGGGCGCTCCACCGCCCCCGGCGTGCGGTCCGGCGCCAACCCGGCCGGTGCCGAGGGGCCGATGCAGTTCGAGCCGGCCACCTTCTCTGCGTATGCCACCGTCGGGCCCGGTGGCACCGACCCGGCCAGCCCCTACGACCCGGTCGATGCGGTGTTCACCGCGGCCACCATGCTGTGCGCCGACGGGGGCGGCGCCGCCTCGGGTCTCCGGTCTGCGGTGCTCGACTACAACCACTCGACCACCTACGCCGACGACGTCCTCGCCCTCTCGCTCGCCTTCGGTGACGACCCGTCCCTGGACGGCACGGTGGCCGGCGTCCTCGAGTTCGCCGCAGCGGCGCTGGGCACGCCCTATCTCTGGGGCGGGATCGGTTCCGGCGGCTTCGACTGCTCCGGCCTGACCCGGGCCGCCTTCGCGGCGGCGGGCACCTCCCTGCCCCGGGTGGCCCAGGACCAGTTCGACACCGGTCCACCCGTGCCCGACAGGTCGACGGTCCGACCCGGCGACCTGGTCTTCTTCGGTACCGGGCCGGCAGGAGTGGACCACGTCGGCATCTACGTCGGGAGCGGTCTCATGATCGACGCTCCCCACACCGGGGCCGTCGTCCGCGTGGAGTCCGCCGGATGGTCGGGACTGGTCGGGGCCACCCGACCCGGGTGACCGTGCTCGCCGCCCTGCCCGGCCCTGCGCCGCCCGTCACCCGTCACCCGACGACCCGCGCTACCCGGTCGACGAGTTCCGCCGGTGCGGCGTCGATCGCCTCGTGACCGACGGCGGGCAGGACCTCGATCGTCGAACCGGGGATGACCCGGGCCAGCGCGTCGGTGACCTCCGCGGCCCACACCGGACTGCGGTCGCCCAGGAGGAAGCGGGTGGGACAGGTGACCGAGCGCGCCACGCCCACCAGGTCGATCCCGAGGAGGGCACGGCCCTCCCGGGGGAGGGTGGCCGCCAGGACCGCCAGGATGTCGTAGGCCGGGGGTGCCTGGCGAAGGGCGTCCACCTCGGCGTCGTCGAGCCCGATGATCTCCTGCAGGAAGGCGACCATGGCCCGTCCGGCGCGCCCCTCGGACACATAGGCCGCCATGCGGTCCACGAATGCCGGGGTGACCGTGGCCGCACTCGGCGGCTCGTAGAGGATCAACCGGCCGATCGGCCCATCCCTGCCGGCCGCGCCGATGGCGCAGGTGGCCCCGTAGCTGTGGGCGAACACGGACGCCGGTCGGCCCGCCTCGGCGGCCAGCTCCGAGCACACCGCGGCCACATCGCCGAACTCCGCGTCGACGGAGTAGTCCGCCGCGTCGCCGCTCGACCCCCGCCCCCGCCGATCCATGGCCGTCACCGTGTACCGGCGGGCGAACAGGTCCCATACCGGCTCCCACCGCTCGATCTGGCCCACCCCGCCGTGGACCAACAGCAGGGGTGGCCCCGACCCTGCCGTCAGGAGGCCGATGTCGACCCCGTCACCCCGAACCGTCCCGCGGACGCCGTCCATCCGGTGATCGTAGGGTCCCCGGAGACCCGGCAGCTGCTCAGTCGGTCGACCGCTTCCGCCCGAAACCGCCGAGCAGGCGGCTCGACCGCTCGTCGGAGAGCCCCACCCGCCGCTTGATCCAGTCGTAGGCCCGCACCAGCTCCTTGTCGAGGAAGATGAGGACGGCCTTGGGGCCGTCACCGGGTCGGGCCCGGTACTCGGTGGACCGGGCCACCGGCCGGTCCTCCACCGTGTAGTAGTAGATCGCCAGCGAACGGCGGGCGCGGTCGGGTGGGCAGCGCAGCGGATCGGGGTGCCCGTGCCAGGTGTCGGCACCGGTGGTGAAGACCACGGCCCGGTTGGCGATCGGGGCCACCACCTCGACCCGGGTGCTCATGTCACGGCTCCACAGCTCGAGGTCGCCCCCGTACGAGGCCGGCCAGTCCTCGTTCAGGTACACCAGCAGGTTCGCCCGCCGGTGCCAGTGCTGGTGGTGCGGGTGCACCGTGAAGTCGGCGTGGATGTTGAGGAAGCCGCCGGCACGGGTCTGGTGCAGACCGGCGCCCTCGAGGCTCGGATCGGCGATCAGTCCGTCGATCCCGGTGAGTCCGCCCAGGAAGTCGAGGAAGCGGGGGGAGGTGAGCTCCTGGTACACCGCTTGCAGGGTGGGGCCCCACGTCGTGGGATCCGTGTTGGCGAACTTGCGCTCGTTGGCGTGGACGTAGTTGACCCAGTGCTCCCGGTCGACGGGAGGCACCTCGAGCGCCGCCTCGTGGGCGACGTCGGCCCGGAGGAAGTCGTCCATGGCGATGTGGGGAAACGGGGGCGCCTCCCGGTACCGCTCGCGCAGTTCGGGCAGTCGCCGTTCGAGGTCGTCGAGATCGAGGCACGCTCCCGGCGTGATCCCCGTGCCGGCGTCCTGTTCGTCCGGACTCACCGTGGTCATGGATGTCCCCTTTGCCCGTGCCGCCGACATTCCGCAGATGCAAGGAGTCTGGGGCCGCCGGCACCGCCGTCTCCAGGGTCCAAAGTCCCATCCCCGCGCCCGTAGGCCCAGTTCCCCACTGTGGGTGGCCGCACGACGCTCCTGCGTCGGGCTCCGGCCGGGTGGGCGCACGCCAGGACGGCGCCACCCCCTCGCTAAGGCGCGGGGAAATGCCCGACTGGTCGACCATCGCGTCGTTCGCCACCGCCGGCGGCACCCTGGTGCTGGCCGTCTCCACCTTTGCCGCCGTGCGCTCGTCCAACCGCTCGGCCCGCATCGCCGAGGAGGGCCTGCTCACCGGCCTCCGGCCTGCTCATCCCGTCCGAGGGCGACGACCCGGTGCAGAAGGTCCTGTGGAGCGACTTCCACAAGGCGTCCCTGCACGGCGGACGGGCGGTGGCCGAGGTGGAGAACGAGGTCATCTACCTGGCCATGGGGGTGCGCAACGCCGGCTCGGGCATCGCGCTCCTCCATGGCTGGCACCCCTACCCCGGCCGCGCCTTCGGCGAGGTGCCCCCCGTCGATCCCGGGGAGATCCGGAACCTGACCATCGATCTCTACGTCCCACCGGGTGGGGCCGGCTACTTCGAGGCGGCCGTCCGGGAGCCTGACGACGCGGTCTACGACGAGCTCGTGGCCACCATCTCCGGGCGCCGGCCCTTCACCATCGACTTGCTCTACGGCGACCTCCAGGGGCGCCAGCGGACGATCAGCCGGTTCACCATCGTGCCGGTCGACGACGGGGACGGCTGGTTCTGCCGTGCCAGCCGGCACTGGAACCTCGACGCACCGGCCCCCCGCTGAGCCGTCGGCCCGAGCGCCTCAGCGCGCCCGGCGCCACATGGTGGTGACGACGGGCCCGCCGCCCGCCAGTGCGAAGACCGAGGCGTCCTCGAAGCCGACCGACCGGTACCGGTCCAGGTTGGCGGGATTGGTCGACTCGAGGTACGCCGGACGGTGTTCGGCGTCGACCAGCGCCAGGTTGTCGATCAGCAGGTCCATGCCGATGCCGCGGCCCCGGTGGTCGGGATGGGTGCCGAACAGGCTCAGGTAGTAGTGGTCCGGTTCCGTCGGGTGGGCCTGCTCGAAGTGGGTGCCGAGGGCGTCGATGCGCCCCGTGTCGGGTCCCAGCAGTTCCTGGACGAGCGCCACGAGGCGCGCCTCGTGGGGCTCGGGAAGCTCCGACCGGCCCGGTGGGATCCACACCGTGGCCGCCGCCGCCTCGGCCGCGGACCAGGTCCAGTCGTAGTCCACCGCGGCCTCGAGCAGCACGGTCCACACGGCGGCCAACTGGCGGGGGCGCACGACGGGGTCGGGCAGCACCCACGACCACACCGGGTCGTCGTGGAACGCGCCGGCCAGGGCCGTGGCCAGGGCCGGTAGCTCGTCGGGCCGTGCGCGGTGTGCTCCCATGGACGCAGTCTGCCCGACACCGACCGGCCGGAACCGGGGGTCGGCCCCTAGCTAGCGGAGCGCCAGCTGGCCCGGTGTGATCGGCGCCGGCAGCGACGTGTCCCCCATCAGGTGCCGGTCGACGGCGGCGGCGGCCGAGCGCCCTTCGGCGATGGCCCACACGATGAGGCTCTGGCCCCGGGTCATGTCCCCGCAGACGAAGACGTTGTCGACGTTGGTCGACCAGTCCGCATCGGCGGCCACGCTGCCCCGGGCGTCCAGTGCGAGGCCCAGGTCGGACACCACCCCGTCGGGCTCGGCACCGAGGAATCCCATGGCCAGCAGCACCAGCTGGCACGGGAGCTCGAACTCACTGCCCTCCACCGGACGGAACGACGGACGCCCGTCGTCACCGGTGGTCAGTTCCACCTCGTGGCCGCGCAGCCCGGCCACCCGACCGGTGCCGTCGTCGAGGAACTCGTCGGTGGTGACCGAGAACAGCCGCTCGCCGCCCTCCTCCAGTGCCGAGGAGGTGCGCAGGATGAGCGGCCAGGTCGGCCACGGATTGTCACTGGGCCGGGCGCCGGGGGGCTCGGGGAGGATCTCCAGCTGGTGGACGCTGGCCGCACCCTGACGGTGGGCGGTGCCCAGGCAGTCGGCACCGGTGTCGCCGCCCCCGATGATCACCACGTGCTTGCCCTCTGCGGTGATGGGCGACGTGGCGAGCGACCCCTCCTGCACCAGGTTGGACGGCTTCAGGTAGTCCATGGCCCGATGGATCCCGTCGAGCGAACGGCCGGGCACGGGGAGGTCCCGGGGCAGCGTGGCCCCGCCGGCCAGCACCACGGCGTCGAACCCCGCCACCAGGTCGGCGGCGGCCAGCACGGTGGCGCCGTCGGCCACCGCCCGGGTCACGTCGGGTGAGGGTGCACCCACCGAGACCCGACAGCGGAACTCGACCCCCTCCGCCTCCAGCTGGGCCAGGCGTCGGTCCAGGACGGCCTTTTCCATCTTGAACTCCGGGATGCCGTAGCGGAGCAGTCCGCCGGGCCGCTCGGCCCGTTCGTAGACGACGACGGCGTGGCCGGCACGGCACAGCTGCTGGGCGGCGGCCAGCCCGGCCGGCCCCGACCCGACCACGGCCACCCGGCGTCCCGTCGGGGCGCTCGGCCGCACCGGCTCGACCCAGTCCTCGGCCCAGGCACGCTCGATGATCTCGTACTCGATCCGCTCGATGGCCACCGGATCGTCGTTGATGCCGAGCACACAGGCGCCCTCGCAGGGTGCGGGGCACAGGCGGCCGGTGAACTCCGGGAAGTTGTTGGTGGCGTGCAGGCGCTCGATGGCTTCGGACCAGTCGTCGCGGTAGACCAGGTCGTTCCACTCCGGGATCAGGTTGCCGAGGGGGCATCCCTCGTGGCAGAAGGGGATCCCGCAGTCCATGCACCGAGCCCCCTGGGTGGAGGCCGACGCCGGCGGGAACGGTTCGTAGACCTCCTTCCAGTCGCGCAGACGCACCGGGACCGGACGCCGCTCGGGCAGCTCCCGTCGGTACTTCATGAAACCGGTGACATCACCCACGGGACACCTCCATGACCGCCTCGTCCACCGAGCGTCCCTCGGCCACGGCCCGTTCGGTCGCCTCCAGCACCCGGCGGTAGTCCCGCGGCATCACCGTGACGAACTGCTCGCACTCGTTGGTCCAGTCCGCCAGCAGCCGGGTGGCCACCTCGGAGCCCGTCTCCTGCTCGTGGAGGTGGACCCGGTCCCGCAGCCACAACCGGTCGTCATGGCCCAACGGCTCCAGGTCGACCATCTCGTTGTTGTAGACGCGCGACAGCTCGCCCCACGGGTCGTAGACGTAGGCGATGCCACCGGACATCCCGGCACCGAAGTTGCGGCCCGTGGGACCGAGCACCACCACCCGACCGCCGGTCATGTACTCGCACGCATGGTCGCCCACGCCCTCGACGACCGCCACGGCGCCCGAGTTGCGCACGCAGAACCGCTCCCCCACCTGACCCCGCAGGAAGACGTCACCGCCCGTCGCCCCGTACAGGATCACGTTGCCGGCGATGATGTTCTCCTCGGCCGCGAACGGGGCGTCCTCGGCCGGGCGCACCACGATGCGCCCACCGGAGAGCCCCTTGCCGAGGTAGTCGTTGGTGTCACCAAACAGCCGCATGGTGACCCCCTTCGGGACGAAGGCCCCGAAACTCTGGCCGGCCGACCCCCGGAACGTGAGGTCGATGGTGCCGTCGGGGAGCCCGGCGCCGCCGTGGCGACGGGTGATCTCGTAGCCGAGCAGAGTGCCGACGGTCCGGTCGACGTTGGTGACGGTCAGCTCGGCCGCCACCCGGGTGCCCCCCTCGATGGCGGGGCGGCACACCTCGAGGAACTTGTGGTCGAGGGCCTTGTCGAGCCCGTGATCCTGATCGGCCACCCGGTGGCGGACGGCACCCTCGGGCGCCTCGGGGGCCTGCAGGATGGGAGCCAGGTCCAGGCCGGAGGCCTTCCAGTGGTCGACGGCGCCGGCGGCGTCGAGCAGGTCGACCCGACCGACGGCCTCCTCCAGCGAGCGCAGGCCGAGGGCGGCGAGGTACTCGCGCACCTCCTCGGCGATGTACTCGAAGAACGTCTCCACGAACTCGGGTGTGCCCGTGAAGCGCTCGCGCAGCACCGGGTTCTGGGTGGCGATCCCCACCGGGCAGGTGTCGAGGTGGCAGACCCGCATCATGATGCAGCCCGACACCACCAGGGGCGCGGTGGCGAAGCCGTACTCCTCGGCACCGAGGAGGGCCCCGATCACCACGTCCCGACCGGTCTTCATCTGCCCGTCCACCTGGACGACGATGCGGTCGCGCAGGTCGTTGGCCATCAGGGTCTGCTGGGTCTCGGCGAGGCCGAGCTCCCACGGGATGCCCGCGTGCTTCTGCGAGGTGAGCGGGGTGGCACCGGTCCCACCGTCGTGCCCGCTGATGAGGACCACGTCGGAGTGGGCCTTGGCCACGCCGGCCGCCACGGTGCCCACCCCGACCTCGGCCACCAGCTTCACATGGACCCGTGCCCTCGGATTGGCCGACTTGAGGTCGTGGATCAGCTGGGCGATGTCCTCGATCGAGTAGATGTCGTGGTGCGGCGGGGGCGAGATCAGCCCGACGCCGGGCGTCGAGAACCGGGTCTTGGCGATCCAGGGGTAGACCTTGTGGCCGGGCAGCTGACCCCCCTCGCCGGGCTTGGCGCCCTGGGCGATCTTGATCTGGATGTCATCGGCGTTGACCAGGTACTCCGACGTCACCCCGAATCGACCCGAGGCCACCTGCTTGATGGCGCTGCGCCGCAGCGAACCGTCGGCATCGGGGGTGAAGCGGTCCGGGTCCTCGCCGCCCTCCCCCGTGTTGGACTTGCCCCCGAGGCGGTTCATGGCGATGGCGAGGGTCTCGTGCGCCTCGGCCGAGATCGACCCGTAGGACATGGCCCCGGTCGAGAACCGGGCCATGATGGCCGAGGCCGGCTCGACGTCCTCGATGGGCACCGGGGGGTGGACGCCCGTGCGCATCGTCATCAGGCCACGCAGCGTGGCCAGTGCCGCCGACTGGTCGTCGACCGCCTGCGTGTACTCCTTGAACACCCCGTACCGCTTGGACCGGGTGGCGTGCTGCAGCTTGAACACCGTCTTCGGGTTGAAGAGGTGGATCTCGCCCTCGCGCCGCCACTGGTACTCGCCACCCACCTCGCGCTCGCGGTGCGCCCGCTCGGCGGGACGGTCGCTGTGGGCCAGGTGGTGACGCTGGGCGACCTCGCCCGCCAGGACGTCGAGACCCACCCCGCCGATCCGTGACACGGTGCCGGTGAAGTACTCCTCGACGACGTCGGAGGCCAGGCCGACCGCCTCGAACACCTGGGCGCCGGTGTACGACGCCACCGTCGAGATGCCCATCTTGGACATCACCTTGACGATGCCCTTGGAGGCCGCCTTGATGTAGTTCTTCTGCGCCTGTCGGGGGGTCACCCCGGTGAGCAGGCCCGAGGCGATCATGTCGTCGATGGTCTCGAACGCGAGATAGGGGTTGATCGCCGCGGCACCGAACCCCTTCAGGAGCGCCATGTGGTGGACCTCCCGGGCGTCCCCGGACTCCACCACCAGGCCGACCCGGGTACGGGCCTTGGTGCGGACGAGGTGGTGGTGGACGGCGGACACCAGCAGCAGCGACGGGATCGGCGCCAGCTCCGTCGTCGAGTTCCGATCGGACAGCACGATCACGTCGGCCCCGTCCTCGATGGCCGCGCTGACCTTGGTGCGGACGTCCTCGATGGCCGACTGCAGGGCATCGCCGCCGCCGGCCACCTCGAAGAGGCCGTCGATGGCGAAGGCGCGGAAGCCCGGCGTGCTGCCGTCCTCGTTCACGTACAGGAGCTTGGCCAGGTCGTCGTTGTCGATGACCGGCATGGGCAGGATGATCTGACGGCACGACTCGGCGGTCGGCTCCAGGAGGTTGGACTCGGGACCGAGCGTCGACAGCAGGGACGTGACCAGCTCCTCGCGGATGGCGTCGAGTGGCGGGTTGGTGACCTGGGCGAAGAGCTGGGTGAAGTAGTCGTAGAGCAGGCGTGACCGCTCGGACAGGACGGCGATGGCCGTGTCCGAACCCATCGAGCCGATCGGCTCGGCGCCGGTGCGGGCCATCGGGGCGAGGATCAGGCGGAGCTCCTCGTCGGTGTAGCCGAAGAGCTGCTGACGACCGACCACCGAGGCGTGCTGCGGGGTGAGCATGGTGCGCGGGGGCAGGTCGTCGAGATCGACCTGGCCGTGCTCGAGCCAGTCCGCGTAGGGGTGCTCGGCGGCCAGGGCGGACTTGATCTCGTCGTCGTCGACGATCCGGCCGGCTTCGGTGTCGACCAGGAACATACGGCCGGGCTGGAGACGACCCTTGCGCACCACCTTGGAGGGGGGCACGTCGAGGACCCCCACCTCACTGGCCAGCACCACCAGCCCGTCGTCGGTCACCCAGTACCGTGCCGGGCGCAGCCCGTTGCGGTCGAGCACGGCCCCGATCACGGCACCGTCAGTGAAGGCCACCGCCGCCGGCCCGTCCCAGGGCTCCATGAGCGACGCGTGGTAGCGGTAGAAGGCACGACGGGCCGGATCCATCGTGCGGTGGTTCTCCCACGCCTCGGGGATCATCATCAGCACCGCGTGCTGGATGGGCCGTCCGCCCAGGTGGAGGAGTTCCAGGACCTCGTCGAAGGAGGCCGAGTCACTGGCGCGCGGGGTGACGATGGGGAAAGCGCGGTCCAGGCCGGGGATGAGGTCGGTGGCGCACAGCGCCTCCCGGGCCCGCATCCAGTTGCGGTTGCCGGCCAGCGTGTTGATCTCGCCGTTGTGGGCCATGTAGCGGTACGGATGGGCCAGCGGCCACGACGGGAACGTGTTCGTCGAGAACCGTGAGTGGACCAGGGCCAGCCCGCTGACCAGACGCTCATCGGCCAGGTCCGGGTAGAACTCGGCGAGCTGGTGCGAGGTCAGCATCCCCTTGTAGGTGATGGTGCGCGCCGACAGTGAGGCGAGGTAGCACTCGTCGATCTCGTGCTGGGCCCGATTGCGCAGCACGTAGGCCAGCCGGTCCACGGCCAGGGCCGGGTCACCCGAACTCAGCGGTGTCCCCTCGGACGGCGCCACGAAGACCTGGTGCATCGACGGGCGCGCCGCCTCGGCGATGGACCCGAGCGTCTCGTTGACCACCGGCAGGTCCCGCCACCCGAGGACGTCGAGGCCCTCTTCGGTGGCCAGCTTGCCGAACAGGTCCCGGGCCCTCGCCGCGCTGTCGGCGTCGCGGGACAAGAAGGCGATGCCGGTGGCATAGCGACCGCGTGCCGGCAGCGGGAAGTCGACCAGTTCGCGATAGAAGGCGTCGGGCAGCTGGATCAGGATGCCGGCACCGTCGCCGCTGTCCTCCTCGCTGCCGGTGGCGCCGCGGTGGGCCAGGTGCTCGAGGGCGCTGATGGCCTGGAGGACCAGCGCGTGGGAGGGGTGCCCCTCGAGGTCGGCGACCAGGGCGACGCCACAGGCGTCGTGCTCGAACCGGGGGTCGTACAGGCCGCTCGACGGGGCCCGGGTGACGCGTCGACGACCCGAGCCGAGGCGGACGGGAACGGGCCGCGAGGAGCCCGTGCTCTCGCCGTCGCCGGAAGGTACATCTGTCGTCATCGGGTCGCTCCAGTTGAGAAGTGGATCCACCCGCGCGGGACGACGTTGGCCCTTGCGTGGTCGGACGAGTGTACATGGTGGTCCCGGGTGCCTGGCAAGGGGCGGCGTGCGCCGACCGGTCGATGCCGACCAGGTCAGGGGGCCGTCGGACGGTCCTAGCATGGCGCCATGGAGCCTTCCGGGCGCGTCGACGCGGTAGTGGTGGGCGGCGGGATCATCGGGCTGTCCGTGGCCTGGGAGGCGGCCGGCCGGGGGCTGTCCGTCGCCGTCGTCGACCCGCAGCCGGGGCACGGGTCCACCTGGGCCGCCGCCGGCATGCTGGCACCGGTGGCCGAGGCCCAGTTCGGGGAGCAGGCGCTCGCCGCCCTCAACGTGGCCGCCGTCCACGCGTGGCCGGGGTTCGCCGCCCGGCTGGAGGCGGCGTCGGGCGTGCCGGTGCACTTCCGGGCCGACGGGACGCTGCTGGTGGCGGTGGACCCCTCCGACCGGGCGGCCACCGACCGGGTCCTCGCCTTCCACCAGGCCACGGGCCTGTCGGCGGCTCGGCTCGGTGCGAGCGCGTGCCGGGCCTCGGAGCCGCTCCTCTCCCCGGCCATCGCCGGTGGGGTCGACCTCCCCGACGACCACCAGGTCGACAACCGGGCCACCGTCGGCGCACTGCTGGCCGCCTGCCGAAGCGCCGGTGTCCGTCTCGTGGCCGACGAGGTCGACCACGTCGACGTGGTCGGGGGTCGGGCCGTCGGTGTCACCCTGGCCGATGGCGGCTCGCTGGCCGCCGGTGCGGTGGTCGTGGCCGCCGGTAGCCGGTCGGGCGACCTCGGCGGGCTGCCCGAGGCGGATCGACCGCCGGTGCGCCCGGTGCGCGGGGTCACCGTCAGGCTGGCGGCGGGCGCCGGGGTCCCCCTCCTGGCCCGCACGGTGCGCGCCCTCGTCCACGGGCGGACCTGCTACCTGGTGCCCCGGGCCGACGGGGGACTCGTCGTCGGCGCCACCATGGAGGAACGGGGGCCCGATCCATCAGTCCCGCTCGGGGGGCTCGCCGACCTGTTCGAGGACGCCCGCCGGGTCGTCCCCGCGCTGGACGAGTACGCCGTGGTGGAACTCGCCCCGGGTCTCCGTCCGGGCTCGCCCGACAACGGCCCCCTGGTCGGGGCGACGGGTACCGACGGACTGGTGGTGGCCACCGGGCACTTCCGAAACGGCGTCCTGCTCGCCCCGCTGACCGCGACCGAGGTGGTCCGCCTCCTGGTGGGCGGGCCGGACTCCCCCGACCCGGACCTCGGTCCCTTCGCCGCGTTCCGGCCCCACCGGTTCGCGTCCGGGGCGGCCACCGCAGCCGGCATCGGGGTGGCGGGGGGCACGCCGTGACCGGCGACCGCGTCCCGTCGGCGACGGTCAACGGGACGCCCTACGACCCGCCGGAGGGCACCACCGTGGCCGACCTGGTGGCCGCCTGGTGCCCCTCCCCCCGCGGGGTGGCGGTGGCCGTCGACGGTGACGTGGTCCCGCGCAGCGCCTGGTCGGTCACGGTCGTCACCGCCGGGGCCGCCGTGGAGATCGTGTCGGCCGCGGCAGGGGGCTGAGCCGGACCGGCGGCCCGGCGCCACCCGGCGGCCGGGTACCGTTGCGTGCGATGACCGTCGACGCCGCGCCCGACCCCCTCGTGATCGCCGACACCGAGATCGGCTCCCGCCTCCTGCTCGGGACGGGCGGCATGACCAGCCCCGAGTCCCTGTCCCGGGCCCTGGTGGCCTCGGGAACCGCACTGGCCACGGTGGCGGTCCGCCGGGTGGATCCCTCGACCCGCCATTCTCTGGTCGACCTGCTGGACGGGCTGGGGATCAGGATCCTGCCGAACACGGCCGGGTGCTTTACCGCCGCGGATGCCGTGCTGACCGCCAAGCTGGCACGGGAGGCGTTCGCCACCGAGTGGGTCAAGCTCGAGGTGATCGGTGACGACCGGACCCTCCTGCCCGATCCGCTCGAGCTGGTCGATGCGGCCGAGCAGCTGGTCGACGACGGCTTCGTGGTCCTCCCCTACTGCGGCGACGACCCCGTCGTGGCGCGTCGCCTGGAGCAGGTGGGTTGTGCGGCGGTCATGCCGCTCGGCGCGCCGATCGGCAGCGGGCTCGGCATCCGCAATCCCCACAACATCGAGCTCATCGTCGAACAGGCCGGTGTCCCCGTGGTGCTCGACGCCGGGATCGGCACCGCCTCGGACGCCTGCCTGGCCATGGAGCTCGGCTGCAGCGCCGTGCTGGTGGCCTCGGCGGTGACCCGGGCCGGAGACCCTGCCCTGATGGCGACCGCCATGCGCGACGCCGTGTCCGCCGGTCGTGCCGCGCGACTGGCCGGCCGGATCTCCCGCCGATTCGTGGCCGAGGCCTCCTCGCCCGTCGAGGGGATGGTCGGCACGTGAGCGGGCCGTCCGGCACCTGGACGCCACCGGTGGCCCTCACCGTGGCCGGATCCGACTCGGGGGCGGGTGCCGGGCTCCAGGCCGACCTGAAGGCCATGAGCGCGCTCGGAGTGTTCGCCACCACGGTGGTCACGGCGGTCACCGCCCAGAACACGACCGGGGTGACGGCCGTCCACGCGGTACCGACACCGGTGGTCGAGGCCCAGCTGGCCGCCGTCCTCGACGACTTCGCCGTGGCCGCCGTCAAGACCGGCATGCTGGCCACCGGCGACACCGTCCGACTCGTGGCCGAGCGGGCCGCCGCCGGGGATCTGCCGTCGCTGGTGGTGGACCCGGTGATGGTGGCCTCCACCGGACGTCGCCTCCTGGACGACGCCGCCGTGGCCGCCTACCGCGACCACCTGGTCCCCCACGCCCTGGTGGTCACCCCCAATCTGTTCGAGGCGGCCATCCTCGCCGGGGTCGACCCGGGGGACGAGGTCGATGTCCCGGCCATGTGCGACCTGGCGCAGCGCATC
>Ga0075520_1000592_pt1 | contig 16379 bp, 9 predicted proteins | sample NGEPerB_FD_75100 | JGI IMG/M metagenome (GOLD analysis project Ga0075520, IMG submission 75100) | Arctic peat soil microbial communities from the Barrow Environmental Observatory site, Barrow, Alaska, USA - NGEE PermafrostAB12-B | ecosystem: Environmental > Terrestrial > Soil > Wetlands > Peat ... | reverse complement strand
AAGAAACTATTTCTGCTGATTGTTTTGTTTGTGTTTATAAGTGGCTACACTTTATTGGCACAGACAATAGTCATTACAGGTACGGTTACCTCTTCAGTTCAGGGAGAAGGTGCAATTGCTGGTATAACTGTCACAGTTAAAGGCACAACTGTTGGTGCCCTAACAGATGTGAATGGGAAATTTTCAATTACAGCGCCGGCGAATGCTACTACTCTTACTTTCTCCTATATCGGGATGAAAAAACAGGAGGTTGAAATCGGAAGCCGTAAAGTAATTGATGTGATAATGGAACCCGAACTTCTGGGTTTGAATGAAGTTGTAGTTACAGCCTTTGGCATTAAGAGGCAAGCTAAAGAACTTGGGGTGGCTACCGAACAGGTATCTGATAAGCAGCTTACCCAGGCAGGAGTTACAAACGTAGTGACCGGTTTGACCGCCAAGGTATCTGGTTTACAGATTAACACGGTAAATAACGGAGTTAACCCCGATACAAGGGTTACTTTAAGAGGAAACCGCCACTTCCTGGCAAGCAACGAAGCGTTGGTTGTCCTTGATGGTGTTCCGGTTGATGCAAGTTACCTGAATTCAGTGAACCCGAACGACATTGCCAATGTAAACGTACTTAAAGGAGCAAGCGCTTCGGCACTTTACGGGAACGATGCTTCCAATGGTGTTTTAGTCGTTACAACAAAAAAAGGATCTCAGGGAGGCAAACCAACTATTACTGTAAGCAATACGACTACCTTTGAATCCATCTCTTATTTGCCAAAACTTCAGACTCGCTTTGGATCAGGTGATGGTGAGGATACAATTAATGGTAATCCGAATTACACATTCTGGATTGGCGCCGATCGTAATACAAGTCCTTATACCTCTTTTGAAAACCAGTGCTTCGGTCCCCAGTTTAACGGACAGCAGGTAATGCTTGGTGGTATACTTGCAGACGGTTCATACCAGACAGTTAAATACAGTGCAGTGCCGAATCATATAGAGAAATTTTTCAATACCGGTATTACCACACAAAACGATGTTTCATACCAGGTGGGAGATGATAAAAACAGTTTCTATCTTTCAGGACAAGATGTAAATACAACCGGTATCGTTCCTGGTGATAAGAACAGAAGAACAGGTGTTCGTGTTGCAGGTTCAAGGACGACTGGTATCTTCCATGCTGATTATACAGTTGGCTTCACAAAAACCAATACTGATGTATCGGGTGATGATCCATTCCAGCAGAGACCCGTTTACTGGAACGTATTGAACACACCGGGTGAAATTGACCCTACCAATTACAGAGATGTTGATAATGGCAAGTTTGCTCAGGCTAACGGTTATTATAATGCATATTATCCGAACCCATACTGGCAGATCAGCCATTCGAGATATAAAACCTATGTAAATAACCTTCTTGGATCGTTGCTTCTTTCTCTGAGTCCTGCAAAATGGGTTGATCTCTCATATCGTGTTGGTCTAACCTATACCGGAGATCAACATACTTATTTCAGAGATGGTCTCGATTATAATGCTTATATGAAAAGCGACCCATGGCAGGCCGGAGCAAACGCAACTCTGGCACCTTTTGCAGGCGTATCATGGGATTACCTGGAAAGCAGAACAATACTTACAGGTGACTTTCTTGCACAGTTCAACAAGAAAGTTGGTGATTTCACCGCTAAGCTGATCGTTGGTAACTCAATGTATTCAAATAAGTACGCGTACACCTATGTAGGTAACAACTCTATAGTTATTCCCGGGTTATATAACGTTAGCAACCGCACCGGTGAACTTGGCGCTGATGATGCCCAAAATGCGGCATTACTGTCTGGAATGAATGAAGTTCAGCTGAATCGTAATTCAATGGGTCTCTTCGGTGACCTCACCATTGGGTATAAAGACTTTGTATTTGTTCACGGATCGGCACGAAATGACTGGGATTCAAGACTGGCAAAAGCTAACCGTTCATTCTTCTATCCGGGAGTCGATGTAAGCTTAATACTTACTGAAGCAATTCCTTCGCTTAAAGATAACTCGGTTTTATCTTTTGCCAAGATCAGAGGCTCAATATCTAAAACAGGTCAGATCTCTCTTTCAAACTGGTATGCTACCTTGCCACAATTTAACCCTGGATTGGGTAATGGCTTATCAACAGGATTCCCGTATGGCAACCTCGCAGGATTCTCACTTAACACGGTTCTCAGCAATCCGAACCTGAAACCTGAACTGACAAGGGAAATTGAAGCCGGATTTGAATTAGGCTTCTTCAAAAGCAGGGTCAGCCTGAGCGTTAACGCTTATCAGTCGAACACCAAAGATCAGACAATTCCTGCCTCAATATCCTATGCCACAGGTTATAACCAGGCTTTTATAAATGCAGGAGAACTTCAGACTCAGGGTCTTGAGACTGACCTCAAATTAACGCCGGTTCTCAATGCAGGTGATTTCAGCTGGAACATGACACTCAGCTATGCTTATAATACAAGTAAGGTAATATCCATCTACGGTACTCTTAACTCTTTGCCAATTAAGGATATTTCCTATGCTATTGTAGGGCAGCAGTTCCCTGCTCTTCAGGTTACCGATTATATCAGAGACCCACAGGGTCACATTGTCGTTGATCCAAATACAGGATACCCGGTTAGAAACCCTGCTCTTGTACAGATGGGACATGGTAACCCGAATAATATCTTTGGTATCACCAATACTCTTTCATGGAAAGGATTTACCTTTAATATGGTTGCTGACTACAGGGGTGGAAACAACATTGACAACTATGTTGGTAATGCTCTGAACTTTACGGGAAACTCATGGTTTTCAGCTCAGAACGGACGGCAGAATTTCATAATTCCGGGTTCTGTATACCAGACTGGTACCGATGCCAGTGGTAACCCGACCTATGCTCCCAATACGAACATAATTACCAAAAACAATGGCTGGGCTCTCTGGTCAGGAAGTACTTTTGTAAATACTCAGAGTTTGTATATGACCAGCGCTGCTTTTTGGAAATTAAGAGAAGTATCACTTTCATATGATGTACCTGTCAAAAACATCTTTGGAGGCGCTATTAAGGCTGCTCAGGTGGGTATAGTAGGAAGAAATCTCATTATGTTGCGTCCTAAAACCAATGTATGGACCGATCCTGAATTTAATAACGAAAATGGAACCAGCAACGCTGTAGGGTATACGAACGAATATCAGACGCCGCCTACCAGGGTCTACGGGTTTAGTGTTAAACTTACTTTCTAATTAGCAAAAACAAAAAAATATGAAGAAATTAATTATATTATTAACTGTATTGCTTGTTTTGGGAAGCGCGTGTAAAAAAGATTTTCTCAACATTGACGAGACTAACCCCAATTCAGCATCTGCTGTTCCGGCAAATTTGGTTTTACCGGCAGCTCTTAACTCTGTAGCTGTTCTGGTTGCCACTCCGGGCAACTATAGCTTTGTTTATCTTTGGCACGGAGCCTGGTCAATCAGCAATGCGTATGTCCAGCCTTCAGCTTTAACCTCGTATAACATTCTTAACAGCGACTACCAGGTTATCTGGGATAATTCATATCTGGCGCTGCAGAACCTTGACTATGTTGTAAAATCTTCCTCAGCGTCATCGCAGAAGAATTTCAGGGCGATCGGCCTAATTATGGAAGTTTACCTGTTTCACAATCTTGTTGATTGCTATGGCAACATTCCTTATAAAGAGGCTCTCAAAGGCGGCGATGCGACACAGATTCTGAAACCTGCTTACGATGCACAGCAAGGGATTTATGAGGATCTGGCTATTAAGATTGATACCGCGATTAATTTAATACAATCGGCTTCAGCTGATGCCGCAGCAGTCGGTAGCGCTGATATTATCTATCAGGGTGATATGGGGAAATGGGCAAGGTTTGCCAATACCCTTAAACTCAGGATGTTAATGAATCAGGCAGACATGACAGGCAGACATGATTATATTGTCGGTGCACTTGCAACAACTACATCAGTTGGATTCCTTGGCGCAGGTGAAGGTGCTATGCTTAACCCCGGTTATCTTCAGACTACTTATAAAATGAACCCTTTCTGGGAAGAATTCTATAAACAGGATGGTTCATTGCAAGCCGATGCTCTCGGTTATTATGTAGCAAACCAGGATGCATGCGACTTTCTGACTGCAAATAACGACCCACGTAAACTAAGGTTATTCCAACCATATACCGGAACAAGCATCCAGGGTAATCATTTTGGTGCTCTGGTACTTAATACGGTTCCTAATACATCAAAATTAGGTTTCGGTTTGTTACAGGGATACAATCAAAGTACTCCGATTTTAACGGACATTGAGAGTCTTTTCCTTCAGAGCGAAGCAGCCATGAGAGGCTATATCACTGATGATCCCAAGGCATTATTTGAAAGCGCTGTAACACAGTCTATACTTTATCTGGGTCAGAAAGCCAGTCAGGATCCTTCCTCTTATGTTCCTCTGACTGCCGCTAATGCCACAACATATCTGGGACAGGTTAAACCTCTTGTTAATTATGACGCAACTCCGAATAAGCTGCAGGTTATTATTACACAGAAATGGCTTGCTATGATTGGCATGAACCCTATGACTCTCTGGACTGACTACCGCAGAACTGGTTTCCCGGATTTCCTGCATTTCACTGCTGATCCTGCCAGACTTTCTGACACTCCTCCGGTTCGTTTGTTATATCCTCAGACAGAAATTACCACTAATAATGAGAATGTGCTTGCTCAGGGGACAATAAGTTTAACCACCACGAAAATTTTCTGGCAGAACCGTTAATAACAGGAATGGCCATAAATTAAAAACATTTATAAAAAATAGAATATGAGAAACAAAATATTCATGATAGTATCCCTTCTTGCAGCAGTTTTTATTCTCAACTCCTGCCTGAAAGATGATGTTGGTGTGTATTGGACATCTTCCCTCAAAGGGAAAATGTATGCAGAAATCTATGGTGCCGGTTATCAGGCCCTAGCTTTGCAACCGACCACCGATACCGTTACCTTTAAGTTTCTGGTCAATATTGCAACTGATCAGCCTCCGACACAGGATATAACAGTTACGCTTGGAGTAGATACAAGTGCAATGGGCAGATATAACAGACTTAAAGGGACTGCCTATAAATTGTATCCTTACATTAAGATACTTGACCCCTCAATTATTATTAAAGCCGGAACAAGGAATGCTTATGTACATGTCCAGGTATGGCATGCTGACATTCTGAATGCATGCGATAACTTCATGGCTCCGGTTGTTATTCAGACTGCCACAGGTGGAGTTGTTCCATCCGATGCGCTGAACCAGGGAGGACGTTTAATGGCATTACCGATCTCTAATCCTTATGCAGCCGACTACCAGGTTGTAGGTTATCGTATTCGTCCGGGTAACCCGACAGAACCTGTTAACCAGGTGGAAACTCTTTCTACTGTCAATTGCAGTACAGTTATTAAATCAGGATTTGGAAACTATTCGGCTTATAATATTTCAATACAGGTTACTTCCACTGTCGTAGTTGTTGGTGGTGTAAACTGTTTTACGGTTATTGCTGACGTAATTGATCCGTCCACAGGTTTATCTGTTGGAGGTATGTTTCCAGTTTGGACAGGAGATCCTACTCAGAAACCTGCCGATCTTACGATTAATTATTATAATCCTGTTACAAGGGTATTTGTATTGAACTGTTTTTATGTCAGTTCAGCAGGTAATCGTATAATGTACGAGGTATTAACAAGATTATAAGTAAGTAATTACTGATGAATAAATTTATTCGTAAAAAAAATTCGATATGAAAAGAAAAATATTATTTTTTGTAACGCTGCTGATAATACTCGGCTTAATTACAATGCAAAGTTGTAAGAAAGCAGCCCCGGTTGCTACAGGAGAACGTCTGGCAGCTATGCCTGCTGAACCGTTGCCTGCAGTTGATGCGGTAATTCCGTTCACAGGTTCGGGCCAGACTATAAATTTAACCTGGGCCGGTACCGCCACAGATGCAATTCTATGGGATGTATACTTTGGTAAAAAAGCAGCACCTGCACTTGCAGTATCAGGTATTACCTCTAACAGCTACACTGCCACGATTACAAAGGGCGGTGTTTATTACTGGCAGGTTAGTACAACCGATGCCTTTAATGTAACTACAACCAGCCCGGTCTGGACATTTGATGTAAATTCGAATCCAAATGTTCCTTCTGGTCCGGTTCCTGCTACTGCTGCTATTGGAGTGTCCAAAAGTGTAAGGCTTAGCTGGAATGGATCCGATCCCGAAGGCGATGCATTAACTTATGATGTTTATCTTGGTAAAACTGCGGTTCCAACAACAATTGTAGCTACTGGTATTTCTGATACAACCTTTGCTGTTTCTGCACCTCTAAGCACAAGTGCTACATATTATTGGAAAATAGTTGCTCATGATCCATATGGAGGAATATCGGAGAGTCCAGTATGGTCATTTACAACTACCGCTAATCTTATAACCGCGCTGGAAGGTGATTACAATGCTGATGAACCAGCAGAGGCCTACAGTTATGGCATAACATTTACAGCAGCTACAACTACCACAATAACAACTGATAACTATTGGAATTCAGGTTGGAACGCAACTTTTACAGTTGATCTGATTGGAAAAACTTATTCTATGCCAAAAACGGTTTGGGGTACCTATTCAGGGGTAGAGTCTGGTATTGTTAATACGTCAACAGGAACTATTACAGGCACATATACAATATGGAATAATACTACTATTGTAGAACAGGGTGTACATACCTATACAAAACTGTAACTAACCTTGCTAATGATTAAATCTAAAGAGGCAATCCGAAAGGATTGCCTCTTTTTTTTACAATGTCTTTATGGCATACTCCATAATAAACCATTTCCAACGATTAAAGAGACATGTCATTCCGAGCGGAAGCGAGGAATCCCATGAACATATACATAAAATTATTAAAACAGTACTACGAAAAGCAACTGTAATTTCAAGTGTAAGCGAGGAATCCCATGATTGCAGGCACAAATATATTGAAATAGGCCCACTAAGGATGAACTGTCAATTCCGGGCTCCGACGCGGAACCTCATGATAATTTAATGATCACTCTATCTTCAGATTTACGAGCTCAAGCCTTGTAGTTGAGGCCCTGAGTACTTTTATTACGATGTTACCTATTCTAATAACATCATTTATTCCCGGGATACTGCCATGATAAAAAAGGATCATTCCGGCAAGCGTTTCATAATCATCTTCTTCAGGCAGGTTAAGATGATATTTCTCATTCAGGAAGTCAATCTCAAACCGACCCGAAAATACATATTCATTATAACCAACTTTCTTCTCGATCAGATCGGTAGTATCGTGCTCATCCTCTATGTCTCCGACAATCTCTTCAAGTACATCTTCGATGGTTACCATCCCTGATGTTCCTCCGAATTCGTCAACTACAAGCGCAATGCTCTTCTTCTCCTCAACAAATAACTTCAGCAGCTTATTTGCCGGCATTGTTTCCGGGACGATAGATAGCTTACGTATCATGGACTTGATCCCGGACGGATTTTTAAAGATATCCTTCAATTCAAAATAACCAATGATATTGTCAATACTGTCCTGATAAATCAATATCCGTGAAAGTCGTGTCTCGACAAATTTCTCTTTCAATTTCTCAACTGAAGTTTCCGATTCAACTGCTTCAATTTCAGTTCTCGGCACCATACACTCTCTGAGCTTCACCGTTGAAAAATCAAGAGCGTTCTGAAAAATTTTTATATCGTGATGATCTGGTTCAGACTCCTCTTTGCTCTGCTTGCTGAGGTTAACTAAATGATCGAGATCAACTTTGCTGAAAACAAGATCTTCCTGTTTTTTTTCACCGGTGTTTATTTTGAAGAAAATTCTTATAAACAAATTTGAAGCTGCAAGTGTGAACTTGCTAATCGGGTAAAAGAGGAAAAAGAAAATGAGGGTCGGAATACTCAGGAACTTAAGAAAAAAATTCGGGGAAATAATAAATATGGTTTTAGGCAGGAACTCTGCAACCAGAAGAATAAGAGCAGTTGAAAGCATTGTATTTAATATCAGTACCAAAAGGTCGGAATGAAATACAGGAGTCAGCAGTGATCCAAGGATTTTTGAAAAAACAAGTCCGTAGATAACCAGTGAAAAGTTATTGCCGATCAGCATCGTGGCAATATACTGACCTGGGTTATCAGTAAAAAATTTAATTATTTTTGATCCGAATGCACCTTGTTTCCTGTCGAGTTCAATCCGGAGTCTGTTCGAAGCTACAAATGCAATTTCCATACCGGAAAAGAACGCAGACAGTATAACCGCCAAAAATATAATAAGAATTACGTTCATTGAGCAAAGTTAGCTCTTTTTCCTTTGTCTGTGTCTTATCCATGCAAAGACAAAACAGATCAGAGCCATTAATGCAAAAACAGGCATTTTGCTGCTGTCGTTCGTAAATGCATATCTGGCTCCAGCCGCGATACACAGAGCACCGGTAGCAATCCAGATGATCTCCATAACGAGCAGCGAACTATTCCTCATCCTTAGGATAGATTATCGCTTTAACCTTGAAGATCCTTCTTTTGTTAAGGTGAGAATCTGATTCGAAACCGATTCCTACACTTATCTGATCTTCGCTGGTCATTTTAACAAATCTGTCGGTGTAGATACGATCTTTTTCCTGATTCCAGAATAACAATTCTGTTTCAAGCTTTTCATTACTCTCATTAATCACTACAACGCTGTCGCGGAGTTCCCATAGATTATTATTGGTGCACTTCGCATATTTTGATACTACTGTTACTGAATCCTTCTGGTTATTAAATAAGACTACTCTGATTCCTGATCTGAATTCAATATATGGGGGATCGGCTTTATCATATTTTTCAATGAGAGGCGATATCATGATAATCTGTACCCGTCCGGAATCGGTAAAAACAGTTTTGATATTCCTGCCCGTAAGAGAGGGTAGTGTGAGAAGATCTGATTTTGGAATTACTGGGATTTTATTTTCGCACGATATCATTATCATGCTTAAAAAAATAAGCGCTGAAATCGCTGAATTAATTCTGAACTTTGATGACAGCCTTTTCATAAGGAAAGTGATATTCTTGATTTTCAGATCACCGTTAAGAAGCGAAACCTCTAATCATATTTCCGTTTAAGGAACCAGAAATCGTAAAGATTCAGACTGAATCCCACTGTAAACATGTCTTCATTATTGAGGTTGTAAGCTGCTGAACCGACTATCCTGGTAAAATCAAAAAACAGACTTGTCTTTGAATTAAGGCGCATCGGCAATCCCAGGCCAAAACTTGCACCGAACTCTTTGAGTTGCTGCCCATTGATAATTAAATAATTATCACCAATATGACCTCCGATACGGTACTCAACTCTGCTCGCATAATTGTAGTTTGAGAATTTATCCGGTATGAATTCTGCTCCGAAAAGAAGTTCACGTGTATCGGCCGCGTAACCGGTTGAACCCGGAATTTTTGAAGTTGACCACTTGGTTGTAATATAATCTAACCCGGTTGTAAATTTATTTTTCTTTCCAAAGGAAATGCCAAACCTGTAGGTAGCCGGAATAAAAGTCTTGGCTGAGTTATTGGAAACATACGACATAGTGTCACTAATACCATATGCTGTATACTTCACCGATAGCTGACTGTATTTTGTACTAAAATTATTGCCTGTGGTTATTGATGCCCCCAGAGTAAGAAAGTAATTATTTTTAAATGATGTGGTATATTGTAATCCGTAATCAAAGTTAATTCCTTTTAATACTATATTCTCTTCGCTCTTATTATTAAAGACATTATAATAGTCTGAAAATATAAACGAATTGTCTCTGGTTATCTGTCCCGACAGAAATGACACATTGGCACCGACAGAAAAGTGTTTCCCGATCTGCACCCCGGAACCAACGAAGAATTTTGTTATTCCGCCATCGCCGGAGTGTTCTGCCGAGTATGCTCCGATATTCGGATCATAGGTTGGATCAGTGGAAGTAACATCTTGCGTTATTTGATAATAACCGGAAGTAACAGGAACGATTCCTGTCGCAAAACCCCATCCTTTCGCCAGAGGAAAGCCAATGATGAGATGGTGGAAATCCAAATCATTGGATGAAAATTTTGATGTTCCTTCACCAATAATATTACTGCCATAATTGAGACCAAAATCAAAAATAAAAGATACTGTATCAAAACTGCTGTATGATGCAGGATTTGTAAAATATATTGAGTTGTTGTCTCTTATTGCAGTACCAACACCTCCCATTCCGAGACTTCTGAATGATCCCTGGGGCTCTAGTGTTCCGAGATTAAATCTTGAATAAGGGGAATCAATTTTTATTTGACCGAAAGCCGTACAGGCAAAAGAGAACAGAGAGATAAATGTGACAATTATTAGCTTATTTTGCATTGTATTCAAGGATATAATTTAAACCATCAATCACAATATCAGGCATATATGTGATTTGATAGCTGATTTTGTCTTTAAGAAATTCACTGTCCCCACCTGTAAGTATAATATTGAAATCAGAATGTTTATTCTCAAACGTGCGAATATACTCATTTATTTCATAAACAACTCCCGTAATGACCCCCGCCACTATTCCATCGGTTGTATTTTGCCCCGGGAATGAGTAATTGTCAGTCGGAGAAACAAGCGGTAATCTATCGGTAAATTTGTTCAATGCTTTGAATCTCATTGTCAACCCGGGAGAGATAGTGCCGCCTTTGTAGATATCGGCTGAGAGGAACTCAAAAGTAAGGGCTGTGCCGGCATCAATAATGAGAACTTCTGACGGGGGGAAAAGGCTGAAAGCTCCGGCTACTGCGGCAATCCTGTCAGATCCGAGCGTCTCCGGAGTATTATACCCGATTTTGAACGGAAGCCTCGATTTGTGTGAAAGAACATGCACATAAGGGATCTTTGAAAATAAGAGATCAGAAATAAACGGAGGCAGCTCTTTAACAGATGAAATAATCGCTTTCTCTATTTTATGTTTGGTCAGGTTTTTTTCAAATTCCTCACAGCTAAGGTCATTTATGCGAGATTGGGATAGTTTCGTTTTCCCCTGGAAAACAGCCAGTTTTGTACTAGTATTACCAATGTCAACTATGAGATTCATAGTGCAAAATTAGATAAAAATTGATATAATATCAGAGAAGTTTGGAGTGAGCTAGAGTTTAGAGTGCCTGGAGTTGAAAAAATATAAGATAAGCAGATAACTCTAGGCACTTTAGTCACTCTAGTCACTTTAGTCACTCTAGTCACTTTAGTCACTTCTTTTGTAATCCTCCAATATCTCATTCAGTACTCTTATTGCCGATTTAACTGATTTTACATTCTCTATGGTGAGACTCAGCTTCGTTCCTTTTTGTTTCATATTCATCTGTTTCTGTTTCCTGTTCACATAATTCATAATTGAAACGAATAGTGAACTTCTGTAAAACTGAGATTTCGGATCAGAAATAAAATAACCTATAAGAAGATTATTTTTCAGAAGGATTTTTTCGATACCGATTTTTATGGCGGTCCACTTTATCCTTACAATATCGAGAAGCGCCTCCGCCGGCGGAGGGATATTACCAAATCTGTCAATAAGCCTCTTCTCAAAAGAGCATAATGCTTCTTCTGAATTAATCTCATTCAACTCTTTATATAGTCGTATTCTCTCTGAAATATTTGAAATATATTCATCGGGAAACATTATTTCAAGGTCAGTATCAATTTGGAAATCGGAAGCATAAATCCCATCGGGATTTGGTTTTTCGTGCACAGCAACTTTGTCATCAGGAGAATATGATTCTTTGAATTCAGTGTCTCTTAATTCAATCATGGCCTCATTCAGTATCCGCTGATATGTTTCAAATCCGACATCAGCAATAAAACCGCTTTGCTCTCCTCCAAGAAGGTTTCCCGATCCCCTGATATCAAGATCCTGCATTGCAATATTAAATCCGCTTCCGAGTTCAGAAAATTCTTCTATTGCTTTAAGTCTCCGTCTGGCTTCATGTGTGAGTGTGCTTAACGGTGGCGCCAGCAGGTAACAGAAAGCCTTTTTATTTGATCGCCCGACCCTGCCCCTCAGCTGATGCAGTTCAGACAGACCAAAATGATGGGCATCGTTTATAAAGATTGTATTGGCATTTGGTATGTCGAGTCCAGATTCTATAATGGTTGTGGCTAGCAGTACATCATAATCGCCCTGGATGAAATCGTACATGACATTTTCAACATGCGGGCCATCCATCTGGCCGTGTACTATTGCAGTCTTTACATTAGGACATATCCGGTTGATCTGAGCCTGAATCTGTTTAATATTTTCAACCCTGTTATGAATAAAAAATACCTGTCCGTTTCTTGAAACCTCATATTCAATACCCTCCTTTATTATCTCTTCATTGAATCCATGTAATTCCGTTACGATAGGCATTCTGTTTGGAGGCGGTGTGTTGATAATCGACAGATCACGCGCTCCCATCAGTGAAAACTGCAATGTACGCGGAATCGGAGTGGCTGTGAGTGTCAGTGTATCAACGTTTGCTTTAATTTTCTTTAGCTTTTCTTTTACTGAGACCCCGAATCTCTGTTCTTCATCAATTACCAGGAGACCAAGATCTTTGAATTTTACATCCTGCCCAACAAGTTTATGGGTTCCGATTATAATGTCTATTTTTCCTTCAGATAAGTTGGAAAGGATCTTTTTCTGCTCGGCAGATTTCTTATGACGGCTGATATATTCAACATTACATGGAAACCCCTTAAGGCGCGATGAAAATGTTTTATAATGCTGGAGGGCAAGAATGGTAGTGGGAACAAGTACTGCAGTCTGCTTGCTGTCAGAGGCTGACTTGAATGCAGCCCTGATTGCTATTTCTGTTTTTCCGAAACCTACATCCCCGCAAACCAGGCGGTCCATAGGATGTGGAGCCTCCATATCACCTTTTACTGCGATCGATGCTGTTAACTGGTCAGGTGTATCCTCGTAAATAAATGAAGCTTCAAGTTCGCGCTGAAGGTAGGAATCAGTTGAAAAAGAGTATCCTGGTGAGGCCATCCTTTTTGCATAGAGGAGTATCAGATCTTTTGCAATATCCTTGACTCTTGCTTTAGTGTTTTGCTTTAATTTCTGCCATGCGCCTGATCCAAGCTTATATATTTTTGGTTCGGAATTATCCTTCCCTTTGTATTTTGATATCCTGTAGAGGGAGTGAATTCCAACGTAAAGGATATCATTATCCCTGTAAACCAGCTTTATGGCTTCCTGTATCTTCCCATTAACCTCAATCTTTTCAAGCCCTCCGAATTTCCCTATTCCGTGATCGATATGAACAACATAATCTCCCGGATTCAAACCAGTAAGCTCCTTTACCGAAATACTCTCTTTTTTTGTAAAATAGCCTCTTATCCTGAATTTATGATACCTGTCAAAAATCTGGTGGTCGGTATAAACTGAAATCTTCAGATCGTGATCGGTAAATCCGCCATGAAGATTAAGCAATAATGAATCAAAATGCGCCTCGGGATTGATTTCTGCAAAGATATCCCTCAGCCTTTCAATTTGTGATTCGCTTTCTGAGATGATATACGTGCTGTAACCTTCAGCATTGTTTGATAAGAGCTTTCCGGTGAGCAGCTCAAAGTTCTTGTTAAAAACAGGTTGAGGTTCAGTATGGAACTCAAATCGTGCATCAGGTTCAAACAGGCTCTTTTTCCCAAGCACGAGTATCCTGAATTTATTGCATTCATCCAGAAAACGATTTCCTGTCATAACTATCTCTGTCTTGACTGATATTTGTCCCGACTCTTCTCTCTGAGTTGTCTGGAAATAAATATTATTGATTTTTTCCCTGATGTACTCTGCATCCTCAATCCAGATCAGAGAAGAGGGGGGCAGAAAATCTGTAAATGAATCATTTATCTCTTCAATTGAAATATCCTGGATGTTGGGTATAATGGAAATCTGCTTGTGAATGCTCACTGAAAGCTGGTCGTCAGTGTTAAATGATCTGATTGTTTCCACTTCTTCGCCAAAGAAGTCTATACGGTAGGGAAGATCTGACGAATAAGAAAACACATCGGCTATACTTCCCCTTATTGAGTATTGTCCGGGCTCATAGACAAAATCGGTCCTTGTGAAATTGTATTCATGAAGCATCTCTTCAAGAAACTCCATCGGGATCTTATCTCCTTTATTTATATTGAAAGTATTTTTCTTCAGGTTTTTCCTGCTGACAACTTTTTCCATAACCGACTCAGGGTAGGTGACTATGATCCCCTTCCTTTTACCTGATGCAAGGTGGTTCAGAACTTCAGTTCGAAGAACAATATTGGCGGGTTCGGTTTGCTCATACTGGACAGACCTTTTATACGTCGATGGGAAAAAGAAAACAGATTCTTCACCCAGCAGGGATATCAGATCATTATAAAAATAAGCTGCATCTTCTTTTTCATGGATTATTACAAGATGAGTTGTCTGAGTTTTATGAAAAACCAGCGACAGGACTATTGCCCTTGACGAACCCGAAAGTCCTTCGATTCGCAGCTTCGTCAACCTATCAGCATTAATGGTTTCAACCAGCTCCGGCAGTACCGGATGGTTATTATAGTGATCGTTTATCTGGTTTTCTTTCATTAAGATTATTAAGGGAGCGATATTAATAATGTTGATTAGATCAGCAAAGATAATGATCCGAAACCAGAGATAGTATAATCAGAAAGGAATCATAAGGAATTAGAACCAAGAAACTCTTCAATTTTCATTACCATGTTTTTGGATCCGGTATAAAAAGGAGATCGCTGGTGCAGCGATGTTGGAGCTATTTCCAATATATTTTGTTTCCCGTCGGAGGCCATGCCTCCTGCCTGTGTGGCAATGAACGCAATCGGATTACATTCATAAACCAGTCTTAGTTTTCCCTTTAATGCATTTTTATTAGCCGGATACAGAAAGATACCACCTTTAAGGAGGTTCCTGTGGAAATCTGATACCAGTGAACCAATGTATCGGGAGGTATATGGTCTGCCGGTAGATTCATCATTTTCCTGGCAGTATTTGATATATTTTTTTATTCCCTCCGGGAAATGAATATAATTGCCTTCATTTATTGAGCAGATTGCTCCGTCTTCCGGCGTTTTTATATCGGGATGTGAAAGGCAAAACTCTCCTATTGACGGATCGAGTGTAAATCCATTAACCCCAAAGCCTGTTGAATAGACAAGCATTGTTGAAGATCCATAGATAATATAACCTGCGGCAACCTGATTGGATCCTTTTTGAAGAAAATCCTCTTCTTTTACTTTTTCACCGCGTTGTGTAATTCTTCTGTACATTGAAAAGATTGTTCCGACAGATACGTTAAAATCAATATTTGAAGAACCGTCAAGCGGGTCGATGCAAACAATATATTTTCCTTCGGATGCAAATGAATCTGAAAAAATAATTTCTTTCTCATTTTCCTCTGTTGCAACACCACAGCATTCGCCGCTGGAAAGAAGTGCACCAATGAATACTTCATCGGCATAGAGATCAAGTTTCTGCTGATTTTCACCATGGACATTCACCTCCCCGGAGCTTCCTAAAATATCGACCAATCCGGCTTTGCTAATCTTTTTATTAACCCTTTTAGCAGCGGTTCCGATATGACTTAACAGGCTCGACAGTTCCCCCTTTGCATATGGAAAATCCTTCTGCTTCAGAATAATAAAATCATTAAGAGTTGTTACTTTGTAGTTATTCATCTTGAGGTATCTTGATTAACAAGTTACAAAATTTATAATTGTTTGTTCATCTACACTTGCACTTTAATTTGGAAATTGTTAAGAACATTTTGTTTAAGCTGTTTTCTTTGTGAACCTCTGTGATTCTTTGTGCCACTCTGTGTCAGTTCTTATTTTTGTTACACAGAGGAATTGTGTTCTGGAGCGGAAATCCTAATTTTAGCATAAATAATAAAATAATGAAGGTTTATAAGTTCGGCGGAGCATCAGTCAAAGATGCGGAAGGAATAAGAAATCTGACAAAAATAGTATCTCGGGAGACAGATAAGCTCGTAATTGTCGTTTCGGCTTTTGGAAAAACAACAAATGCCCTTGAGAAAATTCTTAAAGCCTGGTTAACCGGTGAGAGTGATTATATTGTCTTGCTGGATGAACTTTATAATATGCACTTATCAGTAATTGCAGATCTGTTCGGATCGGGTACGGAAGAAAAAGGGAAAATAGATATTTCGTTCTCGATCCTCCGGGATTATTTTTTGACCTCGCTTAAGGGGGAATATGATTTTGAATATGATCAGGTTGTTTCATTCGGGGAGATATGGTCAACGATCATAGTATCAGAATATCTTAAAAAGCATTTT
>Ga0075520_1000591_pt1 | contig 16385 bp, 13 predicted proteins | sample NGEPerB_FD_75100 | JGI IMG/M metagenome (GOLD analysis project Ga0075520, IMG submission 75100) | Arctic peat soil microbial communities from the Barrow Environmental Observatory site, Barrow, Alaska, USA - NGEE PermafrostAB12-B | ecosystem: Environmental > Terrestrial > Soil > Wetlands > Peat ... | reverse complement strand
CGTGGATCTCGATGTCGGTCGCCTGGCCCTCGTACCCGCCCATGATCTGGTGGATGAGGATGCGCGCGTTGGGCAGCGCGAAGCGCTTGCCCTTGGCGCCGCCGGCGAGCAGCAGCGCGCCCATGCTCATGGCGCTGCCGACGCAGATCGTGCTCACGTCCGGCTTGATGAACTGCATCGTGTCGTAGATCGCGAGGCCGGAGTAGACGCTGCCGCCCGGGCTGTTGATGTACAGGCTGATGTCCTTGTCGGGGTCGTCCGACTCCAGGTGGATGAGCTGCGCCACGATCAGGTTGGCGACGTCGTCGTTGACGGGCGTGCCAAGGAAGATCACGCGCTCGTTGAGAAGCCTGGAGAAGATATCGAACGAGCGCTCGCCGCGGCTCGTCTGCTCGATCACGAACGGTACAAGTGGTGTCACGCTGTCACCCTCTTCTTGCGCTTGCACGAACTGGTCACTTTGATGTTCCCGCCGTGAAACGTGGAGCCTCGCGCGGCGGCGTTGGCTCGGGCCTCGAGGGCCCGATCCGTCTGCTACGCCTCTTCCGCCTCTTCGTCGTCTTCGGTGGCCTCGGCCGCAGCTTCGGCGGCGGCCTCTTCCTCGGCCTCGGTCATCGGCACGGGCGCGGCGGCGTCGGCGACGAAATCGACGGTCTTGGCCAGTAGCATTTCGTCGCGAAGCGGCTCACGCCTGCCCGACTTCTCGAGGTCGGCAAGCAGCTGCAGATGGTCGCGGCCCAGTGCCTCGGCGTCCCGCTTGACCACGTCGGTGATCTCGTCGTCGCTGATCTCGAGCTTCTCGGCCTCGGCGATCGCCTCCAGCACGAGGCGGCGCTTGATGATCAGCTCGGCCTGCGGGTGCAGCTCCTCTTCCACCTGATCGGCGGTCTTGTCGAGCACGCCAAGGTAGACGTCCATGGTGAGGCCGCGCTCGCCGACGCTCTCCTCGAGCTCGTGGAAGAGCCGGTGGGCCTCGCGATGGATCATGACCTCGGGGACGTCGACAGTGGCGTTGTCGGCCGCCTGGTCGACGGCTGCGGCGCGAAAGTCGCGCTGAGCGCCCGCGTCGGCGGCGGCCTCGAGCCGCTGACGCACGTCGGCGCGCAGCTCGTCGATGGTCTCGAACTCGCTGACGTCGACGGCGAAGGGGTCGTCCAGGCCGGGGACGATCTTCTCTTTGATCTCCTTGACGGTGACCTTGAAGGTCGCCGGCTGACCCTGCAGCTCCTCGGCGTGGTAGTCGTCCGGGAACTCGACGTCGAAGACCTTCTCCTCGCCCTGCAGCACGCCCTCGAGCGCCTCCTCGAAGCCGGGGATCAGGTTGCCGCGGCCGATCTCGAACATCTGGTCCTTGCCGTCGGCGCCCTCGATAGGTTCACCGTCGCGCGAGCCCTCGAGGTCCATGAGCACGAAGTCGCCCTTCTGCACCGCGCGGCCCTCGACCGGCTCCAGCTTGGCGAGGCGCTCCTGCAGCATCGCCAGCTGCGCCTCGACCTGGGCGTCGGTGACCTCGACGATGCGCTTGGGCACCTTGAGGCCCTTGTACTCGCCCAGCACCGGCACAGGCATCGTCTGCACGTGGAGCGTGAAGCTGTAGTCGGCGGCCTCGTCCAGCTTCTCGGCCTTGAGGTCCGAAGTGCCGACGGCCTTCTCCAGGAGGCCCGCCTCGTTGAGAGCCTGGTCGCCCCACACGGGCACCGCGTTCTCGAGCGTCTCGCCGCGCACGAAGTCCTCGCCGACCTGCTGGATGACGAGCGTCACCGGCACGTGGCCCTTGCGGAAGCCGGGCAGGACGATCTCACTGCGGATCTCGGCCAGCGTGCGGTCGTACGCCTTCTTGACGTCCGAGGCCGGGACCTCGACGGTGAGCTCGACTTCGTTGTCGCCTATCGACTTGACGTTGGTCTTCACTGTTTGCTCTCCGTCTCTCTCTTGGGCGGGCCGCCGGGACCGGGGGCGCGAACGGCCGCCATGTGTGTGGTGTGCGGAAGTCAGGCCAAAGCCTGTGGTGCGGGTGAGAGGACTTGAACCTCCACGAGCAGAAGCTCACCAGATCCTAAGTCTAGCGCGTCTACCAGTTCCGCCACACCCGCACGCTGTTAACGTCGACGGCCGGCGCAGGCGCCGGCCGGTACTGAGCCTGGTTGGGGTGAAGGACGGGATTCGAACCCGCGACCGCCGGGACCACAACCCGGAGCTCTACCAGCTGAGCTACCTTCACCACCGGTCTTGTCCATCGCCCGCCTCCGGGCAAGCGCCGCGCAGGCGACGCGAGCGACTGGCGCAACAGGATACCACCAACCGCCCGCCGCAGTCACTCCGGCAAGACCGCCTCCGCGGCGGCGGCGAAGCCGGCCAGCGCCGGAACTGGGTGGCGCGCCCGGCGAGGGCGGGGCGAACGCTTACTTCACGCCGTGCCGAGGCGGCACACCTCGCAGGCGCAGGTCGCGTGGTGCCGCCAGGGACCCGGCGGCGCGCAGAACACGTCCTCGACGAGTTGGCGGCGACGGTCGTGGAAGAGCTCCGTCACGTAGAAGGCTCCGTCGCGGAACTCCCAAAGTTCACCGTAGATGACCCAGCAGACGGCATCCGCGCCGATCTCGGTCACAGCCTCGCGCTCGTAGACGACCTCCGACCACGCCGGGCCGAGGGGCCACATCGGGCGATGCCCCGAAGGCGGCCCCGAGCGCGAACAGCGGCGCCTCCGCATCGGCAAGTCCGATCGTGATGTTGTCACCACTCATGCGCACCTCCTTCGCCCGGACTGGGCGACATAGCGGAAGACCCCCTCAGCGGTGTCGGTGCGGCGTGCGCACACTCCATAGGGCTCCGCGCCCGTTCTGGCGGGGTCGGCATGCTCAAATGAAGCGGGAAGGTGGCGCGCCCGGCAGGATTCGAACCTGCGACCCTCGGATTAGAAGTCCGACGCTCTATCCAGCTGAGCTACGGGCGCGCGATGCCGGTGGGCGCGAGCGGATCGTGCGTGTGCGGCAGCGCCGGCCGGGAGGGCGGAGATGGAGCGGGAGACGGGTCTCGAACCCGCGACCCTCAGCTTGGAAGGCTGATGCTCTACCAACTGAGCTACTCCCGCCCTGTGAAATGCTGGTCGGGACGGGCGGATTCGAACCGCCGACCCCCTGCTCCCAAAGCAGGTGCGCTACCAGGCTGCGCCACGTCCCGGAAGGTGGCAAGTATACCGCACGACAGCCCGTGGGCAGCCGCGACGAGCCACGCATCGTAGGGTTCGCGGTCGGCCGGCTCGACCCTGCCGCGCGGCATTGCCGCACGCCGCCGCCGCGCAATGGCCGGCCGCGCTACTCGCCGAGGTACGGCAGCGTGACGTGCTGACCTGGTTGCACGGCCACTCCCTGCAGGCCGTTGGCCTGCTGGATCTGCCAGACGGCCTGGCGCAGGTCCGTCCCGGAACCGTACTCGTGCGCCGCAAGATCCCAGAGAGTGTCGCCGGCCTGTACTACGATCTTGTGGCCGGTGTAGACGCTGGCGTCCTCGCCGGCGTGGGCGACGCGCACGCCAGCCCAGACGGCGACGAAGATGAGCAGCAGGAAGACAGCGAAGCGCACGAGGCCGGCGAGGCGGCGGCGGCGAAGCTGGCGCCGGCCGGCCCGGCTCCGCGGGCCGCGCAGCGGCCGGCGCTCGGGCACGGCGTGCAGGTGCGCCTGAGAAGCGCCGGCGCTGGACGACCGGCCGGCGCTCATTTGGGCACCTCGCGCAGGTGCCTCGGCACAACGCCGCTGAGCTCGCTTCCGCAGGAGGAGCAGCGCGTGACGACCTGGCCACTCCAGATATCGGCGCGCACTACTACTGACTCCGCGCCTCCGCACCACAGACAGGGCTCGCTCCTCCCCGCGAGCGCGGCGGCGAGCGCCTCCTCCACGGAATCAGCGAGGGTAGGAAGGACGGCTGTGGCGAGAGGCACGGTACTCATAGCTGGCGAAGGACCCCCACGACTCGGCCGACGAGTTCGAGATCGGCGGCGTTGACGATGATCGGCTCGTAGTTGTCGTTCTCGGGCTGCAGACGGATCGTGCGGCCCTCGTTGTAGAAGCGCTTGGTGGTGGCCTCGTCGTTGACGCGCGCGACCACGATCTCGCCGTTGGCGGCCTGTGGCTGGGGATGCACCACGACCAGGTCGCCGTTGATGATGCCGGCGTTGATCATGGAATCGCCCTCGATGCGCAGCACGAAGTCCCCGTCGTCGCGGCGTAGGAACGCGGGAACGTCCACCATGTCCTCGATGTTGTCCTCAGCCACCGTGGGCAAACCCGCGGCGACCTGGCCGACCAGGGGGAGCGGCCGCGGCGAACGGATGTCCTGGACGACGTCGAGCGCGCGGGGCTTGGTGGGATCGCGCTTGATGAGGCCGAGGCGCTCGAGGTTGGAGAGGTGTGCGTGCACGGTCGACGGGGAGGACAGGTCGAGCCCCGCGCAGATCTCGCGCACGGTCGGCGGGTAGCCGTTGGCGCGCACGCTGTCGCGGATGAACTCGAGTACCTGCTCCTGCCGCGGTGTGAGACCTTCCACCGATCCTCCTCCTGTGGCGAACATGTGTTCGTGTCGAGCTTAGGGCGAACCCATGTTCGTGTCAAGGGAGATGATAGGAGCGCGGACGGACGGAAAACTTGACACAGGCCGCGACGGCCCAAGAGACGCGACGGGCCGGGCTGCGTGCGCAGCCCGGCCCGTCGCTCACACACTCGCGGGCGCTCGCGCCCGCGCTGGTCTCTTACTTCTTGTACGGGCCGATCGGCAGGATCACGCGGCCGTACAGTTCGTTCCACACCTGGGCGATGGAGCCGTAGACGGCGGAGAGGCCGACGAAGATGCCCTCCCAGCCCGCGATCTTGGTGATCGTCGCGTTGCCCGTCCACTCGCCCAGGGCGAGCAGGACGAAGAGGACGGTCAGGCTCAGGAACACCGTCTGCAGCGAGCGGTTGATGCGCAGCGTGCCCACGAACATGAGCACGGTGAACAGACCCCAGGCGAGCAGGTAGTACCCGAGCGCCGTGCTGGTGGCGCCGAGATCGAGAGCCGAGCTCCCGATCCACTTCGGGAACGCGAAGATGCCCACGAACGTAAGCCAGAAGAACCCGTACGACAGGAACGCCGTCATGCCGAATGTGCTGTTCTTCTTCCACTCCATGATGCCGGCGATGACCTGCGCGAGGCCGCCGTAGAACACGCCCATGGCGAGGATGATGCCGCTGAGCGGGATGAGGCCCGCGTTGTGGACGTTCAGCAACACGGTGGTGAGGCCGAACGCCATGAGGCCCAGAGGGCCCGGGTTGCCGGTGGCGTCGCGGAGCGTCGCGGTGATGGTGCCCCGCTCGCCCATCGGGCCGACGCCCTGGCCCAATACGCTCGGTGTCTTCTGCTGATCGTCAGCCATCTATCGAAGCCTCCACTCCCGGTAGACGCGGTGCAAATACGGATGTCCGTCGCGAGACGTCAAGCGTCGCGCACGGACCTGCGGATTAGTATCACTGATGTGCAGCGCGTCACAAGCGTTGCGTCGTGCCCAAACGGCGCATTGCAGGACCACACGTACACCACCGCGTCAGGGGCCGTCGCAGACCCCGGAGTGACGCCGGCGCGCCGGCCACTATAATGTTTCCCGGCCACCATCCCGGAGGAGTCTGACCAGCCGTGCTTGAACCGCCCGTCCGCATCGCCGAGCCGGTCGCCCGCAATCGCGTAGCGCTCGTCGTCGCGCTCATCCTGCTGATCTCCCTCGGCGTGCGCATGTACCAGCTCACGACGCCGCCGTCGTACATGTTCGACGAGGTCTACTACGCGAAGGACGCCAACGTCATCGTGCATAACCAGGTGGGGCCGATGCCGCCCCTGCGCTGGACGGCCGGCAAAGAGGTCTCCTGGCCTCACCCGGAAATGGGCAAGCAACTGATCGCGGTCGGCATCCTCCTGTTCGGCAACCGCGCCTTCGGCTGGCGCATGCCCGCCGTGCTGGCCGGCATGTTCATCCTTGCCTGCATCTACCCGCTGGCGCGAAGGCTCGGGCTCTCGCCGGCCTGGTCGCTGATCGCGCTGGCCTTCGCGGCGGCCGACACCCTCGGCATCGCCCAGTCGCGGATCGCGACCCTCGACATCTTCATCGCCTTGTGGACGGTGGTCTGCATCCTGATGGCGCTGCGCTACATCCAGGACGGCCGCCGGCTCCGCTGGCTGCTGCTGTGCGGGCTCACCGGCGGCTTCGCCACGGCGACCAAGTGGTCCGGCGTGGCGGCGCTGCTCGCCGCGGGGCTGCTCATCGTCTACGCCTGGTGGCGCGACCGCCCGCGCGCGCCAAAGGCGGCGGACGACGCCGGGCGGACCGCGGATGACGGATCGACGGTGCCGACCGAAGCGGCGGCGGAAGGAGAGCCGCCGACGCTCCCCGCGGAAGGCGCGGCGCGCTCCGGCGCCGGCGCCACGGCGCTCGCCGCACTTGGCGTGCTGGCGGCGCTGGTCGTGCTGCCGGCGGCGGTCTACCTGGCCAGCTACGGCCAGTACTTCGCCGCCGGGCACACGTGGGCGGACTTCGTCGAGCTGCAGCGGCAGGCCTTCTACTTCAGCACGCACCTCAAGGCCGGGCACACCTACGCGTCGCCCGCCCCGACCTGGATCGTGGACTACCGCCCGGTCTGGTACTACTTCCAGGGCACGGCCAAGACCTACCGAGGGGTCGACGGCATCCCCAACCCGTTCCTCTGGTGGCTCGCGACGCTGTCCCTCATCCTCGCGCCCATCCTGGCGCTGATGAAGCGCACCACCCTGCTGCTGCCGGCCGCGTTTCTCGTGGCCGTGCTGTACTTCCCCTGGTTCGCCACCCAGCGCACGTCGTTCCTGTACTACATGACGCCGGTCGCGCCGTTCATGGCCATCCTCGTCGCGGCCGCCCTCTGCGCCTTCGCCGGCTCGCAGCGGCGGCTCCCTCGCCATGGGCTCCTCACCATCGCCGTCTTCGGCGTCGGCACGGCGGTATTGTGGGAGCCCATCGGCAGCCTCTGCGCCTGGATCTTCTGGGAGCTGCCGCGCAGCGTCAGCGTCGCCTTCGGCTGGGTCGGCCTCGCCGTGGGCCTCATGATCGCCGTAGCGGCCGTGGGACTGGTGTTCGTGCAGCAGACACGCCGCTACCGCCCGCTGGTCGCCATGGCCCTCGTGGGCATGATCATCGGCATCAGCGTGGCGTTCCTGCCCATCGTCCTCAACATCCCGATGAGCCCCGGGCACTTCAACCACATCACGTGGTTCCGCAGCTGGATCTGAGCGCCGCGGCGGCTCCGCGCTGAACGTCGCCGCGGTCTCGCTCTGGGCACCGTCAGGCGATGACGGCCGCCATGATCGCCTTCTGCGCGTGCAGCCGGTTCTCGGCCTGGTCGAACACGACCGAGTTGGGCGAGTACAGCACCTCTTCGGTGATCTCCTCGCCCCAGTGCGCCGGCAGGCAGTGCATGACCTTGACCTGGGGCCCGGCGAGCTTGAGCATCTCCGCGTTCACCTGGTAGTCCCTGAGCGCGGCCAAGCGTACGTCGTGCTCCGCCTCCTGGCCCATGCTCGTGAAGGTGTCGGTGTAGATGACGTCGGCGCCCTTGACGGCCGCGGCGACGTCGCTGGTGAGCTCGATCGTGGCGCCGGTCTGCTTCGCGTCCTCCTGCGCCCGGGCGATGATCTCCATGTCCGGGCGGTAGCCCTCGGGCGTGCAGGCTACGACGTGCATGCCGGTCTTGGCGCCGACTTCGGCGAGCGAGTGCGTGACGTTGTTGCCGTCGCCGATGTACACGAGCTTGACGCCCTCGAGCCGGCCGCAGTGCTCGCGGATGGTGAGCGCGTCGGCCATGCCCTGGCAGGGATGGTGACTGTCGGTGAGGCCGTTGATCACGGGGATCTGACCGTACTTCGCGAGGTCCTCGACGTCTTGCTGGGCGAAGGTGCGGATCATGATGCAGTCGACGTAGCGGCTCATCACGTTGGCGGTGTCTTTGATGGTCTCGCCGACGCGCAGCTGGATATCGTTGGCGTTGAGGAACATCGGCTGCGCGCCGAGCTGCTCGACGCCGACCTCGAAGCTCATGCGCGTGCGCGTCGAGGTCTTCATGAAGATCAAGGCGACGGCGCGGCCGGCGAGCACCGCGTGCGGCTCGCGCACCTTCTGCGCCGCCTTGAGCTCGGTGGCGAGGTCGAGCAGGGCGACCACTTCGGCGGGTGTGCAATCGTGGATCGTCAGGAAGCTGCGGCCGGTGAGGTCGAGCTCGGCGATGCGGGCGTTCAGCTGTGCGGTCATGCGACCCCCTCAGGGAGATACCGACGGTGGGAGAGTACGTGTGCTGGTGCAGTCTACCGGCGGCGCGACTGTGTCGCGATCGCCGTGCGGTGCGGCGGCCGGCGCCTCAGCGCCGGCCGCCGCAGGTAGAGCTCGCGCGCCGCCCTCGCGGGAGGACGAAGCGGCGCCTCGGCGCCGCGCGCGTGACTCAGATGAACTTGTGCTCGCGCAGGACGTCCTCGAGCGTCGGGTGGCCGATCTCCTGGAGGTCGTACCCGACCTGCACGGCCGGCAGCTTGATGTCGATGATGCGGCGCAGGTCCATCGGCGTGCCGATGACGACCACGTCGGCGCCGGAGGCGTTGATGGTCGTCTCCAGGTCCCTGAGCTGCTGGTCCGAGTAGCCCATGGCCGGCAGCAGAACGCCGACGTTGGGATACTTGTCGAAGGTCGCCTTGATCTCGCCCACGGCGAACGGGCGCGGGTCGATGAACTCCGCCGCGCCGTACTGCCTGGCGGCCACGGTGCCGGCGCCGTACTTCATCTCGCCGTGCGTGAGCGTGGGGCCGTCCTCGACCACGAGCACGCGCTTGCCCTGGATCATCTCGGGCTTGTCGACGCTGACCGGCGAGGCGCCCATGATGATGCGCGCCGTGGGATTGACCGAGCGCACGGCCTCGAGCTCGGCCTCGATGCCGGCACGATCGGCGGAGTCGATCTTGTTGAGCACGACGACGTCGGCGAGCCGGATGTTGACCTCGCCGGGGTAGTACACGAGGCCGTCGCCGGGGCGGTGCGGGTCGGCGACGGTGATGTAGAGGTCGGCGGCGTAGAAGCTGAAATCGTTGTTGCCGCCGTCCCAGAGGATGACGTCGGCCTCCTTCTCGGCCTCGCGCACGATGGCCTCGTAGTCGACGCCGGCGTAGATCACGTTGCCGGCCACGACGTGCGGCTCGTACTCTTCCATCTCCTCGATCGTGCACTCGTACTTCTTGAGGTCCTCGAGGGTCGCGTAGCGCTGCACGCGCTGGGCGACGAGGTCGCCGTAGGGCATGGGGTGACGGATGGAAACGACCTTCTTGCCGGCCTCGCGCAGCATGGTCTGAATCTTGCGCGTGGTCTGGCTCTTGCCGGCGCCGGTGCGCACGGCGCAGACGGCGATCACGGGCTTAGTGCTCTTGACCATGACCTTGTCCGGGCCCATCAGCATGAAGTCGGCGCCCAGGGAGTTCACGAGAGCGGAGCGGTGCATGACGTACTCGTAGGGCACGTCGGAATAGGCGAACACGACCACTTCGACGCCGTGCTTCTTCACGAGTTCCGGCATCTCGGACTCGTCGTGGATCGGGATGCCGTCGGGATAGTACGGGCCGGCGAGCTCGGCCGGGTACTTGCGGTCGTTGATATACGGGATCTGCGTGGCGGTGAAGGCCACGATCTCGTACTCCTGGCGCTCGCGGAAGTAGGTATTGAAGTTGTGGAAGTCGCGGCCCGCGGCCCCCATGATCAGGACTTTCGTTCTTGCGGCCATGCTCACTCCTGTGGTTATGAGGTCCCTCCGCGCCACGATCAAGATGTCAGGCCGGCGGAGTGAACACTTTGTGGACATAGGGCGACGTGAACAGCTGCAGCGTCGCCGCGTAGTTGGGCACGAACGCGAGCGGCTCGCCGAGAGCCGGCGGTCGCTCGAGGTCCTCGACGTCGAGGATCAGGTGGTCGCTGGAGGCGCCCAGCACTTTGACGCGAGGGTCGAGCGGCACAAGGCCTTCGGGCGGCGCGTCCTGGCGCCCGAGGGCGCAGATCGCGCGCCGCCGTTTGCCCTGGTCGGTGAACGTGGGGCGGTTGCCGAAGGCGTCCTGGGCGCTGGTGCCCTGCGGCAGCGACGGCTTGACGAAGCACTCGATGACCGGCGCCGAGACGACGAAGGCGTCGAGGCGCAGGCCGAGCGGCAGCGGGTCGCGCGTGAGCGTGTCGACGCCGAGCAGGATGCTCTCGCCGATGCGTAGCGTGTTGACGGCGGCCGGCATGCGGCCGCTGAGGACCATGCCGATGGAGCCCGAGTTGCCGCCCGAGACGTAGCGCAGCGGGCGGCCGGTGAGGTTTTCGACATCCGCGGCCAGGGCGGCCAGCCGGCCGAGGTTGTCCTCGTCCGGCACGATCGCGCCGTAGCAGGTGAGGTTGACGCCGATGCCGGCGAGCTCGATGTGCGCAAGCGCGCCGGCGGCCGCCGCGAACGCCGGCAGCGCAGACGGCAGCATGCCCTCGCGCAGGTCGCCGAGGTCGACCATAGCCACGATCGCGTGAGTGCTTCCGTGCCGCGCGGCCGCGGCGTCGAGCGCCTCGACTGTCTCGAGTTCGCTCTCGAGCGAGACGTCGAACAGGTCGACGGTCTCGGCCGCGCGCTGCGGGACTGTGCCGCGCAGCAGCCAGAGCGGAGCGTCGATGCCGGCGGCGCGCAACCGCGCGCCGTTCTCGTGACGCGACTCGCCGATCGCCACGGCGCCACCGGCGAGCATCGTCCGCGCCACCTCGGGACTGCCGCAGGTGCACTTGGTCACCCCGACGATCTCGATGCCCGGCAAGGCCGCGGCGACGGCGCGCGCATTGGCGGCGACCGCGTCAAGTTCGACTGTCAGCGTGACCCTGTCGAGCATGGTCCTCCCCTGCATAAGACGTATGCACGAGGTTATATGCCGGCGCAGGCGCCTGCAAGCGTTCTCAGGACTTCACACGCCTTCGCGCGGCTTCGCCGGCTTCCCAGACTCAGCTCAACCTCCGCCCAGCATGCTCCCAGCTTGGTGTCCTAGCCTTCTGTGGACCCGCCTCGGCACCCCCGGACGAGTGGAGACCTCTCACCGATGAAGAAAGCCAGCATCAACTACTGGGTAGACCTTGCCACCGGCGTCGCCTTCCTGCTCTGCGCCGTGACCGGCATCGTGCTCCTGTTCCCATCGGCGGTGCACACCGCCATCGGCTCCGCGCCGACCATCCTCTTCACACCCGCCCTCTGGTGGCACAACGTCCACGACTGGTCGGGCGTCGTGATGGTGGCGGGCACGGCGCTGCACCTGGCGCTGCACGCCAAATGGATCGCCAACATGACGCGCAAGACGTTCGGTGCCAAGAACGGCGCGAAAGCCGGCACCGGAGCCGGGCGGGCGGCGCCTGCGGCGCGGCCTGCACCCGTGACCGCCGCGGCACAGATCGCCACGTTCGCGACGCCGCCAGCCGCCGACGCCGCCGCGGCAGCCTCGCTGCGGCGGCTCGAGGACCTGCGCGCCGAGCGGCAGCGCGAGCGCGAGCAGCGGATGTCGCGCCGCCGGTTCCTCGCCGGCGCCGGCGCGGTCGGCGGTCTCGCGCTCCTGACCGGCGTCGGCCTGATCGGGCGCGACGCCATCACCACGGCGGCCACGACCTCCGGCGCGGCGACGACCTCCGGCGGCTCGTCGAGCGGCACGAGCAACACGACGACCAGCAGCTCCGGCAGCAATGGGCCCAGTTCCAGCACCCAGGGGACCACCTCGACGACATCGACCCGCGTGCTCGTCAGCGAAGGCTCGTGCGTCGCCTGCGGCCGCTGCATGCAGGTCTGTCCTCAGGGCGTGTTCGATTGGGGAAGCTCAGGGCGCGCGACCGCCCAGAACCCGGACGCCTGCATCCGCTGTGGCCGCTGCCTGCAGGTGTGCCCGGCGGGCGCGATCACGGTGAGTGCCTAGCCTGGAGCCAGGCGAGCGGAGCGCCGACGCGTGAGCCGGGCGCGAGGGGCCGGTCCAGCGGCCCGGCGCGCCCGGCCGACGCGCCGGTGGCGACCCGGGTCACGCGACTGGCGGCCCCGCGACCGCCGGCGAGCGCCGCGGCCGTCAGATCCCGGCGCTGCTCCGCATGAGCGCCACCACGGCGTCGCCGGGGAAGTGCGCCAGCAGCGCGCCGCAACAGGCGAAGATGTAGTCGGCGTCGAGGGCGCAGCGCGCGTCCGCCGGCAGCAGCAGCCGCTCTCCCCCGCCCTTGCCGCGCGTATCGGCGAGGATAGCCTCGCCTCCGGGCAGGCGCGTGAGCGCGCCGCCGGTGCCGATCAGCAGCCGGCAGGCGGTCAGGTCCCGGCCGCGAGCGACCGTCTGGCGGCCGGTCGGCGTGTAGAGGTGCGCGAGCTGGCCGGCGTGACGCTGGACGCCGGCCACGGCGGCGTAATGCGTGAGCGTGAGCGCCGCCTCGATCTCCTCGCGCGTCCGCGGCAGCGGTGGCGGCAGGTGCCGCGGCCGCTCCTGCTGGGCGAGCATCTCCACCACGTGCTTCGCGCTCACGTACGTCCCCAGGTCGCCCTCGACCGTGCGCTTGCTGTGCGGCTGCGGCTCGATCATCAGGGCCGCGATCTCGGGACTGCCGTCGGTGATCGAGTGCACGTCGGTGGTGGCGCCGCCGACGTCGACGACGACGAGGTCGCCGACCTCGTCGGCGAGCCGCTCGGCGGCGATCAGGACGGCCCCGGGAGTCGGCAGGATCTTGCCGTTGACGACCTCGCCGATGCGCTCCATGCCGGGCGCGTGCGTGATGTGCTCCTCGAAGGCGTCGTGGATGACGGCGCGCGCCGGCACGATGTCGAGCTCGTCGATACTGGGGTAGACGTTGCTGGTGAGCCTGACCTTGAAGCCCGCCCGCTGGAGCAGCTCCTGCGCGTCGGCGCAGACGACGGAGTTGCCGCCGTACACCACGATCGGGCGGATCGGCAGTTCGGCAAGCCGACCGGCATTGAACAGCACAGTGTCGCAGTCGCCGCCCTCCACCCCGCCGGCGAGCAGGATGAGATTGGGCCTCGCCGCCTCGATCTCGCGCAGGTCGTGGTCGCGCAGGCGGCCGGCGGTGACGTACTCCACGACGCCGCCGGCCCCCAGCGCGGCCTCGCGCGCCGCCATGGCCGTCATGCGCTGCGTGAGGCCGTGGACGGTCATGCGCAAGCCGCCGGCGGCGGAGCTGGTCGCCAGCGTCTTGACCGGCGCCAACGGCCCGGCGGCCGCCTCCAACTGTGATCGGGCGGCGCCGACGCCGATGGTCACGTCGCCGTCGGCGACGGACGTGGCGGCGACGCCCTGCCCCACGAGGCGGGGCGTCGCCGCCGGATAGTCACTCAGCCCGTCAAACGCCGAGACGACCGTCGTGGTCGAGCCGATCTCGGCGACGAGCGCATCGACGGGACGAGGCTCCGTCACGTCACATCCCGCGCTCGCGCATCGCCTTGACGATGAATGAGGCGACGTTGATGCCCTTGGTGCCGCGCCCGAAGCCGGCGTCCATGCCCCAGCTGCGGGCAAGCTCGTCGGTGACCTGCGTGCCGCCGCTGATAAGCAGCACCTTGTCGCGCACGCCCTTCTCCACGGCCAGGTCGGCGAGCTTCTCCATGGCGTTCCGGTGCATGTCGCCGTGCGTGATGATGGTCGAGATGAGGACGACTTGAGCGGCGTGCTCGATGGCCGCATCCAGCACCTTGTCCACCGGCACCGACGTGCCGAGGTGCTCGCAGGCGAAGCCCCACTTCTCGAGGCCGCCGTGCTTGATGTCGATGATCTCGCGCATGCCCACGGAGTGCTCGTCCTCGCCCACGGTCGCGGCGACGCACTTGATGCCCTTCTCGACGACGAACGCCTTGATCTCCTCGTCGCTCATCACCTCGGGCTCGGGCGGGATCACGAGATTGGCCGGGTCGACGACCACGTCCAGCCGGCCCTTGAGCTCGATCAGCGAGCCCTCGGCCGGGTGCATGACCTGCTTGTTGATGACCTCGCAGTCCTGCAGGTTCATGGCCTTGCCGAACTCGAGCGCCGCGGCCGCCGCGACGCGCGGCGCGGCCGGGAGGAACAGCGTCACGACCACCCAGCCGTCGGCGGCCCACTCCACCTCGGGTTTGATGAGACCTTTGGCGCGGAGCTCGGCCGTCTGCGCGAGGCGCGTGTTGACGTTGTCCTCCGGGTCGAGCTCGTCGATGAACGGGACCTTGTCGGCGTCGCACAGCGTGCAGCCGCCGATGAGGTCGCAGGGCTTGCCGACCGCCTCCGGCAGGTGGTTCTCGCCGAAGTGGTGGCACACCGGCGCCATGTAGTCGGCGGAGCGCGGCACGATGGTGCCCACCGCGACGCCGCCGTCGGCCTTGCGCGCGATGCCGTCGTCGTGCGTCTCGGGGTAGATGCCGGAGTCGACGAAGTACGCCTGTTCGACGGCGGCGAAGTAGCCGCCGTCCTCGAGCATCGCCTCGAGGAACAGCACCGCGCGCTCCTTGATCTCGCGCACCTTCTGGTCGAGTTCCGGCGCCCTGCGGTCGAGCTTGACCATCTCGCGCAGGCCGTCCATGCCCACGAGGCTCTGCTTGGCCGTGTTCACGGCGGCGACGTTGTTGTAGTGCCAGGGCACGTTGCGCCCTTCGTCGGGCGTGATCGTGCTCTGGATGTCGGCGCTCGTGAGCCGGCTGATCATGAGGTTCATGACGTGGCTCACGGTGGCGTCGCGCCCGTCGCTCTCCATGTAGCGCGTGTTCTCCTGGGCGCGCATCTTGTACTCGCCGAAGAAGTCGCGCAGGGCGACCGCGTAGGGCAGGTCCATGCGCATGCAGGGCGCCGGCGCCGCGTCCGGCGGCACCGTGCTCAGGCAGATGTCCTGCTTGGGCATGCCCACGCTCACGGAGTAGGCGCAGTTGATGGCGTGCTGCACGAGCAGCTCGGGCATCACGTTCCACGCCTCCACAGCGGTGGCGTTGGCGTTGTGGGCGCCGTCGATCTGCGCCATGCGCACGGCGGCCATCACGTGCTTGGCCACCGCCGCGTCCACAAAGCTGCGGTGCATGTTGATGTTGCGGTAGAGGACGTTGTACTGCGGGTCCTGGTGGGCCCCGTTGACGCCCTCTTCGGCGAACATCACGGCCATCTCGGGGCCGGCGACTCCACTCACGTAGGAGTGGAAGTTGATGGGCCGGCCCACCTCGTCCTCGATGAGGTCGAGCGCCTTGCGCGTGGCGCGCACCTGCTTGCGCGTGACGGCGATGCCGCCGACGCCCTCGGGTGTGCCCTCGAGGAGCCCATCCATGTGGCTCTGCCCGGCCGTGCGGATGACCATCATGTGGTCGGCGCCGTGCCAAGCCGCCATGCGCATGCGGCGGATGTCGTCCTCGAAGCGCCCGGAGGCGATCTCGGTGGTCACCACGCAGTCGGGCTGCGGGTCGACGTCGCCGAAGTAGTGGGCCGCCGGCAGCGGGATGCTGTTGGTGAGGCCCTTCGACGTCTCCTTGTAGCGGAACTTGAAGAGCATCTGGTCGGGCACGAGCTCGCGCCAGTGCCACCCGTGCCGGCGCGGCCTGTACAGCTCGAGGTCCTCGAGCAGTGCCGGGATGTCGATCTTCCTATCGGGGTCGAGCGGCGCGCCGTCGCCCGGGCGCGCTGTCGCGGGGCGGGGAGGCTGATCGCTCATGCCGCCCCTCCCCACTTCGCGGCGACGGCGTCCCAGCCCTCGCCGGCGGCGAGCCGGCGAGCCGCCTCAACGACCGGCACATCCCACTCGCCGGCACACCACCAGACGATGTGACCGGCGCCGTGACCCAGCAGGCCGCGCTTCTCGCACTCGCCGGCCACAGCCATGCAGGTCGGCGAGTCGACGCCCATGCGCATAAGCACGGAGCGCTCGATGCTCGGCGAGGTGTGCGTGCGCGCCAGCTCTACCAGCGGGTCGACGACCTGCTGGGCGAGCTCCCAGAAGCGCGCCTCGAGCTGCTCGTCCGTCATGCTCGCGAGATGCCCGCGGATCTGCAGGTACGTGTCCTCGCGGGCCATCTCACGCCTCCTTGAGCTCAGCGATGAGCGCCTCGACGGCGGCCGGCGTGGAGTTGGTGTCGGCCGCCAGGAAGGCGATGTCGTCGGCCGTCGGCACGTAGCCCTCGGGCGCCTGCTTGAGCGCGTTGCGCACGTAGCTCTTGCGCATGCGGGCGACGTCGAAGTCCTTGGCCTGTATCTGCTCGGGGCGCTCCGGGATGACGATGACCTTGCCCGGGGCGTTCTCCGTGGGATCGCCGCTGCGCACCTCCACGCCCATCTCCTTGGCGAAGTTGAGCTGCGCCCAGTGGTGCTTGCCG
>Ga0075520_1000590_pt1 | contig 16389 bp, 12 predicted proteins | sample NGEPerB_FD_75100 | JGI IMG/M metagenome (GOLD analysis project Ga0075520, IMG submission 75100) | Arctic peat soil microbial communities from the Barrow Environmental Observatory site, Barrow, Alaska, USA - NGEE PermafrostAB12-B | ecosystem: Environmental > Terrestrial > Soil > Wetlands > Peat ... | reverse complement strand
GCACTATGGCTGGCGTGCCATGTTCTGGTGTGGCCTGACGCCGGTCGTCGTCGCCCTCATGGTTCTGCTGCGCGTGAAGGAGCCCCAGCGCTGGGAACAAAAAGCCAAGGCGAAGGCCGCCGGCGGCCTTTCTTCTCTGCACAGGATCTTCAGTCCTCCCTATACGCGCCGCACGCTGGTCAACACCGTCTTGCTGGCCTCGGCCATCTGCGGCCTGTGGGCTGGTGCGGTTTATGCGCCGACCGCGATCATCAACCTGGCGAAGCGCGCGGGAATGTTGCAGCCGCAGGCCGTGCGAATGTCTTCCTTCGGCATGGGCCTGCTGTCGCTGGGGACCATCCTCGGATGCCTGGCGGTCCCGCCGCTCGCCGAACGCTTCGGCCGCAAGCGGGCCCTGACCTTTTACTTCATAGGGATGGCGGCCTGCATCCTGCTGAGCTTCGGTTGGGCGTTCTACCTGCCGCAGGGACTCCATCCCTTCATTGCGGTGCTGTTCTTTCTGGGCTTCTTTGGCGGTAACTTCGCCGTCTTCAGCCTTTGGCTGCCGGAGCAGTACGGCACCACCGAGCGCGCCACAGCCTTCGCGTTCACCACGTCGTTCGGACGCTTCATTGCCGCAGGCGCCAACTTCGGAGTCGGCGCGCTGGTCCGAAACATGGGTACGCTCGGCAAGCCGGTTGCGTTCACAGCCATTGCGTTTGGCATCGGACTGCTGGTGATTCCCTTCGCACTAGAAACCCGAGGCAAAGTGCTGCTCGACTAAGAACCGTGTAGCAGGCCGGCACCTGTGGCCGGCAACGTCGAGTCATAGCTAACGAGATACGCGATCGCGAGTCTGCCCCTCAGCAACTTCCGGGAGTTTGCAAATGCGCGAAATCGCTGCTCGGAAGCACCGTATATGGAGATTTACATCACTACCCGCCCTGGCTGGCATCACCAGCAACTCACATGAACGGCTGCTGCGGTGAAGATACAGTTTCGTAAGTATGTATCGCGTCCGTAGTTACCCACCTTAAGTTCGTCTGCCTCTCAGCCGATGTTCAACTTGGCACCCCCTGGCGTGGCTCAGGCTGCGGTCCGGACAATGGGGTACGAAATGTGTGGAGGAGGTAGTGTGAAGAAATCACCGCCTTCTTGGGAAAAGTCCATGACGTCTGAGTTGGATCGCGGCATCTCGCGCAGATTGGGGCAGTTTGTCTCTTGTTGTAGCGTGCTCGCGGTAGCCTTCGGGCTGTGGGTGCTGACGGGGTGGATGCTGCATATCCAAATCATGGAGAGGATTCTGCCGGGGCAGGTCGCGGTGAAAGCGAACACCGCTGCTTGCTTCATCTTGACTGGCATTGCGCTGTGGGTTCTGAGAAAGGAACAGCCGCCCGGTATTGCGGTTTGGAGGCTAGCCGCGAAAATCGCCGCCCTGCTTGTCAGCGTGGTGGGACTGCTCTCCTTGTCTGAGTTCCTATGGGGTTGGGACCTCGGCCTCGACCAACTACTATTTTCCGCAGGCCCGGAAGACATTGCGGGAAGCGTGCGTCCCGGTCTCATGTCGCCCATCACAGCCTTTGGCTTTCTTGCGCTGGGACCTGCCCTCCTGCTGCTGGATGCCAGGACGAGGCTTGGCCGTTGGTCGGCACAGTTGTTGTGCAGTGGTGTGGCCATCGTTTCCCTATTCGGCGTTTTGGACTTTGTTCTGGAGCCCATTTCTACCCATACCCACATCTCTCCTATTACTGCCTTCGCATTGTTTCTGCTCTCGTTTGGGTTGATGTTTTCCCGCACCCAGTCAGGCTTGGGGGCACTAGTCACAAGCGCGACCTTGGGTGGTACGTTGACGCGGCGCTTGCTCCCGGCCGCGATCCTCGTTCCCCTGGTCGTCGCTTGGCTGCGCTGGAAAGGACAGACTAGCGGCCTTTATTCGAATTGGGTCGGCGTGGCCCTGATGACCGTGTTCACCGTCATGCTGTTGGCGAGTCTCACGGTGTGGACTGGCTTCGTGGCCGAACGCACCGACTGGGCGCGCCGCCATGGGGAGGAAACCAGCGCCCGTTTGGCATTTATCGTTACCTCTTCCAACGACGCTATCATCGCCAACACACTCGACGGAGTAGTTGCGAGCTGGAACCCTGCCGCGGAGTCGATTTACGGTTACTCTGCGCAGGAGATGATTGGGAAATCCATTTCTAAAGCGATCCCGCTGGACCGTCGCGAAGAATTTACGGCGATCATGAGGAGAATCGAAGACGGGCAGCAGGTCAGTCCGTTCGAAACCACGCGGGTTTGCAAGGATGGGAAGATCATTGACGTTTCCTTGTCGGTCAGCCCCCTGAAGGACAGTGCGGGAACGATCATTGGCGCCTCCACCATTGCCCGTGACATCTCGGAACGCAAGCGGGCCGAGGAGGCTTTGAAGGCCGCTTCGCTGTATACCCGCAGCCTGATTGAAGCCAGTCTGGACCCGCTGGTCACCATCAGCCGCGAGGGCAAGATCACCGACGTCAACGAAGCCACCGAGCAGGTCACCGGGGTGGCCCGCGACCGGCTGATCGGAAGCGACTTCTGCGACTACTTTACCGAACCGGAGAAGGCGCGGCAGGGGTACCAGCGAGTGTTCGAACAGGGCTCGGTGCAGGACTACCCGCTGGCCATCCGGCACATCTCCGGAAAGCTCACCGATGTGTTGTACAACGCCACCGTGTTTAAGAATGAGGCCGGTGAAGTCGAAGGGGTTTTCGCGACGGCGCGCGATATTACCGAAAAGAAGCGGGCGCAGGAAGCGGTGGCCGCAGAACGGGAGAAGTTCAACAGCATCCTGGACGTTTTGCCGCCGTACGTGGTCTTGCTGACTCCCGATTATCACGTGGTCTTCGCCAATCGGGAGTTTCGCAAGCGTTTCGGCGAGTCGAATGGGCGGCGCTGTTATGAGTTCCTGTTTAACCGCACTGAGCCCTGTGCAATCTGCGAGACCTACAAGGTCCTGCAGACCAATCAGCCCTTGGAATGGGAGTGGACCGGGCCCGATGGCCGCGATTACGAGATCCACGACTTTCCTTTCACGGATTCGGACGCGGCGACTCTAATTCTGGAGATGGGACTCGATGTCACTGAGCGCAAGCGGGCGGAGCGGGCGCTGCAAAAGGCCTCGCTTTACACACGCAGCTTAATTGAAGCCAGCCTGGATCCGCTAGTCACCATCAGCCGCGAAGGCAAGATCACCGACGTCAACGAAGCTACGGAGAAAGTCACCGGGGTGGCCCGTGACCGGCTGATCGGAAGCGATTTCTGCAGCTACTTCACACGTCCGGCAGAGGCGAGGAAGGGTTACGAGCGGGTTTTTGCCGAAGGCTCGGTGTGCGGTTATCCGTTGGCGGTCCGGCACGCTTCCGGTCCCCTGACCCACGTTTTGTACAACGCGACCGTATTCAAGAACGACCGTGGCGAGATCGAGGGGGTATTTGCTGCCGCCCGGGACATCACCGATCGTATGCTGGCCGAGCAAGAAGTCCGCCAGCTCAACCAGGAGCTGGAAGCCCGAGTGGCGGCGCGCACCGCCGAACTTCTCACCCTGAACAAGGAGTTGGAGTCTTTCACTTACGCCGTGGCCCACGATCTGCGCGCTCCGTTGCGCCACATTCACGGCTTCTCCGACCTCTTGCTGCATGATGGCGCGTCCACCCTGAGTCCGGACGCGCAGCATTGGCTGGGGTGTGTCCTCAACGGAACCGGGCGCATGGAAAAGTTGCTCGAAGATCTGCTGAACCTCAGTCGCCTGGGCAGACAGACCCTCAACCGACGCATGGTTCCCCTGAAGACGCTGGTACAGGAAGTGATCGACGACCTGGCATCCGAGACTGCCAACCGGTTGATCGACTGGGTGGTGGGCGAACTTCCGATGGCGAACTGCGATCCGGCGCTCATGAGGGTAGTGTTCGTGAACCTGTTGTCGAATGCGGTCAAGTTCACCCGTCCACGCAGCACCGCCGCCATCGAGGTTGGTCAGGAGATGCTGAATGGCGAGCCAGTGCTATTTGTGCGCGATAACGGAGCGGGCTTCGATATGAAGTACGTGGGCAAGCTCTTCGGCGTGTTCCAGCGCTTGCACCTGGAAAAGGATTTCGAGGGCACGGGCATCGGTCTGGCAACCGTGCAGCGGATCCTGCTGAAGCATGGCGGACGAATCTGGGCAGAAGCCGAAGTGGACAAGGGAGCAACCTTCTATTTCACGTTCGGGGGCGCCGAGACCCTCGACGAGCAACATGTCGCAGTGGAGGCGGCAGTATGAAGAAAGCAATCATCGAAATCCTACTGGTGGAAGACAACGAATACGACATCGAACTGACCTTGCGCGCCCTGCACGAGGACCATTTGGCCAACACTATCCACGTGGCGCGCGACGGCGAAGAAGCTCTGGCGTTTCTTGCCGACTGCGAGGCCCGCGTCAACGGAGGCGAGGGAGCGATGCCTAGGCTCATCCTCTTGGACCTGAAGCTGCCCAAAGTTGATGGTCACCAAGTGCTGCGCCAGGTCAAAGCCAATCCTGTCACCAAGATGATCCCCGTGGTGGTCCTCACCTCCTCCAAGCAGGATGAGGACATGCTCAAGAGCTATCTCACGGGCGTCAACAGCTACATCCAAAAGCCGGTGGATTTTGAGCGGTTCCGGAAGATTGTGAAGGACCTCGGCTTGTATTGGCTGGTCGTGAACCAGCTTCCTTCGCCCGTAGCTGCTGTCACCCGCTAACTCAGAACGAGAGTTGGGGTAAGGCGGCACGTCAGTGCCGCGTCCAGACGCGTTGGCTAAGCTCTTTCGCAGTGTGGTGCAGCGGTGTTCCAGGGTGTGCGCAAAGCCAAAGTTACCACTGACTGTTACCTGCGGCCGTTTTGCGGGAAGTCCGAAGAAGTGAGTGATTGATCCTAATTTGGCTGCCCCCCAGGGATTCGAACCCCGATATGCTGATCCAGAGTCAGCTGTCCTACCATTGAACGAGGGGGCAGCAGGTGGCCACGTCGGGCGCGCTTCGATGCGCCATGCGCTACTCGGATTGTATTGGGTGCGTGAATGGAGCGTCAACTTTGCGGCGCATGCACGTCAGCCGCGAAATTCCTGTGTTGCGCACTCGCCGACGACGAGCAACACGCTAGAATGAACATCATTCCATACTGGGGAGGAAGCTCTATGTCATCGGTGATGGGCACTGTCGCCTTCTCGACCGATTCAACCGAAGTCGCGCGCCGCCCGCTCGAAGCCGAGCAGTGTGCCTTGATCGTGGTCGATATCCAGCAGAAACTGTTGCCTCCGATCTTCAACAAAGAGATGCTGGTCAGGAACTCGCAGCTCCTGGTTCGCCTGGCAAAGATTCTGTCCATTCCAATCATGATGACAACGCAATACAGCAAAGGGCTGGGCGCAACCGTTCCGGAAATCAGTTCCCTGCTGCCCGACGTCACAGCCATCGACAAACTTGAGTTTGGTTGTTTTGGCAGCGATGCCTTCCGCTCGGGGCTGAAGGCACTTCCCGGCAGCCGTAACACACTTTTGCTATGCGGCATGGAGACGCATATCTGCGTCATGCAAACGGCGCTGGGCGCGCTCAACGACGGATACCTGGTGCACGTTGCCTCCGATGCTGTCAGCTCGCGCGCGGAATGGAACTGGCGCATTGGGCTTGATCGCATGAGGGAGGCGGGCGCGGTCATCTCTTCCACCGAGATGATGATGTATGAACTGCTGCGTTGTTCGGGAACCGCGCAATTCAAAGAAATGCTGTCTTATGTGAAGGACTAGCGCTGGCCGACGGTCCCTACGAAGGGCCGGAACCTGCGCGGCGCCAGACGAGGTCCCAGCTTTCCCGCCGGTCCACGAATCCAGTGATCTCGCCATTGGCGTTTCGCTGAAAGATTTTTCGGATTCGCGGTTGCCCCAGGACTAAGAGGACATCGCGAAGCTCAACCTCCAACGGCTTCATCTCGCTGCCCTGCCGGCCGCCGACCAGTTGCTTGCCGTCCCACCGGATCAAGTAAACAAGATCGGGGCCGCCGACGTAGCGGCCAATGTATTGCTGCAGCTCCTGGGAAGGCAGTGATATTGCTGGAGGGTCCTTGAGCATGGCGTAGATGTGACTGAGATGGAGCTTCCATTCCACCCCTTCGCGATGCCAGGTCTCGGTCGTGAGATAGCGGGAGGAAAGCATCTGCCCGTGGTAGTTCTCCTGCTCGTCGTCGATATGAACCACGGTAGCCAGATCTCCCGAGAGGTGTGCCGAATAGGATGTGATCTTCAGGGTACCGGAAGCGCCAGGGGACAAGGGCTCGAGTTGCTTAAGGAATTCGGCCCGATCCATGATAACGCCGTTCTCGTCAACGAAGACGGCGTCGGCAGCGAGCGCCTGCTCCCAAACCTTCCGGTTGCCGGGAGCGATGGCATCCAGGAGTGCCTGGTCCTTGGCACGCAGCAGCTCCGTAGTTTTGTCGGTGGCATGGGCTGAAGTTTGCAGGGCAAATGCGATTAGCAGCAGGGGGATGATCATCGGAATATTGTACGTCCGCCAAGAACCTGCACCCCTCATTTGCGAGACAAGTCTTAAGGTTCGTCTTTATGTTCGTGTTTCGAGTGAGAATGCAAATGCGGATGGGTGTGCGTGATCGTCCCGTGCGAATGGCGGTGGGCATGCACCAGATTCGCCCGCAGTAACAATTCGTAGTTCGCCAAAATCTCGGCAGGCGTGCCGGTGGCGCCGACTCTTCCCTCCTCCAGCACAAGAACCCGGTTTGCGATGTCGTCCACTATCTCCAACTGATGGGTTGCCGTGATGACCGTCTTCGACGAGCCTTTCCACCCCTGAATCAAGTCGATGACCTGGCTTTGACTGCGGGGATCGAGGGTCGAAGTCGGTTCATCCAGCAGCAGCACATCAGGATCGAGTACGATCACCGACGCCAGTGCCACTCGTTTCTTCTCTCCGCCGGACAGCCGGTAGGGTGGACGATCACGCAGATGCCCGATGCCCATGAGCTCCATGGCTGCACTGACCCTCGACAACACCTCTTCCTTCGACCATTGCATTTGCAAAGGACCGAATGCGACCTCGTCGAACACGGTCGGATTAAATAGCTGCACATCAGGATTCTGGAAGACGAGTGCCACCCTTCTGCGAAACGAGAGGGCGAACTTCTCCTGGTGCAGTGCTTCCGGCGTAAGCGGTTGACCGCTGAAACTAACTTGACCGCGCGAAGGAAAATACAGCGCGTCCAGAATTCTTAAGAGGGTGGACTTGCCTGAGCCATTCGCGCCCAGTAGCGCAACGCTTTCTCCTTCTGCGATCTGCACCGAGAGGCGGTGGAGCGCTGGAATGCCGTCGTATTCGAAGCAGACGTCGCGCAATTCGAACATCGGCGGCATAACCATCTACCTTCCTATCTTCCTATCCAGGCGGACAGGCTGCCCGCGGCCAGGAACGCCGCCAGTCCGAGATAGTCCCACGAGCGCATGTGAAAGTCGGACAGAATTCGAATCTCCCCGCGGAATCCGCGCGACTGCATCGCCAGATACACCTCGTTGCTCAACTCGATGCTCTTGCTGAGCAGGACCCCAGCACTCCTGGCGGTAATGCGGCGACCCTCAGCGCCCTTCACATGTCCCACCGTGCGGCTCTGGCGCGATTCAAACATCTGTCCCGCCGTTTCCACCAGAAGGAAGATATACCGATGCGTCATGGCCAGCATCATGACCGCCTCTTGCGGCAGGCGAAAGGCCCGCAGCGCTTTGAGCACATGCGTCCAGGGAGTGCACAGCACCAGCAAAGACGTAAACGTCACCGCAGTTTCCACGCGCGCGATCAGCAGCGTAGCGGTTTGCACACCTTGCACCGTAATGCGCACCGGGCCGCCCGCAAAGGCAGCAACCGGATCTCCCGGGGTAAGAAATATCGCCGGGAAAGCAATCACTCCGGTGAAGCCCAGGACGACGAGCCACACCCGCTTCGCTAGCATTCCGATACCAACCCTCGACAGGATGGCGATAATCACCGCGACGAAGAACAAGGCGGCAATCACGGCAATTCTCCGCGAGAGCATTACTGCCAGAACCATAGTGAAAAGCCCGACGACGCGAACCCGTGGGTCGAGCGACTGCAACAGTCCGGCTTGGCGGGCGATCTGTTCAGACGCCATGGCACGAGCCAACGCACGCGTGAACCCGAGCATTGTGGAAGTAAGGAACCCGCCGCGCGCCATCAGGGATGCCCCACTTCCCGTCGTCGCTGGACCCAAAGCTGCGCCACCAGGGAAACCAGCAGCATAATTCCGACGGCGAACATTGCAGAAAGAAAATAGCCGAAGCGTGTGCTCTTTACGAAGGTGGGCGCATAGGCTGGAAACGGCGCGGTCCAGAGCTTGGCGAGCCGCTGCATCCCGGCAGGAGGGGCCGACGGCGTGACGAAATTATTCACTGCAGAGGCAGCTTGTCCCGCGCTTTGCCGCATAGCAAGTTCCGAGGGAGACCATTCGCCCCAGGCTTTTCCCGCCACCAGAATTCCAAGCGGAGTGAGCACCATCAGGAGAGCTACTGCGATCCATAGCCTTCGCAGCGAATTCGTAGCGGCAGGCATGATTGCCGATACTGCTTCCGTGGCCGGCAGCACTCCCGCCGTATTGCGCAACAGGCCAGGATCGGCGGCCTGCAAGTAGGCGACGAGTCCTGCGGAGATTGCCGCTTCGGCCACTCCAGCTAACGTCAGGTGGCCGATCATCATTGCGGGCACCGCGATGCTCAGCGGATAGGGCGCATACAGCGGCATCCCTCTGCCATCATGAAAGAGCGCTGGTTGAATGCCAAATTCGATGGCCGCGATCAAGGCCGCGGCATTCACCGCAAGATATCCGGCGATGGCGGCCGCCACGACTCTCCGCTTGGACGCGATGCCAGCGCCGGCGGCAATCAATCGGTAGCTTGCATAAGCGACCAGCGAAGCCACAATCGCCATGTTGAAGCAGTTCGCCCCAAGGGTGCTGATGCCGCCGTCGCCAAAGAACAGGGCCTGGATCGCCAGCGCGATGGAGATGGCGAGAACGGCGCCTGACGGACCCAGTACGATGACGGAGATGGTTACGCCCAACGCGTGGCCGGTGGTGCCGCCGGGCAACGGCAGGTTGAACATCATCACCACGAACGAGAATGCGGCAAAGACCGATATGAGCGGGACCACGCGACTGAGCAACATGCGTTTCAATCGCTTCAGTGCGGAGTACCACCCTGCGATCGCGGCCGCATACAACACCGCGCAGGTGGATGGACTCAAGTAGCCGTCAGGTATATGCATGGCGGGGTACGCCTTCGCTCGGCGTATCTCATCCTAACGTATGCCGGGCTCATTCTGGCTTCGCGGGCAAGGCGTGGATAGACGTGACCGGCGAATCCGCGCGGCATCCTACAATTCGCGTCGTCTCTGGGCAAAAAAATAGAACAGGCGCGACCCTTCGCGCCTTGTTCCTGAGACCGTTGCGAGATAACCGAACCGGACTACTTCTGCGGTCGGCTCGCCGGAGGAATGATACCGTTCATGCGCAGATATTCCACCATCTGGCCGTAATGATCGAAGGGATGGCTGATCGCGCCGATGGCAAGTCCGAGCCGCGAGACCTTGTTGGGTCCAAATGGGCTCTGAACCTGTCCGAGAACATTGTTCTCGTCGATGCTGTTGAGTGCCTTGTGCAGGTAGGTGAATGAGTCTTTCAGGAATTGAATCACATCTGCCTTCGACGTGATCTTGGCGGGCCCGTTTTCACCCTCTAAATCCAGAGGCGGTTTTTCAGCGAGGATGGCGGCGCCGAGCGCGTAGTTGGCAGTCGCAATATGCTTTACCTGCTGCGCGAATGTCCGCACGGTCTTAAACTCGCCCTGGGTGGGCGCGAAATTAAACTTGTCCTCGGGCATGGCTTCAGCGGCCGGAACCACTTCGTGCTCGACATTGCTCAGCGAACGGTCAAGCACCATCGCAAAGGTGGGTTTCTGGTCGGGTTTAGCTTGCATGGCGGCTTGCGGATTTGCCGCAACCGCAGTTCCTATTGGGCCGAGCGCGAGCAACAAAATTCCCATCGCAACTTGCTTGTTCATCAAGGAATCCTCCACTGTATTCGCAGGTATTTAAAGTCGTGGCCGAAGTGCGTGTTGACGATTCTAATTCATTGCCAGGGCGTTTGGGTGGGTTTCGACAGAACGAAGCCGGAACCAGAAGGTCGCCAGCATCCCAACCCCCAGGCCCATGGCGGCGTAGGACAAGGAACGGCCCATGCCCACGCGTTCGGCAATCTCTCCCCAGAGTGCAGCGCCGCCCGCCAGTCCGCCCTGCAAAACCAGCAGGTACATCGAAATCGCCCGGGCGCGCATGTGGCCCGGCGACATGGTTTGCGCTGACACGTTCAAGCTGGCGAGGATCTGAATCCACGCGACCCCGGCAATCAGCATGATTACCGACAGCACCGCGAAGGTCTGCCATCTGCCTGCGGCGAAAGTGGCAAACGCGAAGACTGCCGTGGCCAGACAAACCAAGGCATCCGCCGAAAGTCTGCGCCGGAAATACGCCAGCCCCGTGGCGCCCAACAGAGCGCCCAATCCAAAGAAGCCCAGCAACAGACCGAAACCTTGCGATCCGAAGGGATGCGCCAGCAGCGGCAACAGAGCGGGTAACGCGCCCGCCGAAATGCTAAAGACTGCGCTACGCACCAGCACCGCCTTCATTGGCGACGAAGTCCGCAGGTGTCGGAAACCTTCGAACATGGCGAGGAACATGTGGCCCAGTCGCAGCGACGTGCGTCCGGGCTTGCGCTTCCATTGGTACAGGAAATAGATGACGCCGAAGAAGGAAAGCGCATTCAGCAGGAACGCGATGCCCGACCCAGCCGCGGCAATCACCAGGCCGCCGAGTGCGGGACCAATCGCGCGGGCTACGTTAAATCCGGCCGAGTTCAGCGCAATCCCGGCGGCAAAGTTGTGGTGCGAAACAATCTCAGGCGTGATGGCCTGCCACGCGGGGTCGTTCAGCACCGCGCCAAAGCCCATCAGCAGCGCAAACAGCAAGAGCAGCGATGGAGTTATTTTGCCCGCGATGGTGAGAACGCCGAGTCCTGCCGCGGCCACCACCATCCATGTCTGCGTAAATAGCAGAAGTTTACGGCGATCGACCACATCGGCGATCGCCCCGGCGGGCAGGACCACCAGGAACACGGCTATGCTGCCGGCCGCCTGCACCAGTCCGACCATCAGCGGCGACATGGTCAGTGAGGTCATCAGCCATCCGGCGCCCACGTTCTGCATCCAGGTGCCCGTATAGCTGACAACTGCCGCAATCCACAGAGTTCGGAACAGAGGTTCATGCAGGGGACCAAGCACGCTGCGCCGTCGCAGAGGCGCGACGGGCATGGGTGGAATGGCCCCGAGTTCCGACATGGGCTCAGACCCCTCGACCGCCGCCGGCGCGGCAACCGGGGACACAATCTGTTCCTGCCATGCTCCCGCCGAGGCCATCGAGAATCTGACCTCGCAGCGAGGCAAACGTAAGCCGGTTGCGTTCAGATTCGGACGCAGATGTTGCGAGTCGCTGGCAAACCGTGACCAGTTGCGTTGACTCGGCTGTCTTCATCACGTGGCCTCCACGCCTGCCGAGTGGGATGCGAAAGGCCACTCGCCGCGTCGCCACGACCGCACAAAGTAAATCACCAAGCCAACCACAAGAATGACAACTGCGTAGCGGATTTCGCGCAGAAAGTTTTTCCGCGCCACCAGAATGAAGAGGAACCCCGCTATCGCCAGCAGAGCAGGCGCCGGATAGAGCCACATGCGAAAGGGGCGTGGCAGATCGGGCTGGCGCTTGCGCAAGACCATCAAACCAACCGCCTGCACAATGAACTGCAACAGGATCCGAATGACCACCAGGGCGGCAATCACGTCGGCCAGACGCAACAGGCAAAACAGCATTGCAACTCCGCCAAGGGCAAGCAGTGAGACGGTAGGAAAGCGATGCTGCGGGTGGACCCGCGCAAAAGCGCGGAAGTAATTGCCGTCGAGCGCCGCAGCGTAGGGCACGCGCGAATAGCCAAGCAACAGCGAGAACACCGACGCGAACGCGGTCCACATGATCAAGCCGGTTACCGCCCGCCCGGCCCAGTTTCCGTAGATGCGCTGCATGAACACGGACATGACGTAGTTGCTTTGATCGCTGGAATGCTGCGCCAGTTCCCTCCACGGAATCACGCCCAGCACGGCAAGGTTCATCAGGATGTAGAGCGCAGCAACCGCAAGAATGGAGAGGATGAGAGCACGCGGAATCGTGCGCCCCGGGTCCTTCACTTCCCCACCCAGGAAACAAACGTTGTAATAACCCCAATAGTCATAGGTAGTGAGCAGCATCGCCGCGCCCAGGCCGGTGAAGAACTCGTGAGACAGGTGAAAGGCTCCTGGCGGGAAATCAAACGCCAGGGCGGGCCGGAAATGCACGAACCCAGCAACGATGATCCACGTCATCGCCAGCGCGCCACCGACCCAAAGCAATTCGGCGATTTTGGCAACCGCCGTGATGCGCCGGTACAGAAGGAAAACTACCAAAGCGCACGCGGCCATCGCGATGAACGTACCCGGCATCAGGATCACGCGCGCCTCAAGCGCGCCCAGTCCAGGCAGAGCGAGATGAAGCGTGCGTTCCGCGAGCGAACGGTCAAGTCCGGGCCACAGATATCCGGCATAATGCGATAGTCCGATACAGCCTGAGGCAACCGACAATGGAGCGCTGAACGAAAGTTGCCAGATAAAAAGGAACGACAGCAGCCGTCCCATGGTCCGCGGTCCGTAGATTTCTTTGAGGTAGCGATAGGAGCCGCCGGCCCCCGGCATCGCTGCGCCCAACTCAGCCCACACCAGGCCATCGCACAGGGCGAAGACTGCGCCCAAGATCCAGCCGAGCATGGCTTGCGGTCCGCCCGCCGCAGTCACAATCAGCGGGATGGTGATGAACGGCCCCACGCCGATCATGTCAATCATGTTCAGCGTGGTTGCGCCGGCCAGTCCTACGCCGCGAATCAGTTCGGGCTGTTCAGGCGGACTATTTGGGCTCATGTCCCACGCTCAGCAGGTTCACGTAGAGACGGATGGCTCCAGGTACACCGAACGGCAACTGGCGGAAGAAGGCATATCCGGTGTACAGGTAGTATCCCTTGCCATATTGCGCCAGCAACAGCCCGCCTTTTTGTGGCGATTCGCCGGGATCGTTGCAAGCCAAAAGTAGCGTGAAGTGCGGGTCCCACTGATCCATGAAGTACAAACCACGTTCCTGCACCCAGCCGTCAAAATCGCGCGCCGCAATCTGGTTGGGATAATGGAACACCGGGTTTTGCGGATCAAGGATGGTAACCGGTGCCTGTTCCACCGTCACCCGCTCGCGGCTCAGTTGCGCTGGAAATGGAGTGTAGTGCCCGCTGTTGAATTCGCTTGGCGAGGTGTTGTACTGCACCAGCAGCGTCCCCCCGTCGCGCACATAATCAAGGAGCCGCTGATTGTACTTCTTCACGTCATCGCGGGTGTCGTAGGCCCGAATGCCGAGCACGATCGTTCCAAAGCGTGTCAGATCGCCGTGTTCAATGTCATCTGCCGCCAATAATGTCACATTCAAGCCAAGCTGTCTCAAAACAACAGGAATGTCATCTCCAGCGCCCATGACATAGCCAATCTTCAGTCCCTGGGGGACCTTCACTTCCACGACGCTGGCGCGCTGCAATGCGGGTTGGTAGTAGAAGAAGCCGCCGAGATCGGGCCTGGCGACCAAACTGTAGCCTTCGTTGTAATCGCGAGCGTTGGCGTTCAACAGCGCGCGCACCGGGTACCGCGACTCTTTCGCCCCTTCCGGCAGAATTTTAAATTCTGCGGCCTGTTCCCCGGCTTTGCTGAACTCGACGGTGGCCGACGGCGGTTCGACCTTCCATCCTGGCGGTATTTCGGGATGAACCGTGCCGTTTGCACGAGCGACGGTTGAGCGCACCATTACGCGAAGCTGTGCGGAAGGATTCGAACCGGCCTGAATGACCTGTGTGCTGGGCGCGGTCTCCACGGAGAAGGGCGGCACCACGGCCATCGGCATAGACCAAGCCTCGCCGTGGGTGTCGTGTATCGGCGTGCGCGCGAAGCTGCGAATCTCACCCTCTTCGCCGTTGATGCTGTACACCGCGTGCGCTGCGACCGGCGGCGGTGGCAGGGCAAGAGTCACATACTCGGGCTCATCGACCTGATAGATGGCATAGGTCTCGGGGTTATCGCGGTGGAAATAAGCCTTGGTGAGCTGTGCGTTCGCGGGTGGCGTAACCCGAAAAGTCAGCGCACATCCATCGCCCGGCGCGATACGCTTGGGCATATGGTCCATGAATAGCTCGGCTTTCCAGCCCGGCGGAACGTCGAGCGTAAGCTGCTTCAGATCCAGAGAAAGCGAGCTGCCGTTGTGCAGCTTCGCCAGCAGCAGGAACGACTTCCCTGCCGTGATGACTGCCGCCAGCACATCGCCATTCGCGGTGGGAAGGGCTTCCGCCATGGGACGCCCGTCGGGAGTACCGGGACCAACGCCTAGATCGAGGCCCAGTGCCAGATTAGCGGCCTGCTCGAACTCCTCTTGCTTGGTATGCAGAGAGGCAAGGAAATCGGCCTTTTCGGCAGCCGGCAAATCCGATTGCTCGACTTTGCTGATCAGGTCTCGCGTCAGGCTGAGGCCACGAAGCAATGGCTTTGCTGCCGCCTGATCGTTTGTCTGTGCCGCCGAGGTGGCTTCATCCACCGTTCTTGCAATCGCCTCAAGCTGCGGCCCAAGCCAGGGAGCTTTCGCTTGATCGGCGCCGAGCCGCGACGCCAGGCCGGGCAACGAGGTGTCGATTCCGTCGAAGAAATCCTTCTCATGCGCGCCTGATGCCGGTGGGTTCGGCAATACGGAATCAATCAGCTTGTAGTAGCTGGTACGGCGACCCTCGGGGAGACTCCATCCGCCGGCGCCTTGCGAGAGCTGGTGTTTCAGCCCCTTCCAGGCGAATTGCACGTAGGTTTCGCCCAGCAGCGGGTCGAACTGCGAAGTCTCCAACTCGATGGTCCAGTCTTCCGTGCCGCGAACATTGTCCATGTACAGCTTCTTCGCCTGCCACGGTTGCAGGCCTTCGCGAAGCTGTTCGGGAAAGCGCGCTGGATCGGCAGCCGCGCGAAACGCTTCCCGGGTGAGGATTCCCGAGGCCTGATGATGGCCATGCCCGTCGCGGCTGTTGCCCTGGAAACGAGTGCAGATCACGTCAGGACGGAAGGTGCGAATCACCCGCACCATGTCGCCCAGCGCCACGTCGTGGCCATGCCACATCTGGAAGGTTTCTTCCGGAGTCTTGGAGAATCCGAAATCGGCAACCCGGGTGAAACGTTGTTCCACTCCGTAATAACGGTCGGCGGCCAGCAACTCCAGGGTGCGAACGATACCGAGCTCATCCAGGAGATTGCTGCCAATTTTGTTCTGGCCGCCTTCGCCGCGATTCAGGGTTAGCTGCAAGGCGGTCACGCCGTGCCCGCGAGATTCAAGCGTGAGCATTCCGCCGTCTTCGTCGTCAGGATGCGCGACAGTGTGCATCAGGCGCGCCGTGGTATGCAGACGGCGCAACATCTCCTTCAGCCCGGCGTCGCCGGTATCGATTGGGAGCGGCTTGGTATCTACCCAAGGCGATGGAACTTGCGCGAAGGCTGTCGTCGCCACAAGCGCGATAAGCAGACACAGCCTGACACGCGCACCTAAACGACGCAGTGGACTGGTTCGGTTATAGAATGCCATCGGTTGTCCGAACAGATTAGCAGTTCAAGGGCTGACGTACAGAGTACACAAACATGAGGCCCGGCGCGAAGTGCAAACCGGGCCAGTCAGGCAGCCATCGCAGAATCAGACGTACGCCTCATCAACGTAACACCACTTCCAATCGCCGGACTTGAACGCCTGCATCACGGGATGTCCCGTCTCCTTAAAGTGCTTGTTGGCGTGCTGACCGGGAGAGGAATCGCAACAGCCGACGTGTCCGCAGCTCAGACATTTGCGCAGTTGCACCCAACGCTGACCCGTCTCCAGACATTCTTTGCAGCCCTCGCCGCTGGGCGCGACATTGGGATTGGCTTGCTTTACGTGCTCACACTTCATCGCCATGAGTCCTCCTCTAAGAGATACCTTCCTTGGATGAACCGGCACGAGGGTCAGATTCCCGCAATCCAGCGCGCAGGATCGCGACAGCGAATCGAAGCAGCAGCTCAATCCCGTGTCTATAATGGACTTTCGCGACGCATCGCTATCGTGAGAGCGGCATATTAGCTCCCCGACGCGTATTTGGCGACTGTCGCGCCGGATTCCTT
>Ga0075520_1000589_pt1 | contig 16395 bp, 15 predicted proteins | sample NGEPerB_FD_75100 | JGI IMG/M metagenome (GOLD analysis project Ga0075520, IMG submission 75100) | Arctic peat soil microbial communities from the Barrow Environmental Observatory site, Barrow, Alaska, USA - NGEE PermafrostAB12-B | ecosystem: Environmental > Terrestrial > Soil > Wetlands > Peat ... | reverse complement strand
GTGTTGGAGAGGGTCTTCATGGTGGGCTCCGGGTTGAGTCGTTGTCGATGACTCGACTGTCCGCCGGTGGGCCCCTTTCAGTCCTTTAGCTCCGTGAATGCGACCTGAATCGTTCTGAATCGCGCGAGGCCTCACACCGTAAGGGTTGGAACTGGAAGACAACGGCTTGTCACGCACGCACCCCAACAACTGCCGCAAGGAAGGGCCGCGCGCCGCTGATCATTCACCTGATCAGCATCGCATCGTCGGTAGCGGCCATTGCTCATCGACTGTTCTCGACCCCTTGCAGTCGGTCGGACGGCGACTCTGCCCAGCTTGAAGCAGTCACCTGCTCAACGATTCAAGCGTCATTGCACCAGAAGTCACACGACGCGAAAAACGCGGATCACCACTGCATTGCGATTCGGCCGCAGGCTGTCCAGCGTGCCGACATAGACGTAGTCGTTCAACCAGCCGTACGAGTTCCTGAACCTGACCCGCGGCAGTGGCCTCATCAGCAACATCTTCGACAGCTACGAGGCTTACAAGGGCGAAATCGAAGGCCGCAAGAACGGCGTGCTGATCAGCCAGGACGACGGCGAGGCGATAACGTGTTCGCTCGGCAAGCTCGACGACCGCAGCCGGATGTTCGTCAAGGCCGGCGACCCGCTCTACGAAGGCATGATCATCGGCATCCACAGCCGCGGCAACGATCTGGTCGTCAACGCCGTGCGCGGCAGCAGCTCACCAACTTCCGCGTGTCTGGCAAGGAAGACGCGATCAAGATCACGCCGCCGATTCAGCTCACGCTCGAATACGCGGTGGAATTCATCGCCGACGACGAGCTGGTCGAGATCACGTCGAAGTCGATCCGCATCCGCAAGCGCTACCTGAAAGAGCACGAGCGCAAGAAAGCGGCCCGCGACGCCTGACCGCGCCCGCGGCGGCGCGCCCCTCAGACGAAGCCGGCGTTGATCGCGTCGAGCCGTGCCGCGCCTGGACAGAGCTGGGCGGCGCCGAGGCGGTTCAGCGGCGTCTCGACGGTCCGCAGGTGTTCGTGCAGGTCTTCGGCTGCGGCGTTCACGTAGAGCAGCCCGGTGAGGATTTCGCCGCGGGCGTCATGCGCGGCGATGTGGCTCATCGCTGCGAGCCGGTCGCCGGCGTCGTAGCCGGTGGCGACCTTGCGCAGGCGCAGAACGCTGCCATCGTGCTGCGTCACCTCGATCACCTCGCCGGGCGCACAAGCGGCGGTGACCGGATCGCGGCGCGGAATGAAGTCGACCCGGTTGACCGCTTCGTTGTGCTCGCGCACATAGTCATAGCTCTTGGTGCTGCCGGCGTGATTGTTGAAGGCGACGCACGGGCTGATGACGTCGAGGAGCGCGGCGCCACGGTGGCGCAGCGCGCCCTTGATGAGCGGCACGAGCTGTTCCTTGTCGCCCGAGAAGCTGCGGCCCACGTAGCTGGCGCCGAGTTGCAGCGCCATCGAGACGAGATCGATCGCGGTGTCGGTGTTGACGACGCCGCGCTTGCTCTTGCTGCCCTGGTCGGCGGTGGCCGAGAACTGGCCTTTGGTGAGGCCGTAGACGCCATTGTTCTCGACGATGTAGGTCATGTTGACGCCGCGCCGCATCGCGTGCGCGAACTGGCCGAGGCCGATCGAGGCCGAGTCGCCGTCGCCGCTGACGCCAAGGTAAAGCAGGTCGCGGTTGGCCAGGTTGGCGCCGGTCAGGACCGATGGCATGCGGCCATGCACGGTGTTGAAGCCGTGCGAGGCGCCGAGAAAATAATCCGGCGTCTTCGACGAGCAGCCAATGCCCGAGAGCTTGGCGACGCGATGCGGCTCGATGTCGAGCTCCCAGCAGGCCTGCACCAGAGCTGCCGAGATCGAGTCGTGGCCGCAGCCGGCGCACAGCGTCGAGATCTTGCCTTCGTAGTCGCGCCGGGTGAAGCCGAGCTTGTTGGCGGGCAGGGTGGGGTGGTGCAGTTTGGGCTTGGCGAGGTAGGTCATGGTGCCCCCACGGTCGTGAAATACACGCCCTGCCCCCCGAGGGGGTCGAGCCCGGCTTGGGGCGGCCCGGCGCTCGGGCTCATGCCGCTTTCCCTGTCTTCCTGGTGATCGGCTCGACGTTGTCGGCGCGGACGCGCTCGGCGATGGCGTCGATGATGAAGCGGGCCGTGATCGGCGTGCCGTCGTAGTGCAGGATGGGATCGAGCCGGGCCGGATCCACCTCCTGCTCGTTGACGATCATCATGCGCAGCTGCGCGTCGCGGTTCTGCTCGATCACGAACACGGTCTCGTGCTCGGCGATGAAGCGGTCGACCGCGGCGCTGAAGGGAAATGCCCGGATGCGAAGCGCGTCGATGTGCACGCCGTCGGCCTGGAGCACATCGCAGGCTTCGCTCATCGCCGGGCTGGTCGATCCGTAGTAGATCGCGCCGAAGCGCGTCTCGCGCTCGGCCTTGCGCAGCACGGGCTGCGGCACCAGCTCCTTGGCGGTCTCGAATTTCTTCAGCAGCCGGGTCACGTTGTAGAGGTAGTCGGGCCCGGCTTCCGAGTAGCGCGCATAGGCGTCTCGCGTGGTGCCGCGGGTGAAATAGGCGCCCTTGCTCGGATGGGTGCCGGGGAGGGTGCGATAGGGGATGCCGTCGCCGTCGACGTCGAGGTAGCGGCCGAAGTCCTTGCCCGACTCGAGCTCGGCCTCGCTCATCACCTTGCCGCGGTCGTAGCTGCGCGCATCGTCCCACTCGAGCGGCTCGCACAGGCGATGGTTCATGCCGATGTCGAGGTCGGTCATCATGAAGATCGGCGTTTGCAGGCGGTCGGCGAGGTCGAGCGACATCGCCGCGAAGTCGAAGCACTCGCGCGGATCTTCCGGGAACAGCAACACGTGCTTGGTGTCGCCGTGCGACGCGTAGGCGCAACTCAACAGGTCGGCCTGCTGGGTTCGCGTCGGCATGCCGGTCGACGGGCCGCCGCGCTGCACATCGATGATGGTCACCGGGATCTCGGCGAAGTAGGCCAGGCCGATGAACTCGGTCATCAGCGAGACGCCGGGACCCGAGGTCGTGGTGAAGGCCCGCGCGCCGTTCCAGCCGGCACCGACGACGATGCCGATCGAGGCGATCTCGTCTTCGGCCTGGACGATCGCGAACTTGTTCCTGCCGCTTTCCTTGTCGACGCGCAGCTTGCCGCAGTACGTCTGGAACGCCTCTGCCAGCGACGAGCTCGGCGTGATCGGGTACCAGGCACAGACCGTCGCGCCGCCGTAGACGCAGCCCAGCGCGGCGGCGGCGTTGCCTTCGATGAAGATGCGCTTGCCGACCGCGTCGCGGCGCTCGATCTTGAGGCCGAGGAACTCGTCGAAGTATTGGCGGCCGTGATGCAGGCCGATCATGAAGGCGTCGAGATTGGGCTCGAGCAGCTTGGCCTTGCCACGGTATTGCTCGCCGAGCAGCGTGGCGATGACCTCCGGCTCGACACCGAGCGTTGCCGCGAGAACGCCGACGTAGAGGATGTTCTTCAGCAGCTGGCGCTCGCGCGGATCGTTGTAGCGGCTCGCGCAAAGATCGGCGAGCGGCACGCCAAGCAGGTGAATGTCGTCGCGAAACTGCGAGGCCGGCATCGGCTTCGAGCTGTCGTAGAGCAGGTAGCCGCCGGGCTCGATCTCGGCCAGGTCCTTGTCCCAGGTCTGCGGATTCATGGCGACCATCAGGTCGACGCCGCCGCGACGCGCCAAATAGCCGCGCTCGCTCACCCGGACCTCGTACCAGGTCGGCAAACCCTGGATGTTCGACGGAAAGATGTTGCGCGGGCTGACCGGCACGCCCATACGCAACAGGCTCCTCGCGAACAGCTCGTTGGCCGAAGCCGAGCCCGAGCCGTTGACGTTGGCGAACTTGATGACGAAATCGTTGACGGCTTCGAGCCGAAGGAGCGCGTCGGCCGGCGCCTTTGAAGTTCCGGTCATCTCAGTGCCACCACCTTGTCTCTCGCCCCGACCGCGTTGGCCGCGCCGCTGCGACAGCCGCGGCCGGCGCGGGTCTGCGCGATCATGAACTTCTGCATGTCCCAGGCGCCGGTCGGGCAGCGCTCGGCGCACAGGCCGCAATGCAGGCAGACGTCCTCGTCTTTCACCATCACGCGGCCGGTCTTCAGATCGCCGGACACGTAGAGCGCCTGGTCGGCGTGGAGTGCCGGCGCGTGCAGGCGAGTGCGCAGATCGGCTTCATCGCCGTTGACGGTGAAGGTGATGCAGTCGGTCGGGCAGATGTCGACGCAGGCATCGCACTCGATGCACTGGCCGGTGTTGAAGACGGTCTGCACGTCGCAATTCAGGCAGCGCTCGGCTTCCTTCCAGGCGGTGGCGACGTCGAAGCCGAGCTCGACCTCGACCTTGATGTTTCGCAGCGACTGGTTGATATCGCGCCAGGGCACCTTGCTGCGCAGGTCGTTGGTGATGCCGTTGTCGTAGCTCCACTCGTGGATGCCCATCTTCTGCGACACCAGCGTGACGCCGGGCGGTGGCCGCTGCTTGACGTCTTCGCCATTCAGGAACTTGTCGATCGATATGGCGGCGGCATGCCCCTGCGCGACCGCCCAGATGATGTTCTTCGGCCCGAGCGCGGCGTCGCCGCCGAAGAAAACGCGCGGCAGGCTCGATTGCAGCGTCGCGGCATCGAGCGCCGGCATGCCCCATTCGTCGAAGGCGATTCCTGCGTCGCGTTCGATCCACGGAAAGGCGTTCTCCTGGCCGACGGCGACCAGAACGTCGTCGCACTCGAAGACCTGCTCGGGCTCGCCGGTCGAGACGAGCTGGCGCCGCCCTTTGGCGTCGCGCTCGGCCCGCACCCTGTCGAAGCTCATGCCGACAAGGCGGCCGTTCTCATGCAGGAAGGCCTTGGGAACCAGGCAGTCGAGGATCGGGATGCCTTCGTGGATCGCATCTTCCTTTTCCCATGGCGAGGCCTTCATCTCCTCGAATGGCGAACGGACGATGACCTTGACGTCGGTGCCGCCGAGCCGCTTGGAGCTGCGGCAGCAGTCCATCGCCGTGTTGCCGCCACCGAGCACGATGACACGCTTGCCGATGCCCGTGACGTGGCCGAACGACACCGACGACAGCCAGTCGATGCCGATGTGGATGCGCGCCGCGGCCTCGGCGCGGCCGGGGATCGAGAGGTCGCGGCCGCGCGGCGCGCCGGAACCGACGAAGACGGCATCCCAGTTCTGAGCCAGCAGATCGCGCATCGAATCGATCCGAGCCCCGCCGCGAAATTCGACGCCGAGTTGCAGGACATAGCCCGTCTCCTCGTCGATCACTTCTTCCGGCAGACGGAAGCGCGGAATTTGCGAACGGATCATGCCGCCGGCTTTGGAATCGCCGTCGAAGACGATGACCTCGTAGCCGAGCGGAGCCAAGTCGCGCGCGACGGTGAGCGACGCGGGCCCCGCGCCCACGCAGGCAATGCGCTTGCCGTTGCGTTGAGCGACGAGGCGCGGCAGATGCGCCGAGATGTCGTCCTTCAAATCGGCGGCTACGCGCTTCAAGCGGCAGATGGCCACCGGTTCCGGCTTGGCGGCCTGGGCTTCTTCGACACGGCCACGCCGGCAAGCCGGCTCGCACGGCCGATCGCAGGTGCGACCGAGGATGCCGGGGAATACGTTCGATTCCCAATTGACCATGTAGGCCGCGGTGTAGCGGCCTGCCGCGATCAAGCGGATGTATTCAGGGACGGGAGTGTGGGCGGGACAAGCCCACTGGCAGTCGACGACCTTGTGGAAGTAGTCGGGATCACCGACATCGGTAGCCTGCAACGAACCCTTTCCGCGCACGGTAACGTGCCCGCGCACTGCTTTTGCGCAACCAGAAGCGGGCAATCGTAGGGCGTGGCAGCGTGCTTGTCAGCAGGGTTTTCGCGGCGAATCGTCGCGGCGGCAACAGCTGCGTGCCCCAAGGGAAGGTGAAGCGAACTGATGCATCGCATCCGCAAAGGCCAGTTCGCACTCGGACGTCTGGGCGTTCAAGGCCGAGCTGCGCCTGCAGTCTGGAATGCGGTGCTTGGGACTTGAAAAGCCGCATAGCACAGCGATGTTCGCTCGACCGGGCCGGCTATTTGCACCAGAACCCTCTCAGGGGCTTCGGCCGACTCGGCGAAGCGTAGCGGAGGGTTCGCGGAGGAGCGGCAGCAGGAGCTGCGGCTTCGGCGACTGGCTCATGGACCTTGTAGACGCCGCAGTCGATGACGAGATCGGGCGTCACCGGGCTCGACGTAGGAGTTCTTGAGGTCCACCGCGCCGGTCAGCGGATTCGAGAAGTCGTAGTCGACCGGCAGATCTTGGGCACGATGATCGGATCTCGGAAGACCCGCCTGCGACCCTTAGGCGACTCTTAGTACTAGGAATTCAGCGCCACGAAGCCGCCTTTCCAAAGCTACGGCCAAAGTCCTGCACTGCGGATTGAGGCTATGCGTGCTGCCCTTCTAATGTTCACGTCGCATGAGGTGGCGCGCTGCTCGTGATCCGGCGTGCCGGTCATCTACACACTGCCATTGCAAGTCAGGCCAGTCGGCCCACGGTCGCTCAGAGCAGCGACTCAGGAACAAACAGCGAGATCAGCCGCAGGCGCAGGCGCTGCCAGAAGTCGAACTCGGGGTCCTCGTCCAGCGTCTCGCTGCGGCCCTCGCCCAGCAGGGCGACCCATTGGAGGCTGCGGCCGTCGGGCTTGAGCATGACCTGGTAGGAACCGCGCACGTCGGCGCGCTCGCTGGAGTTGAACCAGGTCAGGATCTCTCCGGCCAGTTCAGGGCTGCGCATCAGCAGCACCATCTCGGTGTTGGTGGTGGCCGAGCGCTGGTCGAGGTTCATCGAGCCGAGCAGCACGGCCCGGCGGTCGATCACGGCGAGCTTCGCATGCAGTTGTGCTCGCGAGGCGCCGAAGAACCGGCGCGTCGCCTCGTCGCGCCGCATCTGCGTCGAGCTGACCTCGTAGAGCTCGACGCCCATCTGCAGCAGCGGCACCCGATAGCGCTCGTAGGCCAGACTGGCCTGCGGCTCGTCGGTGGCGCCCAGCGAATTGGTGATCACGCGCACCGCGATGCCGAACCTGCGTGCCTCGCGCAGCCCGGCCAAGCCGTTCTCGCCGGGGATGAAGTACGGCGAGAACAGCATCAGCTCCTGGCGCGAGTCGCGAAAGGCCTGCAGCGCGAAAACGTACGTCGTGCCGGCCATGCTGCCCGGCGTGCGATCGAGCTTGGCCGGCGTGTCGGCGAAGACCGTGGCCTCGGTGCGAATCAAGTCGGTGAGGCCGTCGGCCAGCAACGAGTCGAACCGGGGCGTGGGGCGGCCGCGCCAGGTGGGCGGCGCAACAGGGGGCGGGTCGAGGCCCAGCGTGGCGGCCTCGAAGCGCCCGCGCAGCACCGCCGGCTCCTCGGCTGCGGCCAGGGAGGCGATGTCACGCACCTGGGGGCTGTTCCAGTAGCGGTCGAACACGGCCGCTAGGTCCGGCAGCACGCCACCGACGGCCATCACGTCGAAGTCGATGAAGTTGGCGTCGGGGTCGCGCTGGAAGTAGCCGTCGGCAAGGTTGCGCCCGCCGACGATCGCCATCGCGCCATCGGCGATGAACAGCTTGTTGTGCATGCGGTGGTTCAGGCGGCGGAAATCGCCGGCCAGCTGCATCCAGCGGGCGACGCTGCTGCCCCGCGCGCCGGCAAAGGGGTTGAACAGGCGCACCTGCGCCCCGTCGTGCGCCGCGAGGCCGAGCAGCAGCCCGTCCATGCCCGCGGTGTAGAAGTCGTCGACCAGCAGGCGGACGCGCACGCCGCGCCGGGCGGCGTCGCGCAGCTCGCGCAAGACCTCGCGGCCGACGGCGTCGTCGGCCAGTTGATAGACCTGCAGGTCGATCGAGGCGCGGGCCTGGCGGATCAGGCTCAGGCGGGCATCGAGCGCCAGCGCAGGCTGCGGGAGGCCGAGCACACCGGTCGAGCCGCGGCTGCGCATGCGCTCGAGCGCCCGTGCCGCGATGGCGCCCAGCGGCGTGTCGGCGCTGGCCGCGATGGCCAGGGTCGGCGGCGGGGGCTCCGCCAGCGGCGGCAGGCTGGCGCATCCACCAAGCAGCTGGACCAGCAGCAGTGGGGCCAGGAAGTGCCAAGGCGACGAGGGCAAACCGAAGATCACGGCGCGATTCTCGGTGGTCATCCCCCTCAGCCAACGCCGGTCGTCCACCACCTTCACCTTGGTCGAGTTGCTCGGCGGGGAACATAGCGGCCGTTCTGAACGGCGCCGCGCAACAGCCAAGCACCGACGATCAGCAGCGCGAGCAGAGTGAAGACGGACGCTTCGAGCCCATAGGAGCCTCCTGTAACCCACGTGGGGCCGCTTAGCTCACCCACGACGAAGCCCTTGCCGGGATGGCCCGAAACCGCGATGGCGAACACGTTGCCCAAGGTGAAGTTCCAGCCGACGTGCAGGCCGATGCAGAGCCACAGGCGCCGTGTCAGCAAGAACGCGGCGCCGAAGAAGACGCCAGCCACGACGGCGATTGCGACGGAGAGCGCGCCCGCCGTGTCGCCCGGTACATGTCCGAGTCCAAACAACAGCGACGAGATGGCGAGCGCAGCAGCGGTTCCGAGCGAACGCTCGACCAGCCGGAAGACGATGGCCCGCGACAGCAGCTCCTCGAACACGCCGACGAACACCATCTCTGCGAATCCCTCGGCGACTTCGACACCGGGCGTGTTCACCGCGTGCAACCTATACGAGCCGAGAAGCGCCATTGTTCCGACGACTGCGAACACCATGGCGGCGCCAATGAGCAGCCCGCCGCCCAGCTCGGACAAGGCGCGCCGGCCGGACAACTCGGTGACCGGCCGCCTTTCAATCCAGCGGACATAGAGCGCGTAGGCGACTATCGCGGCCAGCGCCCCGCACAGGTTCGACAACACGACGTGAAACCGCGGGTCGGTGATGGAGCTGACGCCCGCCTGCGTCAGTCCTCCGGCGATCCCGGTGACGAAGATCGCAAGGACGATTCTTACCACCGAAAGGCCCAGTACCCGGCGCGGCCAGGGTTCGCGGGTTTGCACTTCGATCTGGCCGGTTGTCATCGACCATTGTCTTGCGGCGGCTGAGCGTCTTGCCGATTTCGCGATGCCGCTCACGCTCTCGCCCGCGCGTCGAGTCGGGCAAGCGGCAACGCCCGGGCTTGGCTCACTACCAACCCCAGCGCGACGAGCACCGCCACGGCAGCCGCGGCGAAGGTGGAGCGCATGCCGGCTGCAACCGCCTCCGGCGCGGCGGCTGCGAGGCTCGTCGGGCCAGAGGCGAAGGCGAAGACCGCGCCCATGACGGACGCTCCTGTGATGAGCCCGAGGTTGCGCGACAGGGCAAGCAAGCCAGTGACAACGCCCCGATGCTCCTGCGGCGAGCACGCCCCGACGCCCAGGCATTGATGCGCTCGCGGTACAGCGCCTATGCCTTGGCCCTGGTCCGCGGCACGACCCTTCCGTCACCTGTCGAGTACCTGATGAAGACTTGGCATTCATCCACCGTGCCAGACGACCTCGTACTGGAGCCGATGAACTGGACCGGACTCGAGGTGTTGCACAGCGCGGAGAGCGGCGCCGCCGCCGTGGTCGAGTTCAAGGCCTACTACAAGGTCAACGGCCGCGCAGCCAAGCTGCACGAGGTGAGCCGCGTGCGCGAAGGCGGCGTATGGTTCTATGTGGACGGCGTCGAGGAGCTTCCTCCGGATGGCAGCCGTTGACACCTACTCCACCTTCGGGCGCGGCGTGGAAGTGATGATGGGCACCTACAACATGCTCGATCTCGTGCCCAAGGGCCGCGACGAACGAGACGTGCCCAACAAGATGGAGTGGGTGCGCCACCACGACCGCTACGAGCCCGCGCCGCCGGCCGCATCGTGCTGCCACGCGAACCCCTGAAGCCGAGCCGGCTGATCCCGATATGCATGGGCCATGCGTCGGCCCGGCAGATCGCTTCCTCGGGCTCGCTGCTGCTGGCGCTCGCGGCCGTCGGCGTGCACAGCGCGGCGATGCTCGCCGTCACCGGCGGGATGGCGATCGGCGTGTGCTGCGGCGTTGGAGCGATGCGCCGATCGGCATCGCAATGGGGTTCGATGTGCAGTAACGGCGGCGCCTGAGCGCCCCGTCGCTGTGACCTACACGGAGATGGTCTCGACGATATTCGCCAGGGCACGCACCAGGCTCCACGGCGCGAGCATCGACGTCTTGGGATTGTTCGCAAGGGTGTGGGCGATGACCGTGGTCGAGAGCTCGCCGAACGCTCCGGATGCGGTGACCCGGTGCTGGTTGCGTGCCTCGCCGGGCTCGACCATCAGGCGAACTTCCGTCCGGTCGAACCCGAGACCCGCGAGTGAAACTGCGGCGACGACGTTGGCGTTTTGCGGGTAGTCGAGCGCGGCTTGTCGGGCACTGCCTTCGAAAAAGACGGTCGGCGTTGTCACCCGACCCAGGTCGACGACGCGTTCGGCCCGGGTACCCCACCATGCGGCAGGCGCCTTGCGTCCGATGTACTCGACGCGATCGAGTCCGGCGCGGCGTGCGGCGCCAAGCGCATCGAGGCCCGCCAGCGCGCCCGCCGGTATCAGCATGCGCGAGCCGCCGGCTGCCGCTGCGTTACGAAGGCGAGCCTCGAGCTGTGCGTCGGCCAACGCGCCGACCGACGCGATCAAGAGGTCTGCGCCACCGCGCAGCAGCACGTCGGCATGCGCATGCAGGCTGGCATGGCCCGCGCATTCGACGACGATCGTCGGGCCGCAGGCAAGCAGCTCTTCGGCGCGGGTGGTCACGACGACACCCGTACCCGCGGCGGCCGCGGCGCGTTGCAGCGAACCGTCGCGAACCAGCAAGCCGACGAGTGCCAGACCCTCGAGATTGCGAAGTGCATCGACCACCATCTGGCCAATCGCACCGTAACCGATCAGCGCGACGGCGATAGGCGGGCGATTCATCGCTTCGCCTGGACCCATTCTCGAACGATCGCATTGAAACGCTGCGGCTGCTCCAGATACACGGCATGACCCGCGCCCGCGATCGCACGCAGCGGCGCCTCGGGCCGTGCGCGGGCGACGTTGGCGATAGACTGCGGCGTCGTGACGACGTCGGCATCGCCATAGACGATCTGCACCGGCATCTGTGGTGGCAAGCTTGCAAGGTCGGCTGCGGTATCGGCCGTCGAGAGCATCCACACCGCCTGGCGAAAGCCGTCGGGATGGATCGAGGCCATCGTGTCGATGACCGCCTGGACTTGCGCCGGAGTCGCCGCGGCGCTCAGCAAGCGCGGCCCGCGCTTTTGTGCCATGCCCGAGGGACCCAATGTCTCCAGGTCGCTCAAACGCGCGTCGCGCAGGCGCTTTTGCTCGTCCACGCCCAGCCCGGCGTGGCCGCTCGAGAGGCTTGCAAGCGTCAGGCTGCGAACACGGTCGGGATGCTGCCGCGCGAAACGCAGCGCTGTCACCGTGCCGAGCGAATGGCCGACGAGGTCGAGCTTGTCGACGGAAAGCGCATCGAGCAGCCGCGCCAGCGCTGCGGCGTAGTCGCTCGCATCGGGGTGTTCCGCGGCGACCGGCGTCGAGCCGCCGTAGCCGGGCGCATCCCATGCGATCACGCGGAAGTCTCGGGAAAGATCGGCAAGCTGGTGCTTCCAGGAGCGGGCACCCGAGCCGATGCCGTGCAGCAGCACGAGCGCGTGCCCCGTGCCGGCTTCGGCATAAGTGAACGTGGCGGCGCCGACGGCGACGCTGCGGACCGAGACTTCTGGCGGAGCCGCTTCCTCGACGCGCTTCGGGCTGTTCACGTCAGCGGGCCCCGAACTTCACGTCCTCGGGGTTCGGCGTGCCGACGACCATCATGAATTGGGCGTCCTCGACACCGTCGTTGCGGAAGTAGTGCGGCTGCCCCGCCGGCGTGCAGATCAAGTCGCGCGGGCCCAGGCGCTTTTCGACGAGCTTGCCGTCGGCTTCCCAGCCGACCGTGATGCAGCCCTGCAGCACCAGGTAGGCGTCTTCGACATCGCGCTCGTACGCGCGCACGCCGTTGCCCTTCGGCAAGACGATCAGGTCCTTCCTGAACGTGCCGGCCGGCGCACCGCCTTCGCCGATATAGACCAGGCGCGCAAAGCCGGCGGATTGCCACTGCGGCTTTTGCTGGCTGTAGCGGACGAAGTAGCTCGCCATCTGCTTGTGGCGCGGATCGTCGCTGGTGAAGGACAAGGGAGCGGTTTTCCCCGGCGCGGCGCCGAACGACGCCGACAGCTCGGAGGCATGCGTCTTCGGATGGAACTTGTAGTTCGGCGGCATCGGCTTGCCCTTGCCGACCATGATCGACAAGAGCACCGGGCCGAAGCCTTCGTTCTTGAAGCCGTGCGGCCGCCCCGTCGCGTGCAGCACCATGTCTTTCGGGCCGGCGCGGGCGACGATGACTTCGCCATCCCACTCCCAGCCGACCGTCAGCACACCGTCGAGCACCAGGAACGCCTCTTCGACTTCGTGGGCGTGCGACGCGCCGTACTTGCCGACCGGCTGCATCACCATGCTGAGCGTGAAATGCTCGGGCTTCAAGGTGCCGGGATCGTCGATCTTGGGCGAGCCGCCGGCGCCGATGTAGCGGATCTGCGCCCGGTCGAGCTCGGGATAGCCGCGGCTCGCGGGGAAGGCGTCCCAGTCGGGAATCTTGTCGGCGTGGCGGCCGACGCGGGCTTCCATCTGCACATCGATGTCGTCGTCGAGGACTTCACTCATGTCGTTTCTCCTGTCGTCGTCGAGAGGCAGTCGCGCCAACACCGACGGCTGCTGCCTGGCGAGCGCGGCCGAGATGTTGTCGACAAAGCTGCCGAGGTATTTTTCGACCGTCTTTTTCATCATCGGCTGGCCGAACTCGCCGAGCTTGCCGAGCACCTTCGCATCGACCGCGATCCAGAGCTCGGTTTCGTCGGCGGCCTTGGCCACGAGCCTCGTGATGAAGGTCGCCGTCACGTCGCCGGCGATACGCACGTCCTTCGCGACAGCGTGCATGCACACGCGCCAGCTCGCCTGGTCGCGCTCGGCGACATTGATGGTGCCGACCAGAACCATCGAGATCGGCCCGAACGAGAGGCGCACCTTGCCTTCGAACGCGTCGCTGCCGAAACCGCGGAATTCCTCGACGCCGGGCATGCAGGCGCTGACCGCCTGGCCATCGATCATGAAGTTCCAGAGACGATCGATCGCGGCCGGAACCGTGCTGACTTTGTCGAACTTCATCGTCTTGCCGGCGGCTGCTCAGGCGTATTCGACACCCATCAGGCGATGGATCTCGTTGGTGTGCTTCAGAAATTCGGGCGTGCCGCGCACACGAGGCTGGCGCGGGCGACCGAGATCGATCGGCACGTCGGCGATGATCTTGCCGGGCCGGCCACTCATCACCAGCACCCGGTCAGCGAGAAATACCGCTTCCTGGATGCTGTGCGTGATCAGCAGCGTCGTCTTCTTCTGCTCGCTCCAGATCCGCATCAGCTCGACGTTCATCAGGTCGCGCGCCATCGCGTCGAGGGCGCCGAACGGCTCGTCCATCAAGAGCAACGGGGGGTCGTAGACCAACGCACGGCAGATCGCCACGCGCTGCTGCATGCCGCCCGAGAGCTCGCGCGGCCGCATCGACGCGAACTCGTCGATGCTGGCGAGCTTGAGCAGCGCCATCGCCTTGGCCTCGTAGTCCTTGCGATCGCGGCGCAGGATCTCGATCGGCAACAGCACGTTGTCGAGCACGGTGCGCCACTTCAACAGCATCGGCGACTGGAACACCATACCGACGTCCGAGCGCGGCGCCGTGACCGGCTTGCCGAAGACCTGGACGCTGCCATCGGTGAGCGGCAACAGCCCGGCGATGACCTTCAGGATCGTCGACTTGCCGCAACCGCTCGGGCCCACGACCGTGACGAACTCGTTGCTCTTGATCGAAAACGTCAGGTCGTCGAGCGCACGGGTCTCGCCGCGCTTGGTGCGATAGGTCTTGCCGGCCTGGTCGACTGCGATCGCGACGGGCGCAGTCGCCCCTGCGGCGACATCCACGGCAGGGTCGGCGACGACGGCCTCGGGCATGGACCTCAAGTCCTGACGGCCTTCTGGCCCGCCTTCACGAACGCATTAGAGTAGATATCGGCAAGGGCGACCGGGGCCTTCGGCCCGAAGTACTCGCGCACGATGTCCAGCGTGAACGCCATCTTCTTGTCGGACATCGGACCGACGCCGTTCTGCACGACCTCGTCGACCATCAGGTGCTTGATGGCGACATCGAGCTGCGCGCGTGCGATCTCCGGATTCGCCGCCTGGTTCTGCTTCATGAACATCGCATGCGCTTCGGCAGGCTTTTCCACCGCGAAGATGCAGCTGCGAACCATGGCCTGCACGAAGCCTCTCACCATGTCGGCGTCTTTGGCGAGGCTTTCGTCGCGGGCGATGATGCCGTTCGAATAGATGTCGAGGCCGTAGTCGGAATACAGCATTTCGACGATTTCCTGGCCCATGCGCTTCGCGGCGACTGCCATGACCGGCGTGTAGGCGGCGAGGCTCAACACCCCGTCGACCTGCTTCGACATCAGCATCGCCGGCTTCGCCGACGATTCGATCGTGATGATCTCGACCTTGCTGGCGTCGAAACCGTTGATCTTCGCGAACGCCGGCAGGGCGATGCGCGGCGCATCGCCGGCGGTCGCGCCGAGCTTCATGCCCTCCATGTCCTTCGGCTTCCTGACGGCCTTGGTCGGCAGCGTCAGCACGTTGTTCATCGCCTTGTAGTGCACCATCATCACTTGCTTGAGCTTCGCACCGTTGCTGCGGGCGAGCATCGTGGTCGGCGCGTCGGCGAAGCCGAACTCGGCCGCGCCTGCGGCGACCTTGAGCGCCACGTCCGAGGAGCCCTTGCCCGATTCGAACTGCACGTCGAGGCCGGCGTCCTTGAAGTAGCCGTTCTCGAGCGCCGGATAGAACAGGGCGTGCTTGCCGTAGGGCGACACGTCGAACAGGAACACGACCTTGCGCCGGCCCTGAGCCCACGCCTTGCCGATGTGGAAACCACCGATGGCCCCGGCCGTGCCGATCGCAGCGATGCTCCGCCCGAAGCCACGCCGCGAAATCGTTCCCTTTGAATCCGACATCTCGATTCCCCTTGTTGATCGACGTGTGAAGCGGTTCAGGTGGTCGCGAGGATCTGCTCGTTTTCCTCGGCGCCCCACGGCACGACGAGGCGCTCGAGCAGCTCCATGAGCCCGAACAGCGCGAGCCCCATCAGCGAAAGCAACAGCAGCGCCGCGAACGACATCGCCGTGTTCATCTCGGAGTTGGCGACCATGATCACGTAGCCGAGCCCGGTGTTGCCTGAAATGAATTCGGCCACGATCTCGCCGATCACGGCGAACGTGACCGCCACCTTGAGCCCGGAGAAGATGAACGGCATGGCGTGCGGGAACGCGACCTTGACGAATTGCTGCGGCCGCGAGCCGTTCAACATCCGCACCAGGTCGAGCAGGTCGCGCTCGACCGACGAGAGCCCGGTGACCGTACTCATCACGACCGGAAAGAACGAGATCACGGCCGCGATGACGACGCGCGACGGAAGGCCGTACCCGACCCAGATGATGAGTAGCGGCGCGAGCGCCACCTTGGGTACGGTCTGCAGCACCAGGATCACGGGGTACAGCACGCCGCGAAGCACCCACGAGTAGACGATCATCGTGCCGATCACGATCCCGCCGATCGCCGCGACGATGAAGCCGAGCGTCGAGCCCCAGAGGGTCGCGGCCCCGTGGTTCAGGTAGAGCGTCGGCCGGGTCGCGAACTCGTGCACGATGGCCGACGGTGCGGGAACCAGGAACGGCTCGATGTGCAAGACGCGGATCGCGATTTCCCACGCGCAGCCAAGCAGCGCGATGATCAGAAAGCCGAGCCCGAGCGTGCGCAGCGACAAGCCGTTCATCGCGCGCTGCCGCCGCTGTGGTGCCAAGCTGCCAGGATCGCGCGGCGCACGATGACCGGCGCGACCCGGCGCTTGTAGGCGGGCGTCCCGCGCGAGTCGAGCTCGGGGTCGGCGTCGGCAACGGCCGCGATGCTGACGCGCTCGAGTCGTGCGGCGTCGATCGCGCCGCCGGTCAAGAGGGCCTCCGCTTCGGCGGAGCGCAGGACCGTCGCGCCCATCGAGCCGACGACGATGCGGGCGGCGGTGGCGCGGTCGCCGTCGCGCTGCAGACAGACCGCGACATTGACGGTCGCGTAGTCGTCGGCGCTGCGCGGCAGGAACTTGATGAAGGCACTGCCGCTGCCGGCCGGCGGTACCGGGATCTCGATCGCCGTCAGGATCTCTTCGGCCGCAAGCGAGGTCTGGAAGTAGTCGACGAACAGG
>Ga0075520_1000588_pt1 | contig 16398 bp, 15 predicted proteins | sample NGEPerB_FD_75100 | JGI IMG/M metagenome (GOLD analysis project Ga0075520, IMG submission 75100) | Arctic peat soil microbial communities from the Barrow Environmental Observatory site, Barrow, Alaska, USA - NGEE PermafrostAB12-B | ecosystem: Environmental > Terrestrial > Soil > Wetlands > Peat ... | reverse complement strand
TTATCTTGGGCGGATGCCGCCAGACTGATGGCGAGAAGCCCACTGCATATGGCAATGATGAATTGAGGTCTCATGTTTTCTATCTAGTTCCGATGTTCCCTAAAGGTGTTAGTCTCTTTCGGATGGGCTATTTAGCAGTCATGGTGCCAAGAGACCGGCCCGGAGAAGATGAGATGCGAAGTAAAGAAACCACGTTGACACACGAAGCTTTGTCCACCAATTGGACAAAGAAAACAGCAGAAGGCTCGGACGTTCAGGGAAGAGTCAGAAGACGAGTCACTTCGGGGACAGTCAATCGCGCAGATGAAGTTCGCGTCGAGCTCCACCCACTTCGACGATGACAGACTCCGCTTTGATTTGGATACAGCGCACTTTGGTCCGCCCCAAACCTGTAACTATTTCGACGTCCTCCCCTTCGGCCACTGTCTTTCCGTTAATCATCGCCAGGCGATGGGCCGAGTCACCCGAAAGGCCGTTCAAAATCAGCACAACGTCCGACTGGGACGACTTGGGTCGCACCGTGCCAAACGAGCCGCCCGGGGTTCGGGTGGAACCTGGAAAAAATGGATCGTGCCCGTGTTTCAAATCTGTCGGAACTGTAAAGACGGAAACAGGGATGGAATTACTGACAGCGATGGTTGGCGTTTTTGGAGTCTTCAAATCGGCAGGAGCCGAATGCCCTGTGAAGGATGCCAGGCTCAGCAAACCCACAACCGCCATTCCATTGCGCATGAAAGAATCGCTTTTCATTGAGTATTGGCTGAGTGGGCTGCGCTGGGCTGAACCAGAGAAACAATTTCCATTTTGAACGCAAGTTTTTCCCTGTCCTCCGGCCGTGAAGCCGAGGCAGGCACGATGTCGAGATTGATGATGCGCGAATATGGGAACCGGTTTTCAAAGTCCGCCACGAACACGCCGAGATCGTAGTAGTATGCAGTCCCTGAAATGCTAATGCTCACCTGCTTGTAGGGAAACCGGGGCAGCAGGTTCACCTCCACCGGCAACCCGGCTGACGTGAGCTGAGGGATATCGATTCTATACGGGACCTTGAATTTCCGGACCATGTTCATCATCGAGGCATACAGATCGCCGGACGCCATGTCCGCTTCCTTTTCTGCCAATTGATTGCTGACGCTGAGAAGCTGGGATTCAATTTGAACGCTGTTTCTGATTGTTTGCTGGGTTTGATCGGCCTTCTCCCGGGCTACCTTTCGGCGGGCTTGCAGCTTGGTCAGTCCTTCCTGCTGGTAGGAAATCAGAGTATACCAAATGCCGCCTATGACCACCAACACACCTGCCAGGGCAAGGATGAAGTGGGTTCGCTTCTGCTTGGACATCTTGTTCATCGAGTTTTCTCCGGCAACCGGCCTTCCAGGGCGAACAGGATGAACGGTTTTCCTTCAGGATCCGATTGAGGCGAACCCAGGCTGGTCAGACGGAAACCGGTTCCTTTGCCGATCGCGCTTTGAAAGAACGGTGAGCTGGACAAGGCTGAATGGAGCTTGGTCACCGCGTCTCCAGGGTTCGGACTGAAGTCTTTGGCGTTGATCGTCAATACAATCTTTTCCGTCGATGTCGCGGGTTTGGCGGCAGCTTTGTCGGCCGCCGTTTTTGGATCGGCAGTGACGGTGTAGGTCTGGTCGACTTTGAGTTGCAGAAGCTGTGCATTATCGACGGGGATGTTCTTGAGGGAATCCAGGAGGTTGCCAAGCAGGAAACGATTGGTGGCCAGCTCATGCAGCTTTTGCATCTTCTGCAAATCCTCCGTAAGTTTCTTCTGGTTTTCCAGGACCTGGCGGTATTCGTTGGTGCGGGAATTCAGGTTTCCATCCAATCGGTTCACATCGGCTTTCATCACCATGGTTTTTGCCATTAGAAAGCTGCTCCACACGAGGAGCAATCCCACCAGGAGCACCCCGACGAGGATGACCCGCTTCACGGGATCACGGCGGCGCTGCTCTTCGAGCTCTTGTGCTTCCGCCAGGAGATTGATGCGAATGGGCATAATTACAGGGCGCTCAAAGCCGCGCCAATCGCCACCGTCAACTGGGGCGCGATATGTTCAAGTTCAGCTGTCTGCTCGGACGAAAGGGCAAGTTTCAAAAACGCCGTCGGGTTCCAGGTGGTGCACTCCACCATCAATTCACGGCGCAACACCTCAACCACAAATTCCGAACGCGAAGAGCCTCCGGAAACATAGACGTGTGAGAGCGTGCGATCCTGCTGATGCTCGAAGAAATCAATCGAAGCCCTCAACTCCCGGCCCAGAGGCATCAGCAAGGATTCAAGCATGGCCTGGACTTCATGGGGCATTCCGACTTTGATGCCTTCGGCCTCGGCGTAACTAATATTCATTCCCTCCGCCAATCCAGACGTCAGGCGATCACCTCCGACGGCGACAACACGGTTCAGGATTAACTCCCCTTCCTGCAAAACCGAAATGGAGGAGGATTTAAACCCGATGTCGACGAGAGCGAGAGATTCCTTTTGGAAAACTTCCGGCAGGGCTTTTTCAAAGGCGTTCACCGGGCCCATGACGCCCGGTAGAATGTGAGTCGGGACCAGGCCGGCATTGCGAGAGGCGAGGACGATGTCGTCGATCAGTTGCTTTTTGGCGCCGCCGATCAGGACTTTTTGCTTTTGCTGGCCCGCCGCACTTTTGCCTGCCCCAGCGGCGGGCGCCGGTTGCTTTTGGTAGGGGATCTCGCAATCAAAAACATACCCGGTCAACTCCTGTTGCAGGTAAACCCGGGAATTATTCTTCAGCACCATGCGCATATCTTCGACGGGCATGGGCGGCAATTCCACATGGCGCAGGAGCGCGTCGTTGACCCCCACGGTCACAGTGAGGTACTTGCATTTTCCATTCACCGCCTGGTTGACTGCTTTCAAGTGTTCCGAAAGGAGGTCAACGGGTATGGATTTTTCGAAAATAGGGGAATCCAGAATGGCGTAATTGGACAGGGAAAAACTTTCCCCCCGTCGCTGCAACAAAACGGCTTTGGTGACCCGGCCCCCGATGTCTACAGCCAACATCTGGTCGCGTCTTTTGCGCGCTCCGACATCAAAAAAAGGCAACGCCATATGGGTTTCTCTATCCAGTCTACAAATTGGTTCCAAGCAGCATCTTAGCCCTGATTCTTTGGTGCCAACTGACCTCTGAGGTGCTAAGCAATCAGCGTTCCATAAAAATGGAAGTTTGTGCGAGGGAATCCCGGGAAATCTGATCGAAGTCTGTATGGGTGTGTCTCAGGTTCTGTCAAAAACCTGCGAAACCTTCAGCGGCCCCGATTCGTTGCTGCGCACGCTTAACATCAGGGCCCTGAGCAACATCTGCCCGTTATCAAATCCGCTTGCTTTAGAAAGAACGCTGAATTCCACCACCCCGGCTGGCGTCGGAATGAACACAATTCGCGCAGTTTGTTCGGCAGCGTCTGAAATGCTCCATCGAAGATCAAAGCCAGGTCCGCTGTGAAGACACTCCAACTCCGTAAATTCATTTTCAATGGTCGCTCCGCGAAATCGACTTAACGCAACCTCACGACAATCGGCAGCCTGCAATTCTTTCGGCACAGCGGCGCCGAGATCAATGATCCGAACTGTAATAAAGCAACTGCATTGAATGTCGGATAGTTCAATCTTCTGTGGAGTTGAAGCCTCGGCCCTGAAATCCCTTGGCACCAGGAAGGCCATTCGATTGGTGCCGGAACTAAGATAAGCGCGCTGGACCTGCCAATCATTGTGGCCGAGAATTTCTTCACCCCTGATCGAGACTTCAAGTGTTGGCCGGTTGGTCGCAGTCCATGCATCGGCCGATGCTTGCATCGAGGACAACGCAGCGCCACAAACGAGGCTGATGAGAATTCTGATCACCTTAAGGAACAACATTGTATGTCGTAGTTCCCGCAGGCGGCGCAGCCCATTTCCAACGCACAGCGACCAGCGCGCAGGGAATGCCCGGGGGCACCTTGGCCGGATCCGCGTAATTATTGTCGAAGCTAAACTGGCGCGTCGGCGGATCATAGTAAGTACCGGGATTGACAAATTTGCCTGTCGCTCGCGTGCTGTTAAACAGATTGATAATCGAAGTATTCAAGGTGAGTGTCCTGGTGCTCGGCGAATTCCAGTCCTCAAGCAATCGGGGAAGGTTGTGCACGCCGCCGCTGAACGTGGTGGTGGTGGTTCCGGTGGATGGCACAATTCCCGTTAAAATGGCAGCATTTACAGTGGTGTTTGCAGCCGGTCGCGTTGTGTAGGCGCCGGTGCTCAACGAGTCCTTCCACGCCGGTGAAAGTATGGTCAAGGCATCAGAGATCAATGCCGCGGGGACCGTGCCCGACGAAGTATTGGTGGTGTTCAGCAGGGCCGCATTCGTTTGATTGTAATTCCCCCACACATAAAGAGGATTGGGAGTCGCCACGGAAAACCCCTGCCCACCGTTGGATGGCAGGGCAACACCATTTGTGAGTCGGACAACAGTCCCTTGATTGGCTCCCACACTGCGATTGTCTGCTGCGTATAGAATTGTAGGATAATTACCGGAACCGGCAGGGAATTTCCCGGTAATCGTGCTACCACCGACAATGTATGCATTTGTGCTGATCCACTTGGAGTATTTACCTATATCGATCTGCGTTGTGAAATTGTTGTCTTTTTCGCGTCCGTCATAAAAACTATTGCTTGACCATGTCAGAGTCAGAAATGGTAGATTACTGCTGACGGCAGCAGCCGTCATGTTCGTATAGGTGATTACGTAAGGCACTCCGTCAGCCGCCGGAACGTCTCCGGCGGAAGGCGCCGCCTGGATGATCGTTTTGATCGAGTTATTAGTCACAATCAATATGACCTGAGCCATGTTGTATAGCCTCACCGCCCCTGTCGGATACATGTAATCAGGCGTGACAGGAATATCGATCAGGGAATGGCTATTGGTCATGGGAAGGGCAAGCTGTATGGTCGCGACTCCCTGCGCGTTGGTGGGGTTTCCTTTGAAATACGTTAGCCAGTTGCTGCTGTTAAAATTGGTTGCATTCCCCCAGCTCTGACCATTATTCGCGGGGGCGGAAATGGTTCCGGTGGAACTAACGGTATCATTGAATGTAAGAATGGCTCCCCCTCCTGCGCCGACATAAATATTTGTATTACTGTGAACAGGTCCGTTATTGGTCATTGCAGCGCAAGTGCTGAACTCCAACAGTCCATTATAAAATATGGCATAAGTGGTCAGTGGCACGAGCGCCAGCATGACGTCTTCCTGGGCGGTACCGACGACTCCGTTGTTGCCGTTCACATAATTCGCGTTGGACACAATCCGATATACGGGCGCATTCTTCGTGTTTCGCCGCTGAAGCAGCCCAGGAACCTGGCCTGTGTAGGTGCTGATCTGCGAAACAAAGGTCTTGTTCAGCGTAGTTCCATCCGTGAACTGGAAATTATTCCAGAATGGATCATCTGCGGAAACGGGAATCGAGTTTCGGTAAACAGCCACATTCCCTGCAACTCCCCCCACACCTCCGGAGGATTGGAAGTCATATTGCATTCTGGCAAACACCTTTTCGATAGCGGCTTCAGCGGCGTTTTGAGCGCTTATTCGCTCGTTGCTTCGCGAGTTGAGCCTGGAAACTGAATAGGTCCGGTTTAAAGTGCCAATTAATATCATCAGACTGGCAACGGTCATGACCAAAACGATCATTAGCGCATAACCGGAACGTGACGCTTTTTTGGAGAAGAGTCGTGTTTTCATCGTCCACAGGGCACATGAGGCGCCAATCTGAATTCAATTTTATAGAAGTCGTAGAGGTAATTGTTGCCAGTACCCACTTTGGTGAGAGGGTACTGATACTGAATAAAGCCGAGCGTGAAATGGATTAGATTTCTGAAGGCAACTTGCGACGTTTGCACGCTGCCGTCGAAGTTTTCTCCAACAAAGATCAATGGACCGCCATAGTAATTGGTCAGGTCATTTGCAATGACCGAGTTTGTTGCATCTCCAGTGTGATAGCGGCATAGACGGTTTCCCGAGCTGTTGCTGTCAAAGTAGTAGAGGATATATCGCGTGGTGTTCTGGGCATCCAACAGCAGTTGTACGGCATTGCCCTGCTGTGGGGTGACGTCGGCATTTGCAGTAAACGTGCCTCCCGCGTAATTTCCGATATAATGCGCCTGAGCACCTCGCACATCGGTGGCCAATTGCTCGAATCCACGCCGCGCCATGTCACTGGCTCCCAGTTTGCTTTCCACCAACTCATCTTGACGCAGGCCAATGAGATGGGTGTAGGTCAGACCTATAATCACAAAACTGAATATCGTGACCGTTATCATCATCTCGGCAATGGTTAGTGCGTTGATCCGGTAGCGGTCATGCTTCCCTGCCGATTTTTTGTCTCTAAGTAAAACCTTCATTGAATTGAAGCTAAATTTGACGATTGTCCGGGGCGATCAGCGTTCCGATGGAGTTGGTGAAAAAGTTTGTCTGGCTGCGCCAGACAAATGGCCAGACCGTATCCACCTTGATCATATGATACTGAACGCCGTTGACACTCCCATTGACGAGTCGAATTGTGATGAAATTGGTTGCCGGGACAAAGTTGGTGCCACTGACGGGCAGATCCAGGTTCGTCCAAGTGTATCCTTTGTACGTGTACAAACTACCTGCGTAGGTTAGAGATGGGGAGGTCAGAACCAAATTTGTGAATTGGTTTATTGGGGCTGCAGGATCCCAAGTTGCGGCACGGGCCTGTTCCATCTGCTGGATTGCCAGGCCCTGGGCGGCGAGCGCATAACCCGACCATTCCGCCCGCTTGCAAGCGCCGGTGTAGGCGATGAGAACCCCCGAAAAAACAGTGGCAACAATCACCAATGACATCACCACCTCCACAAGGGTGAAACCGAAATGCACGTCTTTGGGTTTGGATTTTTGGACAATGCTTGGGCCGATTTTCATCTCGATTAGTGCTTCTTTTGAGCATTTGCTCTGCCACGTAAGCGTTTACACAGGACCATCGCGGCGAGGGTTCTGGAAGGTGGTTGAAGAGTTGAAAACCGTGTTGGAATCTAGGAAATACTTCTGGCCATGGGCATGTGGCTATTTCCAGGTGATGCCTTCACGCGCCGCGGAGCGTCTTAAAAGGAGGCGTAACTGCATACATTCAAGCCATTTGCAGGCCTTTACCTTAGTGGCAAGAGAGCCGCATCACGGTCAGCGGCCAATCTTTGAGCCGTGCGCTCGATTTGGTTAAAAAATGCATCCAACACCTTGCTGCGACGGCCCTGCCAAATGACGCCAAAATCAATAGGGTCGAAACCTTCCAGGGGAACAGGGCGGACCTGGGGGTGGTATTGCATCCTGGGCACACCAACCGTCACTCCGATGCCATAGCCCCTGGCAACATACGTCTGCACCATTTCGACACTGCTAACCTCAATCCCGCTGAACCAATCGACCTTGAGTTTCGCCAACCCGTTCTGCAGGGCTCGGCAGATCGGCTGGTTGCTGGGCACAGTAATGAGCGTCTCCTGGATACGGTCCTGTTTCCATAATTCCTCCGAAGACCTGATTTTGCTGTGCCTGGATACCAGCAACACCAATGGCATCTTGAAGATCGGCATCGAATGAAGACCCGCCGGCGGCTTGCCTCCGAGCAAACCCACAGCGGCATCGATTTCCTGATGCTGCAACCACGGGATCACCTCGGGATCATACCCTTCCCTCAAAGTTACCTTTAGTTTGGGAAAGTCCTTTGCCATCGCCTGCAAAATGGAAGGCAGATAATCGCGCAACACGATTTCTGAAGCTGCGATTCGCAGGTGCTGGGCGATACCGCCCCTCAACTTCTCGGCCATGGGCGTGAGGTTCTCAAAAAAAGGGCTGATGAATTCATACAGTTCGGTCCCTTGTCGCGTCAGGGAAAAGGGCCGGCGCTGAAACAATGTCACGCCCAGGTACTCTTCGAGTTGCGCCACTTGTCCGCTGACCGCCGGTTGCTGGATCCCGTAGGGGATGTTGCGCACCGCTTGCATGATGCCGCCGTGGCGCGCCACGTAATAAAACAGTTCAAGATGATGAATGTTCATGCCGCAAGCAAACCGACACCCAGGCAGAGTTTTACCTGCTTGCAGCCCCTTGGAAAGGACTATTCTGAATCCGAGTGACTGCAAACCACCGGCAGCTCTCCCCGCTTCAGAACATCCCCGAGTTGATAGTGGTCCAAAGCAATTCGCACCAGACGAAGGTTGGCTACTGTCGCGCCGTTCTCCCCAAACATGACCATGGCCACGATGCGCGAAATTTCATCCATTTTCGCTTCCATATCGCCAGGCTCCGGATGCGATGTCGCGCACGAAACGGGAACGTCGACCCGGCCACTGGAGCCGGTGTCGAGGGAATTTTCCAGGATTGGGCCGTCTGGAATCGCGGTCCCAGTCTCCGTGGTCGAAGGCCTCGCGCCGGCAAACACAGCGACGTCCTCGCCGGTAGATTCTTGTGCGCTTATACCGGTTACCACCAATTCCTGCGAAACCTCTTCCGGATAATGAGCCGGAGTGACCTCGGCAGCCGGCGTCGACGCGGTGTCTTCATTACGGGCAAACTCGATGACCTGATCTTCACCCGGCACAGTTTCATTGCCCGCGCAACCGTTCGCCTGGACGGGTTCATCGGCCGATGCTGAATCGGCGCCAGTCCCGGTCGTGGCGGGGGTTGGAGCAGGCGATGATTCATTTTGATGCGAGTCGGGAGATAGTTCGACCGATGCGGGCGCAGCGGTGGGAACGGAAGAACCAGCGGATTTCGTTCGGGATTTCAGCAGGTGAAGAGTCGCTTTGAGCGCCAGCTCCGAGGAAGAGATCGGCTTGGTGATGAAGTCATGTCCGCCGCTGAGCACGCATTGTTTGCGATTATCGAAATTATTGTGGCCGGTAATGAAAATGACTGGGACGTTCTTGCAGTGGGGAAAATGCCGCAGCTTTTCACAGAGCTCAAACCCCGTCAGCCCAGGCATGTTGATGTCCAGCAGTATGAGATCGTATTGCGTCTTCTCGATCAACTCCAGCGCGGCGAATGGATCATCGATGCTTTTGGCGTCGAAGTTGGCGCGCTTGAGCGTGCTGACCATGACGTGGTTGCAGACGGCATCGTCATCGACGGCGAGGACTTTGGCCTGGGGCACGGGTTGTGAGAGGTCGGAGGAATTGCTATTCAGGAGCAAGTTCAGGCAATCCACTGCCTGGGCAATGGTTTGAAGGACCGAGGGGGTGACCCAGGCAGGCTTCACCATGATTTCGGAGAGCAGCGCATCAAAGGGCCTGGTCAGCATGGCTACCCTGGCGCAACCGTCTTTCTCGGCGCAGGAGCTTAAACCCCGAATTCGCTGATACAGACTGGGGAGGTGCTGCAAACTTGCGGCGGAGGCGGGAGCTTTGAGGTACGCGAAGCAATGTTCGCGGATCCGGGGCATTTCCGCGAGGGCTTTGCCGAGGAATTCCGAATGCGGCTCACAGGGAGCCGAGCCCGCCGGCATTTCGCCGGGGCCGGAGTTCTGCACCGGGGGCGGTGCGGACCCCGATGCCAATCCTGGCTGCGCACCGGATAGACTGGACAAAGGCAGCAGGTGCCGAATGGCTTCCCGCAGATCGGCAAGGGTGCACTCGTTTTTCAGCAGGTGCGTTGTCGGCTCGGTGCCGGGTGCCGGTTGGGCGGTCGGGTCATCTGAAAAAATGATCACCGGCAGGTGTTTTAACCGGGGATCCGCGCGGACAAACTTGAGCACCTCCTCACCCGTAAATCGGGGCAACATCACGTCCAGAATCAACAGGTCGGGAGCAGCCTGGGAAATGCGTTTCAGCGCATCGAGGCCATTGGACGCAGATTCTACGAGAAATCCCTCCCGTTGAAGAGTGCCGCCGAATTTGGCCAGCGCGACTGGATCACTTTCGACGAACAGAATAGTTTTCTTGCTGACCATTTGCGTTGCGGTTCGGGCACAATTCGGGTTCTCTGCCGGCCCTTCGTCAGCACCGGTTGTGCCAAGACAATCAATCGCGAAGAGACGAGGAGGTTCCGAGGGAGCGGAAGGAAAGGCAAAAAGCGGCCCAGCACCAATAAAAGGCCGGGCTTGCCCCAAGGCGAGAAACCTGCCGCTTAATCACTGACGAGGCGAATGGCCCGGGTGATCTTCAGTTTGACGGTTTCGCCGACGCGCACGAGGAGCGACTTCTTTTTAACAGCTCTGGCGCCCCCGATGAGGCCAACGGGATGGCTGCAAATAGGGCAAAGCAACAGGATCCTGGCGCTGCCTTTTCTTTGAAGACGATGAATGCACGCCGGGCACATGACCTCATGGCAATGCTTGCACCTATGAGTGGCGCGGGCGTGTTCGTGCCGGGGACAGACGATCGAACCGTCGGAGCACACCACAGGCGGAGCAGGAAGCTCCGCATCGTTGAATTGAGGTATGGCAACGCTCACATCGGTGGCCTCCACGAGCAATTCAACGTCCCCGAGTCGAAGTACCTCTCCTGGGCCGAGCGTGGCTTCCCGGACCGAAGATCCATTGACATACGTGCCATTGGTCGATTCAAGATCCCGGATCAGAATGCCGTCCTCGCGCAAAACGAGCTCGCAATGGACGTTGGAAACCGTGGGGTGCGCAATCGTGAAGTCGCAATCGGGGCTGCGCCCGATGCGATTGGGCCCCAGTTTGAGCTCAATTATTTTGTTCTCAAATCCAGCCGTCGTAATTGACAATTTCGCCATAGTCCCACCTCGCTGGAATTGTTGATACCTGATAGCGAAGGACATGTCGAGTGACAAATGACAAGTGGCCTTAAAATGCCCACAGGTTTGTTTGGGGTATTCGACTACCTGAGCAAGGCTGCCCAGGACCTAAGCAAGGAGCTTTCGCCCCAACCCGCGACCGGCAGCGCCCCTGGAGAGGAAAAACCCGTCCCGGTCGAAATTCGTCGGAATCCCTTTTCGCCGCTGCAGATTGTGCAAACGATCCTGGGCTCTTTGTTTAGCCTGCTGTTGACGGCTGTTCTTGTAGTCGTGTTTGTGATTTTTATGTTGATACAGCGCGAGGACCTCAGGGATCGGGTGATTTGCATGGTGGGGTTGGGGCAGCTCAACCTGACAACTCAGGCGCTGGACGAGGCGGGCCGGCGGGTGAGTAGTTATTTGCTGGCCCAGCTCGCAGTCAATGCCGTGTACGGCACGCTGGCGGGCATTGGACTCTACTTTCTTGGCGTGCCCAACCCGGTTTTGTGGGGGGTCTTTGCGGCGTTGTTGCGCTATTTGCCTTACCTGGGCATCTGGATTGCCGCAATGATGCCCGCGGCGGTGGCTGTTGCCGTCAGCCCGGGGTGGATGAAGCCGGCCGGCCCTGGCAGCGCATTTCCAGAACCAGAGACCCTGGTTCAAACGGCAGTTGTTTCCATGCCGGCGCGCGATGAGGCGGATGAAATTGGAGCCTTCATGCTGGCGATGCTCTTAAATCGACGCGGTGTTCCAACCAAGTCAATCCCGGCGGCAGCGCTGGCGTCGGAACGGTTGAACGATGTGGCGCCGGCAAGCGTGAAAATCGCATGTGTTTCCGCCGTGCCGCCTTCAGGCTACAAGCATGTGACTGGAGCCTGAACAACCCGGCGAATCAAAGCAGCGAACCGGGGAGGGCTGCAAGCAAGCTTTCCATCCACGATCTGTGCCGCCGAAGTGGTCCACGGTCCAAATCAGCAAGGGCCATGAAATCACAATAATAACCTAGATCATGGGCTCGATCGGGGGTTCACTCTGCTCCCGTTTATTCACGCTCAAGCGCGTCACCCGCATCTCATCGGCTTGCTTTACTCGCAGGTCCCAGGCTCCGACAGTAAGGACGTCGCCCGCTTTGGGGAAGCCGCCCAGTCGATGCGTGACCCACCCGCTGACCGTGGTGATGCCCTCCTCATGCAAGGGTTCTCCGACCAGTTCCGCCAATTCGTGCAGGGGAAGAGTGCCTGAAGCTTCCCATTGGTTCTCTCCAGTCTGAACCAGGAGCGGTTTTTCCTGGTCGAACTCATCCTGGATTTGCCCCACCAACTCCTCCAATATGTTCTCGAGCGTGACGAGGCCGAGAGTCCCGCCGTATTCATCAACGACCAGCGCCAGGTGCAGCTTTTTCTCCAGAAACAGCTGCAGGAGTATTTCCAGCCGGCCTGTTTTAGGGACGTAAATAATTTTCCGCGCGACGGGCAGCAGATCGGCTCCCGAACGCGCTTTGATTCGCATTGCGTATAAATCCTTCACGTGAACGACACCCAAAGTCTTGTCGAGATCCCCTTCGCAAAGCGGGAAGCGCGAGTAACGGGATTGTTCCGCGATATCGAGACACTCGGAAATGCTGGCGGCGGCGTCCAGGGCCACAATTTCCTGCCGCGGCCTCATGACATCGCGAACGACACGCAGGCGCAGGTCCAGGGCATTGAGCACGATGTCGCGGCTGAACTCGCCGCCCCCGGAAGTGCGGGTAGCGGATGAAAGCAGCAGGCGTAACTCCTCTTCCGAATGGGCGCCGCGCAGGTCAGAAGCCTCGATCCCAAGCCTTCGCAGCAGCCACTGGGCGGAATGGTTGAGGATCCAAATGAAGGGATAGGAGAGCCTGTAAAACCAGAGGAGAGGGCGAGACACCAGGAGGGTGGTCTGGAGGGTGCGGCGGATGGCGATCGCCTTGGGGGCCAATTCGCCCGCGACAATGAGCAAATAGCTGTTGATGAAAAAGCCGACCAGGATGGCAATCGTGCTGCGCGCGTGCACCGATCCGATTTGGAACACAGAGAACAGTGGATCCAGCAAGTGTCTGAAGACGGGCTGGACCAGGACGCCCAGGGCCATGCTGGCCACGGTGATCCCAAACTGTGTCGCGCCGATGAACGCGTCGAGATGGGCGATAATATGGCGAGCCACCCTGGCGCGCCGGTTGCCGCGAGCGTCCAGCGGGCCCAACTGCGTGTCGCGGATGCGTACCAGGGCCAGTTCGGCAGCCACGAAGAAGCCGTTGAAAGCGACGAGCAGGAACACAGCCATGATTTTGCAGCTGTCGTCAACGAGTTCGTTCCAGTTCATTTCAGAGGCTGACTTCCCCAAAGACGACTTTGAGGATGTCCTGCAAAGTGATGATTCCGATTTCCTTTCGGTCCCTGCCCAGGACCACGGCGAGGCGCTGGCCGCTGCGCTGCATTCGGCGAAGCGCCGGTTCGAGGCGGAGATCCTCATCCAGATACAGAGCCGGGCGCACGTAATTCGCGGCTGTTTTGTCCAGGGGCAGGTCCGGTTGGTAGAGGATGGTGGCCATGCTGACCAGGCCGGCGATCCGGCGCTGCCCGTCCTGGCGTTCCCAGACCGGCAACCGGGTCACGCGGCGCTCGCGGCTGACGGTCATCATTTCGCGCACGGTGGTGTCGGTTGTGACAGTGGCGGCGATGGAAATGGGTTTGGTGATGTGCCGAACGGTCAGACTTTGCAGGTCGAGGACGCGGTTGATCATCGAGCGTTCTTCAGTCGTGAATGCCTGGGCGGATTCCTGCATGAGGAATCGCAGTTCTTCCCTGTTTCCGAAAAGGTGGCCGGTGAAGGCTTTGGCTCCGGTCCAATAGAGCAGGAAGGCTGAAACTCCTTCGACCATCCAAACCAGGGGCCTCAAAGCCAGGTGAATGAATCGAAAGGGCCGCGCCAGCATGAGGCACAATCGATTGGGATAGGCCCGGAACAGCATTTTGGGCAACAGATCGAAAAAGGCGTAAAACAAAAACACCGCAATGGAGAACGCCGCCACGAACCAGAACGGATGCGGGAACAGCGCGTCATGGAAGACGCGGATGATGATTCCGAGGATGATGAAATTGGCGACCGTGTTACCGACGAGAATTGTCCACAGGAAGTTTTCGGCGTTCTCCAAATAGCCGTGAAGCAGCATTGCCGAGCGGCGGCCCGCCCGCATTTGCTGGCGAATCCGCAACCGGCTCAAGGCAAACACGCCGGCTTCCATACCCGACAGGACAAAGGACAGCAGCAAGCAGACAACAAAAACCAGCCATACCAAAAATGCCATCCGCGTATTCATCGCGCCACTTCCACCAGAAGTTCGCGCACGCGTCTTTCGTCCGTGGTCTGCGCGGTTAATTTCAAGCCCCGGAATGTTTTCGCATCTCCCGGGGCCGGCACGACTCCCAACAAATGCACCAGCAAGCCTCCCATCGTTTCGACTTCCGGGACATCTCCCATCGGCGGGTATTCCCGAAGAAAATCATCCAGGCGCATGGTGCCGTTGACGCGCCAGCGGCCGGGGCCCAGCCGTTCCATGACAAACCCATCCGATTCCAATTCCCCGCGAATGGCTCCGACCAGTTCTTCGAGAATGTCTTCGGTCGTCACCAGACCCGCGATGCCTCCAAATTCATCGAGCACCATGGCCATGCCCCGCTGCTGGCGCTGAAGGCTCTTGAGCAATTGCAGCAAGTTCATCGTTTCGGGAACAAAGGAAGGAAATTCAATCGCATCAGCCAGGTCGATTTGCGGATCCAGCAGCAAGGCGCGGGAATTCAGGATGCCGACGATGGTGTCGGGTGTTTCATCATAGATCGGCAGGCGCCGGTGCTTGTGAAATTGGGCGGCGGCGATCATTTCCTCGATCGAGAGATCGTCGGAGATGCAGGCCATTTGGGAGCGTGGTTTCATCACTTCCTTGGCGGTTCGCCGGTCCAGGCTGATGACCTGCAGGATCATGTCCCTTTCCGATTGTCCCAGCGAGCCTTGCTGCAATCCCAGGTCCAGGAGCTCCTGGTATTCTTCATCGCTGAGAACGGGCGCGGGGCGGACCGGTTGGCGGGCAGCCGCTTTGATGATGGTGGTGTTAATTTTCTGCGCGGCGCCTCGCAAGGGCAGCCCGAACTGCTCCAGGAACAGGAGCAGACCGGCCACTCGGAGAGACCATTGCTCGGGCTTTCGGACAGCGAGGGTCTTCGGCAGCACTTCACAGCCAAAGAGAATCAGCGCGAGCAACACCACGGTGGTTTGCCACAGAGGCCAGGTTCCTTGCAGCACCATCCAGTAAGCAACCGCAAGCATGGCGGCGCTGGCAAAAGTATTTCCCAATACCATCGTCGCCAGCAGGTCCTGCGGATTGGCCAAAAGGCGCGCCAGCGTTGCCCCTGCCCTGCCGCCACCGGCGGCTTCGGCCAATTGCCGCACCTGCCATTTGCCAAGTGAAAAAAGAGCAGTCTCCGCCAGCGCGAAAAAAAAGCTGGCCCCGGCACAAACCAGGATGATGAATATCGCCGCTACTGCCGTCGGCCCCATGGGCGCAGCATGAAGGAAAAGCACGCTGAATGAAAATGCAAAAGATCGGCGGCCAATCGCGCCTTATCCGTCTTAATTCAGGGCCATTCCCCGCCGGATATAGGTCGGCACGTCTAAATCTTCGCCTTTATGAATGGTCGGCTCGCTTTTGTCGAACCGTCCCCTGGAGATGATTTCCAGCGGCAATTGGCTCTGGCGCATTCGGGCCAGACTTTTACGCCGGCCCGAGCCTGGCCTTTGATTTGCCATGAGCTGCTCCAGCTTTTCCGGGGGCAGCGACGGAGGCGGCGGAACAAAGCGGGACTGTGGTCGGGCGGAATCCCCGCGGTCGAGCAACTGTTTCTCCAGGCTGCCGACGGGCCGGGCCGCTGCCGCATGGGCGGCTTCGTCGATCCCGGCTTCTTCCACGAGGGATTGCTTGCGCTGCGTTGCAATCAGCGTGATCGAGAGGCGGCCCTGGCAGGATTCATCTATGCCCGCTCCCATCAGCACCTGCGCGTCGTGGCATTGCGCGCTGACCGCTTCCATGACACGGTTAACCTCGCTCATGGCAAGATCCGGGCCGCCGACCAGGCTGACCAGCACGCCGTCACATTCAGCCAGCGCCCTGCCGCCTTCCAGCATTGGGTGAGCAAAGAGTTTCTCGAGCACTTCCCGGCAACGCTCCGGCCCGGCGGCTTGCGCGCTGGCAAGGGCGCTTTCGCCATGATGATCGCGGAGCATCTCGAAAAAGTCGGCCGGGGAAATGTCAATCATGCCCCGGCAGGCCAGTAATTTCCAGACACCGGTAATGCTGCCGGCCAGCAGTGCATCGAGCATTTTGAAAGTGGCAACAAGGCTCGTCGAGTCGTCGATAAGCCGAAGGATCCTTTGGTTGTGGAGGCAAATGACCCCGTCGCTGTTTTCCTTCAGAGCCTGGAGGGCATCCTGGGCGTGGCGCCGCCGCCGGGTTCCCTCGCATTGGAAGGGCAAGGTTACAATGGCCAAGGCCAGCGCACCGGCGTGGCGCGCCGCCTGGGCCAGGAGCGGAGCGATCCGCGTTCCCGTGCCGCCGCCCAGACCCGCAACGA
>Ga0075520_1000586_pt1 | contig 16411 bp, 16 predicted proteins | sample NGEPerB_FD_75100 | JGI IMG/M metagenome (GOLD analysis project Ga0075520, IMG submission 75100) | Arctic peat soil microbial communities from the Barrow Environmental Observatory site, Barrow, Alaska, USA - NGEE PermafrostAB12-B | ecosystem: Environmental > Terrestrial > Soil > Wetlands > Peat ... | reverse complement strand
CAGTTCCGACCACCGCGGCTCGAGCCGGATCTTCTCGTGGTGGAGGTCCCGCTCCAGGGTGAGGTCCTCGAGGTCGGCGTGGGCCAGCAGCAGGGCGAGCGCCCCCGGGCACTCGTAGGCCTCACGGCTCTTGATCCCCACCCGCCGGTTCTCCACCATGTCGAGCCGGCCGAAGCCGTACGAACCGACGATCCGGTTCACCTCGGCGATCAACGGCGCCGGGGCGAGTGCGCGCCCGTCCACGGACACCGGAACGCCGGATTCGAAGGCGATCACCAACTCGGTCGGTTCGGTGGCCGTGGGACGCGTCATCGTGTAGACGTCCTCGGGAGGGCGGCTCCACGGATCTTCGATGACCCCGCACTCGATGGCCCTTCCCCAGAGGTTCTCGTCGATCGAGTACAGCTTCTCCTTGGTCACCAAGAGCGGGATGTCCCACTTGGCGGCGTACTCGATGCAGTCCTCCCGTGACAGGCCCCACAGCCTCGCCGGCGCGATGACCTCGAGGTCGGGCGCCAGAGCGCGTGTGCCCACCTCGAAGCGCACCTGGTCGTTCCCCTTGCCGGTGCACCCGTGGGCCACCGCGGTCGCCCCGTGCAGGCGTGCCTCGGCCACCAGGTGCTTGACGATCACGGGACGTGACAGGGCTGACACCAAGGGGTACTTCCCCTCGTACTTGGCGTTGGCCATCAGTGCCGGCATGCAGAAGTCCTCGGCCATCTCGGCCCGGGCGTCGACCACGGTGGCCTCGATGGCACCTGCCGCCAGCGCCCGGTTGCGGAGCGCTTCCCAGTCCTCCTCGCCGGAATTCGCTGCCTGGCCGACGTCGACCGCCACTGCGATCACCTCGACCCCCTGATGCTCCATCAGCCACCGGACGGCCACCGAGGTGTCGAGTCCGCCGCTGTATGCCAGAACCACTCGTTGCGTCATGATCCACCCCTTGCCCGTGCTGCCTTCGGATTCTGTGCTGCCTTCGGATTCTGTGCTGCCGGGGGCTTCGGTGCTGTCGACGGAATGTGCTGCCCCGACGGTGTCGACCCGTTCGGTTCGAGACCGGCGACCGCTGCCAGGCGATCGGCCACGGCCGCGCCCCCGGAGGCTTCCGAGGCCACGACCAGCACGGTGTCGTCCCCGGCCACGGTGCCGATCACTCCGGGAAACCCGCTCCGGTCGAGAGCCGAGCCTACGACATGGGCAGAGCCCGGCGGTGTGCGCAGCACGACCAGGTTGCCCGAGTGGTCGGCCTCGACCACCCACTCCCCGAGTACCCGACGGAGATGGTCCTCCGGTGCGACCTGGTGCGAAGGCAGCTCCGGCAGGGCGTACGCCGTTTCTCCCCCGGGCAGGCGCACCTTGAGGGCACCCAGCTCCTCGAGGTCGCGCGACACGGTGGTCTGGGTGGCTTCGATTCCTTCGGCGGCCAGCAGATCGACCAGGTGGGTCTGACTGCCGACGGCCTTGGTCTCCAGCAGTTTGGTGATCCGGTGCTGTCGCTGGTGCTTGGTCATCCCCCACCACCCGCTTCCGGAGGGGTGGCCCCCATCACCCATGCCAACAGCCCCCGCATTGCGTGCATCCGGTTGGTCGCCTGCTGCCATACCACGCTTCGGGGACCGTCCACCACCTCGGCGCTGATCTCCTCGCCCCGGTGCGCGGGCAGGCAGTGGAGCACCACCACGTCGTCGGCGGCCCTGGCCACCAGCGCCTCGTCCACGGTGTAGCCGGCGAAGGCCCGGCGGCGATCCTCCGCCTCGGACTCTTGTCCCATCGAGGTCCACACGTCGGTGTACAGGGCGTCGGCACCGGCGGCCGCCTCGGCCGGGTCGGTGGTCACCAGCAGCTCCCCTCCGAACGAGGCCACCATGGCCACATCCGACGCAGACGGCCCGTACCCCTCGGGTGAGGCCACCCGGGTCGGGATCCCCGCCATCGAGGCGGCGGCGGCCAAGGACCGCCAGACGTTGTTGGCGTCGCCGACGTAGGCCACCGTCCGATCGGCCAGCGCGTCCGGGCCGAACACTGTGCGCAGCGTCAGCAGATCTGCCAGGGCCTGGCACGGATGGGCACGGTCGGACAAGAGGTTGACCACCGGAACCGGCACGGAGGCCTCGTCGAGGGCCGAGGCCATGCGCACCAGTGACCCGTGGTCGTACACCCGGGCACACACCACCGAGTGGAAGCAGGCCAGGGTGCGGGCCACGTCGGACGCCGACTCCCGCACGTCGAGGCCGACCTCGTGGCCCTGGATGTAGACCGGATGGCCCCCCAGGGCAACCGTGGCCATCTCCGAGCTGTTGCGGGTCCGGTTCGAGGGCTTCTCGAAGACCAGTGCCACCCCTTGGGCCTCGAGGACCCGGGGCAGGCTGCCGGCATCCAACTCCGACAGCGCCAGCACCTCCGCCAGACCACCCGCACCGAGGTCGCCGATGTCGAGCACATGACGGGTGCCCCCCCGCACCCCGGTGCCGGTGCCGGTGGCCGGTTCATCGATCACGGTGGCCCCCGTTCGGTACTGCCGGGTCCGCTGCGCCGTCGGGTCCGGTGGACGGTGCGAGGGATCCGAACACGGCCACCAGACGGGCGAGGACCCTCCCCAGGGTGCCGACCGCCTCGTCGATCTCGGCATCCGAGACAAGCAGCGAGGGCGCGAATCTCAGGACGTCGGCCCTGGGCGCGTTGATGACCAGCCCTGCCTCGAGGGCCTCGCGGCAGGCCGGGATGGCGAACTCGTCGGTCAGGACCGCGGCCAGCAGGAGCCCCTCTCCGCGCACGGAGGCAACGCCCGGCAGCTTCTCGAGTGCCCCGCGCAACCGGGCACCGGACAGGCGGGCGCGGGCGGGGACGTCCTCGGACTCCATGACCTTCAAGGTGGCCTGCGCCGCCGACATGGCCAGCGGCTGCCCACCGAAAGTGCTTCCGTGGTCGCCCGGGACGAAGGCGGCAGCCACCTCGGCCCGGGCCCAACAGGCGCCCACCGGCATGCCGTTGCCCAGGGCCTTGGCCATGGTCACCACGTCGGGCTCCACCCCCAGGTGCTGGAACCCGAACCAGCGTCCGGTGCGACCCAACCCGGTCTGGACCTCGTCCACCATCAGCAGGATGTTCCGCTCCGTGCACAGTTGTCGGAGCGCACCCAGATAGTCCGAGGACGGCATCATGACCCCTGCCTCCCCGAGGATGGGTTCCACCAGCACGGCCGCCACCAGGCTGGGATCACAAGCGGCCTCCATGGACCCGATGTCATCGAAGGGGACGTGATGGAAGCCGTCGGGCAGTGGCAGGAACGGTGTCTGCTTCTCCTTCTGTCCGGTGGCCGCCAGGGTGGCCAGCGTCCGCCCGTGGAAGGCGTCCCAGGTGCTGACGACGGCGAACCGCCCAGGGCCGGCCCACCTGCGGGCCAGTTTGATGGCGCACTCGTTGGCTTCCGCCCCGGAGTTGGCGAAGAAGACCTGGCCGCCCGCCCGCTCGCTTCCACCGCCGATGAGCCGGTCGAGGGTGACGGCGACGTCGGGGCCCACCGGGTTGCCGAAGAGATTGGAAACGTGTGACAGGGTGCGGGCCTGCTCGGCGATGGCGTCGGCCACCGTGGGATGGGCGTGCCCCAACGAGGTCACTGCCAGGCCGGACAGGAAGTCGAGATACGGCTTGCCCGCGGTGTCGTAGAGCACGCTGCCCTTGCCCCGCACGAAGGTCACCGGGGGCTCCGCGTAGGTGTGCATGAGTGCGGAGCGGTCGATGGTGGAGGGGCCGGCGGTCATTCGGCCCCCCGGACCATGGTGCCCACTCCCTCGTCGGTGAATACCTCCAGGAGCAGCGCGTGCGGCGTGCGGCCGTCGAGGATGTGGGCACGGCCGACACCCGACCGCACTGCACTGGCGCACGCCTCCACCTTGGGGATCATCCCCCCGTTTGCCGCCCCGGTCGCCACCAGGTGGTCGATGTCGTCGGCGCTGGCCTGGTGGATCAGTGTGGAGGGATCGTCCGGGACGGCCCGAAGACCGGCAACGTCGGTGAGGAAGACGAGCTTCTCCGCCTCGAGGGCGGCGGCCAGGGCCCCCGCAGCGGTGTCCGCGTTGATGTTGAACGCCTGCCCCGACTGGTCGGTCCCGATGGTGGCCACCACCGGGATGAGCCCCTGGGCCAACAGCTGGTGCACGATCACCGGATCGACGTCGACCACGTCGCCTACGTAGCCGAGCGCCTCGGAACGCGCGGTGGCGGTGATCAGGTTGGCGTCCTCACCGGACAGGCCGACTGCCAGTGCGCCGTGGACGTTGATCGAGCTCACGATGTCGCGGTTGACCTTACCGACGAGCACCATGCGGACCAGGTCGATGGTGTCGGCATCGGTGACCCGGAGGCCGTCGAGGAATTCGACCTCTTTGCCGACCCGCTCCATGAGCGCACCGATCTGCGGTCCCCCGCCGTGGACCACCACCGGCAGCATTCCCACCGACCGCATCAGCACGATGTCCTCGGCAAAGGAGGCAAGCGCCTCGTCCTCACCGACGGCCTGGCCTCCCGGGCCGGCACCGAGCACATTTCCGCCGTACTTGACCACGACCACCTTGCCCCAGAACCGCCGGATGTAGGGGAGCGCCTCCACAAGCACCGATGCCTTGTCCCCCGGTGCCGGCGCGGGGGCCGCCCGAACGGGACCCGGGCCGATCTTCACGAGGTCGTCCTGTTCTCGTCGATGTAGCCGTAGCCGAGCTCGACGCCCAGCACCACGGCATCACCGTCGGCCACGCCGAGCCGGCAGTGGATCTCGACCGGTGAACCCGCCATGTGCCTGGCCACGGTTCCAGCATCGTGGTCTGCGGCCACACCGCCCCTGCACACCGTCACACCTCCGTAGGCGATGTCCAGCCGGTCCATGTCGAACTCCACGCCGGCGGAGCCCAACTCGCTCGCCACCCGACCCCAGTAGGGATCCTCTCCGTTGATCGAGCACTTGACCAGCAGGGAGTCGGCCACCTTGCGGGCAGCCCGGTGGGCCTCGCCGTCCGAACGTGCCCCGGTCACCTGGACCTGGAAGATCCGGGACGCGCCCTCGGCATCGGCCGCCATCAGGCCGGCCAGTGTCGAACACGCCTCGGTGACGACGTCGACCACCACGTTGGGATCCCCGGGGCCGGCACGTCCCGACGCCATCAGGATCACGGTGTCGTTGGTCGAGGTGCAGCCGTCCACGGTCATCGAGTTGAACGAGTCGCGCACGGCGATGCGCAGCAGGTCGGCGAGCGGGCCGGGCTCGACGGCGGCGTCGGTGGTCAGGAAGGCCAGCATGGTCGCCATGTCCGGGGCCAGCATGCCCGCTCCCTTGGCCATGCCCGCCACCGTGAAGGCCGAGCTCTGGACGAGCACTTCCTTGCGCCCCGAATCGGTGGTCAGGATGCCGGTGGCGGCGTGTTCCGCTGCCTCGGCCGACCCGGAGCGGGCGGCCACCAACCCGGGGATGCCCGCCTCGATGGGCGCCATGGGCAGGGGGATGCCGATGAGCCCGGTGGAGCAAACCAGGACCTGTTGGACCGGCACGTCGAGCCCGCCGGCCACCAGGTCGCACATGTGCTGCGCGTCGGCCCGTCCGCGTTCGCCGGTGGCGGCATTGGCATTGCCGCTGCTCACCACCACCGCCGCCGCCATGCCGCCGTTGGAGGCCATGTGGGACCGGCTGACCTGCACCGGTGCCGCGGCGGCCAGGTTGCCGGTGAAGGTGGCGGCGGTGGGGACGGCCACGCCGCCGTCGGTGGCCAGCAGGGCCAGGTCGAGCGCCCCCGAGGCCTTGATGCCCGATGCCAGTCCCGAAGCGACGAAGCCCCGCGGTGTGGTGATGCTCATGGATAGACCCCCGCTTTCGGTAGTCCGGTGTCCTCGGGGAGGCCGAGGGCAAGGTTGGCACATTGGACAGCCTGACCGGAGGCGCCCTTGATCAGATTGTCGATGGCGGCGATGGCGAGGACCCAGCCCGTCCGGGCATCCACCCTGACGGTCACCTGGGCACAATTGGACCCGGTGGTGGCCTTGGTCGACGGCGGGTCGGCGGTGACCACCACGAACGGTTCGCCGTCGTAGCGGTCGCGCAGGATCCCCATCGCAGCGTCGGTGGTGAGGGCCCCCGGCCCCCCGACCGATGCGGACGGGCGCGCGTAGCACGTGGCCAGGATGCCCCGCACCATCGGCGCCAGGTGGGGGGTGAACAGCACGGGAGCCCCGAGGCTCTGTTCCATCTCCGCGGTGTGCCGATGGTCGAGCAGGCTGTAGGCAGCGAAGCCCTCGTCCACGGCGGCGAAGTGGAGGTCGACCTTGGGCGCCCGGCCGGCTCCGGACACGCCACTGGCTGCATCCACGACGAAGGAGGGCACCGACCCGCCCGGATCGTTCGGACCGCCGGGCCGGGCCAACACCCCGGCCTCGACCAGGGGGGCCAGGGCCAGGATGGCGGCGGTCGGGTAGCAGCCGGGGGCGGCGATCAGTCGTGCCCCCTGCAGCTCGCGGCGGTGGAGCTCGGGCAGCCCGTAGGCGAACCGGCCGAGCAGCTCCGGGGCAGAGTGCGGCTCCCCGTACCAGGTCGGATAGAGGGCGGGGTCGTGGAGCCGGAAGTCGGCGGCGAGGTCCACGATGACGCCGACCCCCGCCAGCAGCTCCGGGACCAGATGTTGGGACTGGCCATGGGGAAGGGCGAGGAAGACCAGGTCCAGCCCGTCCAGGGCGGACGCCTCGGTGGGCGCGTACGAGAGCGAGGGATAGGCGGCCGCCAACGACGGGGTATGGCGGGCGACCCGCTCTCCGCTGTTGGCACCGGCCGTCGCCACCGCCACCTCCAGATCCGGATGCCCGGCGCACAGGCGTAGCAGCTCCACCCCGGCGTAGCCAGATGCCCCGACTATCCCGACCTTGGCCTTCATGGGTGCCCACTCATGGCGCAAGTATATTCACTGATTTGCATCTTTATGCAATCCCGCTCTCGGTTCGTCGGAGGTGGTGGCGCCCGGGCCCCACGACAGGCGCCACCAGCACCCGCCGACCCTTGACCATCCTCCCCGTCATCGCTATGTTCGGGACCGAGGTCACCTCGCAACACCCGATTCGCCGATCGCGGGAACCAGCTCGAACGGCCCCCACCGCTCGAGCGTGGAGCAGGCCCGTGGTCACCCGTCATCCCCTGTCCGAACCGCAGTCGGCCGCTGGGCCGCGATCGGCGCCGGAGGGCCGCTCGCTGGCCGGGGCACTGATCGACGGTGTCCCCGAGTTCGCACCGGCCTACCTCGACCTGGTGGAGGCGTGCGGGGACGACCCCGGCCAGCCGCTCGTCCTCGTCGAACTGGCCGACTTCATTGCCGACCGGTTGGCCGCGGTCGAGGCGGAGACCGACGTGCTGCGACGGGCCGTGGCCGTGGTGGAGGCATGCGTGGCCGGCGTCGACCAGTCTGACTCCGCCTCGACCCCGGACGACGAGGGCATCCTCGAGATGGTGGCCGGGGCGTTCTTCGACAGCTTCTCCCCCGAGGACCGCCGTCGCCTGGTGCCGTGGCTCGGCCCCGGTTCACGGGCGCTCCTCGAGACGCTGGACGCGCCCGGCACGGCCCGGTCCGATGGCTGAGCCGAGCGACCGCCGGAGCCCCGCTCCCCTTTCGGCGGACGGCATCGGCCGTCACGGACGCCGGGTCACCAGCGGGAGCGGGACTCCTCGGCGAAGCCGAGCACCCCGTCGATGCGATCGGACCGCCCGGGGTGGGCAGGAATGACCCCGTTCCAGTGCCCGAACACCTGGTGGACCTCGGTCGACACCAGACCGGCGCCAGTGCGGGCGTGGCGATCATGGACCACGGTGAGTGTGACGTCGAGCGCGCCGTCCGGTGAGCGCACCCGCCAGGGTGCCATCGGGTCGCTCCACTCGTACTCCCAGATCAGGTCGGCGCCGATCTTGAACAGGCGCCCGTCGACGATGACGCCGTTCTCGGTGAAACCGGTGCCGTCGGTCCACTTCCCCCCGAACTGCAACCCGACCACGGCGCCGCCTGCGGTCCGGCCGGCGCCGCCGGCCCAGTTCCAGGTGGTGCGGTACGGCCAGCGGCCCCGGCCGGCGTCGAAGACGCCCCAGGCCTCACCGGTCCCGCCTCCCAGCCTGACCGTCCGGTCGCCGATGGCGAGCGCTCCGGTGGCCCGGCGCGCCTGGTGCTTGGACGTGTACTGGAACCGAGTGTCGGTCCAGGGGATCACCACGTTGAGCGAGTCGTGGGCAGCGGGATCTGCCACCGCGACGTCGAGCGAGCCGGATGTCCCGTCGGCACCGGTCCACGAGGCGGACAGTTGCGTCGCGTCCGGGAGGTAGGCGACGTCGAGATCGAGGCGGCGGCTGTGGTGGGTGAGTCGACCGGTGCCGGCGAGCGCGGGCAGGTCCACCCCGCGAGCCAGGGGCACCGTGACCGTCCGGCCACCGGAACGGTGCGAGACCAGGTCGATCCATTCGACTCCGACCAGGCCGAGGTAGTCGATGTCGGCGACGGTGACCGACACGACGACATCGTCGGTGAGCACCGCCCAGTAGTCCCACTTCTTGGTGCGACCCCAGGATCCCGCCAGGTTGGCCCGGTGCAGGGGGCGGCGGGACCACCCGCAGGCTCGCAGGTTCAGCCGCCTGCCGTCGGGCAGGCAGAGGTCGACCGGTCCGGTCAGCTCGGGCTCGGTCGTCGTCACGGGTGTCCACCGTCCTTTCGGGAGCGGGCGGGCCGCCGCTCGAGCGCCGGCCCGTACGGAGGGATGCCCGATTCCATGCCATGACCATCGCACACCGGGACGCCGCGCCCGATGCTCCCGTTGGAATTCCGCCGAAGGCCGGCCGATGGTCAGCCGGAGGCCAGCCTGGCGGCATGGCTGCCCACGGCGGCGCATCCGCCGGCCGATGGGCAGGCCACGCCGAAGAATCCCGAGCTGGGGCACGACAGGCTGTCGTTCGTGATGTGCCACGGGGGATCCGGAGCCGACGGCGCAAGTGGCAGCTCGGTGGTGGTCCGGGTTCCGTCCGACTACGTCATGGCGAACTCCTGGGAGTGATCAGGCGTGTCCGTGCAGAAACCCAGGGCGGTGCGATCACCCCGGGTGGACGAATGGGGAGCGCCGGCTCACATCGGCATCGATCGTCCCGCCATGACGCGTCGGTACAGCGGCGGTGCCAGGATGCGGAGCAGCGGGGTCATGGCCGCGGCTCTGGCTGCATTGATCTCGATCGCCGGCCTCCCGATGCCGTCGAGCGCGGTGGAGGAGACCTGCGCGGTGGTACGGCGGACCGCCTTCGGGGGGCGCTTCATGCCCCGCTCGAGTGACCGGATCGCCAGCGGAGTCTCGACGAAGCCAGGGTAGAGGGTGTGCACGTTCACGCCCGACGACCGGACCTCGATGGCGACACTCTCGGTGAACGCACTGAGAGCGCCCTTCGAGGCGACATAGGCCGACTCGTGTGCGATCGGAGACCGCACGCTGTCGCTGGAGCAGTTCAGGACACTTCCGAACCGGCGCCGTGCCATCCCCGGCAGGACGCAGAGCGTCCCTGCGACCGCGGCGAAGAAGTTCACCTCGAGGATCCTGCGGTAGAACTCCGTGTCCCCGTCGATCGCCGAGACCGGCTCGTCGATGCCGGCCACGTTGGCGAGGAGGTCGACCCGTCCGTGCTCGCCCTCGATGCCGGCGAGCGCGCGCTCGTAGGAGCCGACATCGGCGAGATCGCAGTGGAGTGCCGTGATCCCCGGGGTCCCGTCCAAGGATCCCGTCCGGACATCGATGCCGAATACCTGGGCCCCCCGCTCGACGAGATCCCTCGCCAGTTGGTTCCCGATGCCGGAGCCGGCACCGGTGACGACGGCGATCTGGCCGTCGTAGCGCGTCTGCTGTCGGCTCATGGGACCCCCTCGCCTACCTGACCGTCACCGGTGCCGGCCGACGCTCGATGACCAGGGCCGCGTCGGTGCCCGGCCCGAGGTCGACCTCCTCGATGTCCACCTCGGCATCGGGCCTCCCGCGTTTGATCCACCACTTCGACGGCCGGTAGAGCAGCCCGCTGACGGCAAACATGATGACGCCGATCCAGAATGCGCCGGACTCCTGGGTGAAGGTGCTCCATATCAGGGCCACGGTGATGCCCAGCGGCAGCACGAAGATGCCGATGACCCCGGTCAGCTGGTCGGACGCCTCGGCTTCTCCTGCGGGGAGGTCGGTCAGTGTCGCCCCTTTCGGATCCAGCGGTCACTTTCCCACACCCGCGGGTTCGATGTCCGGACCTGTCTTGGGGCCGGTCCACCTCCGGAAAGGGCCCGCTGGGTCAAGAGGCAAGGGAACAGGCTCCACCGGGTGAACCGTTGTGCCGCCCTCGCCGGTGCCGCACCGGTCTCGTTCTGGCTCGACGAACCGGCCGCCCCCTGACCCACCCGCTGGCGGGGGCCATCGACACCCGTTCGCGCTTCTGCGCGTTCTTCGACCTCTCGTTCGACGGACGGGTGGTCTCGGCTGCCGGCCACACCGGACTGGGGCGTCAGCGCAGCGCGGCGTGATGCCCCTGCTCCACGGCCTGGATGCAGGCCGACCGGAGACCGCCGATCTCCTCATCGGTGAGCGTGCGGTCCTGGGCACAGAAGCGCAGCCGGAAGGCCAGGCTGCGAGCTCCCTCGCCCACGGACGGCCCCCGGTAGACGTCGAACAGCTCGACCGACTCCACCAGCGGACCCCCGGTCCTGCGCAGCGTGCCCTCGACCACCCCTGCCGGAACCGGGTCCTCGACCACGAAGGCCAGGTCGATGTCTGACGAGGGGAACCGGCTGATCGGCCGCGACCCAGCGGGACGACGGGGCACCCGAGGGCGGTCGAGCAGCACCCCGATGTCGAGGTCGAGCCAGCCCACCCGACGTGGTCGCCCATCGGGATTGTCCAGGCCGAACCGGCCCACCAGGTAGGGATCGAGCTCGCCGAGCACGCCCAGGGCGGTGGGATGCACCGAGGCGGCCCCGTTCCCCGGTTGCGTGACGATGCTCACCAGCGAGGCGGACCGGTAGTCGTGGAGCACCCGGGAGGCACGGCCCGGATGTGCGTGGTCCCACATGGCCCACTCGGCCAGGCCCAGGGCCTCGGCGATGGTGCGCCAGGCGGCCACCGTGGTCCAGGCGTCGTCACCCTCGGAGGCGAAGATGGCGCTGAGCCGCTCGGAGGTGTCGGCCAGCGGGCCACCCTCCGGGTCGACGGCGGGCCCCTCCAGGTACTGGAAGACCGTGCCCACTTCGAACAACCGCACGTCACCCTGGCGGCGCTCCCTGTTGTAGAGGACCGCCCGGATCAGGCCCGGGGCCATCGACGACCGGAGGAACCGCTCCGCCTCCACCAACGGATTGGTCACCTCGACATAGGGCGGGTCGAAGCCGGCATCGACCTGGTCGGCCTCGCTCACGAAGGCCGTGGTCCACGCCTCAGTGGCACCGAGACCGCAGAGCACTTCCTTCAACAGCCTCCGGTCCCGCTGGTACGAGGTCAGTCGACCGGGTTGCGGCCACGACGGCATCCGCCGCGGCAGTCGGGCGTACCCGTGGGTCCGGGCCACCTCCTCGGCGATGTCGGCCTCACCCATCGGTAGTGGGCGGATGTCCGGCCGGTAGGTGGGCACCGTCACCCACAGCGGCCCGTCGACCAGGTCGGAGGAGGGTGTGGCGTCGATGCCCAAGGGGGCCAGGAGCCCGGCGATACCCTCCGCCGTGAACTCGGTTCCGAGCAGCGCATTCACCTTCGAGGGGCGCACGGTCATCTCCACCGGTGCCGGAACGTCGCCCGCCACGTCGATGGCCCCGGTGGCCACGGCCATGGATGCCCCGGCGGTGAGGCCGAGGAGCTGACAGAACCGCTCGGCGGCCCGGTCGATCCCCGCCGGGTCGCACCCCCGCTCGAACCGGGCGGAGGCCTCGGTGCGCAGGGCCAGCCGCTTGGACGTGCGGGCAATGGCCATGGGCATGAAGTAGGCGGCCTCGAGCAGCACCCGGGAGGTGGAACCGTCGATCTCCGACGATGCCCCTCCCATCACGCCCCCGATGGCCACCGGATCGCCGTAAGCATCGCAGATGAGGCAGTCCTGGCCGGTGTCGCCGAGGCCGGGGCCCGGCCGGCCCAGCGTGTGGACCACGCCGTCCAGGGTGGTCACCTGCTCACCCAGTCGGGCGCGCCGGATTACCAGGCCGTGGCCGGCCAGCCGGTCCAGGTCGTAGGGGTGGGTGGGCTGCCCCAACTCGAGCATCACGTAGTTGGACGCATCGACCACGTTGTTGATGGGCCGCATCCCCGCCAGCGTCAGCCGTCGGGCCAACCACTGTGGCGAGTCCGACACGACCACTCCGGTGATCACCCGGGCGGTGAACCGCGGGCAGAGTTCGAGGTCCTCGACCTGCACCGAGGCCAACGTCCCGACCGGCGCGCCGGCGAAAGCGGTGGAGCCGGAACCTGGAGCCCCCGCCACTCCGCCGAGCGCGGCGGTCTCGGGGATCGAGAAGGGCACCCCCAGCCTGGCCGCCAGGTCGCGGGCCACTCCGGCGATGCTCCAGGCATCGGGCCGGTTGGCCTCGACCGCCACGTCGAACACCACATCCGGCTCGACCCCCAGGACCTCGGTGAGGGCGCGGCCCACATCGGCGCCCTCGACGTCGTTCAGGCGCAGGATCCCCTCGTGGTCGTCGGACAGCCTCAGCTCCCTGCCCGAGCAGAGCATCCCGTTGGACACGACCCCTTTCATCGTGCGACGGCCGATCTCGAAACCCCCGGGGAGCACGGCACCCACCGGGGCCAACGCCACCAGGTCCCCCACGTCGAAGTTCCATGCACCGCAGACCACCTCGATGGGGCCGCTGCCGTCGTCCACCACCACCCGTCGGATGCGATCGGCCCCTCCGATGGCGCTGATGTCACCCACCCGGGCCACCACCACGTCGGCGAGGCCCTCCCCGACGACTTCTACTTCCTCCACGACGAGGCCGAGGTCGTCGAGGGTGGCGGCCAACATCGCCGGCTGGCCCTCGAAGGGGGCGAAGTCTCGGAGCCACGAAAGCGGAACGCGCACAGCTGTCCTCTCAGAATCCGCGCATCAGAACTGGCGGAGGAAACGGATGTCGTTCTCGATCAGAGCGCGCATGTCGGCGATCTGGTGACGCATCTGCGCACACCGGTCGATCCCGAACCCGAAGGCGAATCCGGTCCACTCGTCGGCGTCGATCCCGACCGCGTCGAACACCGCCGGATCGACCATTCCGCAGCCGCCGAGCTCGATCCACCCGGTCATCGAACAGGTCCGGCACCCCTCGCCGTGGCAGATGGTGCAGGTGACCTCGAACTCGGCCGACGGTTCGGTGAACGGAAAGTAGGCCGGCCGCAGACGTGAGTGGATGTCGGAACCGAAGTAGGCGGTCGTGAACACCTCGATGGTCCCGGCCAGGTCGGCGAAGGTGATTCCCTTGTCCACCACCAGCCCCTCGATCTGATGGAACACCGGGAGGTGCCGGGCATCGGGGGTGTCCCTGCGGTAGCAACGCCCGGGAATCACCGCGTGGACGGGGAGGCCGCCGTCGACCACGGCCTGCTCCATCAGGTGGATCTGGACCGGGGAGGTGTGGGTCCGAAGCAGGGTGGTCTCCGGCTCGCCCAGGTTGAGGTAGAAGGTGTCCCACATCCCACGGGCCGGATGGGCCGGGGGGATGTTGAGTGCTCCGAAGTTGAACCAGTCGGTTTCGATCTCGGGGCCTTCGGCCACCTCGAAGCCCATGCCCACGAACACGTCCTCGAGCTCGTCGCGGGTCTGGGACACCAGGTGGAGGTGGCCCCGGGCCGGGGGTGCGGCGATCGAGCCGGGGATGAACTCGGTCAGGTCGATCCGGGCATGGGCCATCTCCCGAGAGAGCTCCTCGAAGGAGATCTCCCCACGCCGTCGCTCGACCAGTTCCTCGATCGTGCTCCGGGCCTCGTGCAGGCGCCGGCCCAGCTCCTTGCGGGCCTCGGCATCGAGCCCGCCGAGGGAGCGGTGGGCCTCGGCCAACGGCGACTTCTTCCCGGACACCCTGGCCGTGACCTGGCGGATGTCCTCGGTCGACCGCGCACCCTCGATGGAGGACCTGGCCTCGCGGACCAGGGCGTCGATGTCGAGGGCGTCGCTCATGGGGAGCGCTCCCCGTTCCGCTCCGGGAGAACCGTCGGCGCTGCTTCCATGCCGGGCATCGTAGAACGCGGAACGCCGTCGGCCGCGACGTGGGGACGCCCGTCGCCACCGGCGCGGCGTCGGCGCAGCGCCTCGAAGCACAGCACCGCGGCCGACACGCTCACGTTGAGCGACTCGGCCCGCCCGGCCATCGGAATCGAAACGGCCGCATCGAGTCCACCGGCCACGCTGTCGCCCAGCCCCGAGGCTTCGTTGCCGAAGACCATCGCCACCCGCCGGTTCCAATCGAATGCCGCGTAGTCGACGCCACCCCGAACAACGGTGCTCACGGTCGTGAATCCCCGCGCCCGCAGTACGCCGAGCACCGTCCCGGCCTCTCCCCCGGCCACGATCGGGAGGTGGAAGAGCGAACCGGCCGACGCGCGGATGGCCTTCGGGTTGGTGGGATCGACGGTGCCGTCGCAGCACACCACCGCGTCGACCCCGGCGGCATCGGCGGTCCGGATCATCGTCCCGGCATTGCCGGGGTCGCGTACGTCCACCAAGACGAGGACCGTCGAGCAGTTCCCGATGTCCTCCAGGACGGCCGGCACGAAACCGACCACCGCGAGGAGCGGTTGCGGGGTTACGGTGTCGGCGATCCGCTCCATGACCCCGGGGGCCAGGTCGAACACCCGGGCACCGCGGGCAAATGCCCGCTCCACCGCCTCGGCCACCACTGCGTTGGACCGCCCTTCGGGCGCCAGGTACACCGACTCGACCGGAGCGTCGGCACCCAGGGCGGCCGACAGGAGTTCAGCACCTTCGACGACCACCGTGCCCTCCGAGCTGCGCAGGCTGCGTTTGCGCAGTAGCTGGCGGACCCGGCGGACCCGTTGGTGGGTGAAGGAGAGCCCGTCCTGGGTCAGGAACCGGCCTCGGCGCTCGAATGGGCACCGGCGAGCGCCTCGTTGGCCACCCTGACCAGCGACGCGAAGGCATCCGGCTCGGTCACGGCCAGGTCGGCCAGCACCTTGCGGTCGACCTCGACTTCGGCACGGTGGAGACCAGCGATGAACCGGCTGTAGCTCGTCCCGTTGAGTCGGGCCGCCGCGTTGATCCGCTGGATCCAGAGCTGGCGGAAATCGCCCTTGCGGGCACGGCGGTCCCGGTAGGCGTACTGCATCGAGTGCATGACCTGCTCGTTGGCAGCACGGAACGAACGGCTCTTGTTGCCGTAGTAACCCTGCGCCTGCTCGAGGATGGCGCGATGGTGCTTCTTGGCGTGTACAGCGCCTTTGACTCGGGCCATGGGATAACTCCTTTGCGTATGGGGCCTGATCGAACTGGTGGAGAGCGCCGCCCGGATCGGATCCGGATGGGCACCACCGGGTGCGGCGGCGGTGCGGCCGGGGACCTCACCCTCTCCCCGTCCTCACCGCAGAAACGGCGGCCGGACACGGGCGGCTGCGACGGCCGGGTCGCTGTCGACCCGCAAGGGACCGGCGGTCACCCGTGGTGCACGCCACCGGTACTACATGCCAAGCATCCGCTTGATCTGGCGGGCGTCGCCGGGCGAGAAGTCCGTCTCCCGACCGAGCCGGCGCTTGCGCTCACTCGACTTGTGCTCGAGGAGATGGGAGCGAAACGCCTTGCGACGGCGTAGTCGGCCCGATCCGGTCACCTTCACCCGCTTGCGGGCCCCGCTGTCGGTCTTCATCTTCGGCATGGTGCTATCCCTCTCCTTCGCTCTGCTCGTCCGCCGGGGTCTGGCCCGCCGCCGCATCTGGCTCGACGGCAGCCGTGCCGGCCGCCTCCGTCACTGGCTGAGCTGTCTCCGTCGTCTGAGCTGTCACTGCTGGTCCTGGCACTGCCGGCACCGTGGGTGCTGCCTCCGTGGCCGTGGCCACCTCGGCCGACCCGCCGTTCCGACCAGAGCCATTGGCGCTGGCTCCCTCGTGGACCGGGCCCTTGGATGCCGCCGACTGCTTTGCCCTCTTGTCCGGTGCCAGCACCATCACCATGTTCCGGCCATCGAGCCGGGGGACGGCCTCGGGTTTCCCCATGCCGTCCATCTGCTCGGCGATCCGATCGAGGATCTTCTTGCCCAGCTCGGGATGGAACACCTCACGTCCGCGGAACATGATGGTGATCTTGACCTTGTGGCCCTCCTCGAGGAACTTGGCAACCTGTCGGGTCTTGGTGTCGAAGTCGCCCGGGCCGATCTTCGGCCGGTACTTCATCTCCTTGATCCCT
>Ga0075520_1000585_pt1 | contig 16412 bp, 19 predicted proteins | sample NGEPerB_FD_75100 | JGI IMG/M metagenome (GOLD analysis project Ga0075520, IMG submission 75100) | Arctic peat soil microbial communities from the Barrow Environmental Observatory site, Barrow, Alaska, USA - NGEE PermafrostAB12-B | ecosystem: Environmental > Terrestrial > Soil > Wetlands > Peat ... | reverse complement strand
GTCTACCTCGGCGCCGCGGCTGAAGCTTCGTCGTCGGTGCTGTACTCACTCGATCACCACCACGGCAGCGAGGAAAATCAGGTCGGCTGGGAGCACTTCGACCCTGCGCTCGTCGATCCGGTCGACGGACGTCTCAATACCCTGCCTTCGTGGCAGCGGACGATTGCGGACGCGCAACTCGAAGCGACGGTCTTCGGTCTCATCGGCCCGTCGACGCAGGTCGCGGCGCACTTCGCTCAACCGCTCGACATCCTCTTCATCGACGGCGGTCACGGCCATGACGTCGCGTGGGCCGACTACGAAGCCTGGGTGCCGAAGGTCGTTCTCGGCGGACTCTTACTGATTCACGACGTCTTTGCCAATCCCGAGGATGGGGGGCGACCCCCCTACGAAATCTTTCGAGCGGCCCTCGACAGTGGTGACTTCATCGAACGCGCGGAGCAGGGATCACTGCGTGCGCTGACGCGTGTCGTCTAGCGCGCGAGAGGGCAGCCCGGTTCCGCGAGGTCCAGTGGCATTGGCAACGAATCGTGTCGAAAGAGCCCCGATGCCGGCGACGACGACGTCAGGGCGTCCGCGGCGAGGATGATCGCGGCCGCCGTATACGACGTCGTCTCGCGGTCAGGGAACGTGACTTCGCTCGGGTACGCGATTCCCGTCCAGTACGCACCGTCCTCTCGGCGGTGACGTCTCGTGAAGCTGAAGAGCTCGAGCGCCTGACCCGTGAGACCGAGTGCGTCGAGCGCGAGCACGCACTCGGCTGTTTCGGCAGCCGTCACCCAGTCACTCGTTGACACGCAACGAACGCCGTAGCCGTCCATGACGTGGCGTTCCCAGCCATCGTTGATGCGGCGAACACCGCGCTCGCCCGACAGTGCGCCGCAGAAGATCGGGTAGTACCAGTCCATGGCGAACTCGTTCTTCGGTGCGAACGCGCCGGGGTGATGCGCGACCGCGTGGCCCAGACGGCCCGCGCTCAACTCCCACTGCGCCTTGGAGAAGCCCAGGCGTTCGGCGAGTGCAACGCCACATCGCAACGAGTGAAAGATCGACGACGAGCCAGTGAGCAACGCGTAGGACTCGCAGCGCCCCAGCGCGTCCAACGACCAGGCCACGGTGCCGTCGTCGTGTTGCCAACGCAGCACGAACTCAATCGAACGCTCGACGGTGGGCCACAACTGCGCAGCAAAGTCGACGTCCCCTGTCGCCACGACGTAGTGATAGAGCCCCGCAGCCACGTACGCGCAGACGTTGGTGTCGAGCCGGGCGTCCTTCACGGCGTTGCCGACGTAGTAGTTGAACCAACTGCCGTCGCCGAGTTGGTGCTCAGCGAGCCACCGGTACGCCGCTTTGGCTTCGTCTAGGTAACCCGTGACCGTGAGGGCCATGGCCGCTTCAACGTGGTTCCACGGATCGCAGTGCCCGCCGGGGAACCACGGAATCTGACCGTCGCGCACTTGCAGCGACGCGAGGTGACTCGCCGTGCGCGCCACTTCCTCACCGCTCAACAGTCCTGGGACGCCCGAAATTGCGCCGATGGTCGTGGTCACGAGGCGGTGGGCTTCACAAGGTAGACCACGATTGACTTTCCGATCATGGGCCCGAGCAGCCGTTCAGCGAAACGCGTGGGCCACGGCGCCTTCATAATGTCCCAGACGAGGAGCCGGTGATAGAGCTGGACGAGCTTGTGGTCGTTGTTGGTCGTGCCCACGAGGCACTTCAGCCACCAGTAGGGACTGTGCAGGCCGTGCGCGTAGTGATGACCCGTGTCCTTCATGCCCACCGAGCGCAGGCGTTCGGTGAGGACTCTTCGACGGTAGATGCGAATGTGGCCGCCGGGCACGTTGTGGTACTCGTCGGAGAGCGCCCAGTTGATCAGTTCCGGTCCGAAACGAGGCACCGTGATCGCCATGGTGCCCCCGGTTCGAAGGACGCGCGTCAACTCACGCATCGCGCCGAGGTCGTCGGGTATGTGCTCCAAGACCTCGGAGCAGATGACTCGATCGAAGGTCGCATCGGGGAAGGGAAGGTGCAAGGCGTCGCCCTGCACGACCACCGCGCGCAGCACGTTGGCGTCGAGTTCACCGGCGGCGACCATCGCCGCGAACATGTTCTTCACGCCTTCAACCTCGTCACGACCGGCGTCGAGCGCAATGACCTCGGCACCGCGTCGCGCCGCTTCGAAGGCGTGACGCCCAAAGCCGCAACCGAGGTCGAGAATCTTGTCGCCGCTCTCGAGACCCAACTGGTCGTATTTCGCGGTCAGCATCAGTCGAACGTCATCGATTCCGGCAACGGGAGGCCGCGCAGGATCGCGTCGTAGCAGGCGGCCGTGCCCCTCGCGGTCACCTGCCACGTGAAGCGCTCGATCACCCGCTCGCGTCCCGCCGCTCCGAGTCGCGCTCGCAGTTCCGGGTCATCGAGCAACGTGCTGATCGCAGTGACCAGCGCGTCGGGATTGTTGGGCTCGACCAGCAGACCGGTTTCACCACTCACACCGACGACTTCGGGGAGCGCCCCGCCGGTCGTCGCAACGACCGCGACGCCGCAACTCATGGCCTCAATGGCGGGCAGCGAGAAGCCTTCGTAGAGGCTGGGCACAATGGCGAGTTCTGCTTCGCCGTACAAACGGGCCAGTTCTTCGTCGCTGACGCCAGTGATCGTCGTCACGATGTCAGTCAGGCCGAGCCGATCGAGTGCCTTCGCGACGCGTCCCTTGGGCTGGGGCTTACCAATGACGATCAGGTCAATCTCACGTTCGACGCGAAGTTTCGCGATCGCTTCGAGCAGCGGCACGAGTCCCTTCATGGGAACATCGCTCGACGTGGTCACCATGAGGCGGCCCTTCTTCTTGACCACGTCGTCGTAGGGACGAAAGACGGTGTGGTCGACGCCCACGGGTACCACGGTGAGGCGCTCGAGTGGCACCTGCATCTGGGCGTTGATGTCAATCTTCGAGTTGTGCGAAACCGTAAGGACCGCCGGCAGTTGCTTCACCGTTCGTACTTGCATTCGCAAGAATCCGAACCAACGTCGCGTGCCCCAGCGCTTCCAGAACGTATCGGCGTGATCGAGGGCAATCGAGCGGTCGACGGTGATCGGATGGTGCAGTGTCTCGAGCAGCGGCCAGCCCTCTTTGTACAGTTTCAAAATGCCCGGACCCATGCACTGGTTGTCGTGGATGATGTCGAAGTCGCCTCGACGGCGCGCCAAGATCTTCTCGATGCGTAGGGAGTACGCGAGCGGCTCACCGAATCCGCCGCTCAGCATCACGGCGAACTCCACCACGTCCGCCCAGGACGTGAACTCCGAGCGCGCAGGGATGCGAAAGGGGTCAGGGTCGCGGTAGAGGTCCAGTGCGCGCACCGCCGTGAATCCCACGCCTTCGTCGAGCTCGGGCCACGGCGGACCGGCGAAGACTTCCACGCTGTGTCCGAGGTTGACCAACTCCCTCGTCAGGTGGCGGGTATAGACGCCCTGGCCACCGCATCGTGGGTTGCCGCGGTAGATAAGAAACGCCACGCGGTACTTGCCCGGCTCAGCTGGTCGCGCAGGAACGTGGGCCGGTGTCGTGATCGTCTTCGAACGAGCCCAGGAGGCCTTGGTCCCTTCGATGGTTTGGCGCAGGGTACGTGACAAGGGGCAACTTTCGGATTCGTGAGTCCTCCATTCTCGCCGAATTCGACAAATCGCACAAATGTCCGAAAACGGGCCGTACACACGATGTGTACATTGTTCGAATGGACCTGAACTACCCCAGCGAAACCGAACCATTCCGTAAGGAAGTGCGCGCGTGGCTCGAGGAGAACCTGCCCGACGGCTGGTTCGAGCCGGACTTCGCCATGACGTCTGACGAGCGGCGAACCTTCAATGACTCGTGGACCGAGAAGCTCTTCGCCGGCGGTTGGATCTGCGCCGGATGGCCCGTGGAGTACGGCGGCAAGGGACTGACGCTGCTCCAGCAGGTCGTCCTCAACGAGGAGTTCGCAAAAGCCAACGCGCCAATGCGCGCCGACTTCTTCGGCGACACACTGGTCGGTCCAACCATTCTCCAGTGGGGCACCGACGAGCAGAAACGCGAGTTTATCCCCGGCATCCTCCAGGGCAAGATCGCGTGGTGCCAGGGCTTCTCCGAACCCGACGCCGGGTCGGATTTGGCGAGCCTGAAAACAACCGCGGTGCTCGACGGCGACGAGTGGGTTATCAATGGTCAAAAAGTGTGGACAAGTCAGGCGCAGCACGCCGACTACGTGTTCTTGATGGTGCGCACCGATCCCGATGCACCCCAGCACGCGGGCATCAGCTACCTGCTCGTGCCCATGCACCAAGAAGGAGTGGACGTTCGACCGATCATCCAGGTGGACGGTTCGGGCGACTTCAACGAGGTCTTCTTTACGAACGCGCGCTGCTCGAAGAACAACGCCGTAGGCGGAGTGAACAACGGGTGGAAGGTAGCGATGACGACGCTCGGCTTCGAGCGGGGCTCCTCGTCGACGACCGGCTATCGCCGGTTCCTCAAAGAGTGGGACGACATTGTCAGCGAAGCGAAGCGCCATGGCAAGAACGGCGACGAACTCGTGCGCGACAACCTCGTGCGAGCGTGGCAGAAAGTCAAGATCATGCAGATCAATGGCTACCGCTCCCTCACCGACTCACTGAATGGGACGCACAACACGGCGCTGCTCGGCGCCTGCAACAAGATGTTTTGGTCCGAGGCGCACCGCGCGATGATGGACCTCGGCATCGATGTGCTCGGCATGGAGGGTCAGATTCTCACCGGCAAGGGTGGCGTAGAAGGCTCAGTGGCGGGAAGCCGTCGCGGACGAGCCGACTACCCGGTCTCGGAGTTGCAGGGCTCGTTCTTCTTTTCTCGATCTGAGACCATTTGGGGCGGCACTGCGGAGATTCAGCGCAACATTATTGGGGAGCGCGCGCTCGGACTGCCGAAGGAGCCGAAGCCGCAAAAGGCGTGAGTCGATCGACGGCTCGAGGCATTCAATCGTCCGATGTCGCGACACCCAACGTGGTCACGAGAGCTTCGACGCGTGTACGAATTTCATCACGGATGGCTCGAACCGTACCGAGGTCTTGGCCAGCCGGATCAGCGAGGTCCCAGTCGACGTAACTCTTACCCGGATAGATAGGACAGACGTCGCCACAGCCCATTGCGATCACGACATCCACGGCCCGAACAATCTCGTCGGTCCACGGCTTCGGAAATTCTTCATGGATATCGATTCCACTTTCCGCCATGACCTCAACCACCACCGGATTCAGCTCAGCGCCAGGTTCTGATCCTCCCGTGTACACGTTCACCCAATCGCCCGCCATCGCACGGAGCCAACCAGCGGCCATCTGACTTCGCCCCGCATTGTGGACGCAGAGGAACAAAACGCTCGGCGTTCCGGGTTCGGAACTCTCGATCTTTGCCATGGCTTGAAGGCGCTCCCGAGCGAAGCGTTCGGTCAATACTCCTAAGAGTGTTTTCACTTTGGCCTTTGCAGCGAGCCTGTCATAAGAATCGACGACGAAGTGTTCGATGGTCTCGTCGTCGAAGGTTCCTTGGAATTCACGTTGGAGCGCTTCAACGGACCTGCGAATCAATCGTTGTTCAACTGGCGGTAAGTCGTGCAACATTCGTGTGTCAGTCATTGCTGCACTTTCGCTGGAGAATTGAACTTCAGAAGATCATCCAAGAGGCTTCGAACTCGCTGTTCAATGTCGTCTCGGATCTGACGGACAACTTCGATGTCCTGGCCCGTCGGATCCGTCAAGTCCCAGTCAAAGTAACGCTTGCCCGGGTACACCGGACATGCGTCACCACAGCCCATCGTGACGATGACGTCGGCGCTGAGCCCCATCTCGTTGGTCAGATTTCGCGGCGCTTCATTCGATATATCAATGCCTCTTTCGCGCATCACTTCGACGACCGCAGGATTCAGCACTTCGCCCGGTGCCGAGCCGGCGGAGTGGACAACGACTTGATTTCCTCCCAACTCACGGGCGAAACCCGCCGCCATCTGGGACCTACCGGCGTTGTGCACACAGAGGAAAAGGATTGCTGGACGGTCGGTCATGGGGCTTCTTCGACGGTGGCGAGTGGGACAAAGAATCGACGTTTTGCCCACAACGACACGTAGACCAGGGCAACGAGCACCGGTACCTCGATGAGCGGGCCCACGACACCAGCGAGAGCTTCACCACTCGTCACTCCAAAGACACCGATGCACACCGCGATCGCCAACTCGAAGTTGTTACCGGCGGCGGTGAAAGCGAGCGTGGCGGTTCGATCGTACGCAAGTCCGAGTGAACGACCGAGAGCGAAGGAGCCAAACCACATGATGGCGAAGTAACAAAGCAGCGGAAGGGCTATGCGAGCAACGTCGCTCGGCCGAGAGGTGATCGTATGCCCTTGCAGGGCGAAGAGGATGACGATGGTATAGAGAAGTCCGTAGAGAGCGAAGGGGCCGAGCCGAGGTAATAATTTGGATTCGTACCACTCTCGGCTACGTAGGCGTTCGCCAATCGTACGCGTGAGGTAGCCAGCGAGGAGCGGTATCCCGAGAAAGATGGCGACGGTCTCCGCGATCTTCCATACCGATAGATGAAGACCCTGTGTGCTCAGCCCGAGCCATTTGGGAAGAAGTTCCAGATAGAAATATCCGAGTAATGAGAATGCAACAATCTGGAACAGGGAGTTGAGCGCCACGAGCACCGCCGCCGCTTCGCGATTGCCCCCCGAAAGATCGTTCCAGATCAGCACCATCGCGATGCAGCGCGCCAAGCCCACAATGATGAGCCCAGTCCGATAGGTGGGCAGATCGGGGAGCAAGAGCCAGGCGAGAGTGAACATGACCGCTGGTCCAATGAGCCAATTGAGGACGAGCGATGCAACCAACAGCCTGCGGTCACGGGTAACGGTGCCCAATCGGTCGTAGCGGACCTTCGCCAAGACGGGATACATCATGACGAGGAGTCCAATGAAGATGGGCAAGGACGTTCCCGACGTGACCTGCACGGCATTGAGGTGCGTGTTGAGGCTGGGTATGGCTCGCCCGAGGCCGATGCCAATGGCCATCGCCAAGACGATCCACACCGGCAGGAACCGGTCAAGGAACGAAAGTCGCTTGATGACTGGGGCGGCCAGGGCGCCCTTGGACAATTCTGAGACGGTGTCGCTCATGATCGTCCCGTTACTCTGGTTCGCCGCAGTCCTAACAGCACGGAGCGGCGTCGGACATCACGAGGGGATCGCTCTCACAGCAGGTCGCGTCGCCGGCCACCGATGAAGAGTCGCTCGCGTCGGCGAGCACGGTATAGACCTCCCACCGCGAGGAATCAGGACCGTCGACCCACACCTTGTCTTGAACCGCGTAGCAACACGTCGTCTTTTCCTCGATGTCGGTCGCGAATCCCTGTTCGGAGAGGTACCGAGTGGCTTCTTGCACTTCACCGGTTGTAGAAACTTCGACCCCGAGGTGATTTATCGTGCCCGGGTCACCTGAGTTCTCGAACAGTACCAACTTCAGTGGGGGTTCCGTGATGGCGAAGTTGGCGTATCCGGGACGTAATTTCGTCGGCTCGGTCTTGAAGAATTTGGTGTAGAAATCTACCGCTTCATCGAGGTTTGACACGTTAAGAGCGAGTTGCAGTCTGGACACTTCCATCTCCTTTAAATTGACATCTGTCAATGAGGAGAGTAGTTAACAAATCGATGTTTGTCAATAGTATAATGAATACAATGTCCCATCCAAAGACCATCACCATTGACGAGAACGTCGTAAGTTGCTGTAGCCCGTTGACGGCAATTGCAATGTCCGAGGTCGAGGCCGGTGACATCGCTCAGATCTTTGGAGCCCTCAGTGATCCCGTGCGTCTGCGCATGTTGTCACTCGTCGCAGCTGAAGACGAGGTTTGCAGTTGCGCCCTTGAAGAGCCGCTGGGTAAGAGCCAACCCACCATCTCGCATCACACGAGGATTCTCGCGGAGGCGGGACTGATCATCGGTGAGAAGCGTGGTCGGTGGATGTGGTGGCGAATTGTCCCGGAACGTCTGGGAGAAGTTTCGAGGATTCTTTCTTCATGAGCAGACGATCAAAGATCGTTTGGCATTATTGACCGCGCAGCGCTTTTAGGATCTTCGTCTTCAGGCTCGGCTTCATGTAATACTGCTCGCGCTCTTCTTCGGTCATCGCGTCGTAACGTGCGTTCTGTTTTGACAGAACATCGTCGATCTTCTCCTGTTGGAGAGCGTCGCGACCGTGAATCTGTTCTTCAGTGAGCGCCTTCCGGCCGCCTCGACCGAGACCACCAAATCCTCCAAAGCGACTCATGAAACTCCCTTCCCCAAGACCGAAATCGCCCACTCAAGTATCGATAGTGCGAATCTACTCAACGCACTCGGGCAACGCCATGAAAGGAGAGTCGCGTTAGAGCTGGCGGTAGCGCGGCACGTAGCCGCCGACGCCGAGCGACATCGAGTCCTCGGGGTCAATGGAGTCATCCACGCCACCCAGTACTTCCGTCACCCACGACAAGCGGTCGGTCAAGATTCGCGTCACCCCGCCGGCCAGTGTGTCCGAGGAGATCGCACAACTCGAGCAGGCACCTTGGAGTTGGACTTCTACGACACCGGTCTCGACGTCGGCGCGAATGAGGACGAGGTCGCCACCGTCAGCTTGGACTGAAGGACGCATGAGGTCAAGCAGCGCGTTGAGCGCCTTCAAACGACTAGAGCGTTCCTGATCGGTCAGTTCTTCCATGTGTCCAGTCTGCCGTGAATTGGACGCCACGTGACGGCGGACGGAATGGATACGATTTGGCCCATGGAACTAAAAGAGACCTGGACCGTCGATTCGATCGATCTCTCGGACATGGGGTTCTGGCGCCGGCCCTGGGCCGAACGAGAGGCCGCTTTCGCAACGCTGCGACGAGAGAGCCCGATCACCCACTTCGACGAACCGGTGATCGAAGGCACGTCAATCGAGTTCCCAGTCGGCAACGGTTTCTACGCCCTCACGAAATATCGCGACGTGCAAACGGCGTCGCGCCACCCGGAAGTCTTCCTTTCGGGACCCGGTGCAGTGTCCGAGATGGACCTTCCGACCGAGATGGTCGAGTACTTCTCGGGCATGATCTCAACGGACGACCCCAAACACGCACGACTGCGCCGAATCGTGTCGAACGCATTCAATCCTCGCAACGTCCGCGCGGTGGAGGATTCAATTGAGCGCAAGGCGGACGAGATCATCGAACGTTCCCGAACGAGCGGCACGGGCGATTTCATCACCGACATCGCGGCGCCATTCCCACTCGAGATCATTTGCGACATGATGGGCGTCCCGTCAAGTGAGTATGCGACGGTCCTGCACCACTCGAACATCATCCTCTCCAATGGCGACCCAGAGTTAATTCCCGAAGGTCAGGATCCCGTATTGGCGTTGCTCGAATCAGGCGCCGCGCTCACGGCGATCATGGAGGAGTTGGGGGCGTACCGGATCGACAATCCCATCGATGACATCACGAGCGCACTCGTGAACGCCGAGATTGAAACCGAGAAGCTCTCGAAACAAGAGTTGGCGTCATTTTTCGTGCTCCTCGTGACGGCCGGTAGTGAGACGACCCGCACGGCGATTGCTCATGGACTGCACGCGCTCACCGAACATCCCGATCAAAAGGCCCGACTCCTCGCCGATTACGATGGCCTCGCCAAGACCGCCGTCGACGAAATCGTTCGTTTCGCGTCGCCGGTTATTTGGATGCGCCGCACACTGGCTGAGAACTACACCCTGTCGAACTTCGAACTCGCCAAGGACGACAAGGTCCTCTTGTTCTACAGTTCGGCCAATCGCGACGAAGACATCTTTGAGAACCCCGATGTCTTTGACGTCGGACGCACGCCCAATGACCACTACGGCTTTGGTGCGCCGGGCCCCCACTTTTGTCTCGGCGCCCACCTCGCGCGACGCGAGATCACAGTGATTATGCGCGAGTTATTGCGTCGACACCCTGATATCCATTCCACCGGGACGCCGTCCCAGTTGGCGTCGCGCTTCATCAACGGCATCAAGCACCTGCAGTACAGCCTCTAGGATTACTGGCGTCGACGGTGGACTGAGCGAGAGCGCGTTAACCACAGTGCGACGCGAACGTCCAATCTCACATCAGAGGAGCCGGTGATCGAGCGCATTTCATTCGACTTCCCAGTGGGCAACGGATTCCATCCGAGCGACGCCCGTTTTCAATGCACATGGCGGCGTCGCGACCCTTCAGCGTCGGTAGTGATAGTTGAGAGCGATCGCAATGGCAAACGCTAAGCGACTCCCTCAACACGTGGGCATCATTCCCGATGGCAATCGGCGTTGGGCTCAAGACCAAGGTTACGAAAAACAGGAGGGCTATCACTTCGGACTGCAGCCCGGTCTGGAGTTGTACAGGGAGTGCCTGGCGCTAGGAATCCCAGAGATCACCTTCTACGGCTTCACCGTCGACAATACGAAACGTCCAGGAGCCCAGATTGACGCATTTCGCAATGCGTGCGTCGAAGCCGTGGCCGAATTGGAGACAAGGGACGCGGATCTTCTGGTGGTGGGCAACACCCAGTCGGTGTTCTTCCCCGAAGAACTCTTGCGCTACACGACACGGACCCGAATTGGCGAAGGCCGCATCAAAGTCAACTTCCTCGTGAACTACGGCTGGAATTGGGACCTCAACCACTCGCTCGAAAACTTTGACGGGAGTACGCGTCGTAACGTCGCCGACGGCATCGCGTCCGCCGACATTTCAAGGATTGACCTCATCGTGCGCTGGGGCGGCGGTCGGCGACTCAGTGGTTTCTTGCCCATCCAGTCGATCTACGCCGATTTTTACGTGGTCGAAGAACTGTGGCCGGACTTCTCACTTGACCAGTTTCACGAAGCACTGGCCTGGTACCGAGATCAAGACGTCACGCTCGGTGGTTAGGGAGTGGAATACGCTCAGCTATTTATTTTCGGCACTCGACTGGCACTGCCACCACTAGGACGTCCGCGCGGCCACCGCCTCGTCGTACGCGTGGAGGGCTCGAGGACCCCACACCGTGCCGGGGCCACCATTCAGTGCGATCAACACACCCATCGCCTCGGCGATCTGTTGACGAGTGGCCCCTTCACGAAGGGCGCCCCGCGCGTGGGCGACGATGCAACCGTCACACTCTCGCGTGGCCGAAATCACCAATGCGAGAAGTTCCTTGGTGAGTCGAGAAAGTTCACCTTCGGCTGACGACGCCTGTGACAACGCCGCGAAACTCTTCATCACGTCGGGAATCAACTCTCGCAAATCCTGGGCTGGCTGTCGCAACTCTTCACGAATCTCATCCATGCTGTTCATACCTACCTCCGAGAATGAGCGTAGCGACTCCGAAAAACGAACTCCCCGCTCGGTTTCGTAGGATTGACCGATGTCCGTCATCAATGAACTCATCGCCCATAACCGCGCCTACGTCAATCGACACGGACACCGCGAGATGGCGACGTCGCCGCAACTCCATTTGGCGGTGCTGACGTGCATGGACTCGCGACTCGACCTCTTCGGTGCCCTCGGGCTGAACCTCGGTGAGGCGCACCTCATACGAAATGCCGGAGGTCTCGCCACTGATGACGCCGTTCGCTCACTCCTCCTCAGTCAGAGGCTGTTAGGGACCCGCGCGGTAATGGTGATCCACCACACTCGTTGCGGACTTGAGACATTCGTCGAGGAGGAGTTGGCGAGCGACATTGAAGCGTCACTCGGGGCGCGGCCTCCGTTTCGACTGGGCGCCTATCGCGACGTCGACGAGGACGTCCGCAGAACGGTCGAGACGCTTACGTCGAGTCCATTCGTCGACAGTACTGAAATCCGAGGTTTCGTCTTCAGCGTCGATGGTGGTGATCTGCGAGAGATTCTCAATTGAGTTCGCCAGCGAAGTGAGTCTGTGGTTGGAAAGTCGAAGGCCGCGATAACCGTCCTCAGAACCATCTGATTAGATGACAGAAGTGACCGCATCCATCCTGACAAGCGATGACGCCGAGACGACGGGGGGCGGGGCCGCTCCTGCCAGGACTGCCGTCCACCGCAAGCGTCGATGGGCTCTCTGGGGTGGTGCCGTAACCATCGTCGTCCTCGCCAGCCTGTGGTACGGGTTCTCCCGCGCCAGCGGACCAACGGTCAGCGCGACAGTGGCGGACTGCTCCCACGCGTTGGAAGACTCAGCCACTCCACCGCCAGCCACAAGCTTGCGACCAGGTGTCGTCGGACTCGGCTCGGTGGCGTCGATTGCTACCTTTGAAACGCCCTCCGGCTTGCGATGGTGCTTCGATGGGATGGGTCTCGGCACCGGGGCGATCACCCATGCTGAGATGCACTCGGCGGTCGGTGCGCCCGTCGCCGTCGTTGACGGCAGTCTCACCAGCGACGTACTCATGCTCGTGCATCTGGGCAAAAAGACGACATCCGTTGTCGTGACCACGGCGGCGTCACGCTCAAACGTGCTGGCGCACGGTGGCGGCTTCGAGGTGTTGCTCATCCCGATGGCGAAGTGGCCGCACTGGCATGCACCTTGGAGCCGCGATCAGGTTGCCCTCGGACGCGTAATCGGGTTTGACAATGCGGGTCGAGTGACGTCCAGTAAGGCCTTCACGTGGTGCCCGGGAAGCATTAACACTTTCCCCGGAACTGCGTGCTGAAGATTGCTGGACCGACTCGTGGCGAGGGCGACCACGACATACAGTCATAGCGAGCTACACACCGTTGGCGATCTGGGCCCTAGGCGCAGGTCCCAACCCTGAGAAGTATCGGCCGCCGTACCCACCATTCATCACCCCTGGCTGTCGAATTGGTTCTCAATTGAAGAACTTTTTGAATCCCTGACTGGTCTGGTCGTAGCCATTGGCGAGGTAGAACCGATGTGCGTCAAGTCGGACGTTGCGGCTCGTCAACTGGACGCGATAGCAGCCGCGCTCGCGCGCCAACGCCTCCGCCGCCTCGAGCAGTTTCGAACCGATGCCGTGACTGCGCCGATCATCACGCACGTGGACACTTTCGAGCTCGCAACACCACCCACCGGCGTGTTGGAAGTGTTGGAAGATAATCACTTGGCAGACGCCAATCACTTCGCCATCCTCTTCGGCGATAAGAACGTCACCACGTTGGCGGCGAGTCTCTTCGACCGCCGCCCAGTAGTCCCCTGGTCGGTCAGTCTCTTCAGATTCCGGCGTGAGTGACCCACCCATCACGACACCCACGGCCGCTGCGAGGTCGTCCTCGTTGATCGGTCGAATCCGCACTGCCACGCGCTAATCCCGGGGATCGATTGGCGTGAGCACGCCAATCTCGCGCTCGACGGCCTGCGCCGCGTCAAGGCAGAGGTCATCGCGAAAGAGTGTCCCCATGATCTGCACGCCCGTCGGGAGTCCATTGGCAACGCCCGTGGGCACGCAGGCCGCCGGGAGTCCCATCAGGTTCGCCGGCATGATGAATCGAAAGAGTTCCACCACCTTCATTGCCGTGTCGCCGTCGATGATGTCGTAACCGTGCGCGAAAGGCGGCTGCGTCCACACCGGTCCGACGATCAGTGGGTAGGTCGTCATGAACTGGCGCCACGCCTTCTCCACCTTGTAGCGACTCTCATGCATCAGTGCCATCGACTCGGGCGTCGCCGGTGGAAACTCGATGGTGGTGAGTTCAAGGAATCGCTGACCTCCTTCGCCAAGAATCGTCATGAGCAAGGCATTATTTACCTTGAGGCTCGTCATCATGAGTTCCGACCACGCGAGGTAGCTCTCGAAGACCATTGGCGGATCGATCTCTTCGACCTCGTAGCCGGCCTTTTCGAGCGCGCGACCAGCGATGCGCACTCCTTCAGCAACATCGGGATCGGTGTCGCCGCCCGTCGGGGTCGGGACGAGCGCCACTCGCCGCGATGCGGGCGGACCGTCCAGAGGTACGTCGACGGACTGGGGATCGAGGCGGTGCGCGCCCATGACGACCTCGAGACCAAGGCGAACGTCCGCCACGGTCCTCGCCATCACGCCGTTCACCAACAGAATCTGCTCATTGATCGACATGTCCAAGGGTGACGAGGGATTGCCTTGGGGCACCCGTCCTCTCGTTGGCTTGATCGACGCAATACCGCACGCGTAGGCCGGGTTGCGTAGCGATCCGCCAATGTCATTGCCGAGGCCGAGCGGGCTCATTCCCGACGCAATGGCCGCGGCCTCACCGCCCGACGATCCGCCGGCCGTGATGCCGTGCTTCCAGGGGTTGTGGGTCGCACCATAGAGCGAGGATTCGGTATTAATGCGCAGTCCGAGGTCGGGCATATTTGTGCGCGCGAGAGCGACGGCACCGGCTTGGCGCAGACGCTCCACCGGCGGTGAGTCGGCGGAGGCCATGAAGTCCTTCAGTGTCTCGCAACCCTGGTTGGTCGTGTAACCGGCGAGGTCCAGGTTGACCTTGATCGTGAAGGGCACGCCGTGGAGCGCTCCGAGCGGCTCTCCGGCCTTCTGTTTCGCGTCAGCGGCGTCTGCTTCGGCTCGCGCTTCCCCTGGTCGTACCTCAACCACGGCGTTCACAGCGCCGTTGACTGCCTCGATCCTCGCCAAGTGGGCTTCCACAACCTCGCGCGACGATGTGGCGCCGCTTCGAATCAAGTTAGCCAGGGCCGACGCCGACTCCTGCCATAGTTCCTTCGTCACAAGACCCCCATTGAACACACTGGGAGCAGTCTGGCACGCGCGCGCGCGAGCGATTCAACCGAATCGACCCTCGATGTAGTCGAGGGTCCGCTCATCGGACGGATCGGTGAAAATCTTCGAGGTCGGACCGAACTCGATAAGCTCGCCGGCCCGATCTTCGCCCATTAACAAGAACGCACAGTCGTCGGAGACTCGTAGCGCCTGTTGCATGTTGTGCGTCACGATGATGATCGTCACCCGATTCTTCAACTCTCCCATGAGCGCCTCAATCGCTTGGGTGGAGATTGGGTCGAGCGATGACGTCGGCTCGTCCATCAACAAGATCTCAGGCTCTACGGCCAACGCTCGGGCGATGCACAGGCGCTGTTGCTCACCTCCCGAAAGGGTGACGGCGTGAGCCTTCATTCGACTCGAGACACTATCCCACAGCGAGGCCGCCACCAGCGACGACTCCGCGGCTTCGTCGAGTAGCGACTTCTTTCGAATGCCATTGAAACGAAGCCCAGAAACTACGTTGTCGTAGATTGACATCGTCGGGAAGGGGTTCGGGCGCTGAAACACCATGCCGATGCGACTGCGCAAGAGCGTGGTCGGGAGATTGCCATGGTAGACCGAAAGATCACCCAAACGGATCTCGCCCGTGACCACGGCCCCCTTTGTGAGATCGTGGAGCCGATTGAGCGCTCGCAAAAGCGTCGTCTTGCCCGAGCCCGACGGACCGATTAGCGACGTCACCCGATTCGCCGTCACGTCAAAGGTCACATCACGCACCGCTACTCGACCGTTAAACGAGACGGCGACGTCCGCCAGGCTCATCGCCACCCGTTGGTCAAGCGCCGTCGTCGTAGAAACCGATTGCACGACCTTCATATCCTCCGTTGCATCCATCATCCGTGACGCTCCCTTCTCATTCTGGCCGAAATCAGGCGACTCGACGTCGTCAGGATGACGACGAGGGCGACGAGGGTCAGCGCCACGCCCCACGCAGCCGCCCGTTGACTGGGATATTGCGAGTTCGCGTATCCAAAGATCAGCATGGGCATAGGTGTCATCGGCTTAAGTGGATTCCAATTCCAGAGGTTGGAGATGGTAGGACCCACGACCAGGAGGACCGGCGCCGTCTCACCCACCGCGCGAGCCAGGGCCAGCAGGACCCCGGTCAAGACGCCGGGCAGCGCCGAGGGGAAAACGACCTGACGGGCTACGCGCGACTCGCGCGCCCCCAGAGCGAGCGCCGCTTCTCGCAGCGACCGCGGGACCGCGCTAAAGGCAAGTTCAGCGGCCTTGGCAATGACCGGCACCATTAACATGCTGAGTGCGATGACGGCGGCGATACCGGAGTACGACTTCATCGTGACCACGAAGTACTCGTAGGCGAAGACGCCGAGAAGGATCGAGGGCATGCCCGTCATGATCTCGACCACGGTGCGCAAGAAGTTCGCCGGTCGCGACGACCCTTCAGCCAGATAGAGACCAACCACTACGCCGATTGGCACGGCCACCAATCCGGCCAGGGCGTCGATAACGAGGGTGGCGGCCACGGCGTTGCCAATACCCCCGATGTCATTGAGGCTGGCCAAGCTCGGCAACTGCGGAAGGGCGGTAAGGAAGTTCCAGCCGAGGAATCGAACGCCTTTGTCAAGCAGCGCGAGAACGACCGAGCCCAACGGGATCAACGCGATGACCAAACCCACCCAAAGC
>Ga0075520_1000584_pt1 | contig 16427 bp, 9 predicted proteins | sample NGEPerB_FD_75100 | JGI IMG/M metagenome (GOLD analysis project Ga0075520, IMG submission 75100) | Arctic peat soil microbial communities from the Barrow Environmental Observatory site, Barrow, Alaska, USA - NGEE PermafrostAB12-B | ecosystem: Environmental > Terrestrial > Soil > Wetlands > Peat ... | reverse complement strand
TCCTTCCATGCGGAGGGAATGCACGGATCAATCCGGAGTCCTTGATAATCGGGCCGGATGCCCAGCACGTATTGAGTGGCGGCGAAACAAGCCCACGACGCGGCGCCGGTGAGCCACGGCACGCGGGAGGTGCCGGTGCGGGCGCTGTAGGTGCTGTGGGTGTATTGGGAATAAACGTAAGGCTCGATTCCGCGGATCTCCGCCTTGTCATTCATGGCGGCCGGCATGGAACTGCGAAAATACCGGAACGCCCGGTCGCCGTGTCCGAGCACTGTTTCCGCCATGACCGCCCAGCCCTGGGTGTGATTGAAAATGCTGCCGTTTTCCTTCACGCCTTTGTTGAACAAAATCGACCGGATTTCGGCGCAGCCGATATTCTCATAAGGCGGCGCGCAGAGCATCAGGCCGTAATCGGTGGCCAGTTGTTTGTTGACCGCGTTCATTGCCTGCTCGGCTCGATTGCTGTCGGCATGACCGCTGAGGACTCCCCAGGATTGCGTGTTGAGATAAATGGACCCTTGCTTGTTTTCTTTCGAGCCGATTTTCTCGCCGCTTTGCTTGTAAGCGCGCACGTACCACTGGCCGTCCCAGGCGTGCTTATCCAGTTTTTTGTCCAGCGTCTCCAATTGCTTTTCAGCCCACTTGACCTGCGCGGAGAGCTTCAGCATCCCGCAAATTTCGGCGTATGTCTTCAGCCCATACCGGACCTGGAGTGAAACAAAGATGGATTCCCCTTTAGAACCCAGCCGCAGGCAATCGTTCCAATCGGCATACAGGCCCGAAGGCAGGCCATGCCGGCCGGTGCGTTTCAGATTAAATTCGATCGCCCGCCGCAAGTGCCCGATCACCGTGTCACTGCCTTTGTCGGCGTAGGGCAGCTTCTTCTGGAAGAAACGGACATCTCCGGTTTCCTTGACGTACGTGGTGACGGCATTGAAGAGCCACAGGCAATCATCGGAGCGGTATTCGTCTTCGCGCGGGAGTTTTTCCTTGCCGGGCTTGTGGGTGAAGGCCATGACGATAGGCAGCGCGCCGCCCGTGGAACACTGGCCGGTGATCATGAGTTCGAGACGCTTCACCGCTTCCTGCGGAATGAGGTGCATCACGCCCATGAAATCCTGGACCGTGTCGCGGTACCCCAGCCCATCGCGTTCGCCGCTGTAGATCAAGCTGGCCATTCGGGACCAGGAATAGGTCGTCAGACAGTTGAACGGGCTCCACATGTTCATCATGCTGTTGAACGCCGGATCCGGTGTGTGAACGGACAGGCCTTCAATGCGGTTATGCCAGTAATCTTTCAGCTTTTGAAATTCGGCTTTGACCCTGGCCGGCTTGCCAAATTCCCTGACCGTTTTTTTGCCTTCCACCGCAGCCTTGCCGATGCCCATTAACACCACCAGTTCCCTGCTCTCCCCAGGCTCCAGGTCGACGTCGATCTGTATGGACCCGCAGCCGTCATCGCCAAAAGCGAGCGACCCGGTGCATCGGCCCTGTTCAACCACCATCGGGTTGGCGTATCCGCGGTACGGGGTGATGAACACATCACGGTCCGCATCAAACCCGACGACGTCGCCGCCCAGAAACGCGAGGAAGCTGTGCCGGTTCTGGTCGCCTTCCAGAATGCTGTGCCCGCTGGGAATCGCCAGGACGCTGCTGCCGTAGTCGATCATCCCATCGACGAAATCCATTTTCACAATTCCATGGGAGTATTGGAGATTGAGGAAATCGTTGTAGCAATGCCAGGTGCCTGGATATTCCACGAACGTGAACAGGCTCAGGTTCCGTTTGACGGTGTCGTTGTTGGTGACTTTGAGCAGCCAGCATTCGAAGCGTTTCCCGAGCGGGACGAAGTAAGTGGTTTCCGTTTCGATGTTGGCGTACCGGGAAGTGATTGTTGTATAGGCGGTGCCGTGGCGGCACGTGGTTTTATATTGGTCGAGCGGTTTGCCGACGGGTTGCCAGGCATTGGACCAGTAATCACCGGATTGTTTGTCGCGGAGGTAAATGTACCTGCCGGGCTGGTCCAGCGGGACGTCGTCAAAACGCAACCGCATCAGGCGGCCCTGCGCGGCCGACATGAAAAAGCTGTAGCCGCCGGCGTTGTTTGTGATGATCGCGCCGTATTCGGTCGAGCCCAGGTAATTGGCCCAGGACCGGGGCGTGTCAGGGCGCTCGATGACATACTCCCTGTTTTTGTCGTCAAAGTAACCGTATCTCATGGTGGTGCGTGTTTTGGCGGTTCGCCTCCCCTGCCCTCGCGAAACGGGTTTCGGGAGACCTTGATGGTTGGATCACACTTCCGAGTTCTGCTTGATGTACCGGATCAACGGGTCGATCTCTGTGAACGCGATCGCCGTGCAGGTGTCTGCGGCGCCATAGTAAATGGCAATTCTCCCGGTGTCGGCATCACACAGGTTCGCACAGGGAAACGTTACGTTGGGCACAAAGCCGGTGGTCTCGTACGGCTTCTCCGGCGTGAGCAGATAATCCCGGGTCCGGTACAGCACTTTCCAGGGCCTCTCCAGATCCAGGATCGCCGCTCCAAAGCTGTAAACGAAGCCGTTGCAGGTCCCCGAAACTCCATGATAGAACAACAGCCAGCCTTCGGTTGTTTCGATCGGAATCGGCCCGGCGCCGATTTTTGTGCCCTGCCACCAGCCGCTTCCGCCCTTGCTCATCACGTGCCTGTGATTTCCCCAGTAGATCAGGTCCGGGCTTTCGCTGATAAAAATATCACCGAAAGGAGTGTGCCCGCTGTCGCTGGGACGGCTCAACAGGAGGTACTTTCCATTGATCTTCCTCGGAAAAAGAACCCCATTTCGGTTGAACGGCATGAGCGGATTGGGCATGCGGATAAACGTTTTGAAATCCGTGGTCCTGCCCAGGCCGATGGATGCGCCATGCATGTCGTCGCACCAAACCACGTAGCACGTGCCGTCGATGTTCACGAACCGCGGATCGTAGCCGTAGCTGAGCGGGTTGGGTTTTCCCTTTTCATCGACCCATTGAATCGGGTCTGGCCCGATCTTCCACTGGAGGCCATTGTTGCTTCTGCCGAAAAACAACGTCGCCCGCCCGTTACGCTGGTCGGCGCGAAAGACGCCGACAAAGCCGTCCTTGTGCGCCAGGACCGCGCTGTTGTAAATGCGGGCGGCTTTGGGAATGGGGTTCCAGCTCAGGATCGGGTTGCCGCTGTAACGCCACAAGACGTCCTGGCAATCGCCGGGTCTGTCCTCCCACGGCATATTGGGCAGGGATTTGCCTATAATTGTTTTCTTCATTTGGGTTGTATCAGGTTCCAGCAGGCTGCAAGCCCCGGGCTTGCAGCCGTTAAATCGATTCCAGCCTCCGTCAGGCTAGGCAACGGGCACGGGTTCGCCAGCCGTTTTGCGGCGCGCGTCCAGCTCCGCCTTCACCTGGACCATCGTCTTCTCATCCAGTTTGTAGAAGAAAAGCAGGATCAGCGCGACCACGCCCACGCCGGTTGGAATGATGCTCATCATGTTTTTCAATCCATTCAGGACATTGATGTTCTGGACGATGTTGGGCACGAACCCGGTCGAAGCCAGGATCGAGCCTGCAATCATGCTGCCAATGGCCCACCCGAGTTTATTGGACATGATGGAAGCCGAAAAGACCAGGCCGGTGGCTCTGCGCCCCGTTTTCCACTCGGAATAATCAGCCGTGTCGGCATACATGATCCAGAGAAGGGCCGAGATGGGGCCGCCGACGATGGACCCGACGATCTGGAACAGGAAGATCATCGTCAGGTTGCCTGGTTTGAAGAAGTAAAAAGCGCCGGTGCAGATGAGCGCAGCGATGAACAAAATCAGGGTGGCTCTTTTTCTCCCAAGCTTGCGGGCGAACACAGGCACCAGGGCCACGCCCACCAGCGAGAGCAACTGCCCGACCGTGTTGAAGGCCGAAGCCAGCACTTCAAAACCGTAGCGATGCGTTGTTCCAAAGATCGTCACTTCCTGTTCGCCAACGTAGTACTTGAAGTAATGCGCCGTCACGCTCAGCCGGATGCAAACGAAAAAGATGAACAGGATCGTCACCGCAAACAGAAGCATCCAGGGAACGTTTCGAGTCAAATCACCCAGGTCGTTGATCACCGATGTCTTCTCCTTCGCAATGGGCTGGATGCGTTCGTGCGTCGAAATGAACGTGATTAAAAAGAAAATCACCGCCGCCACCGAATACGCCGCAACAGTCAGTTGCCATCCCCTGGAAGCATTGCCGTGTCCCAACGCTTTCGCCAGCGGCAGCGCCGTCGCCGAAACAATAATGCCCGCCAGGTAAGCTCCAATGAATTTTGACGTCGCCGCATCGGCGCGGTCGACAGGGTCTCCGCTGATCACGCCCAACAACGAGGTGTATGGAATGTTGATGGCCGAGTAGAGGAACATGAACAGGATGAACGTCACGTACGCATAGATCACCTTCCCGCTCTCTCCAAAGCCGGGCGTGGTGAATGCCAGGACCGCTGAAATGCCCAGGGGAACCGCCACCCATAACAGGTAGGGCCGGAATTTGCCCCAGCGCGATTTCGTCCGGTCCGCCGCCATGCCAATAACCACATCGAAGATCGCATCCGACACGCGTGAGACAAAGAACATGAGCCCCGCCGCCTTGGCGGTCAGGCCGAAAACATCGGTGTAAAAGAACAGCAGGTAAAACGTGATGGTCTGCCAAAAAAGGCAGGAGGCCAGATCGCCAAATCCGTAGCAGATTTTTTCTCTTAAAGGGAGTTTCTGGTTTTCGGTGCCCATAAACGGTTTGCTGATTGTCGGGTTATTGGTTCATGCGCGGCTTTGCGGCTGCCAGGATCGGCTTGGGCTGTGCATGTCATCGGAGAACGATCCGCCGTTCCCACAGAACCATCCTATCGGTGACTGGAACAGGGTCGAGAGAAAAAATGTGGACGGCAGTCGAGGGTCGAGGGTCGAGAGCCGAGAGCCGGGGTGGGTTGATGCGGGGGGGTACGGGCGCGAAGCGTCTGGAGTGCGTGCGCTTCAGCGCCGCTCTGGATGTGCGGCCCCTCGCGTAGTATGAGCCCGTGACAAGGTCCAACCCACAGCGCCGGTAAACCGGACGCACTCCATGCGCTGCGCGTTTGCCTTTGCATCTGTCTCGACCCTCGACCCTCGACCTTCGACTGTCTCGCCCCCCTATTGCCTTGCCAACGAATTTTCAGGGCTGCAAAATGCGAGAGTGATATGACCCTCGAACGGCACGGACCCGTCACACGCACTTTTGTGACATCAGTATTGCCGTGGCTTGCTGGCATAGCCGGTCTGCTAGTGTATTTGATCACAGGGAATCGTTGGGTTTCCGTGCTGAGCCTTGGAGTCGTGACCCAAACCTCGGGCTGGACCTGGCGGCCCGAGACAGGCCAACCGCTCACCTTCGTTGTCCTGTACCCATTTCGATGGCTGCCCGGGCCGGTCATTCCCCTGGCGCTGAACCTGTTCACTTCTGTTTGCGCGGCCGGCGTGCTGGCGCTGCTGGCGCGCTCAGTCGCGCTCCTCCGGCACGACCTGGCTCCCGACGATCCCGCGCAGCAACAAAAGCCCGTGTCGATTTTGTCCACGCCCACGGCGTGGATGCCGCCAGTCCTGGCGGTGATGCTCTGCGGGCTGCAACTCAGTTTCTGGGAACATGCAACCGCCGCCACAGGCGAGATGATTGACCTGTTGGTCTTCGCCTTTGTGATTCGATGCCTGCTGGAGTACCGATTGGACAGCGATGAATCCTGGCTTTGGCGCGGCACGATTGCCTACGCGGCCGGAATGGCCAACAACTGGGCGATGCTGGGCTATTTGCCAATTTTTTTAGGCGCCCTCGTGATCACGCGCGGGCTCAGAGCTGCGATCGAACGAAGCTTCCTGCGGCGGCTGGGATTCTGGGCGCTTGCAGGGCTCAGCTTGTATCTCCTGCTTCCATTGGTCCACATCTTCACGACCCAAGGCCATGCTCCCGTTTGGACCGGCTTGAAGCTCCATTTCAAAACCCAACTTGAGGGCCTCGCCTTGTTAAGGTCGACCAGCGTCAAAATCCTGGCGCTCACTTCCCTGTTGCCGGTCTTGATTCTTTCCATCCGTTGGAAATCCCATACGGCTCAAATGGGAGATGACACCAAGCTGGGAGTTTTCATCACGAAGATGACGGCCCATCTCATGCACGGGCTGTTTCTAGCGATTTCCCTGTGGCTGGCGCTCGATCCGTCTTTCAGCCCGCGTCACCTGCGCCTCGGCGCTCCCATGCTGACCTATTACTATCTATCGGCGCTCGTGTTCGGTTACTGCGTCGGTTATTTCCTGCTGTTTGATGTCAGCCGGCTTTCAAAGATGCTTGCCGGGGCGCCGGCGTTGGCGGGGTGCATCCTGGTTGTCGTCCTGCCCGCAGCCCTGGTCTGGAGAAATCTCGGACAGGTGCAAATCACCAACGGCCCCGCGCTGCACGTCTTTGCCCGGCAGTTGTACGACGACGTCCCGAAAGGCAAATCAGTGGTGCTGAGCGAGGATGGCATGCAACTCTTGCTGCTCCAGGCCGAACTCAATGCGCACCCTGCGGAGAATGACCCAATCTTGTTGAACACCATTTTTTTGCCTGTGCCCCAGTACCAGAAATTAATGGCGAATCGTTACAAGTCGCGATGGCCGATGCCTCTGCCATTGAAAGATGCTGAAGTGCAAGGGCAGGACGCGGTCAAAATGCTTGTCAAGCGCTTTGCGGAACACGAGCCGCTTGTTTATTTGCATCCCAGTGCCGGTCTCCTGGTGGAGCCCTTTCGTGATGAGCCCAACGGATTGGTTCATCGCCTGGTTCCGGTGCCGGCCATGGATGTTGAGACGAACGAAGCGGCGGACGCGGCGGTGGAGGCGAATGAGAGGCTTTGGGACCGGCGCTGGACCAACGGTCTCAGCCATCTTGCGCAGGCTGTGGAACGGAGCACAAACAACACCGTCCCCGACTGGGCCTGCCTGGCGCTGCTGCGCTTGACCGAAGAGAGAAATCTCACGGCATTTGTCCTGGGTCTCGCCTATTCCAAATCGCTGGACGATTGGGGGGTGCGATTGCAGCGGCTGGGGCGTTGGGCGCAGGCGGGAGTTTGGTTCGAGCGGGCGATTCAATTGAACCCTGCAAACCTGTCCTCCCGAATCAACCTCTTGTATAACCAGCAATACCGGAAGGGTCACCCGCAGCGGCTTGATTACGAGAGCGTGACGGAGCGGTTTCAGACTTTGTCGGAGCGATACGAAAACTGGCCTGCGGTCCTGAGCGCGGGGGGGCCGGTGGATGAACCAAGTTTCCTGTTCAAGACAGCGCAAGTTCTGCTGCCGGGTTCCAATTTTCGTCAGGCCGCCGGCGCTCTGGTCCGCTGCTCCGAGCTGGCGCCGGTCTGGCCTGCGCCCAGACTGTGGCTGGCACGGACTTATCTCCAGCAAGGCCGATTCGCCAAAGCTCTGGTCACCACCGATCAAATCGAACCCTTGCGCCAGCGATTGAGCGGGGCCGGACTTGCAGGCTTGCTCTACTGCCGGGGAGCGGCCATGCGCGCCCTGGGGCGGACCAATGACGCCAATGTTCTGATCGCGAGTTTTCTCGGTGACTATGCCCAACATGAGGAAGTCCTGATGGCAGCAATAACTCTGTTCGAGCAGAGCGGCCAACTCACCCGCGAGCTGGAAATCCTGGATCAATTGCTCAGACGCGACCCGAACAACGGAGAGTGGCTGGCAAAAAAGGGCTGCGTTCAGCTGCAGCTTTCCAGCTTCCCAGAGGCCGTGGCGACGCTGACAAAGGCGTTGGCCATGGCCCCCGCGGACCAGGACGCAAGGCTCTATCGGGCTGTGGCTTATCTCGGGTGCAAACAACTGGAACCAGCGCGGCAGGACTACGAAGAATTGCTCAAAGCTCACGAATTCAAGCACTTGGCACTGTTCGGTCTGGGCGAAATCGCCTGGCGCGAACAGGACACCAACCAGGTCATCGAAATGTACCAGCAATATCTTTCCAACGCCCTTCCCGGCACCCTGCAATACGCCATGGCCACCCAACGGCTGAATGCGATCAAGACAGTCCATGACCGGTAAAGGGACGCCCGATTTCCGCGCCAGCACCTGAATTCGAGCGCCTTAGCCGGTTTGGGACCGTAACCGTGCCCCTTGACACGGAGTTAGCGTACTTTTTCTCCTTGACTCTTTAAGGGATGGCAAGAGAATCGCTAGCGAATCAGGACATCTTTGAATTACAACGATCAATGATTATGACGAACCCAGAAAAAGCGAGCTCTTCCTCCATGCCTGCGGCTGATTCGGGCAAATTATTTTCCTTGCTGGCGCTGGCAACGGGCGCCGCGGTCATGCCTCAGTCCGGCCTGGCCGACATTATAGTCAAGAGCCCGGACGCCGGCCCGGTGCATGTGGGCTTTGCCGCCGGATACCTCAGCACTTTTCTTTTCGACAACTTGCCGGGCGGTGCAAACCTGGGAGGCGGCTTCCATGCGCAAGGCGGCTCAGGCTTTAGCACGAATGGGACCTTCGTCTACAAGAGCGTTGTCTTTGGCCAGCGAAGCGGCGCCGTGCCTTTTGCCGGGCAGGTGGGAGGAAACGGCTTTGCTGTCCCACAGTCCAATGGAGCGCCATGGAATGAGAATGATTCTCTGGGCACTGTCGCGAATGTCCGTATCGGGTACGCCACTTACAATAACAAAACCCCGTCCGCTGGCTACGACCACCAGTACATCGGGTTCCTGTTCGCCGACACGACCCGCGGAGGGGCGAATGATTATGGCTGGGTGGAAATCGGCCTGGCAATCGACACTCTCAGCGCTTCGTTCGGTCCGGACGTGACTATTTACCAGTGGGCCTTCGACAACACAGGCGCCAAAATTGTCATGGGCGCTGGAGTTCCCGAGCCAGCTCCAATGAGCATCGTTGCATTTGCAGCCATGGCGCTGGGTGCAAAAGGCATGCGCTCCTGGCGTCGCCGGAACCAGTCCTCCGACCCCAAGTAACGTCTCGTCGGAGTCAATTCAATTGGCCACACGCGAGGCCGAGAAGCCACAGCGTGGCACACCCGCAATCGAACCGCAAATCCGCCGGTTATATTCGAGAGCAGCCCTCACCCCTTCCCTCTCCCATCGGATGGGAGAGGGTGCCCGAAGGGCGGGTGAGGGTTCGGGAATGAGTGTAGGAGGGGTGCGAAGCTGAAAAGCACACTCCTCCATCAGTTGAACCTTTGTTAGCTTCGTTACCTTCTGTGAACGCCTTTCTGAAAAAAGTCCTCCAAACAGCTTTTTGTACACCAAGCAAACGAAGGGCACGCGCGCAGCTTCCGTCTATTGCATTCCCAATCCGCGCCCTGCTAGACTGCGTGGAATGAATTCAGACCCGAAGGGCTTTGCAATCGATCCAACATCAGCCCTTCGCGTACGGTTCTCCTCTTTGTATGCCTAAACCCCGTGTGTTGCTGATAGGCTGGGATGCGGCCGATTGGAAAGTGATTCGTCCCTTGCTGCAGGCGGGGGAAATGCCCAATCTCGCGCGGCTCATCTCTGCCGGTGTTCACGGCAACATTGCCACCGTTAACCCGGTGCTCAGCCCGATGTTGTGGACATCGATAGCCACCGGAAAACGCGCCTTCAAACATGGCATCCACGGGTTTGCCGAACCACTCCCGGACGGATCCGATGTCAGGCCAATCACCCTTCTCTCGCGCAAAACCAAGGCTGTTTGGAACATCCTGAATCAGACCGGCCACCGATCCATCGTGGTCGGCTGGTGGCCCTCTCATCCCGCCGAGCCGATCAACGGCGCCATGGTATCCAATTTTTTCCAGCACCCGTCCTGGCCGGCCGGGACTCCAAGCCGCTTGCCGGCCGGAACCGTTCACCCGCCGGAACTGGAAAAGTGCCTGGGCGATCTCCGAGTCAATCCGATGGAACTGGCGGGTGAATTCATCCGGCCCTTCATTCCCGAATACCAAAAAGTGGACCAGGCCGCGGACAAACGCCTTCACACCCTCGGCAAAATCATCGCCGAGACGATGTCCATCCACGGCGCTGCAACCGAGTTACTGGAGAACCAGAGCTGGGACTTCGCCGCGATTTACTACAGCGGCATCGATCATTTCTGCCACGGGTTCATGCGTTACCATCCGCCCCGCCTGCCCTGGGTGAGCGAGAAGGATTTTGCGCTCTACAAGGACGTCGTCGCCAATGCATACCGCTATCACGACGCGATGCTGGGCACGCTGCTGCGATTGGCGGATGAAAACACCACGGTGATTCTGATGAGCGACCACGGGTTTCATCCTGATCATCTTCGAACCGCGTATATCCCGGCTGAACCCGCAGGGCCGGCGGTTGAGCATCGTGCTTTCGGGATCCTCTGTTTGAAAGGACCCGGGGTGCAATCGGGCCGGGAGATTTACGGCGCGGGCATTCTGGATATTTGTCCGACCGTGCTGGCGTTGTTCGGACTTCCTCCGGGAAAGGACATGGACGGAAAAGTTTTGTTGAATGCCTTCAAAGATCCTGCGCCGGTGGAGCCGATCGAAACCTGGGACGCAGTGCCGGGGGATGCGGGCGTGCACCCGCCTGAGGCGCGGCTGGATTCGGCGGCGTCAGCCGAAGCGTACAAGCAGCTTGTGGAGTTGGGTTATGTGGCGCCGCCCGGTGCGGATGCGCAAGAGGCCGTGGATGAAACGTTGCGGGAATTGAAATACAACCTGGCGCGGTCGTACCGGGACGGCCAGTGCTGCGGGGAAGCAATCACCCTTGCGGAAGAACTTTGGACGCGCTGGCCAAAAGAGCATCGCTTTGGATTGTTCCTCATCGATTGCCTTGCACCGATCGGCCAGCTGGCCCGGCGGCGCGCTGCCATTGAAGAGCTGGAACGACGCATCGACCGGTACCAGGCGGAAGCACAGGCTGAATTTGCCCGGCGCGAACGCGAGCAAAAGCCCGACAAGAGCCCGGGCGAGGGGCCGGCATCCCCCGAACAGAGACGCAGACTATTTGAAGATCATCAGCTCAGGGAACTCGCCCACGGCCGCCCCCTGGTGCTGGAATGGTTAAAGGCCAGCCAGGCGATGATGGAGGACAAGCCGGCGGAGGCGCGGAAGCATCTGCAAAAGCTCTCAAACGAAAATGGGTCGATTCGCCATATGAACCAGCGCGTCGCCGCCGCTTTAATGGACCTGGGAGACCGGGAAGCAGCGGAACAGTTGATCCACGAGGCGCTCGAACTGGAGCCTGAAAATTCCCTGGCCAAAGCGCAATTGGCGGCGATCCACCTCGAGGCCGGAAGATGCGACGAAGCCGTGGAGGCCGCGGCGGAGTCCCTGAGCCTGGAGTACTTTCAGCCGGGAGTTCATGCGCTGCTGGGTCACGCCCTCATGAAGCAAGGACAACACGCCGCCGCCGAAAAGGAACTGCTCGTTGCCGTCGCGCAAAATCCGCGCAATCTCACCGCGCACGAATTGCTGGGCCGGCTGTTCCGCGATCACCTGAACCGGCCGGCCGAAGCCTACGCCCATGAAGGCAGGGCCATGTCGCTTCGCCATGAGCTGGCGGCGCAAAAGCGCGATGGGAATGCCGCCAATAACGCTCCAGCCCGCGACCGCAAGATTCAACCGCCGGTTCCGGAACCGCTCCCGGAAGAAACCAGCATCCCCGAGCCTTTCGAAAGCAACGTCGATCGCCGCGATGTTGTCACCGTCGTGTCCGGTCTTCCGCGCAGCGGCACGTCCATGATGATGCAATTGCTCCAGGGCGCCGGCAGGGAAATTCTTTCCGATGGCAAACGGTCTGCCGATGAGGACAATCCGCTGGGCTACTTTGAATTTGCAAAAGCAATGGAACTCGCCAGGGACAAGTCATGGCTGCCGCAAGCGCGGGGCAAGGTGGTCAAAATAGTGGCGCAGTTGCTCCCGCTCCTGCCCCGCGGCGAACATTACCAGGTCGTCTTCATGCAGCGAAATCTCCCGGAAGTCATCGCTTCCCAGAAAACCATGCTGGCCCGGCAACATCGGCGCGGCGCGGACCTGGAGGACCCCGAGTTGGTGAAAACCTACGAGGCGCACATTGCACGCGTCCGGCATCAGCTGGCGAACAGGCCGGAAATCCGCATTCTGCACGTGGATTATGAAAGACTGCTTTCAGATCCCGAAAAAGGTATCGAGCGCCTCGCGGCTTTTCTGGGACAGCCGTTTGACAAGGAAGCAGCCGCGCAAAAGATCCGCCCCGAGTTGCGCCATCAAGCTTCGACGAGATGACAGGCCCTCACCCTGTTCCTCGGCGGAGGTGAGAGGGGCGAAGGAAGAGGTGAGAGGCGCAAACCCTCACCCGCCCTCCGGGCACCCTCTCCCATCGGATGGGAGAGGGACGGGGTGAGGGTCCGGGACAGGGCCGATCGAAAGCCTTACTCGGCGGGATTGGGTTGAGTCTGGCGTTTTGGGTCCAGCAAAAGGTCGAGCTGCTCGCGGTTCAAGCCGGACATTTCCAGCGCGATTTGACGCACGGTCTGATTTGATTCAGACGCCCTTTTGGCTATCTGCGCGGCCTTGTCGTAGCCGATCACCGGCGCCAGCGCGGTCGCCAATGCCAAACTGTTCTCAATGTTGCTTTCGCATTTTGCGGCGTTGGCCTCCAGGCCGGCCACACAGCGCCGGGCAAAAACGCGGCTCGCCGACCCCAATAACTGAATCGATTCCAGAAGATTGTAGCCCGCCACCGGCAGCATGGTGTTCAGCTCGAAAAAGCCGAACGTGCCGGAAAACGCGACCACCCCGTCGTTCCCAATCACCTGGGCCCCGACCTGGATCACCATCTCGCACATCACGGGGTTCACCTTGCCAGGCATGATGGAGGAACCCGGCTGGGTTGGCGGCAGGTTGATTTCCCCCAACCCGCACCGCGGGCCCGATCCGAGCCAGCGGATATCGTTCGCAATCTTGATCAGGCTCACGGCTGTCGTCTTCATCGCCCCGCTGGCCGCGACCAGGGTATCGATGGCGCCCTGCGCAGAGAAATGGTTCGCGGCTTCGCGAAGCTTCAATCCGATCGCCTCGGCGATGCTTTCGATCGTTCGCCGCGCGAAATCCACATGTGTATTGATCCCGGTTCCGACCGCGGTGCCGCCCAGCGCGAGCTCGCCCAGGGAAGGCTCGAGTTCGCCCAGGCGCCCGATATCCTGCTCGACCTGGCGCGCATAACCGCTGAACTCCTGCCCGAGCCGGATCGGCGTGGCATCCTGCAAATGAGTCCTTCCGATTTTCAGGATGTCCTGAAACTCCAGCGCCTTGGCGGTCAAAGCCCGGTGAAGCTCCTGCAGTGCGGGGAGCAAATCCCCGGTGACACCTTCCAGCGCCGCGATGTGAATGGCGGTCGGAATGACGTCGTTGCTGGATTGGCCCAGGTTGACGTGATCATTGGGATGCACGGAACGGTCGCCGCGCTCGCCCCCCAGGATTTCGGAAGCGCGATTGGCGATCACCTCGTTGGCGTTCATGTTGGTGGACGTGCCCGAACCGGTTTGAAAAACATCCACGACGAATTGATCGTCCCACCTGCCCTCGACCACCTCCGCCGCCGCTTCGCCGATGGCTTTTGCGATGCCGGGCGGGAGCAGGCCCAGGGACGCGCTGGCTCTGGCAGCGTGCTGTTTGATCAATCCAAGCGCCTTGATGAATCCGCGGGAAAACCGGCGGTTGCTGATCGGGAAATTCTCGACGGCTCGCGCGGTTTGGGCCCCGTAATAACCATCGGCCGGAACCTGCATTTCTCCCATGGAATCGGTTTCGATACGAACGGCTGTTTTCATGGCCTTAACCTAGCGCAGGCCCCCGCCGGGGGAAACTCTGCAAAAGAAACCCGACCCTCGCCCCGGCCCTCTCCCGTCCGACGGGAGAGGGAGGAGAATGGGGGCGGCCTCGAGGGGAGCAAACACTGACGGATTTGTCTAACGCATCAGCAAACGCTTCTCCCTCTCCCATCGGATGGGAGAGGGATGGGGTGAGGGCTTTTGTTCAGTTGGGCGTTGGTTGTTGGATGTTGGTTGTTGGATGTTCAGTGCTTTATTGGGGACGAGCCGTCCCCACCCCTCCATGGCGCTTGATGATCCGACTTGAACTCCAGGCCATGCCTCCTTAGCCTTTTGCACCATGAACGCGCTGCCCGATTCCCTGCTGGAGCTGATCCGGCGCACCTCGGCGGAAATTCCCGACGACGTTCACCAGGCAATCCTGGCGGCGCTGGAGCGTGAAAAAAAGGGCACCATTGCGGAAAGCGCGATGAAAATCATCGATCAGAATATTGCGCTCGCCAGGACAAAGTCCCAGCCCATCTGCCAGGACACGGGGAGCATTCTCTTTTATGTCGATGGGCCCGTGACATTGGATCAGCATGCTTTCGAAGGGGTGGCGCGCGAGGCGGTGACGCGGGCGACGCGGAGCGGTTTTCTGCGGCAGAATTCGGTGGATTCTCTGACCGGCAGGAATGACGGCACCAATGTCGGACCGGGCTCGCCCAACATTCATTTTCATCAGCATCCATCCGCGGACGTCAGCGTCCGGCTGGTGCTCAAGGGCGGTGGTTGCGAGAATGTGGGCGCTCAATACGCGCTTCCCGACGAAAGCCTGAAGGCCAATCGCGATCTCGACGGCTGCCGCAAAGCGATTTTGGACGCGGTGCTCCAGGCGCAGGGCAAAGGCTGCGGGCCCGGAATCCTGGGCGTGTGCATTGGAGGCGATCGCGCGAGCAGCTACGAACATTCCAAACAACAATTCCTGAGACGGCTTGACGACCAGAACCCAAACGGCGAGTTGGACAAATTGGAGCGCGATATTGTCGAGACCTCGAACAAGCTGGGCATAGGACCGATGGGGTTCGGGGGCAAGACAACGCTTCTGGGCGCAAAAATCGGCGTGTTGAACCGGCTCCCGGCTTCCTACTTCGTCAGCATTAGTTACATGTGTTGGGCGTACCGGCGCCAGGGCGTCCTGCTGGACCCGGGCGGAAACATCAAACAATGGCTGTACTGAAAGCCTATGACTTCGCTGACCACACCGATTTCTGAATCCACCATTCGCTCGTTGAAAGTGGGGGACGAGGTGACGATTTCAGGCACATTGTTCACCGGCCGGGATGCGGTGCACAAGTACTTGCATGAAGGCGGACGGCTCCCTCCGGGGGTCGATCTGAAAGGCGGCATTTTGTATCACTGCGGTCCGGTCGTCATTAAGGACGAACAGGGAAACTGGAAGTGCGTCGCCGCGGGGCCGACCACTTCCATTCGCGAAGAGCCTTACCAGGGGCAGATCATCCGGGATTTTGGCTTGCGCGGGATCATCGGCAAAGGCGGCATGGGGGCCAGGACCCTGGAGGCGTGCAGGGAATTTGGCTGTGTGTACCTCCACGCGGTCGGAGGCGCCGCGCAGGTGCTGGCCGATCGCATCCGGCGCGTGCGGAATGTGTACCTGATGGAACAATTCGGAGCGCCGGAAGCCATTTGGGAATTTGAGGTCGCGGAGTTCCCGGCCGTCGTCACCATGGATTCGCAGGGAAACTCGATTCACCGTGACATCCTGGCATCCAGCCGCGCCGAACTGCAAAAGTATTTGTAGCTGCGATTGTCCGGTCTTCGTAGCAGACGACGTGAGGAGTCTCTGACTTAATGAGCCGCCTGCACTACCAGGAGAGGGTTTGAGTCTCGTCACCTCGACCGCTACAAAGGAATTGCGCCGCTGAACGCGGCGCCAACGGCGCAGCCTCACATCGGGGCGTCAATCAAATCGATCCTGTGCTGATGCCGGCCGCCCTCAAACGCTGTCTCCAGCCATACCTGGACTGCGCCCAAAGCGGTCTGCAAATCCATCATGCGCTGGCCGAGCGAAATAATGTTCGCATCATTGTGTTGACGCCCAAGCCGGGCAGATTCCAGGTTCCAACAAACCGCGCAACGGATGCCGCGGACGCGATTGGCGACCATCGCCTCCCCGTTCCCCGAGCCGCCCAGCGCGATCCCCCGTTCAAACTCGCCTCGCGCGACGGCTTCGGCCACCGGCCGAATGAACAAGGGATAATCCACCGGTTCTTCCGAGTTGGTTCCGAAGTCCCTGACGTCGTGTCCCCTGCCCTGCAAAAAAGCGATGATCTCCTGTTTGTATCTAAATCCTGCGTGATCTGAGCCAATGGCGATTTTCATGGATCAACCGAAGCATGGCATAACGCAAATGCGTTTGCGAGCGCGTTTAGGAAGGGCGGACAACACCGAGTGTGATTAAAAGCGGGTGAAGAGTGAAGGCACTCGCTCTTAGAGGAGCGCGGCTGTGTTTGGAGGAGCGCAGCGACGAGAAACCAGCCGCAGCAGGCTCGATCCACGCAGTGCGCTCAGGCGTTCCAACGTGCTGCGGCTGGT
>Ga0075520_1000583_pt1 | contig 16452 bp, 11 predicted proteins | sample NGEPerB_FD_75100 | JGI IMG/M metagenome (GOLD analysis project Ga0075520, IMG submission 75100) | Arctic peat soil microbial communities from the Barrow Environmental Observatory site, Barrow, Alaska, USA - NGEE PermafrostAB12-B | ecosystem: Environmental > Terrestrial > Soil > Wetlands > Peat ... | reverse complement strand
GAATTTCCCCCCTGACGTCCGCCAATACGGCATCGGGCAAGGTGGAAGCAATCCGACGCACATCGTTGAGTACCCGGTGACATACACCGGACTCACGCGCCACGGTTACAACACCCAATTGGGCAACTTGGTGCCGCTCGACATCGCCCACCTCAGCAACACTTACGTTCATTCTAGACGCCAGGCGTCCCTTAAAGCTCCGAACCACTTGACGTCGGTCCTTTAGTGACCGGCAATTCGGAATTCTCAGAATAATTCGAGCAATACCAACAAACACTGGCTAAGCCTCGATTTTGCACCGTCGAACATCACAAGCTTTGGCGTACCTCCTCAACTTCGTAACATTCTAGAACGTCATGCTCCTTCAATTCTTGGTACCCTTCCAATGAGATGCCGCAATCGAAGCCTTCCTTGACCTCGCGAACGTCGTCTTTGAATCGCTTAAGGCTCGACATCTTGCCCTGCCATAGCACGGCATTGTCGCGCAAAATTCGAATGCTCCCTGCGCGTCGAACCAGACCTTCTATTACCATGCAACCGGCCACGTTGCCTGCCTTGGAAATTCGGAACACCTGACGAACCTCAGCTTTGCCCGTAATTTTCTCGACTAGGCTTGGCGCCAGGAGACCTTCCATGGCGGCTTTCACGTCGTCGACCACGTTGTAGATGATCGTATAATGTCTAATTTCGACCTTCTCTTGAATTGCGAGCGACGCTGCTTTGCCCGCGGGTCGAACATTGAAACCAATGATGATGGACCCAGCCGCGACCGCCAAATTCACATCGCCTTCGGTGATCGCACCTGCAGCGGCGTGGACGACGGTCACTTTGACTTTGCCTGTACTCAAGCGTGTCAGCGCGTCAGAGACGGCCTCGACCGAACCTTGCACATCACCCTTGACAATGACCTTTAGCTCCAGCTGTTCGGTCTCCTTCATTGCCTTGTAAAGGTCTTCAAGGGTCAGCCTTGGACCTACAGACGGCATGAGACTGCGGCGCTCTTTGTTCTTACGCGTATCGGCAATCTCCAGGGCTTTCTTCATGTCTTTGACGACATGGACTGGGTCGCCCGCAGCTGGAACATCATTGAGCCCAATGACTTCAATCGGAGTCGCGGGACCGGCCTCAGAGCAATTTCGACCGTAAGAGTCGAGCAATGCACGAACTTTGCCACAAGCAGCCCCAGCCAAGACCACGTCACCACGATTGAGCGTTCCGTCCGTAATTAGAACGGTTGCAACCGGTCCTCGACCGCGATCTAGCTGCGCCTCGATTACAACACCAACCGCGGGTTTGTTCGGGTTTGCTCGCAAATCGAGCATTTCAGCCTGCAGCACGATTTTCTCAATCAGCTCATCCACGCCTTTTCCGGTTTGGGCGCTGACCTCACTAAATTGAGTTTCTCCACCCCATTCTTCCGGCATAAGGCCAAATTCGCTCAGCTCGCGCCGCACACGTTCAGGCTGGGCATCGGGCTTGTCGCACTTGTTTATGGCAACCACAATGGGCACTTTGGCACTCTTGGCGTGGTTGATTGCTTCGCGCGTTTGAGGCATGACCCCGTCGTCGGCCGCAACTACAAGCACAACAATGTCAGTCGTCTTGGCCCCACGCGCACGCATTGCTGTAAATGCCTCGTGTCCGGGCGTATCTAGAAAAGTCAGTCTGCCTGACGCAAACTCAACGTTATACGCTCCAATATGCTGGGTGATGCCACCCGCTTCTGACGCTACGACATTCGCCTTTCGAATCCGATCAAGCAGACTGGTTTTGCCGTGGTCTACGTGACCCATCACTGTCACAACAGGCGGCCTTGTTACCCTAATTTCTGTCTCTTCCTCGGGCGCCTCGCCCCCTCCTTGAGCCAGAACTAGGGCTTCTTCTTCCGTGACGGCAACGTCCGAGACGTCCCAGGCAAATTCGCTTGCAACAATTTTCGCGGTGTCAGCGTCAAGTGTGCTGTTGATGTTCACGCCGGTCATCCCAAGCGTAATCAGCTTGCGCAACAGCTCATGGGCTTTGATACCCATTCGTCCGGCCAAAGTTTGCAATCCGATCGAACCCTCAATCTTGACGACTCGTTTATGGGCACCGCGCTCGGTAGCAAGAGGGACGACTGGCACTCTGGACTTGGAACCCAAGGGGCCCGGCGCAGTCACAGTAGCGGACGTGCGGCCACGGGTGCCACGCTGCGGCATACGCGGCGCAGGTTGTCCAGGTCTTCGCTGCAAATTGGCGGCACCAGCCTTAGCGTCGTATTGAACACGGCGAGGCACCGGACCGCGATGCGGCGGCGTCATGGGTACGCCCGGTCGCCCTTCCCAGACTTCAATCCCGGTTCGTGGCGGACTTGACGGGCGTACCGATGTTGAAGCGGGCGGAGCGGCAGAACGATCGGAGCGCGGGGCAATTGCCGCGTGGTGCACGGGCTCGCGAGCTCGCGCGCTACTCGTGGGGGCTGCGGTGGTCGCCGGTGACGGTGACGACTGAACTGATTGAGCCAACGGCGCGGGCGACTCGACTAGAGCAGAATTAGTGTCGGTCAAACTGCCAGACGAATCATCCAAAACCGAGGACGATTCAAGGGGCGGTTTGTCCGAAGCCTTTGCTTGAGAGTCCAATTTCTGGGCAATAACCGCAGGCTCAACAGCCGTCGGCCCCGCCATGTCTAAGGGTGCTGACGGCTCGGACGGCAGTTCAGCGGCCATAGACTGCGCGCGGGAATTCTCGCCTGCGGCAATCTCAGTGGGTGCAGCTATCGCGGCGGCCAGCACGTCCGACGCGGGAGCGGCCCGGCGTTTCTCGGGCACCGACACGGTATCGTGCGCGCGCGGCGTCACAGCGTGAACATTGGTTACAACTTTTGCAACCGGCACAGCGGTTTCCGAGGCTGGCTCTACCGGCGGGTGCCGGGTCGGCTCTGCTGGTTTCGCAACACTCCGGCGCTTAACGACCGTGGGTCGTATGCGTTCTTCTACAACCTTGGGCTCAGCTTTGCGTTCCTGATGACGCCTCAGGCGCTCGACCGCGTCTGAGGCGACTACACTCATGTGGTTGCGAACTTCACCAAAGCCCATGGACTGCAGAAGCGACACGATCTCCTTGTTGTCCATGCTAAGTTCGCGAGCCACTTCATACACACGCAGCTTACTGCTCATCCAACCACCGTAACTCTTTCGACTTCCCGGCTTTTGAGAGTCGGGTCGGGTATCTGCGCAATGGCAATCGTCCTGACGAGGGCCTTGGCAAATCCTGAATCTGTGATGGCAGCCACAGCTACCTGTTCGTGTCCACACCAGCTTCCGAGTATTGATTTTGCTGGCCCAATGAATGCGCGACCTGCCGCAAGGGCCTCGCGAACCCAAGGGTGCATGGCCGCCGCGCGCGCGTCTTCGGCCACAATTGCGATTGCGACTTTTCCGGACATCCAGGGGGCTGTACCCGCTTCGGCACCGGCCACCAAGTGTCCCGCTCGTTTGGCCGCCCTGGCCAGTCCTTGTGCTCGTCGCCAGGCTGCCAAAACCAGCTCACGATGAATCTCCGAGGCCGACATCACAATTGAGGTACGAAGTGCATGGCTGAGGCCGCGTGCCAACTTTGCAATGCAATCCGATCGAGGGTGTACCCATGCGCCGCGTCCAAATGAACAGCCAGCTAAGTCAAATGCAACCCTCGCATCGGGCGTAGCCACTAAACGCACTAAATTTTCGCGAGCTTCTGACACCCGACAACCGACGCAAGTGCGCATCACGGATTGCGGGGACCTTGGATTCTTGCTCGACGGACGACAGCGGAGGCCACGCCCCATAGAACCGCCTTCGTTGCGTGATTGCGGTAGGGCCGACGATATCGTCAAGAAGGTCTAGCCTCCGATACGTCCGATGGTGCCGACGTCTTCTCTGCCGCATTGCTCGCAAACGACCGGGTGCGAGCCAGTGCCAATTCGGGGGCTTCGTGCTGAGCGAAGTGTACTGCCGCCTCTTGAATTGCCCTGGCTCGCTTAATTCCGAGCCCCGTTCGTAAAGCGAGTCGATCAGGATCCTCGCGAACCAAGTCGTCCACGCTGCGATAGTTCGCGTCTTCGAGCAGCTGCACAGTGTGGGCGCCAACATACTGAATTAGCCGCAACTTTTCGCGTTCCGTCGGCGGCTCTGGACGCTCCAAAAGGTCCTTCAGATGTTGCAGTCTTTGGCGCTCCATGCTCTTCAGAGCGGCCTCTTTCAGCGACTCGGCGCGTTCTTCGGTTCCAACACCCTGTATTGCCACTAGGTCTTCAACACTTGCATCCGCAATTTCCTCGAGGGCCCGGAATCCAAGACGATACATCGCCTTTGCCAGTTCCTCTTCCACACCTTCGATTTCTCGCAGAGCACCTAATGCCTCGTCTTCCATCTGCTTGAACTTGGAATCACTAATGATGTCCAGTTTCCACCCAGTCAGTTGCGATGCCAGGCGAACGTTCTGACCTTTTCGCCCGATAGCAAGTGAAAGCTTTTCGTCGGGCACCACCAACTCCATGCGATGGTCACCTTGATCCACGATTACCTTGTTGACTTCGGCCGGCTGAATCGCATTTATTATGTAACGAGCGGGATCGGCATCCCAAGGTACGATGTCGATTTTCTCGCCACGTAATTCTTGGACCACTGCTTGGACCCTGGACCCCTTGATTCCGACGCAGGCTCCAACGGGATCGACGTCCGAGTCCCGCGACATTACGGCAATCTTACTTCGTGCCCCCGGCTCGCGCGCCACACCTACAATCTTCACGATTCCTTCGTATATCTCGGGAACTTCAGCTTCAAAAAGCTTCTCAACGAGCCGAGGCGACGAGCGCGTCAGGATAATCATAGGGCCACGGGCTTCACGATCGATATCCTTTACGAAAGCCACAATTCGATCACCGGGACGGTATGTCTCGCGAGGAGTCTGCTCGCGTGACGGCAATAACCCCTCCGTTCTCCCCAGATCCACAACAATATTATGGCCTTTTTCGAAACGCCGTACGATGCCGCGAATGAGCTGGCCTTGCCGATCTTTGTACTCAGTAAAAATGATGTCGCGCTCGGCATCCCTGACTCGCTGAAGCAGCACTTGCTTTGCCGTCTGGGCGGCAATGCGGCCAAATGTCGTTCGAGCCTGCTTCAGGTCGAGCATGTCGCCGAATTCTTTATCCTGTTGGCGTGCTTTTTCCGCGTCGCGAGGGTGCCAGAACACTTGGAAGCCCAGTTCCTCGCCTACATCAGCCTCGAGACCATGTTTGCGTACATCGCCAATCGAGATTTGCCGCTCCGACTCTTCCACGTCATTGACCACCGTCATGTACTGAAAAAGGTCAATGCTGCCCGTCTCTTCATTGAAGCGGGCCTCCAGATCTCGGGTCGGACCGAAAGCGGCCTGCGCAGCCTTCAGAATTGCGGCCTCCATGGTCTCAATGAGTACCTTTGGATCGATACCCTTTTCTCGGGCGACCTGTTCAACTATGGTGCCGAGTTCGTCGTCGAAGCCCGTTGCCATGGGATTACTTGCTCCGTTGTGGGCCGCAAACATGCGTTTTGCGGCCTGAAGGGCAGGAGTGCGCTTTTTCATTGCGCTTCCCGCGCTGAACGCCTGAACTGTTCCAATCAAACACCAGGCGTCCGGTCTGGATGATATCTGCCGCCAACACCAGTTGGCCATTTTCAGTCTCGATCACGACATTTCCTTCGTTATCGAGGCCGCAGAGCTTTCCGCGAAGCACACTTTGGCCCGATAAGGGCTCGCGCAGCTTCAATTTTGCGTTCCACCCAGCGAACCGGGCGTAGTCTTCAGTTCGGTACAGCGATCGCTCAAGACCCGGCGAACCCACCTCAAGTCGAAACTTGTGAGGTATCACTTCCTCGACATCAAGGCAAACGGCTAGATCCCTTGATACATGGGCGCACAAATCCAAAGTTATACCTTCCCCTGGCAGTGCGAGTCCCGGCTTTTCAATAGTTAGGGAAAGTAGCCAGCCCTTGTTGTCGGTGTGCCATACGATTTCGACGGCCTCTACACCATGCGCCAACAATACGGGCTCGAGGACAGCATGGAGCCGATCCGCTTTTATACCGTCGAGCTTTTCATACGCAACTTGCATGGGGGCCGTGAAAGACACCGCCCATCCAAAACCTGAATGCGCGGCCGTTAGGTTCGGGATGCTGGCAAAAAAAAACGGACCCGGAAACGGGGTCCGCATGGAACCGCCCGAACTTTTCGGCGCGGAGCATACAGTGCCAACTCAGCCCTCGCAAGGCAGCTAGGCCAATATCGCAAAGTCGACCGCCGAGCAGCGAGCGTAGGCTCAGGGGCCGCTCCAAACAGTTAGGCAAAATTGGGCAAACTTACTAGGTCCACATGGAGAATCTCGCTTGAGAATGCCATGATTTCCGTTAGGCAGGCCTCTGAAGGCCGTGTTTCAACGCGTATTTTTGCACAAGCGGCTCTGCCGCCTTCGAATACGGTATTGTCGAGTTCCTGCACGTGAATTCCGTGTCGTTTGAGTACGCTCAAAACATGGGCTAGAGCCCCCGTTTTTTCGACGTGTCGAACAACGACTTGGTACCTGGCCCACGAGCTGGCGCTAATGTTGACTACGTTCGGTACCTCGCCTTTCGTCAAGAAAGCTCGCAGAACGTGCAACGTTTCGTTCGCAATGGCGTGTTGGGCCTCATCAGTGGACGCCCCAATATGGGGCGTCGCGTAGACCAAGCCAGCGTGCAGTACGGAGTGGTCGTACAGGCTGCTGCGGACTTGGGGCTCCTCGGGTAGGACATCCAAACCAATCCGCAGTCGATTGGCCTTTGCCACGTCGGCAAGAGCGTCATAGTCCACGACGTCGGCGGAGGACGTATTCACAAAAATCGCGCCTCTTGGAAGCATTTCAAGAGCTTCTCTCCCAACTAACCGCTGTGTCCGCTCGTTTGAATCCAGGTGAATAGTCAGCACTTCAGACTTTGCTGCGAGATCACATAAGGAACCAGCAAACCCAATTCCAAGATCTGCCGCACGAGCCTGGGTCAAGGACCGGCTCCATGCCGACACCGACATTCCATAAGCTCGGGCCAACGACCACACGGCACGCCCCACGTGTCCCAAACCGACGATGCCGATGCTGCGGCCACGTAAACCGACTGCCTGAGCATATTCGTCCTTTTCCCATCGACCCGCTCGCAGGCTCGAGCTCGCATCAAGAATTCGTCGGTCCAAACAGCCAATAAGCGTAAGGGTGAGCTCGGCAACTGCCGCGGCGTTCCGGCCCGGTGTATTCGATACGTAAATGCCGCGGGCACTCGCTGCTGCGACATCAATACGCCCGGTTCCTGAGCCGGCACGAATGATAAGGTTGAGGGCATTGCTCGATGCAATTGCGTCTGCTGTCACCTCCAATCCCCGGATAACAAGTACATTGACGCCCTGCAGGGCGTGGACGAGCTCATCACTGGTGAGCGATGGCTGATATGCCACCTCAACACCCAAAGCCTGCATCTCTTCCAGGCTAGCCGCGGGAAGACGCCCGGCCACGAGGACTTTCATGCGCAGTACTAGTTACCACAATTGCCCCCCGAATGGAGCAATCCCGAAGACCTTCCCGGCGTTTTGAGACGGTCGCCGCTGAATCGGGCCAGCGCCCGTTGCTTCCATGTGAGCGGCGGGCCATTCTGCTCGCGCTCATGGACGCTTCGGGATCGCATTCCGCAAATCGACAATACTACGACAGTTTTTCACAGCGATACGAGCAACATCGCGGGCAAAACAATCCCGGCGGCTATCATGAACTGCTAGACGAACTTGAAGCCGGATTTGTGGAACGTTTCGGCGTCGGTCGCGAAATATTGGAAATAGGTTGCGGCACAGGGCTAGTTCTTTCGCGCATTGCCACCTTTGCCCGCAAGGCTAACGGCGTCGACCTCTCCCCCGGCATGCTTCAAAAAGCACGAGACCGCGGACTTGCCGTTGTTGAAGGCTCGGCCGCGGACTTGCCGTTCGATGACGCTAGTTTTGACGTAACCTGTGCGTTCAAAGTTCTAGCGCACGTGCCGAACATCGAACGTGCCCTGTCGGAGATGGCACGCGTCACACGCGCCGGCGGCACTTTAATCGCGGAATACTACAACCCGTACAGCATGCGTGGCCTCATTAGGCGGATTGCACCGCCGCGCACCGTTGCATCCAATGCACACGAAGGAGACGTATACACGAGATTTGATAGCCCAAGCCGGGCGCGCGCCTTAACGCCCGCCGGCTGTCAATACCACAGCAGTCGCGGCGTTCGAATTGTCACGCCAACGGCATTTGCGATGCGACTGCCAATTATACGACGCTGCTTGTGGTTCGCCGAGCATCACTTATGTGATTCACCGTTGCGCGCATTCGGCGGCTTTTACATTGCAGCGTACAGAAAACTGTAACGTCAAGACTTCAGGCCAGAAATTGGTCCGTAATCTTAGAACTTGCCGACAATTCCGACACCAGCACCCTCGGGTACGCTAAGAATTGAAAATTCTAACGGCGCGTATCGCTGACTGGACAGGACGCCGGCTGGGTCCCGCGGCACCGTAGGGCCCAGGACCTGGGGTAACGTCCGTGTCCGTACATAGTGGTGCTCGGGAACAAAGCGCCAATGGGCGTGTGCAATACCGCCAGCGACGATGAGTCCAAGACTCCACGATGAAACCACTATAACGCGATACGCATCGCGCCGACGCGCGCTTAATTCAGTTGGGTCAATCCCGGGATCTCGCGCTCGATTTGCAAGATGCTCCTCGATCAACATCGCTGTAACGGTCGTACCCATCAGCGCCGCTTCAAGGCCGAGAAAAATCCAACCCGCCGCGTTGTCGCCGTTTTGAAATTGACCTACCCCGAACGGCACGGTAGCCAGCCACCGCCTGTTTTTCTCTACCACCGTCTCATTTGCGGCTAGCACGCGCAGCTGTTGCGCAACCAAGATCTCCCTTTTTCGCCGTTCGTCTTGCTGCTGCGCCCTCTGTTCGGCGGCTTTGACGCGGTCTCCTTCGTCCTTGCGAATAACGGTCCAAAGTTGTTCTCGAACATGTAGAAATCGGTCCACAACTGTTTGAGGAAAGATCAAATTATCCGGAGCGCGCATCTGTGGGTTATTGCGAATGGCACCCGCAAAGACCTCATCAGCTTCCGCCAATCGACCGCTCGCGATAAGGCAAGCGCCTAAATAGGTCTCGGCTTGATCTTTGAGCTCAGGGCGAAGCACTTTTGTTTCATTGGTCGGAGCGAGCATCTCCTTAAGCCCGGTGATGCACGCTTCGTATTGACCATTCTCATACAGCGCCAAATTGCGAGATAGGGCGGCTTCTCCACCAAGACTTTCCCCGGTGGCAGGCACTTTTTGCGCTGTAGAATCCGAAGGTTCGGAAACGTTAGCCATACTCGTTGCGGCCACGGTTACTTGGGCGCAAGCGAGTAGCTGAATAAAGAAAATTCGACCTTTAGTCATTCTCAACGTAGGTTCGCCGCGGGGCACCTTTCAACCAGACACAGTGAAGGTATCACCTGGGCGCAGCACGACGTCAATCGATTTGGGTCGGTCCACGGAGCCAGCTTGCGGCAAAAGTGTGCACTTCACGCGGGTCTCCGCGCGCGTCACGCGAACCTCCCGCTTACCGGGAATGGACAGCGAGCCAGGAAATAGCTCGCCACATATAAGTGTTGCTCCCGCCGGACCTTGCGCGAAAAGTGTCGCCCCACGAAACTCTATCGCCATGGTTACTCTTTGGTCCGATAGGCCGGGTACTATATCGACCAGTTTGGGTTGCGTCGGCAAACAACAACCTTCACTAGGTGGTAGGACTTCAAATCGATGTACTCCGATTTTTAATTCGTGTTGGACACCGAACCAGGGTTCCTCCACCCCGTCAATCCGCAGTCTCCCCCCTGATGCTCCCGTAATTACGATTTTAACTGATCGGGTATCAGATGATTGTGTGGCGGGCAATTGCTCCGGATTTCGCCGTGCAGTATCGCGATCATGCAGGACATGCGTGCTGGAAGGTTCCTTGCCGACGGTGACCACCGTGTCGTTTTGCGAGGCCGGCGGATTGTAGCCGTTCGACTTAGGCGATGGTAGAGGAGCCGCTGCTTCAACTTTGGGTTGCACTGTCCGACTCGATCGACTCAGCCTATTGGCAGTTCTTTTCCCCCACAGTGCAGCCGCAATGAGTACCGCACCCAATAATCCAAATTGAGCGATCCGGCGTACCCGCCTGGTCCAAGCGCGCCGTTTCGATAGGCGCGCGACGGCCGCAATGAGTTCCGAATCGTGAGGTCGATAGGCGAGCGCACGATTAATTAGCGATGCCGACAAGAGCACATCCCGTGTTTGGCGTGCCCGATCGGCAACTGATATGAGCCGCGCAACGATGCGGTCGGGATAACCTTTGGTGTACTCGACAGGGTCGTCTAGATACGTCGTCAACTCCGCGTATGAGTCCTCAAATCCCATCCGAAACAGCTCTGCTCGAAGCGCCGCTGCGAATTTTGCCGCGGATTCATGGCGCTCACTTGCCTCGTGCGCGAGCGCGCGATCAATGATGCGTCCCAGCTCAACACCAATTGTGGGTAGCATTCGCTCCGCCGAAATAAATCTACCTTCTATGACTTTACGAAGTACTTGCGCTGGATTTTGGCCTTCGAAGGGAAGGCGGCCCGTGATACACTCATAAACGAGTACACCTAGGCCAAACACATCCGCGCGCTCCGTTACTTCTGCGCCTTCGATTTGTTCTGGCGCCATGTGTGACGGCGAACCTAATACTTGGCCCGTGGACGTGACTCCCTGAGCGTCCAGGACCTTGGCAATACCAAAATCGGTAATCTTTACCCGTCCCGCGCGGCGCGGTGACCCGGACGCGGCTCCCGGCGGGAGACTTCCTGAAGGACCGGCAATCAAGACGTTCTCAGGCTTGATGTCGCGATGAATGACTCCATTTAGGTGCGCGTGCTCCAGACCGTCCGCTACTTCGATCGCCAGAGCCGCTGCCATTTCTGCGGGCATCGGACCGTAGTCAGTCAAAAATCTGCGTAGCGACGGCCCTTCTACGAGCTCCACCACCAAATAGCGCTCGATTTCCTCAGGCTCGGAAACGTCAAACACTTCGACAATGTTCGGGTGGTGCAGTTTTGCCACCGCTCGGGCTTCACGCACGAAGCGGGTGGCGATTTCGTGGTCGTCGCGCAAGTGGCGATGTATAATCTTCACGGCCACGTTGCGTCCGAGGCGTCGGTCACGGGCACGATAGACCGTTGCCATACCACCATGCCCGAGCACTTGTTGGAGCTCGTACTTTTCTAGCTGCAGGCTTATTTCTTGCGCCAGCTTCATGCGCGACCCGGACGGAAGTCATCACATGATAATGTTTTTCTTTCCAAATGCGCGCAGCATCTCGACAGCCCAACAAGTCCGTTCAGACGGATCGCACCCCGGGGGCTGTTAGTCACGAGCGATTAACGAGTCGGCCGCTTGACCGCACCCAGTGACGACGATGACGGACGGCGCCTTGGACCTGCAGGGGGCCGCGAATCCGGAGTCCGAACAGCTTGCATGGAGGCAGCTGAGTCGAGGCGATGTTGCCCGCTGCCTTTGTTGGGCGGCAACGTAGAGCGAGTCCGATAGGGTTGACCAGCATATACGAGCTCCACGCCCAACGAACGACAGCGGCGCGCCAAGCGATCGAGGTCAACGCCTGGCGCAACCAAGAGACCAGCGGGCGGAGATGGGTCGATAAACAAGTCGACCGTTTGCCGACGCGTTCTCAGCAATTCGCGAATTTCTGGATCTTCGACCCAAAGAAACCCTTGGGTTTCGACGAACTCCGCGCGTCCGACAACAGCGCTTGCCTGTTGCAAGACTCGCGCAATTGGGTCCGGAAGCGGAGCAATTGCTTCCAATCTTGAGCGAAGCACATCGGATTCAATGCCGGCACTCAACGCGTGCGCGATGGCTTGTGGTGTTACAAGCACATCAAAGCAGCCCGCAATTGCTCCGAGCTCGACAAAAGGTGCCAACCCCACAACGTGCCCGACTCGCGCTTCCGGACCGATTCGCAATGTTTGCCCGTCAATGAAGCGACTCGGCTCAGGTTGCGACGCTATCGGCTGACCTCGCAAGTACGCCCGCCCTTTCGGTGTTATGCGCAGTAGCGGCCCCTTGACGTCAGGCATATCATCGGGCTCACCAATATCTACTGCTCCGAGAACGTGCAGACTTTCGAAGGCGATTCTCTCGGCGATTCGCTCCGCCGCAAACCCTTCCGTTTGCGTGCGAGTCGACCAACGTTCGAGCAGACGCTCAAGCCCAGGCGTTCGGCCGTCTGCGCGAAGATACTGCAGGACGGCACTCCACGGAACCCAATTACCGTCGGCTAGCTCGCTTAGGGCTGCCAGAACCATCTCCCGCAGTACTCCAGTAGCACTTGCGTCGCGAGCTTCGACCGTGGCGCGCAACACTTCACCGTCAGGTCGAGCTTCATCCCAGGCGCCGCCCCGACGCCATGCATCGAAAAAACTCCTACCCAATTCTTGAACAGTCAGGCCTCCAGGTGGCGATGACACACCGACTGCCGAGGGATCCCAAAGCCCAATCGCGCGGCTGAGCGCAGCAATAATCGCGACGGCATCATTGTCACGTCCCAAACGTGTCGCCAATCGCGACAACAGGGACCGTGGGGTTCCGACGCCTTCCCGCACATCGACACTGGGATCTCGCGCGGATATCGCCATGGCCAGGGCCAGTGGCACCGGATCGACGGCAAAGCGCGCTCGTCTCGGCGCATGGTCGTCTCCAAGCACATAGGCGCGAATCGCCTGCCGTTGAGCTTCCCGTTCAGCACGGCGTTCCGCCCCAACTACGCTTGCTACTTCGCTTGGAATTACATGTCGATTAGGATGCACCGGAATCAGGAAACCCCGACGTTCCAAAGCGAATCCGACTCCCCGGCGTGACGGCGTGGCACCGGTGGCACCCCGTAACCGAAGCGGTTCTCGCTCCAACTCGAGGAGCTCTTCCGTGTCGACCTCTCCACCAACCTCTTCAATTGCGCGGAGCAACTTTCGCTCCAGCGGCGCAAGTTGTTCAATTTGAGCGGCCAGCTCGTTGGTATCCGTCAATACTTCCCAGGTGGGCTCCAACGCCAAAGCCAACGGTGGCGTCGCTGAGCGCCCCAAGTACTGAGATGCGATACTTTGTGCGACATCTGCATTCAGTTGAGATAATAGCGCCCGTACACCCCGGGGATCTTCCCCCGACCAGGTCCGCATCTGAACCATGAAAGCGATTGGAAGCAATAGCTCCAGGACGCCGTGCTCGTGACGACGCACATAACAAATGCCGCGGGCGACCAACAACTCAAGTCCCGGGGGAAGCTCGCTCACAAAAAGTACGCCGTGAGATTCCGCAATGCGGTACACAAGCTCGCGTGTGGGTCCCGGCAACTGCGATGGGTCCCGAGTTTCGGGTTGCAGCAAGAGTCCGCGAGCTACCTGGGAAGGAATGTCAATACGCTTGGCTTCATCAATGCGAATGCGCGAGCGATGAATAAGCGACGTCAATTCACGTTCCGGCAGCTGGCGCAGCACATCCTCCAATCGTATGGCGGGACTGCGAACACCAAAGCCAAACACGGAAGGGGGACTAGAGGACGTCATCGGGGCCGCACCAAGGAGAGACAAATGACCAATCTTGCGAGGAAAGCTTGAAAAGCACAACCTGTCCAGGGATAACCCTTCGAATTGCCGGGGGTGACGGGCAACTTGCGGTAAGTTTTTTCATTACCCAGAAACTCGGCCGGCCGGCGCGCTGTCTTTTCGCAATTAGCGGACTCGGTTCGCAGGGGCTCAGAGCTCCCAAAACCTCCAAACTGGGTTGCCCATGATACTTCGGGACCCTGTACACGGATTGGTTTCCTTCGAGTCGGAGGAAGAGCAGATCATTGAGGAACTTCTGGCAACCGCCGAGGTGCAGAGACTACGGCGGGTTCGCCAGCTCGGGTTCACATCCCTGGCATACCCCGGGGCTGATCACACACGGTTCTCGCATTCTTTGGGCGCCGCTCATGTGATGACCCGCTTCATACGAAGACTCCGAGATTTGCACCATGAACTGCCTCTCCCGCAACGCCTCGACGCCGAGCGCGCCCGCGAGGCCCTGGCTGCAGCATTGCTCCATGACTTAGGTCATGGACCTTTTTCTCACTTATTTGAAGCCGCACTTCCTCAAGCGCCCAGTCATGAGACCTGGACCGTACGAATTTTGCTCGACGCGCAAACCGAAGTACATAAGATCCTATTCGAACTAGACCGAGAATTGCCAAATCGCGTAGCAGAACTCGTGCAAGGCAAGCACCCGATTGACTATCTAGCCCGCGCTGTTAGCGGAACTTTCGACGTCGATCGGTGCGACTATTTGCTGAGAGATGCGCATTTCACGGGGGTGGGGTACGGCCGGTTCGACCTCGATTGGCTCCTTCGCAGCCTACGCCTAGGCGTACCGAGCGATCCGCTACACGCGCCCCCTTTGGCCATTGATGGGCCCAAGGGGCTTCCGGCGATCGAATCCTTTGTCTTGGCACGCCTATTCATGTTCCAGCAAGTTTATTTTCACAAGGCAAGCCGGGCCAGCGAATGGATGTTATCCCGTGCGCTCAATCGCGTTAGGGCGCTAATTCTGGACGGCTGCCAGCTCTCCGCGGTGCCCATCGCCCTGCTCGATTTAGCAAGAACTTCGGACACAACTGTCAGAGACTATCTCGCGTTAGATGACATGGTGCTCTGGGAAAGTCTGCGCGCCTGGTGCCAAACGGATGACCCGATCCTTGCCGGGCTTGCTACGCGGCTTTTTACGCGCCGTCTGTACAAGACGTACGAGCTGTACGGACAACAAACGACGCCCAGGTGGTGTAATAGCGCCCATGCCATTGTAAGAGAGCTGGCGCAAAAATCCGGTTTTGATCCCGACTGGCACGTGGGGTTAGACATTGCACGGGACGTCCCTTTCAATGACGAGGATGCCTCAATTGTAGTGCTATTCCCGAATGGTCAAGTGCGGGCACCTAGCAAAGTGTCAGTCATACTACGACGGCTGAGCGGCGAATCCGTCGAGCGTGTTCGCCTAATCTTCCCCCCTGAGATCCGCGCAAGTGTCGTTGCGGCCTTGGACAATGAGCCCGTGGAGGGAGACTCATCGTGATGGGGCACAGCGGCACGCGGCCACAGTATCTCCCAACTACGCGCTTTTGCTGCGCGATAATACTCAGCCTTCTTGTACCCGCGATCGCTTGGTCAAAGTCCTCCGACACTGATGGTATTTACGGCCGCCTTGACGGTGATATCACCATTTCCCCTAACGCTGGCTTGGAAAATTTTCGAGGCAACGCTCTGCCAACCGTTGGACTGAGATCGAGCTATTTGTCAACCTTGGGCATTTCGATCAATCACGCAGATTCACGGTTAGTCGTCGGCTCAGGAACAATGAATCGAAGCGTCACAAACTTGGACCTAGAGATGCACCCATTATTTCTGGTTCGCTGGTCTGAATCCTTAGAAGTGGGACCTCCATTCTTGGACCTCACGCTGGATTCTCTCGTAATAGGTATTGGCGCATTCTGGGATAGTGATCGGCGAATCGCGCAGCTCCGCCGAGGAGCTGCAGTGTCAACGGGCCTCGGAGTGCCCCTAATTGGCAGAGCGAAGGGACCTTGGCTCAATGCGACCGTCGCTTTGCGATTTGCCGAGGGCCCAGGGTTTTCCGCTCCATTGGAAGTCGCGTACGTAGTTACATTGTCGTGGGCATTCATAGTCGACTCGACTTTGCACAATGACAATCCGTGACCGAATCCGCTGAATGCCTTGACGGGAGGGCCCTCGGTTGCAAACTCAAGCCGTGACCTCAAAAACGGAGTGCTCCCAAGATCGCATTGTCGATGCCCAATTCGTAGCGGCTGCCGGCAAGATCGACCAACTTCCTCCTCCGCAATTGCAGGAGATAGCCTTCGCCGGTCGCTCCAATGTAGGCAAGAGCACCCTCATGAACGCTCTAATGGGGCGGCGCCGATTGGTCCGAACTAGCAGCACCCCCGGCTGTACCAGGACGATTAGCTTTTTCGAAGCCCGCACGGCAAAGGATTGGCACCTGATGTTGGTCGACCTGCCAGGGTACGGTTACGCAAACCGCGCACGCGAGGAACGAAAGGGTTGGGCGGCACTCATAGAAGGCTACCTTTTGTGCCGTCCTTGTCTACGAGCTGTCGTATTGCTGCTGGACGCGCGCCGCGATATCGAAGCGGATGATCGCGAATTGTTAGAGCATCTTCAACGTCCGTCCAACATCAATCGTGTGCAATTGGGAACTTTGCTCGTGGCAACGAAGCTTGATCAGGTCCCCTCGAGTAAACAAGCGGCGCG
>Ga0075520_1000582_pt1 | contig 16454 bp, 11 predicted proteins | sample NGEPerB_FD_75100 | JGI IMG/M metagenome (GOLD analysis project Ga0075520, IMG submission 75100) | Arctic peat soil microbial communities from the Barrow Environmental Observatory site, Barrow, Alaska, USA - NGEE PermafrostAB12-B | ecosystem: Environmental > Terrestrial > Soil > Wetlands > Peat ... | reverse complement strand
GGGGTCTGACCGGAGCCGGTGGCGCCGTCGCCGAAGTCCCAGTTGTATCCGGCGATGGTGCCGTCGATGTCCGCCGATCCGGCGGCGTTGAACGCGCAGGCCGACGTCGTGCAGCTGGATGCGAATTTCGCCGTCGGCGGCACGTTGACCGTTCCGCCGGCCGCCTGGAAGTGCGCCTGGATCTTCGCGGTGCTGAGCACGGACGGGTAGACCGCGGCGTCGGCGATCGAGCCCGCCAGGTAGCCGCTGGTCGGCGGGTTGGGCCAGCCCAGGAAGCTGTCCCCGCCGAGCCGCCAGTGTCCGAAGAACACCGCGCCGTCCCGCAGCGCGGCGTTGGCCGCGACCTGCGCGCCGTCGACGTACAGCACCGCTCCGGAGGGTCCCGCCGTCGCCGTCAGCAGATGCCAGGCGCCGTCGTTGTACGCGGATGTGCTGCCGATCGACTGGTTGCTGTTGTTGCTGAACATCCCAAAATGCACGGTGCCGTCGGTTCCGAAGTACAGCACCCGGTCCATGGTCGCGCTCTGCCGGCCGTCAGGCTGCGGGGTGTACAGGCCGTCGGAGAGCACCGCCCCACCAGACGTGGAGGTGGTCCGCACCCAGGCCTCCAGGCTGTACGTCGACAACGGGATGGCATCGCCGGCGGTGGCAGCGACGCTGTCGGAGGTGATGGTCGGCGGGAACGGCGGGAATCCCGGCGGCGGCGTCGGTCCCGGCGTGGAGATCACCGCGCCGGTGAAGCTGGCCGCGGTTCCCTGGCCGGGGATCGGCCCGGCCGCACCGAAGGTGACGGCCGCCCGAGTCGTCATGTCGGCGAAGCCGGCGCTGTCGACGGCGGTGCTGCCCCCCGTCTCCGACAGCCTCCAGAGATCGGTGGCGCCGTCGGCCCGCACCAGTGCCGGATAGCTGGGCACCGCGGCCGATCCGACGGTCGCCGCCGCCGACGCGGCACTGGTCACCGCATTGCCGAGCGGGTCTGTGACCCGGATCCGGTAGGTGTGCGTGGAGCCGGCATCCAGCGACGTGTCGGTGAAGCCGAGCATCGGCCGCTTCCAGAACGAACCCGAGTACGAAATCGTCTTGATCGGCGTGGTGCCACCGTCGCGGAACACGTCGTACGTGAGGTCAGCGTTGTCCTGGTCCTGAGCGGCTCGCCAGCTGACCCGCAGCGCGCCAGCACTCTGGGACACCGCCGTCGGTGCGGTCACGGTGGCCGGGCCGATCTTGTTGGGGGCGGCGGCGCCGATGGCGTACCGCACCAGGCCCTGCTGCGCGGTGCCGTTCGCGGTGGGGAATTCACCGCCGACGGCGAGGTAGGTGGTGTTGCCGGCCACCGTCCACGCCGCCTGGCTCTGACCGGTGTAGGTGCCGGCGGTCAGCAGCGGGGCCCACTGGAGCTGGGTGCCGCTGGGCTGGCCGGAGAAGTCGAAGTAGCGGGGTCCGGGCTGCCCGTTGGCGCCGGTGAAGACCGGCGCCCGCAATGTCCCCGTCGCGAAGGTGGTCTCGGCCGCCAGGAAATGGTGGGTGGAATCGAATACGCCCGCGTCGTCCTGGGAGAACGATGCCATGTCGGAGCAGTCATGCTGGTGGCCGGCGCTGTACAGCACGTTCCCGATCGGCACGGCGTCGTAGCTGTCGCCGTGGCAGCTGTTCATCCAGACGATCGTGCCGGTGGTGGGGTCCGCGGCGAACCGCCCCTCGAAGTTGCCGCCCGAAGTGAAGTAGTAGCCGGTGCCGTAGACGTTGGTGCCGTCCGCACTCAGGCTGGTGATGTTCGAGCTCGAGCCGTAATCCTGAATCGGAAAGGAGTCCGACCACGGCGCCCCGGCACCGGTGGTCAGGACCGCGCCGATGCCCAGCCGGGTCACTCCGGCCAGCGTGGTGAAACCGCCGCCGACCACCACTCGGGTTCCGTCCGGCGCCAGCGTCATGGCGCTGACCAGCGCGTTGGCTCCGGGGTTCCAGCCGAGCAGCGCGCCGGCGGAGGAGTAGGCGGCCAGCCGGTTGCGCCCGTTGCCGTTGGCGGAGGTGAACGAGCCGCCGACGTAGACCGCGGTGTTACTGGCGGTGACCGTCCGGGCCGACCCGTTCAATGACGCGGTGAAGCCGGTGTTCAGCACTCCGGCGGCGGTCGTGATGGAGAAGGACGCGATGCGGTTGTGCGTGACGCCGTCCACCGTGGTGAAGTCGCCGGCGACATACAGCGTGCTGCCGTCGGGGGAGGCGGTGATCGCCCGGCCCTGGCCGTTCAGCCGGTGGTTGAAGGTGGTGATCAGATTGCCGGTGGTGATGTCGTAGGCCAGCAGGTTCGCCCTCGCCACCCGGCTGGGGCTACTGGCCGGGGTGCCGGCGGGCCGCGCATTGGCGAAACTCCCGGTGACGTACACCGTGTTGCCGACGACCACTTCGGCCCAGGCGACGCCGTCGATCTGCACCGTTGGCAACGGGTCGGCGCTCACCGTGGCCGGGAGTTCGGACGGCGGTGCGGTGTCGGCCGCCGCCTGAGGCGAGAACGCCAGCGCCAGCGCTATCACCAGCACCGCGGAACTGACCACCGAGGTGATCACAGCCGGAATCCGGCCACGGCGAGGTCGGCGACAATCGACGTTCATCAATCCCCCAGGGGTGACGCGGGATGTGCCCGCTGATGCGGCGAAATGTACAGACAGTGACAAGCGCCGGGGAAGAGCCTGCGGGAAATGACGCCCATTCGGCGGTTGTTTCACTCGTTGTGACGCCGCCGTCGAACTCTCGGTAGTCCGCCGGGCACACCCGGTGAGTGCCAGCACGGTTGGCCGTACGCTGGCCCGGTGCCGATTGCCGCCGATCCCGCGATTCATCTCGTCGACCGGACCTTCGTCGACCTGCCGTTGCGAAAGCTGGCCGAGGCGGCGCTGGCCGCCGCGACCGGTGCCGGCGCTTCGTTCGCCGATTTCCGGTTCGAACGGCTGCAGACGCAGTCGATCGGCATCCGGGACACCGCCGTGCAATCCACCAACGATGCCGTGACGACCGGTTACGCGGTCAGGGTGATCGTGGACGGCAGCTGGGGTTTCGCCGCGTCGATCATCCCGACGCCGGACGAGGCGGCGGCCACCGCCCGGCAGGCGGTCGCGGTGGCCAGGGCGCTGGCCGGGGTGGTGGCCGATCGGGTCGAGCGTGCGGACGAGCCCGTGTACGCCGATGCGCACTGGGTCAGCAGCTATGTCATCGACCCGTTCACCGTCGACGTGCAGGACAAGATCGGACTGCTGCTGGATCGGTCCGAACGACTGCTGGCCAGCGATGGGGTCGCGCACACGTCGGCGGGACTGTTCCAGGTGAAGGAGAACAAGTTCTATGCCGACACCGCCGGCACGACCACCACGCAGCAGCGGGTCCGGCTGGAACCGTCGCTGACCGCGACCGCGGTCGACGCGGCGTCGGGTGCGTTCGAGACGATGTCGACGTTGAGCCCTCCGGTGGGCCGGGGATACGAGTACCTGACCGACGGAACCTGGGACTTCGATGCCGAGGTCGGTGTCATCGCAAGCACTCTTGCCGAGAAGGTCAAGGCGCCGTCGATCGAAGCCGGCCGCTACGACCTGGTCGTCGATCCGACCAACCTGTGGTTGACGATCCATGAGTCGATCGGTCACGCCACGGAGTACGACCGCGCCATCGGGTACGAGGCCGCTTACGCCGGAACATCTTTCGCGACACCGGACAAGCTCGGGAGCCTTGTCTACGGCTCTGAGGTGATGAACGTCGTCGGCGATCGCACCGCCGAGCACGGGCTGGCCACCATCGGCTTCGACGACGACGGGGTGGCCGGCCAGTCCTGGAACCTGGTGACCGGCGGCATTCTCACCGGCTATCAGCTCGACCGGGTGTTCGCCCGCCGGCTGGGCCTGGACCGCTCGAACGGCTGCGCGCATGCCGATTCGCCGGCGCACGTGCCGATCCAGCGGATGGCCAATGTGAGCCTGCAGCCTGCGCCGGACGGCGGCTCGACCTCGGACCTGATCGCCGGCATCGACGACGGCATCTATGTGGTCGGCGACAAGTCGTGGTCGATCGACATGCAGCGGTACAACTTCCAGTTCACCGGTCAGCGGTTCTACCGGATCCGGGGCGGTGAACTGGCCGGGCAGGTGCGGGATGTCGCCTACCAGGCGACCACCACCGATTTCTGGGGAGCGATGGACGCGGTGGGCGGTCCACAGACCTACCTGCTTGGCGGCGCTTTCAATTGCGGGAAGGGACAACCGGCCCAGGTCGCGGCCGTATCGCACGGGTGCCCGGCGGCTCGCTTCCGCGGCATCACGATTCTCAACACAGTGCAGGAGGGCTCGTGACCTGTCATGACTAGTCCGGCAGTCGTTCGCCCCCCGGCGGGAATCCTGGCCCCGCAGGAGATCATCGACGTCGCGCTGGCCGCGTCCGGCGCCGACGACTGCGTCGTGGTGGTCGAATCCACCTCGGAAGCCAACGTCCGGTGGGCGAACAACACGGTGACCACCAACGGGGTGTCGCGGACGCTGTCCTGGTACGTCGTCTGCATCGTCGACGGTGCCGCGGGCACCGTCAGTGCGTCGGCCGCGGCCGCCGATTCCGCGCCAGCAGTGGCCGAGGTGGTGCAGGCCGCGCATCAGGTGGCGCGCGCGGCGGCACAGTCGGGGCGCGCTCGGGACGCCCAGCCGTTGGTCGGTCCCGAGAATGTCGGAACGGTCGGCGCTGCATCCCCCAGCGGTGGATTCCCCAGCGGTGGATTCCCCAGCGGTGGATTCGACGGTGGTGGATTCCTTGGGGGTGGATTCGAAGCTGCCCCGGTCAGCACGTCCTTCGAGGTCTACGCCGATCTGCTCCCGTCGCTGGGCGCTGCCTTCGAGGAGGCCAGGGCCGGCGGTCGAGTGCTCTACGGATTTGCCCGGCACGAGACGACGACCATCCACCTCGGGTCGTCCACCCGGGTGCGCCTGCGGTGGGTGCAGCCCACCGGGACGCTCGAGCTGAACGCGAAATCCGCTGATTTGCGCCGCTCCTCCTGGGGCGGGCTGTCCACCCCCGACTTCCGCGGGGTGACCGTCGACGACCTGGTCGCCTCCTTGACCCGCAGGCTGGAGTGGGCGCGACGGACGGCGGAGCTGCCGGCCGGCCGGTACGACACGGTGCTGCCACCGACCGCGGTGGCCGATTTCATGATCAACCTCGCCTGGAGCGCGGCGGCCAGGCCCGCGCACGAGGGGCGCTCCGCCTTTTCCGCGCCCGGCGGCGGGACCAGGGTCGGTGAACGGCTCACCGGGCAGGCGCTCACGCTGGCCGGCGATCCGTCAGCGGCGGGCCTGCAGTGCGCGCCTTTCGTGGCCGCCGGCCATTCCTCGGACGAGGTCTCGGTTTTCGACAACGGCGCGCCGATTCCGCGGGTCGCGATCGTCGCCGACGGGGTGATCAACTCGCTGCTGCACACCCGCGGGTCCGCGGCGGAATACGGCGAGCCGTTCACCCCGGCCGCCGACAACCTGCTGCTGACCGGTGGCGATCCGGCCCTGTCCACCGAGGATCTGGTGGCCGGCGTTCGCCGCGGCCTGCTGCTGACCTCCCAGTGGTACCTGCGGGAGGTCGATCCGATGACCATGCTGCTCACCGGTCTGACCCGGGACGGGGTCTTCCTGATCGAGAACGGGGAGATCACCGCGGCGGTGAACAACTTCCGCTTCAACATGTCTCCGCTGGACGTGCTGCGGCACGCCGTCACCGTCGGTGCCACGGTGCCCGCCCTGTCCCGGGAGTGGAGCGACTGGTTCACCAGGTCCGCGATGCCGCCGATGGTGGTGGAGGGCTTCAACATGTCATCGGTGTCGCCGGCGCAGTAGACCCGCGCCTTGGTCCGGGGCGCGCGCGCCCGTCGCGTGAGCCAGGTCAGGTCTGCTGGGCGGCCGCACCTTGGGACGCCGCCGCGGCGGGCGACAGGTCAGCCAGCGTCAGCGGGTGGCGCGGAACGTCCGGAAGCTGATGGTTGCTGGTCACCGCCAGGTCGACCCCGACGTGGATCAACTCGCCCGGATCCAAGAGCCGCCAACCACTCTCGCCGTCCATCGGCTCGCTGGCCAGCACGACCGATGCGGACCCGGCCAGTTCTTCGGACTTGGTGTGGATCCGCGGGCTTCGGACCTCGAGATGCTCCTCGGAGGCAGGCCTTTCCAGCACGTACAGTTGATGAGTTGCCGGGAATCGCAAGGCCCACAGGTCATCCGGGGTGGCGACGATCAGGTTCAGGGCGAAAACCGGTAGGCGCTCGGCGATCCAACCCACCGCCGCGATGATGGCCGCGCCCACATCGCCGCCCCGCAGTCGCGCCTCCGCGGTGATCAGCGCGAACATCCGCTCACTGTCGGTCTGGCCACCGACCATGTCGCTGACCCCCAGCTCGGCCAACCGGTCGTCGAGTACGCCCAGCTCGCCGAAAGCACCGTTGTGCGCGAACAGCCGGGCATCCTGGGCGAAAGGGTGGGTGTTTTCCGTGGTGTGTGCCCCGGTGCTGGCGTACCGGACGTGGGCCACGAACGTCCGGCTGCGCGCCACCCTGGCCTCGTGGGCGAATTCGGAGTCCTGCCAGGCTGCGATCGGCTGCTTGTCGATGACGGGCAGGCCGTCGGCGTCGAAGATGCCGATGCCGGCGCCGTCCGGCTCGCGGTGGCTCTGCTCGCGCAGGCTGTCGGGAGCGTCCAGCAACCAGAAGGTGGCTCTGACCGGATTGGACCCGGTGTGCAGCCCGAACAATCGGCACATGCTTGCTGCCCTCGTCTCGTCGGGCACCATGGGTGGACTTCGTCGTCCGTGCCGCCCGGCGCCCCGGGGGATTGTCGCACGCCGCCCCGGCGGCCGAGCCGTTCCACGAACGGGTGGATCACGAATCGAACGGGGCACGGACCGGCGCGCGATGGTTTTCGACCGCATCAGCGCGAATTCGCACCGATTTATGCTCGGCGGCATCCACCTCAGAGCCGGAAATTTCGCGGGCGGAAACGGCGATCGACCGATGATCGACCGATGATCGACCATCATCGACGCGGAGTAGTGAACCGACACGACCGGGTGATCTGCCGGCGGTGATCACCGCGCAAATGACCCAAGATCACCAGGTGGGAGCGTTTCCGGAGATCGACGCTTACGCGCACGACCTACCATCGTCGAACAACAACGAACACGTGGTGGCGTAGGCCACAGTTTCTGAATCGATCCCTTTCACGATTCTGTGGCCTGGAATACAACACATACCCGGCAACAGTGGACATTCATTGGTTAGTCTCGGTTAATCGGCCGGCACAGCGCGGTGTGGGCCGTCGTTTCCGACGGCGGTGAGTACCCCAACCCGCCCGACAGGCCCGAGACTCTCCAGGAGATGGTGCATGTGACCGCGGTCATCGACCCGACAAAGAAGACGTCCTCGTCCTCCGGGGAGGTCCCGTCCGGAATTCAGATCATCGGCGCCCCTTCGGGCACCTCGCCCGCGCTGCTGTCCTGGGTGCTGGAGGTAGCCGAACTCGCCCGACCCGACAAGGTGGTATTCGTCGACGGGTCGGACGAGGAGTGGACCTCGATGACCGACAAGCTCGTCGAGGCAGGCACCTTCACCCGGCTGGCGGGCAAGCCCAACTCCTTCTACGCGGCCTCCGATCCGACCGACGTTGCCAGGGTCGAGGACCGTACCTACATCTGTTCGGCCGACAAGGCCGACGCCGGCCCGACCAACAACTGGATGGATCCCGCATCCATGAAGGCCATTCTCAGCGGCCTGTATGCCGGGGCGATGGTCGGCCGCACCATGTACGTGGTGCCGTTCTGCATGGGCCCGTATGACGCGCCCGACCCGAAACTCGGTGTGGAGATCACCGACTCGGAGTACGTGGTCGCCTCGATGCGGATCATGACCCGGATGGGCAGCCGCGCGCTCGAGCTGATCAACAAGGGCGCCGCCTGGGTCAAGGCGCTGCACTCGGTGGGCGCGCCGCTCGCCCCCGACGAGCAGGACGTCGCCTGGCCCTGCAACCGGACCAAGTACATCGTCCAGTTCCCCGAGGAGCGGAGCATCTGGTCCTACGGCTCCGGCTACGGCGGGAACGCCTTGCTGGGCAAGAAGTGCTACTCGCTGCGGATCGCCTCGGTGATGGCCCGTGACGAGGGCTGGCTGGCCGAGCACATGCTGATTCTCAAGCTGACCTCCCCGGAGCAGTCGGTCCACTACATCGCCGCGGCCTTCCCGAGCGCGTGCGGCAAGACCAATCTGGCCATGCTGGAGCCGACGATTCCGGGCTGGAAGGTCGAGATGCTGGGCGACGACATCGCCTGGATGACCTTCGGCGAGGACGGCCGGCTGTACGCCGTCAACCCGGAGTACGGCCTGTTCGGCGTGGCGCCCGGCACCGGATGGCATACCAATCCCAATGCCATGCGGGCGGTCGCGCAGGGCAACTCGTTGTTCACCAACGTAGGGCTCACCGACGACGGGGACATCTGGTGGGAGGGCATGACGGACGAGCCACCTGCCCACCTGACGGATTGGAAGGGCCGCGACTGGACCCCCAGCGGGCTGGACGCCGATGGCAACAAGCTGGAATCGGCAGGCGAGCTCGCCGCGCATGCCAACTCCCGCTTCTGCACCCCGATCACCCAGGTGCCGATCATCGCCGACGAGTACTTCCATCCGGTCGGCGTGCCGATCTCGGCGATCATCTTCGGCGGCCGACGGAAGACCACCGTGCCGCTGGTCACCCAGTCCCGGGACTGGCAGAACGGCGTGTTCATGGGTGCCACTCTGTCGTCGGAGACCACGGCGGCCGCGACCGGTGCGGTGGGCGTCGTCCGCCGCGACCCGATGGCCATGCTGCCGTTCCTCGGCTACGACGCCGGTCACTACTTCCAGCACTGGATCGATATCGGCAAGGAAGCCGACGCGAGCAAGCTGCCGAAGATCTTCTACGTCAACTGGTTCCGCCGGGACTCGGACGGCGGGTTCCTGTGGCCCGGGTTCGGCGAGAACTCGCGCGTGCTCAAGTGGGTCATCGAGCGGATGGACGGCAAGGCTGACGCTGTCGAGACGCCGATCGGCTTCGTGCCCGTTCCGGGCGGGCTGGACATCGAGGGCCTTGACCTGACGCAGGACCAGGTGTCGGCGGCGCTGGCGGTCCACCCCGAGGAGTGGAAGAAGGAACTGCCGCTCATCGAGGAGTGGTTCGCCTCACTCGGCGACACGGTGCCCACCCCACTGCGTGACGAGCTCGCCGCGCTGAAACACCGGATCGACGAGAGCTGACCACTTCACAGTTGTGACCGGAAGGCGGGTGTCCACGACACCCGCCTTCGTGGTTTCCTAGTGCGGATAGGAACGCTTCCACAGTCCCCCGAGCGTCGGACGGCGCTCTGACGGGGACACGCCGGGGGCGGCGGTCACGGCGGTCACGGGGGTCACGGGGGTCAGCGCGGTGGCGATCAGCACCAAGGCGTCGGGTCGAGGTGAGGACGGCGGCCGGCGCGCCGAGCGCGAGCGCCGGTCCAGACTGCGTGCGGACCGCACGTTGGTCATCTCCGACACCATGAGCCCGTTCTGCGGCGTCGGCAGCATCATGTTCGCGCTGGTCGCGATAGCCCAGTTCAGCTTCGATCAGACACCCGGCTCGTGGGTGTCCTCGACGGCCGCGGCGCTGTCCTCGCTGGTCCTCGCGATCGGCTGGGTGCTGCTGCGCGGCCCGGTCGGCCCGATGCTGCGACAGCATTCACTCGGCGTCGGGGTCGGCGTCGCGGTGATGGTCGGCCTGAACCCGCTGGTGTACGTCATCGGCACGAAGATCACCTACCCGGCCATCGGCATGCTGCTGGTGATCGTCGGGGTGGGGGCGTTGTTGCACGACCGGTTCTGGGCGACCGCCGTCATCATCGCGGTCAATGTGGCGTGGATCGCCTGCGCGTTCGCCTTCGGCATCCCGGTGTCGCCCGCGATCTTCGCCTCACAGCTGGTCAAGGCCGACGCGCTTGCCATTGTTCTCAACGTGGCCAGACACCGCACGATGCAGCGGATGGAACAGGCCCGTGAGGAGGTGCACCGGTTGGCCACCACCGACGAGCTCACCGGGGTGGCCAATCAGCGCGGGTTCCTGGAGGTCGGCCGCTCGCTCACCGAGGCAGCGGATGAGGATCCGGACCTGACCGTCGTCTACGTGGACCTGGACGGCCTGAAGCTCGTCAACGACCTGCACGGCCACTCCGCCGGTGATGCGTTGATCCAGTCGGTGGCCGAGGTGCTGCGCCGCACCTTCCGACCGGAGGACACCGTCGCCCGGGTCGGCGGAGACGAGTTCGCGGTGCTCGTCGTCGGCGGCACCCCCCTGCTGGCGCACGACCTGATTTCCCGGGTCAACGAGCGGCTCCGTGAGGCGGGCATCTCGGCCAGCATCGGTATCGCCAGCAGCCAGGCGGGGGTCCGGGTGGATCTTGGGGAGCTACTCGGGCGGGCCGACGCGGCAATGTATACGGCCAAGTCCGCGCGCAAGAACGGCGGCAGTTGATCCCGCAACCGCCCTGACGCCGGCCCGGGTTCGGTCAGCTCTCGTCACCGGAATCGGGCGATCGGCGCAGCAACTTTCGCAGCAGCACCAGCGCGATCACCCCGAGGATGATCGGCAGCACTCGCTTCAGCACCGGCGCACCGGCCGTCTGCAGCACGTTCAGCGGCTCGTTCGAGGCGGCCGGCCGGTGTTGCCGACCGGGAGGGGCCGACGCGTAGGGCGTACCCACCAGCGATGCGGCCGTCGCCTGCTCGCCGGTCACCTCCGCGGCCACCTCGTCCGGATTCGTCACGTCGATCAGCTCAGCGCCACCCGCGGTGCGCCCGGACAGCTTGGTGGACACGCAGTCGGCGAATTGTCCGATCAGCTTGTTGCCGACATCGACCATCACGCCGCGACCGAACTGCGCCGGACGTCCGGTGAGCGAGAGGGTGGTGACCAGATCGACGGCCGTCCGGTTCGGTGCGAGCGCGGTCGCGGTGGCGGTGACCAGCATGGCCGCGGTGGAGGTGGAGCCACCCGCGTTGCCGGTCGCCTCGATCCTGGCCCGATGCAGCACCTCGTCCTTCTCGACGATCTTCGCGGTGCCCTTGTAGACCATCCGGATCGGGCCCAGCTTGAGCTTCACCGAGCCGCTGAACTCGTCGCCGTCGACGTGTTCCAGGATCGCTCCCGGGAAGCATGGGCCGACCTGCTCCATGTCCAGCAGGGTGGTCCAGGCCTTTTCCACGCCGACCGGGACCTCGAACCGGTGCTCCAGCTCCACAACAGACCTCCGGAATGTCCGGCCGGCGCGTCGATCCGCCCGGCAGCGTGACGATCGTATGCCGCGCTCCGGCCGAGCGCGCCGCCGCCACATCGCCTGCCCGACGGTCACCTTTGGTGATCAACATATCGATCCCCGCAGGTCCCGATGATGGGGTGTCCGACGGTCGGACGTGGCCCACGACACACCGCGCCGGTATCCGTGTCAATATCGGAGTACCCGCCCGTATCTCCTCGATGCGATCCATCGTCTGGTCCGGGTGAGCAGTCACCGTCATCGCCGACGGGCCCGACCGGTCGCACCCGCGTGCCGCAGGCCCTGCCGGTGCCGACACCCGGTCAGCCCGGAGATCCCGGGAGTCGGGTGCGTTCGAGGGAGGAGATGCGCATGGCAGCGGTTCCCGGATCACCCGAGAGCCCCGGTTCGCCGTACCATCCGACGACAGCCCGTGACGCCGCCGCCCGCGGAGCTGCGGGCCTGCGCGGCCAGCCGACGCCGTCCGAGGTGATCGCCGGCCTACGAGCCACCAGCCACGGCGACGACCTGGTCCAGCTGCTCTCCCCGGAGGGCACACTCACCGCCCACGAGGATTTCCCGTTCGAGGTCGACGCCGATCTGCTGCGCGGGCTGTACCGCGACATGGTGCTTGTCCGCCGTTTCGATCGGGAGGGCAACGCGCTGCAGCGGCAGGGTCAGCTGAGCATCTGGGTGCCGCTGTTGGGCCAGGAAGCCGCTCAGATCGGGGCCGGGCGCGCGTTGCGTCCCGGTGACATGGCCTTCCCTTCGTACCGCGAGCACGGCGTGGCCTGGTGTCGTGGCGTCGACCCGACCCAGTTGCTGGGCATCTTCCGGGGCACCGACCACTGCGGGTGGGACCCGAAGGCGACCAGGTTCAACTGCTACACGATCGTCATCGGGAACCAGGTGCTCAACGCCACCGGGTACGCGATGGGCCAGCGATTCGACGGCGCGATCGGTTCGCCGGAGGCCGACGGGGAGAGCCGCAACGAGGCCACCGTCGTCTTCTTCGGTGACGGCGCCACCAGCCAGGGTGACGTGCACGAGGGCATGGTGTTCGCCGCGGCCTTCGACGCGCCGGTGGTCTTCTACTGCCAGAACAACCAGTGGGCCATCTCCGAACCGGTGGAGAAGCAGTCAAGGGTTCCGCTCTGGGAACGCTCGACCGGTTACGGATTCCCCGGAGTCAGGGTCGACGGCAACGACGTGGTGGCCTGCCTGGCCGTCACCCGCTGGGCCCTGGAGGAATGCCGGTCCGGCAACGGGCCGGTGATGATCGAGGCCTTCACCTACCGGATGGACGCGCACACCACGTCCGACGATCCGACCAGGTACCGGCTGGCCGACGAGGAACAGCACTGGAAACTGCTGGACCCGATCGAGCGGGTCAAGGTGCACCTGTCCCGGCAGGGCATGGCCGACCAGGAGTTCTTCGACTCGGTCGGGGCCGAGGCCGACGAACTGGCCGCCCGGTTCCGGGCGCACTGCATCGCGATGCCCAAACCACCGCCGGAACGGATCTTCGCCAACGTCTACACCGAGCCGCACCACCAACTCGACCAGCAGCAGGCCCGGTACCTGGCGTACCTGGCCTCGTTCGAGGACCAGGGCTCCGCGACGCCCGGGCAGGTGACCCGGTGAACGACGGTGCGGTATCCGGTCCCCGTTCCGGTGCGGACAGCAAGCCGGTGACGCTGGCGAAGGCGTTGAACATGAGCCTGCGCGCCGCCATGGACGAGGACCCGAAGGTCATCGTGATGGGCGAGGACGTCGGCAAACTCGGCGGCGTCTTCCGGGTCACCGACGGGCTGCAGAAGGACTTCGGCGACCACCGGGTGCTGGACACGCCGCTCGCCGAATCCGGCATCATCGGCACCGCCGTCGGCCTGGCCATGCGCGGCTACCGGCCGGTCGCCGAGATCCAGTTCGACGGATTCGTCTTTCCCGGTTTCGACCAGATCATCTCGCAGGTCGCCAAGGTGACCTACCGGTCGCAGGGCGCCTGGTCGATGCCGCTGGTGATCCGCATCCCGTTCGGCGGCGGCATCGGCGCGGTCGAGCACCACGCCGAGGCCCCGGAGTCGTTCTTCTGCCACATCGGCGGCCTTCGGGTGGTCGCCTGCTCCACGGCGCAGGACGCGTACGACATGTTGCGTGCGGCGATCTCCTGCGACGACCCGGTGGTCTTCTTCGAACCGAAGCGCCGGTACTGGGAGAAGGGTGCTCTCGATCTCGGGGCCACTGCTCTCACCGACACTGCTCTCACGGACACCGGGGCCGAACGCGAGCGGCCGCCCGGCTGCTTCAGCAGCGTGGTCCGCCGCCCCGGCACCGACGTCACCGTGGTCTCCTACGGCCCGAGCATGCCGATCCTGCACGCGGCCGCGGACGCCGCGGCGGCCGAGGGCCGCTCGCTGGAGGTGATCGACCTGCGCAGCCTGTCCCCGCTCGACCTGGGGCCGGTACTGGACTCTGTCCGCAAGACCGGCCGGTTGGTGGTGGTGTCGGAGGCACCCCGCGAGTCGTCGATCACCGCGGACATCGCCGCCAGGGTCACCGAGGAGGCGTTCTACTCGCTGGCCGCGCCCGTGTTGCGGGTGGCCGGGTTCGACACCCCATACCCGCCGAGCCGGCTGGAAGAGGACTATCTCCCTGACCTGGACAAGGTACTGGACGCCGTCGACCGCGCTCTGGCGTTCTGAGATGGGTCTGCGGGAGATACTCGCCGGGATTCGGGTGGAAACGCGCTCAGCCCGGACACCGGAAGGATTGTGTCGATGACGAAAACCCAGCGGCTGCAGACCTTCTCCATGCCCGACGTGGGTGAGGGGCTGACCGAGGCAGAGGTGCTCCAGTGGCGGGTCGCAGTCGGCGACACGCTGACGATGAACCAGGTGATCGTCGAGATCGAGACGGCGAAGGCGGCCGTCGAACTGCCGTCCCCGTTCGCCGGGAGGGTCGAGGCGCTGCTGGTCGACGTCGGGGTGACGGTGCGGGTGGGCACCCCGATCATCACGGTGGACACCCAGCCAGGGGGCGGTGAGGTGCCTGCCGCTGCGCAGACCGGGCCATCGAATGGTGCGTCGGGCCCGAGCGGTACGACGGCGGCTGACCACGGCGCCGGCGCGAAGATCGGCGAGGTGTCCTCCGACGGCCGGATCGCCACTCTGGTCGGCTACGTCTCGGCGGGTGCCAGCAGTGCTCGCCGCCCGCGCCGGGGTGCGGCGAGCCCCGCGGTGGCGACTCCGTCGCCGTCGGTAGCCGTGCCTGTCGCCGCTTCGGAACCGGCCTCGGCGACAGGCACTGCCACCGGGCAGGTGGGTGCGCAGACGGCCGCTGCTCCGTTGGCCACCCCGCCGGTGCGCAAGCTGGCCAAGGAGTTGGGTATCGACCTGACCGCCGTCACCGCCACCCGGCCGGACGGTGTGATCAGCCGATCGGATGTCGAGAATGCCTCCGCTGCAGAGCATCCGGCCGAGCACGTGGCCACGTCCGGAGCACCTCCGGCAGGGTACGACCCTGCCACCAGGGAACTGCGGGTCGTGGTCAAGGGTGTCCGAAAGGCGACCGCGGCAGCCATGGTGGCCAGCGCCTTCACCGCGCCGCACGTCACCGAGTTCCTGACGGTCGACGTCACCCCCATGATGGAACTGCGGGACAGGCTGCGCCGTCGGCCCGAGTTCGCCGACATCAAGCTCACTCCATTGGCGTTCGCGGCGCGGGCGGTCTGCCTTGCGGTGCGGCGGACCCCGGAGCTGAACGCGGTCCTCGACGAGGCGGCCGGCGAGATTGTGATCAAGCAGTACGTGCACCTCGGCATCGCGGCGGCCACCCCGCGGGGGTTGGTCGTGCCGGTCATCCGGGACGCCGACGGGCTCGATCTGGCGGGCGTCGCGCACACGCTGACCGAGCTGGCGGCGACCGCGCGGGCCGGTAGGACCTCGCTGGCCGAGATGACCGGAGGCACCTTCAGCATCACCAATGTCGGGGTGTTCGGTGTGGACACCGGGACGCCGATCATCAATCCCGGCGAATCGGCGATCCTCGCCCTCGGCTCGATCAAGGACGCGCCGTGGGTGGTTGACGGCGAGCTCGCGGTGCGCAAGGTCTGCCAGCTGGCGCTGTCCTTCGACCATCGCGTGGTGGACGGCCAGCAGGGATCGCAATTCCTGTCCGACGTCGGCGCGTTGCTGGCCGATCCGGGGCTCGCCCTGGCTTTCTGAGGCCCGGCTCGTCGGCAGCGCAGGAACCGACGGAAGGTCGTCGGCCCAGATGACACACTCCCGGTACGAACAGCGCGTGCTCGACCAGATCGAAACCTCTTGCTCCGCCGAGGATCCGGCGTTCGTGGTGACCGCGATTGTCATGTTGTTGCGGAACCGCCTACCTCGGGACCGCAACGACGGCCCGGACCGTCACCGCCAACCGGACTGATCGTCCGTGAGGACCTGGCGGGTGGATGCCGTTCCATCGGGGTCGGGCACCACGCCGGTGCCCACGATGGTCTCGGCGACCTCCTGGATCTGTCGGCGCGCACGGTGGCTCAGCCGGACCAGCATGTCGATCGCCTGCGCCTGGTCCAGATGGTGCAGCGACATGACGATTCCCACAGCGGCATCGATCCGGCTCTCGACCCGGGTCGCACCGTTGGCCGCGAGGTGCCCGGCCGCGGGCTCGCCGGCCCGGAGATCCCCCTGGTCTTCGAGGTCGGGAACCCGGTTGGTCAACCGTTCACGCTGGATCAGTGCGACCGCGTGATCGACCATCAGCCTGACCAGGGCGCCGTCGGCGGGCCCCGGCGCATATCCCTCCCGCCAGGTGCAGACCACGACGCCGGCGAATGGCGGCCCGGCCAGACCGCCCTCCGGAGCATGCACGGCGACCGTGACGCTGTCCGGAGCCAGTTCGGGGTCGGGCATCGAGCCGATGGGCGCGGACAGGTCAGGAATGCTGCCCACCGTTGAGTTCGCCGTAGCCTGCAGCGTGCCCGACACCATGTGTCGCAGCACACAGCTCACGCGAGCATGATGGTCTGGCTCGGGTGCCAGCAGTGGCGGTACTGCCAGAAACCGACAGCAACCGACAGCAACCGATCGGACCGCAAAGGGGCGGTGGCCATGGCCGAG
>Ga0075520_1000581_pt1 | contig 16470 bp, 20 predicted proteins | sample NGEPerB_FD_75100 | JGI IMG/M metagenome (GOLD analysis project Ga0075520, IMG submission 75100) | Arctic peat soil microbial communities from the Barrow Environmental Observatory site, Barrow, Alaska, USA - NGEE PermafrostAB12-B | ecosystem: Environmental > Terrestrial > Soil > Wetlands > Peat ... | reverse complement strand
CGGTTGCTGTAGCCATAATCTTGTCCTTTATAAAAACAATCTGCTGACCGAAGTCTCCTCGTGAATCGACTGAATGGCCCGCCCGATGAGACCCGCGATCGACAGCACTTTGATCTTGGGCTCGTTGCGCCCCGCGTCCGTCAGCGGGATGGTGTTGGTCACCACCACTTCGGCCAACCCCGACTGGGAAATCCGTTCGACCGCCGGGCCGGAAAGCACCGGATGGGTGGCACAGGCATAAACCTGGCGCGCCCCCGCGTCGAGCAATGCCTGGCAGGTCTTCACCAGCGTGCCGGCGGTATCGATAATGTCGTCCAGGATGAGACAGGTGCGGTTAGTCACGTCGCCGATGACATGCATCACCTCCGTCACATCCATCTCCACGCGGCGCTTGTCCACGATGGCCAGCGCCGATTCCATCTTCTTGGCGAAGAAGCGCGCGCGCTCCACGCCACCCGCGTCCGGTGAAACCACGGTCAAATCCGGAAACTGCTTCTCCCGGAAGTAGCCCACCAGCACCGGCGAAGCAAACAGATGGTCCACCGGGATGTTGAAAAACCCCTGAATCTGCGGCGCGTGCAGATCCACTACCAATGCCCGATCGGCTCCCGCGGTCGTCAACAGGTCCGCGACCAGCTTCGACGATATCGGAACCCGCGGCTTATCTTTACGGTCCTGGCGCGCGTAACCGAAGTACGGAATCACTACCGTGATGCGCCGCGCCGAGGCGCGCTTCAGCGCGTCAATCAGCAGCAGCAACTGCATCAGGTGCTGGTCCACTGGATCGCAGGTGGGCTGCACCATGAAAACATCGGCCCCACGTACGTTCTCCTCGATCTGCACGTACGTCTCGCCGTCGGAAAACCGGGAGATGCATGCCTGGCCCAGCGGCAAACCCAAAAAGGAGCAGACGTCTTTGGCCAGCGCGTCGTTGGCCGTGCCAGAAAAAATCTTCCACTTGTCATCCTGGCGCGCCCTCACCGGCTTCGGTTTGGCATCGGCTGCGGGATGAACTTGCTTGTCCGATTGCTGTGCGACCGTTGCCGTGCCTTCACCAGCCACGCCCGCCGTATGCACTACGCTCGGTTTTGCTGCCGTTTCCATCGAATCAAATACCCCGCTTCACCTGGTTGAGTTATACGCTGGGTCTTGAAAATTAGCCTTCAGCCTTCAGCTGTCAGCTTTCAGCCAATGCGATTATTCGTCGATGTTGGCCGAAGCTTTTAGCTTTTAGCCGGCAAATCTTGAAACCTGATCTTCTGGCTACCGTCAACTGGCCACTGACAACTGGCAACTGACAACTGGCAACTGGTTCTTGGCTGGGCGGCCAGGATTCGAACCTGGACAAAGTGCTCCAAAGGCACTTGACCTACCATTAGTCGACCGCCCAGTGAAGCAACTAGCAACTAGTTGCTCTCGTTTTCGCACCCTTCGCCAAAGGCGGGAGACGCAACAGCTAGTTGCTAGCTGCTAGTTGCTTCCAATACTCTTCCCGCGTGAGCGTTGTGGTCGCGACCGCCGCGTGGCCCGAGGCGCTCATGCGTGCCGCCGCCTGCACCTCTTCGCCTGAATCGAACAGCCCATACAACGTTGACCCGGAGCCGGACAGGGACGCATAACGCGCACCCTCGCGCTCCAAGACACGTTTTACCTCACTCAAATCGGGATACTCAGGAAAGACCACGCGTTCGAAGTCGTTCTCGATCCCGGCTCGGACGAGGTCGAGAAGCGGTGTCTCGGCCCGGTCCCCGCCCACCGCGGGAACACCGGATGCAGGTTCACTCGCCGATACGACTCGCGAGAAAACACTTTCGCTCAGCCAAGCATCCACCGCCTGACCGAACTTGTTAATTGTACCTGCGGCCCCAGCGCCGGTCAATGCAGCTTCTCGGGCGACCAGTCTGTCCCATTGTGCAAACGCCTTGGGAGTGGAAACGGCAATCGGCGGAGTCACGACCACTAGGTTCATGCCCGGCAGATCTTGCAGCGCGTAAACTTCTTCGCCGCGGCCAATGCCCAGCACGGTTCCGCCGATCAAGAAGAGAGGCACGTCGCTGCCTATCTCGGCGGCGATTCGCAGCTTGTCTTCGGCGGAAAGCTTTGTGTCCAGCGCACGCTCCAGCCCCAGCATGGTTGCGACTGCATTGGACGAGCCCGCGCCCAGGCCGCCTTGCACCGGCAATCGCTTGTCGATCTCGACGATAACCTTGGCGCTGGCCTTCACCGCCTTCAGCACGCGTTCGGCAGCCTGGTAGCAGGTATTGGACTCGTCGAGCGGAACACGCGGATGGTTGCAGCGAATCTCGATACCGGAGCCGGGCTGCACGTCCACGCGCACGAGATCATGCAGCGCTATCGTCTGGTAGATCGTACGCAGCTCGTGAAAGCCGTCGGCGCGCGCCGGGCCGATCTTTAGTCCGAGATTGATCTTCGCGAATGAGCGGACGGCAATGGACATGGGAAACAGTTGTCAGTGGCCAGTTGTCAGTTGTCAGTTTAAGCCGTCGGCCAGGAGTCGAGGGATAGTCAGCCCCTCCTCGGCCTTTGTTACGAAGGAGGGCAATGATATCACTGCGGATCAGGGACACTTCTTCGACGACCACTGACCACCGGCAACCGACAACTTCCTCAAGCTATCGGCTGCGGAACTTGGACAGCAGCCGCAGAATCTCGAAGTACAGCCAGATCAGCGTGATCATCAGCGCGAAGGCGCCGTACCACTCCATGTACTTGGGAGCGCCCAGCCGCGCGCCATTCTCGATCAGATCGAAGTCGAGGACCAGGTTCAGCGCCGCGACGGCCACCACGATCAGGCTGAATCCGATCCCAATTGGACTGGAACCATTGATCGCGGTGAAGTGCACACCGAAGAATCCCAGGATGAATTGCAGGAGATAGAACACGGCAATGCCACCGGTGGCCGCCACGATGCCGAGCCGCAGCCTCTCGGTCACCTTGATGAGGCCGGAACGGTAGGCGAGCAACATGATCAGGAGCGTGCCGAAAGTCAGGGAGACGGCTTGGATGGCGATGCCGTGGTAACGCGCCTCCAGCATGGCGGAGATTCCGCCCAGCACCAGGCCCTCCAGCAACGCGTAAATCGGCGCGGTGATCCCGGCCCACTCTTTCTTGAAGATGGTGACGATGGCGACGATGAAGCCGCCTATGCCGCCGATGACGAGCGCCGGCATCATCGCCTGCATCGCCTCCTCGGGTGGCGCGTTGAAGAAGCGATTCCAGGTCCACGCCGCCGTCGCGACGCAGCAGAGGAGCAGAATGCCCGTCTTGTTGACCGTGCCCGACACGGTCATGCTCTCGCCGAGTACGGCCTCGCCGGTGCGGAAGGCGTCAGAGCTTAACGCGGGGTTCGAGGTCCTCATCAATTGGGCCATGCATTTCTCCTTGCTGGTCTAGCTTACCTGCTGGCTGAGGTCGCGCGCCAGTCGCGTTCCGAGCAGTCTGCGGCAGGTGGCTGTTGGCTATTGGGGGTCCATCCACGGATTAAAGAACGGGACACCGGTAACCGAAACGTCTTTAATGTTGCGGGTCACCAGTGTCAGGTTGTAGTGCAAGGCTGTGGCCGCAAGCAGTCCGTCGATCACAGGTAAGGGCGATTTTGCCACGGCTGCTTCCGCGGCAAGCCGTCCCCAGCGATCGGCCACTAGTTGGTCGATCGGCAAGATGCGATCCGCAAAGCGCTGGACCAGGTCGCTGTCGAGCCACACCTCCAGACGGACACGCCGGGAAGCATCGCGCAGCGATGCGATTCCCTTGCGGATCTCGCCCAGGGTGAGGACGCTCAAATACAGCAAGTCTTCGTGGACGGCATCGATCCAGCCAGTAACCTTGGGCTCGGGTTTGGGCTTTACCAGTTCAGAGACGACATTGGTGTCAAGCAGGAAGCCGCTCACAGGTCAACCGCACGCCCGTAATCAGGCTCTCGTTCGAAATTGATGGCCGCTTTCGCCAGCGGTGAGCGGGCGAAGAACTCGACCAGACTCTGGGGCTGGCGGGAGCGGGCCTTCAGCCGCTCAAACTCTTCCGCGGGTAGGATCACCACCGCCTCTTTGCCCTGGCGGGTCACCCATTGCGGGCCTTCCGAACGCGCGCGGCGAAACACCTCACTGAATTGCGCCTTGGCGGCCTGGAGCTGCCAGCGCGTTTTGGACACAGGATTTGCTGCCGCTCGCCGTTTCGAGGGTGTCTGGTTGGTTTTCATAAGGCTGCCCTGTTTCAGACTAGTCTGACTAGTTTAACTATAACACGGAGCGCTACCGGAAACAAGGCTATTCCAGCGCTTCCATTTTGCGGCTAACTAGAACAACGTCTCCTGCCCGGCCGCGTTGGTCCTCGGCCGCTTGATCCCGAAGTGTTCGTACGCAAGATGCGTGGCGACGCGCCCGCGCGGCGTACGATCGAGGAAGCCGATCTGCATAAGAAATGGTTCATAGATTTCCTCGATCGCGTCGGGTTCTTCGGCGAGCGAAGCTGCCAATGTGTTCAACCCCACCGGGCCGCCCTGATACTTCTCGATGATGGTCAGCAGCAGCTTGCGGTCGATCTCATCGAACCCGTGACGATCGACCTCGAGCATCGTCAGCGCGGCTTGCGCGGTGGGCTTGTCGATCTTGCCCGTCCCGCGCACCTGGGCGTAATCGCGGACCCGCCGCAGCAGGCGATTGGCAATACGCGGCGTGCCTCGACAACGGGTGGCAATCTCGACCGCGCCGGGCTCGTCGATCTCGACCCCCAGAATTTCCGCCGAGCGCTGCAAGATGATCTTCAGGTCCGCGGGGGTGTAGAACTCCAGCCGCAGCACGATGCCGAAGCGCGAGCGCAGCGGCGCCGACAGCAGTCCCGCGCGCGTGGTGGCCCCGATAAAGGTGAACGGCCGCACTTCGATGGTGTGAGTGCGCGCCGACGGCCCCTGGCCGATGATGATGTCGAGCTTGTAGTCCTCCAACGCCGAGTACAGCAGCTCTTCCAACGCGGGTTGCAGGCGGTGGACTTCGTCGATGAACAGCACCTGCTTCTCGCGCAGGTTGGTGAGGATGGCCGTCAGGTCGCCCTTGATTTGCAGGGTTGGGCCAGAGGTCTGCTGGAACGGGGCATCCATTTCGTTGGCGATGATGTTGGCCAGCGTGGTCTTGCCCAGGCCGGGCGGCCCGTAGAGCAACACGTGGTCGAGCGGCTCGCCGCGCGAGCGCGCCGCCTGGATGGCGACCTCGAGGTTGTCCTTGACTTTGTTCTGTCCGATGAACTTGCGCAGCCGCTGCGGACGCAGCTTCAGCTCGAACGACGAGTCGTCGTCCACCGGCACGGCCGAGACGATGCGGTCGGGATGAGCTTTGTCGCTGGGCAAAGGCACGCAGGGCGATAGTAAAGCGAATGTGGGCACGAATCAAATGCAGGTAATTACAGTTGTCATTCTGAGCGAGCATTCGCTGCCTTTTGCGAACGCGAGTCGAAGAATCCCTATACTTCTCGATATCTTAATGGAGATAGGGGTCCTTCGACTGCGCTCGGTCGCGGTGGCGACCTCGCTCCGCTCAGGATGACAAGCCTGTGGTAACAGCAACCACGCTGACAACTGCGGCGGGCGAGGTTATGATTCGCATGTCACCATGAAGAACCTCGGCATACTGCTTTCCGGGCGCGGGTCGAACTTTGAGGCCATCGCCGACAACGTCGCTGCGGGCACGCTCGACGCGAACATTGCGGTCGTCATCTCCAACCGTGCGGACGCAGGCGGGATCGAATCGGCGCGGCGGCGCGGGCTGAAGGCGCTGGTCATCCCGTCGAAAGGCAAGCCGCGCGAAGACCACGACCGCGAAGTGGTGGCAGCGTTACGTGAACATCAGGTCGATCTGGTTTGTCTAGCGGGATACATGCGGCTGCTGTCGCCGTGGTTCGTGCAGCAGTTTCCCAACCGCATCCTCAATATTCATCCGGCGCTGCTGCCGGCATTTCCCGGACTGGAGGCCCAGAAGCAGGCGTTCGACTATGGCGTGAAGGTCTCGGGCTGCACGGTGCACTTCGTGGACGCAGACCTCGACCACGGTGCCATCCTGGTGCAGAAAGTCGTGCCCCTGCTCGACAGCGATGACGATCACACGCTGGCCACGCGCATCCTGGAGCAGGAGCACATCGCGTACAGCGAGGCGATTCGGATGGTGTTGGAAGGGAAGTACCACATTACGGGACGACGAGTAGTCAATGGTTAGAGCCCGAGTTAGAGGGCAGGGGCGAGTGGCTAGAAAAACAGCAGGTCCCTCGACTCGGTCGCCGCGGCGACCTCGCTTGACAACTGACAGCTATCGCTCTCCGCTACATCTCGTAGTGCAGCAGCGAGAAAATGTCGTAGCCCTTGAGCTTGTCGCGGCCTTTGAGGCCGTCGAGTTCGACCACAAATCCCAAGCCACAGATTTCTGCGCCCAGCGATTTCGCCATCGCGGCGGTGGCGCGGGCGGTGCCGCCGGTGGCCAGCAGATCGTCGCAGATGACAATGCGCTGGCCCGGCTCGATCGAATCCTTGTGGACCTCCAGCATGTCGTGGCCGTACTCCAACTCGTACTTCCACTGCAAGACTTCAGCCGGCAGCTTCTTTGGCTTGCGCACCGGCACAAAACCCGCGTTCAGGCGGTACGCCAGCGCCGGTCCAAAGATGAATCCCCGCGCCTCGATGCCCAGAACCAAATCAATGTGCTTGTCGATGTAATGCTCGGTGAGGGCATCGATGAGGCGGGCGAAGCCCAGCTTGTCTTTGAGCAGCGTGGTGATGTCGTAGAACAGAATGCCGGGCTTGGGGAAGTCGGGAACTTCGCGAATGAGCTTCTTGAGGTCGTCGCAGTTGTGCGACTTAGGCGGCTGCATGGATCACCACACTCCTTCGATGCGAAACGATTGCGCTTCCAACAGGGGCGCGGGGGATTCGCTGACATGGTCCACACGCGCGGCGCGCGGGCCCTGCTGCAAACGGGCCCGCAACGCACTGTGCTGCTCGCGCGTGCCCGTAGCCATCACTTCAACGTCACCGTTCTCGCGGTTGCGCACCCAGCCGGCGACGCTGATCTGCGCCGCTTCCCGTTCCACGAACCAGCGGAAGCCGACGCCCTGGACGCGTCCGGAGATAACGTAGCGGCGGGTTTGCAAGTCAGCCATGAATGAAGCAATTAGCCATTAGCAACTAGCAACTAGTAATTAGCCGTTAGCAATTAACGCTTAGAACAGTTTCACTTCGTGTGTTGGCAGCGGGTGGAGCACGCCTTTCAGACGTGCATGGCTGCTGCCAGTTCCTGATCGCGCTTTAGCGCATGAGGTAATGTTTTGTTACCTCAGCGGCTGAAGCCGATTCGGCCCAAATCCTAACCTGCACCGCTGAAGCGGTGCTCCACCCTGCACACCAAATCAAAACTGCTCTAGCGGCGGCAACCGCCTGCTTTGCTGCGAAGAGCGATTGTAATTGGTTTTGCAGCGAACGTGCCGGTTTGAAAGTCCTTCTGGCTGAAAGAAACGCGGCCCTGGGATGTCCAGAACCGCGTGCCGGCTGATAAACCCGACTATCCAGTTCTTACATGTGTTTGGGTGACGTCTTGTTGAGCAAGTTGACCAACGACTTGCCTGCGGGGGGCGTCCTTACCGCTTTCTCCAGGATGATCTGTTTGGCGTTTACATCTTTTCCGTAGAGGTTCTTGTTGGCATCGTCATCGGAACGCAGAGTCGAACCTGCCAGCGAAATTCCGGCAAAAAGCCCTTTATTGCGTGACCATGACAGAATCTCAGCGTTCATAACGATGTCGGTCTCAGCGGAAGTTGCGCGACCTACCGGGCCGGCGGCCACCGAAGCGTCGCCGCCAAGTTTTACTTTGCTGGTCATGACCGACTTGGCGCCCTTCTCATTCATCACCAGCAACACGAAGTCGGTAGCCTGGCCTCCGATCTGCAAGCCAAAACTGCCGCCCTCAATGGCAAAAAACGCCGGAGCGCCCCAGGGACCGCGAAATTCCGCGCCCGAGCGACAGGTCATGACCCCGCGCCCATAGCTGGCGCCCACTATGAAGGCCGCCTTCTTCACCGAAGGTACAACAATTACGCAGTCCGCCTTGTTCAGCAGATCGCGCGGGATACCCTTATCGGGCATGCCGACGACTGCCTTCAAGACCAAGTAGGACTCATGCAGCCTGTCCGCTTCCTTCTGCTGAGCAAACGCAGGAAGCACAAAGCACATGCACAGTGCAATAGACAATAACCGTTTCATAGCTCTCTCCTAACTTGCCTTAGCCTAACAACCCAGGATCAGACTACCAATCCGATCAAAGAAGCGCAATCTTGGCGATCCCGAGACGCCGGGCCCTTTCCTGCAGGGCGCGGTCGAAGGTGACGAAGCGCTGTGTCCCTGCTGATGCCATGTGCAAGGCGTCGGCAAAATCCATCCCCTCCTCATACCACCGCATGGCTTGGAGCACTGCCGCTTCATCTTCCACTTCGGCGCTTCCTATAGCGAGGATACCGCGAAGGATGGCAAGGATTTCGCGCCGCCCGAGGCGATAAGCGCTCCGAAGTATCCACTCAACTTCGAGCAGGACCGTTTTGGCCAGGAAGACGCGATCCTGCTGGCGTAGAAACTCAGCACCGCGTGCCGACTGGGCCGGATGGTCATTCACCACGATACGTACCAGAACATTAGTATCGACGGCGGTCATTTGCGCCGCCGCGCCTCGGCCGCAACTGCTTCTTCCATCTGCTTCAGGCTTTTACGCGGACCGTGGTAGCCAGCGCACCCAATCAGGCTGGCCCAAGTGCGTGATCCAGTGGCAGATTTCGGAGTGAGTAGAATGCCTCCGTCGCGCTCCCGTACGATAAACTCGGTGCCAGGTTTCCAGCGGTGTGCCACCCGAAGAGATTTGGGAACTACGACTTGCCCTTTGGTTGATAGCTTGGTGGTTCGGCTCATTGGTAAGACGCTCGGTAAGATTGTGGCAGGCTTTCATGTCCGTTGGCAAGCCGAGTGGGGATTTGGTACTGGGTCAATTTGAAAACGACAGTCCGAGCATTAGAATACCCGTCGCAACTAACACTATCACTTGGGGATTCCCCTTCACCCCGAGGGCCGCGACCGCCAATGCAATAAACAGGAGCATTAACACGTTCGTGACGCGCACGATGAGGCGTATGTCTGGTTCTTCTCTGTGTCTTGCGTGAATCAGGTTGAGGACGGCGTAGAACAACAGGGCCAGCCCGGTACCCAAAAACCATAGCGCGTTGGCGTTCAGTCTTTTATAAGGGACAAACGCAAGAGTTGAATGCAATATCCCCAGGAGGAAAGCGATCGCCACCACTGTCAGATATGCCTTGCGCTTCATTTAGCGCTCCTCCGCGAGCGGGCACGATTCTAAATTGACCCACTACCGGGGATTTGAAGTCTCGGCTCCGCAACTACGCCCGTGACAGGTATGCGCCTTCCGACGTGTCCACGCGAATCTTTTCGCCTTCATTGATGAACGGCGGCACCTGCACCACAAGTCCCGTCTCGGTTTTCGCCGCCTTGGTGACACTGCTGGCGGTCGCCGACTTCAAGCCCGGCTCGGTTTCCACCACTGTGAGTTCCACCGTCTGCGGCAACTCGACACCCACCGCTTTGCCATCGAAAAACTCAATCTTGATCTGCAGATTGGGAATCAGGTACTCGACCGCATCGCCCAGGATGTCCCGATTCAAGTGCAGTTGCTCATAATTCTCAATGTTCATGAAGTGGTAATCGTCGCCGTCGGAGTAGAGGAACTCCATCTGCACTTCGTCCACGGTGATCCGCTCGATGGCGTCGCCGGAGCGGAAGCGGTGCTCAAACATGGCGCCGGTGCGGAGATTACGCAGTTTGGCTTGGATGAAAGCGCGCAAGTTTCCCGGAGTACGGTGTTCCACGCTGAACACCGAGTGCAACTCATTGTTATGCTTGATGACCATGCCGGGACGCATTTGTGTGGCTGGAATCGCCATTCGTGTAACTCCTCATTTCTGGGAGAGCCGCCGGTCGGAGGAGCGCCCCATCACGGCGCGACTGCTGCGCAGGTTGGGACCCCACAAAAAACGCGCGGCTCGAAGGACAGACACTTAAGTTTACACGCGGGTCAGCAAGATTGGGAAATGCTGCGACTGGCTTGTCAGCCTGTCGGCACCGCATCCAGAATGCAAGCACCGCGGCCCGAATCGCGATAGAATTTTCCAGAGGGGAGAAATATCCGATGAATGATGAAGTGAGAGAGTTTGAACCAAACGGAGAGGCTGAGGAGCCATGCCACCTCGGCTTGGGTTTGACCATGCTGTTCATAGGGCTGGCAGCGGGCGCCCTGGTGGCTTTGTTGCTCGCACCGACGACTGGCAGGCAAATGCGCCGCACCCTCCGCCGAAAATATGAGGGCGCGCGCGAAGTGATGGAGGACATCGGCGATCAGGCGGGCGACTGGATCGACAAGGGTTCGGAGTGGGCCGACAAGGCCAAGAGTAAGATGCCTCCGCTCAAGAACCCCTTCGGGCGCTAACGGCTCGGAAATCTGTAGAAGAGGGAAAGCGTCAGTACAGGCGGAAGTTCACTTCCACGTTAATCATGACCGGGACCGCCTGACCGTCTTTTCTGGCCGGCTCAAAGCGCCATTGCTTCACCGCCTCGATGGCCTTCTCGTCGAGTCCCATGCCCAGCGGGCGCTGCACCCGAATCTGTTGCGGCTTGCCGTCGGCACTCACCACCAGCCACAGCACAACGGTGCCCTGATATTTGGCTTTGCGGGCCTCTTCTGAGTATTCGGGATCAGGCGCAAACAATGCCTTTGGTGCGCTGACGCCGCCCCCTACTCGATACGCCCCACCACCATATCCGCCGCCGTGACCGGGGCCAACCCCTGGTCCATTTCCCGAACCCACGCCGCCACCGCTACCGCTGCCGATCCCGGCGCCAGATCCCGTCCCGTTGGAAGGAGGCCCGATCACCCTAGACAGAGGATCGCCGAGAGCGCCGATTGTCGGCAACTTCAGCTCCGGCGGAACTACCACCGAAGGCGGCACCGGCAACTTGGGATTCTCATTTCGAACCACGATCGCCGGAGGCGTGATCTGGTCCTTCGACAGCTTGGGCAAGGCGCCTTTGGGAGCGTTCAGCTTGTCGCGGTCGCCACCACCGCCGCCGCCGCCCGCGCGTGTATTGGAAATCGGCAGAGGCAGGTATGGGCCGATATCGGTCGCCAGGCCAATCACCTGTTGCTTGATCTCGTCCTTGTGCTGAAACGCCCAGTGGCCGGACCAGATGAGCAGGCCCACCGCCAGCATGTGGACGATAAAAGAGTACAAAAACGTGTCTTTGCGCTGCGGATACAGTCCCTGACCTGCGCCAAATAGCGTGGGCAGAACCAGATCCTGTGGCGTGACGCTGAGAACCTCTTGGGCAGCCGGATTGGACACTTCAGGGGTAGACATTTCCTTGTATTACAGTATAGACCCAGCTACGGACGATAAGTTCCAGAAAAATATCGGGGGGGGTACGGGATTCACCCCTCGATTACTGCAGTTCGTCCCAGAGCAGGACACTGCCCATCCTGGAATTCACCCGCCTTCAGTCCCCAACAATCACCCGCAGGGCATTCCGGCGGACGCCGATCTCGACCGGACTCTGGCAAATATACTCCCCGTCGGCGAAGACTTCAGTCACCGGATCGGTCTGGATGCGCACCCGCGCGGCGCGAAAGTATTCCACCTCTTTCATGCCGATGTGCGCGCCGCGATAGACGACGCGAAACAGCCGCAGCAGCCGCGGCTTGCTCAGCGTCCGCACAAAGCAGATATCGAGCAGGCCATCGTCCATGCGCGCCTCGTGGGCCAGCCGCATGCCGTGGCCGTATTGCGGCCCATTGCCGGCGGCAATCAAGAAGCCGGGCTGGTCCACTCGCGTCTCCCAGCGGCCGTCCACTTCGACCGACAGCGTGATATGCGGCGGACGAAAGCCTCCCAACACTTGCAGCAGCGCGAGCACGTATCCGCCGTGCGCGCGCAGCCACGGCGGCTGCTTCAGGGTCCGCCGATTCACCACCGCATCCAACCCAGAGCCGGCGATGCACCCGAAAAACGTGGTGCGCGCGACTGCGCGTTCGGCCTCGGCCCGCCGCCGCAACTGCGATTGCATAATGCGCGGGCCCAATTCTTCCTTCGCTCCCGACACGGGGTCGCGCCGCGGACCGTCGGGCACGAAGTGCAGCGACTCCAGCGACTCGTCTTGCCAGGGAAGGGGGTCGTCGCCGCCGCCCGTGCTTCGGTCATCGAGTGGCTCGATGGTTCCCAAGTCGATGGAGCGGGTGTTATCGCCCGCCGAGCCGAAACGTCGCCATGCCGCACTCGCCTGCTCGACGGTCTCGATGCCGATGGAATGTGCGAAGTCGTTGGCGCTGCCCAGCGGCACGATCAGGGTGGGAATCTGCTTGAGCGCTAATACGCCAAGATGACGATGAAGGGTGCCGTCGCCGCCCAAGATGAGCGCCGCATCAGGCTGGTCGGTGGGATCGAGTTCGTCGCCGATAAACAGGTCGACGCCCGGCACTTCGAAGGGCCGGATGTGGTGCTCTCTGGCGGAAGGTCCAAGCAGGGCAACAGCGCGCACGGCGCTACTTTCGCACATAGCAGCGCAAATGCAAAATTGATCTCAGCGCGATTGCAAAATTAGTTGATCTGTCATCCTGAGCGACGAGGAGTCGAAGGACCCCTATACTGCCGACTCACTTTCGCCTGGCAAGTTTTTCGACAGAGCGCAGCCGACGGGCCCCTTCCATCACCCGGTCACCTCCACCTGTGACCGGCGCACTATCATCAGCGCCCAGTCCAGGGGCACTCTCCTTTTGTCGTCGGTCCAACCCATCGGAAGAATCATGCATTCCACCAAGGAGCCCTCATGCGGAAAACCGTTCTATCACTTGCCGTTGTTCTGTTCGTGGTGGTATCGATGTTCGATCTACACGCTGCCAGCCTGGCGGGGGTGACCCTGCCGGACACGGAGCAGGTCGGGAACACCAAGCTGGTGCTCAACGGCCTGGGATTGCGGACCAAGATCATCGTGAAGGTCTACGTCGCGGGGCTCTACCTGGAGCAGAAGTCGTCGGATGCCAACGCCATCCTCAAGGCCGACGCGCCCAAGCGGATCGTCATGCACTTCGTGCACAACGCCAGCCAGAAGCAAATGGCGGATGCCTTCAACGACTCGTTCAAGGACAATTCGCCGGACGCCCTGAAGACGATGAAGGCCGACATCGACCGCTTGCTCGCGGCGCTCGAGCCCGTCAAGCCGGGCGACGAAATGGTCTTCACTTACGTTCCGGGCACGGGCACCACCTTCGCCCTCAACGGCAAGGACAAGCTGACCATTGCCGGTCCCGCCTTCGGCCCAGTGCTGTTCTCGGTGTGGCTGGGGCCCAAGCCGCCCAATGCCGACCTGAAAAAGGGGATGCTCGGGCAGTAGGGCCAGTGAAGGGAAAAAACTCAGACATCCTCTCGCTACCCATGAAATGAACGCCTTTCTTAGGCTGTCATCCTGAGCGACGAGTTCGGTCGCCACGGCGACCGGACGAGGAGGCGAAGGACCCCTATATTGCCTGCTCACTTTCGCTTGGGACATTTTCGCCGGAGCGCAGGTCCCGTCGCGGCAGAGAGCGAATGCAGTCGAAGGAACCCTAGTGCTTCCAAGAAACTCCTTCGAGACTGGAGCAATTAGGCATAGACTTTTCTTTAGCTCTACCTGAAGGAAAAGCAGCATGTTTGGCCGAACTATCGTCGCTCTGATCGGCGCACTCTTGACGGTCGCTTCCTTTTCCGCTGCCCAACAACCTGCTCCCCAACCGCCCGCGACATCTTCAGCTTCCAACCAGCTCGTACTCGATAAAGGTACCGCCGTCAAGATTCGCTTAAAACAAGACCTCAGTTCGGCGGATGCCAAGGAAGGCGACTCCATTGATTTCGAGGTCGTGGAGGACGTGAAAGTCGGCGACGTCGTTGTCATACCCAAGGGGAGCCCGGCCATGGGTTCGGTGACTGACGTCCAGGCCGCAAGGCGCATGGGGCGGGGCGGAAAACTCGATATCCAGATTGACTCTGTGACCCTCGCAGACGGGGAGAAAGCGACCCTCTGGGCCGTTAAAGAACGCAACGGCGAAGGTAACGTCGGCGATAACCGCCCCATTGTGGCGCGCAGTTTAGTGTTTGGGCCGGTAGCTCCCCTCGTTCTTCTCGTGCCGGGCGAGGACTCCATGATTCCGCGGGACACCGAAATCACTGGCTATGTGGTCACCGCGATGCAACTTGACCCCGGGAAGTTTACGACTACATCCAACGCTGCACTACCCTCGAGTCCGACTACTGCCCATTTGGAAATCACCTCGGACCCTCCTTGGGCGGAAATCTGGGTCGATGGAATTCTGGTGGGTAGCACGCCTTTGGAAATTGACAGTGCACCCGGCCGGCATACCATCATCATTGCCAAGGCAGGCTGCCGGACTTGGGAGCGCACACTTGTGCTATCTGCCGGAAAAATGACCCTGGCTGCGACTCTCTACCCGTCAGTGCTCAAGCTTCGCTGAAAACGTCCAGCAAACCGCGGGTCACCTGCACCTGTGACCGGCGCACTATCATCAGCGCCAGTCCTGGGTCACTCTCCTCGTGTACTCCGCGCCCCATCGGAGGAATCATGCGTTCCACTGGCCGGCCGATTTGTGCACTTCTACTCTGCGTGCTTCTCACGCACGCGCCGCTTTCAGGCGCTCAACAAGCTGCGCCTCAACAGCCCACGGCAACCTTTAACAAGTTCGCGCTCGATGATGGCACTCCCATCAAGCTTCGATTGAACCGGAACCTCAGCTCAGCCGACGCGAAGACCGGCGACAACATCGACTTCGAAGTACTGGAAGAAGTGAAGATCGGCGACGTGGTTGTCATACCCAAGGGCAACATTGCGCTCGGCACAGTGACTGACGCCGAGCATAAGAAACGCATGGCACGCGGCGGGAAGCTCGACATAGAAATCGATTACGTCAAACTCGCAGATGGCGAGAAAGCGGCACTCAGAGCGGTGAAAGAAACAAAGGGCGGTGGGCATACAGGGGCAATGACCGGCGCCATTGTCGCGACGAGCTTAGTGGTCTGGCCTGCCGCGCCGTTCTTTCTTTTCATGCACGGCAAAGACACCACAATTCCGAAGGGCACTGAAATAACTGCCTATGTGAACGGAAACATGCCGCTTGATTTCGCAAAGTTTGCGCCTGTCGCGCCTTCGGTGTCCAACGTGGCGGCATCGTCCGCAGCAGCTTCGCAGAGTATCCCGACCAACGCTCAGCTTGAGATCACCTCGAATCCAGCCGGAGGCGAGATCTCGGTTGACGGTAATTTTGTCGGAGACACGCCTTCAGAGTTAGCGGTTGCCGCTGGAGTTCACACGATTGCGATTTCGAAGCATGGTTACAAGCCTTGGGAGCGAAAGCTTACGGTTTCAAGCGGAAAGGTTACGGTAGCGGCCGAACTGGAACAGTGACTGCTTTGAGAACTTCTCTCTAAACATTCTGCAAAATTTGCTGTGCAATCTGCCAGTTGGTATGTATTCTGTCAGTAGCGTTTACTTGGCGAACAAAAAGCGAAATAAACATGGCTGAAAATTCTAAGATTGAGTGGACCGACGCGACGTGGAACCCCGTTCGCGGTTGCACGAAAGTCAGTCCCGGTTGCAAGCACTGCTATGCAGAAGTCTTTGCGGAGCGGTTCCGGGGGGTTCCGGGCCATCCCTACGAACAGGGGTTTGACCTTCGATTGGTTACCGAAAAATTGAATGAGCCGCTACGCTGGAAGACCCCCAAGTTGGTATTTGTGAATTCAATGAGCGACTTGTTTCAAGATGGCGTCCCAGATGAGTACATCGTCGGAGTAGCGAAAGTGATGACGGATGCTCCTTGGCATACATTCCAAGTTCTGACAAAGCGTTCAGAGCGGATGCAAAGGCTGCTGAATACGAAGCTGGGTTTTGCCGCCAAGGCGAGGCACATCTGGTGGGGTGTCAGCGTTGAGAATCGAAAGCACGGGGTCCCACGTATTGCTCATCTGCAGTTAGCGGACGTTCATGTGAGGTTCCTATCGGTTGAGCCTTTACTGGAAGACTTGGGAACGATTGACCTAGCAGGCATCCATTGGGTAATCGTGGGAGGCGAGAGCGGGCGCGGCGCAAGACCAATGCGAAAGGAATGGGTACTTACACTGAGAAATCAATGTTGGAAGGCGCGTGTCCCATTTTTCTTCAAGCAATGGGGCGGCGTGCAGAAGTCGAAGCTTGGTCGCCGTCTAGGGAGACTCTGATTAAGCTCTCCCTTTCCACCGCGAATGCAGCTACAGTGTCGGCAGATGAAGCAGAGGACACTGGCGATGATGAATGGATTCGAGCGTTACAGCAAAAAGACGCGG
>Ga0075520_1000580_pt1 | contig 16471 bp, 10 predicted proteins | sample NGEPerB_FD_75100 | JGI IMG/M metagenome (GOLD analysis project Ga0075520, IMG submission 75100) | Arctic peat soil microbial communities from the Barrow Environmental Observatory site, Barrow, Alaska, USA - NGEE PermafrostAB12-B | ecosystem: Environmental > Terrestrial > Soil > Wetlands > Peat ... | reverse complement strand
GTACAGCTTCTGGGACACCACGCTCACGACGCTGGCGCTGATCATCTGGGCCATCCCGGCGTTCGTGCTCGGCTACTTCGCCTTGTTCGTCTTCGCCGTCCAGTTGGACTGGATGCCCGTCGGGGGCGTCGGGCCTACGGTGCTCGGCATCATCCCGTCTAGCTGGGAGAGCCTCAAGACGCTGATCCTGCCGGCGTTCACGCTGGGCATCATCGAGGTCGCCTACATCTCGTACATGCAGCGCGCAGCCATGCTCGAGGTCTCGCGCTCTGACTTCATCCGCACGGCGCGCGCCAAGGGCCTGAGCGAACGCCGCGTCATCTGGGGCCACGGATTCAAGAACGCCGTGACCCCCGTCATGACCCTTGCCGGCATCGACCTCGGCGCCCTCATCGGCGGCGCCATCATCATCGAGACCGTCTACAACCGCCCGGGCATCGGCCTCCTGATCTACTCGTCGATCGGGGAGCGCGACCCCGCGGTGATCGCCGGCGGCGTGCTGTTCGCGACGTTCTTCTTCGTGTTCGCGAACCTGCTCGTCGACCTCGGTTACGCCTGGATCGACCCGCGCGTACGACTGGGCGAGTAGTCGGGTCCGGTTGGCAAGGAAGCGGTCCGTGGTTCGAACCCACGTGCGCCCACCGGCAGCGAAACCATGACCCGACTCTGCTCACTCGGGGGTCGTCCGTCTGGCGCACTCTGGCTCTGATCGACCCTGCTTGCGAACGAACCACCTTTGACACGATTGTGTATCGCGTGCGGCCGTGAATCCGAGGCTACGGGCGGCGTCTGCCACACAGATGCCATCTCCTGCGCGACGGGGCGATTGGATTGGGGCACGGCAGTCAAGCCGCCCGAGGCTGCACGCGCTTTCGGAGGGCGTCGGCTCTTGGTCGGCGGTCATTGAAGGCTGGCTGCACGGGGTGCGTTTTCGCAAGCGGTACAGAACGTGTAGACCGGTGCTCATCTCTCCGATCACGCCAAGACTCGACCATGAGTGCCGAAGCACCGTCGGCTTGTCGTCCAACGAGTGGTATAGCATCTCTTCCAGGGTACGAGCGATACCCGTCGGTCCGCGAGGCGGAAGGGGCGCTGGTGAGAGTGCGATTCCATTTCGGGGCGCGTGAGAAAGGCCAGCCGTCATGAGTCCCGAGCTCACACCCGCCGGGTTCGCCGCCAAGTGGGCCGGCAACACGCGTACCGAGCGGGCCGCGTCGCAGGAGCACTTCATCGACCTGTGCCGGATGCTCGGCGTGCAGACGCCGAACGAGGCAGACCCGACCGGGGATGAGTACGCCTTCGAGAAAGGCGCGGAGAAGAGCGTCGGCGGTGACGGCTTCGCCGACGTATGGAAGCGCCGCCACTTCGCTTGGGAGTACAAGGGCAAGCACAAGGATCTGAAGGCCGCCTATCAGCAGCTGCTGCAGTACCGCGAAGCGCTGGAGAACCCTCCCCTGCTCGTCGTCTGTGACCTCCACCGCTTCGAGATCCACACCAACTTCACGAACACGCCGACAGACGTCCACTCGTTCGACCTCGAACGTCTCCTTGCGGACCCGGCTGAGCCGTTGCGGCTGCTGCGCGCCGTCATGCAGCATCCGCAGGAGTTGAGGCCTGGCAAGACACGCGAGGAGTTGACCGCCAAAGCAGCCAGCGAGTTTGCCTCCCTGGCTGAGCGCCTGCGCGCCCGAGGCCACGCTCCGCTCGACGTCGCCCACTTCCTCGACAAGCTACTGTTCTGCATGTTCGCCGAGGACGCGGGCTTGCTACCGGCCAACCTACTGCGTCGCCTCGCCGGCGCAGCCCGTGACGACCCCACAGTGTTTGGCGACGGACTCCGCGACTTGTTCACCAAGATGGCCGGACAGGGCGGCCTCTTCGGTGCGGAGCGCATCGACTGGTTCAACGGCGGCCTCTTCGACAGTGCGGCGGTCTTGCCCCTGACGGACGAGGAGATTGCGCTCGTCGATCGTGTCTCACGGCTCGACTGGTCGCAGGTCGAGCCGGCCATCTTCGGCACGCTCTTCGAGCGCGGGCTCGACCCCAGCAAGCGCACACAGCTCGGTGCCCACTACACCGACAAGGCCGCGATCATGCGCCTCATTGACCCGGTGCTGCTGACGCCGCTGCGCCGGGACTTCGAGGACACTTGCGCGAAGGTCGAGGCTCTGCTGGCCGAGGGCAAGCTTGTCACCGCGCGGACGCCGGCTGCGAAGAACCCGCTGTCGGTCTTCAACGCCTTTCTCGACCGCCTGCGCGCGGTGCGCGTGCTCGATCCCGCCTGTGGTTCGGGCAACTTTCTCTACCTTGCGCTGCTCGCCCTCAAGGACCTGGAGCGCGAGGCCATCCTCTGGGCATCACTGACGCTCAAGGTGCCCTTGCAGTTTCCGCACATCGGCCCTGAGGCCGTGCTCGGCATCGAGCTCAATCCATACGCGGCCGAGCTCGCCCGGGTCGTCATCTGGATCGGCGAGATCCAATGGATGCTCGCCAACGGCTTTGCCTACTCGCGCGACCCGATCCTGAAGCCGCTCGACACGATCGAGCAGCGCGACGCCGTGCTAGACCTGAGCGACCCGGAGAACCCGTGCGAGCCTGATTGGCCCGAGGCGACGGTGATAGTGGGGAACCCACCGTTCCTGGGTGCGAAGCTTCTTCGCACGAACCTCGGGAACGAGTACGTTGAGTCACTGTTCGAAGTCTACCGGGGCCGAGTCGCCGGCATGGCCGACTTCGTTGTCTACTGGTACGAGTAAGCTCGGGCGATGATAGAGGCAGGACGTGTGGATCGGGTCGGCCTCCTGGCAACGCAAGGGATACGTGGCGGCGGCAGTAGGCAGACGCTAGACCGAATCAAGGAATCCGGAGACATCTTTCTGGCGTGGTCCGATGAGCCTTGGGTGCTTGAAGGGGCAGCTGTACATGTGTCCTTCGTTGGCTTCGATGACGGTTCTGAGACAGAGAAGCTGCTCGACGGAATGCCGGTCGACAGCATCAACGCCAACCTGAGCGCAGGCGTTGACCTCACCCAGGCGGTCCGTCTCCCCGAGAATGCGGGCCTTGGCTTCGTGGGAGACGTCAAGGGTGGGGCGTTCGACATCCCGGAAGACCTGGCATTGGCGATGCTGGCTAGTCCGAACCCGGACGGGCGCAGCAATGCGGACGTACTACGTCCCTGGGTCAATGGCCTCGACATCACCCGGCGACCGCGGCATATGTGGATCATCGACTTTGGGGCGAACACGCCGGTAGAAGAGGCGATGCTGTACGAGGCTCCGTTTGAATACCTGAAGGAACATGTTGAGCCGGCTCGGAGTAAGGTCCGGCGGAAGTCCTACGCCACCAAGTGGTGGCTTCATGTTGAGCCCTGCTCTGGAATGCGTGCAGCCGTCGAGGGCTTAGACCGGTTCATTGCCACACCGACGCTATCGAAGCATCGGCTCTTTGCGTGGTTGCCTGCGGGCACACTCGCCGACCATCAGCTCATCGTCTTCGCCCGTGACGACGACTACTTCTTCGGGATGCTCCATTCGCGTCCGCACGAGATTTGGGCTTTGAGTCTCGGCACTCAGCTCGAGAGTCGGCCCCGCTATACGCCGACGTCGACCTTTGAGACGTTTCCGTTTCCCGCAAATCCTGCGCCGGAGCTGATCGCGAAGGTGGCGGATGCGGCCCGTCAGCTGAATGCCTTGCGCGTCGGATGGCTGGACCCGCTCGGCATCGGTGCCGCGCAGCTGGCCAAGCGCACGCTAACCAACCTCTACAACTCGCCGCCCACCTGGCTGACGCAGGCGCACGAGCGCCTCGACCGCGCCGTGCACGACGTCTACGGTTGGCCGTTCCCGCTGGCAGATGCCGAGGTACTGGCCCGCCTCTTGGAGATGAACTTGGAGCGCAGCGCCCAGTTGAGCTTGCCGGCATGTGCGCGGGCAGGGGCGATTCCGCGTTGCCGCGGGAGTTGCTATCGAGTACCGTAAATAGCCCAAATGGGCTATGAATGGAACGCAATGACAACGACGAGCCCTGCTGCCTCCATACGTGATGCGCTGCATCCCGGAGACCCGGTCTCACTCGACGAGGCCGTTGGGCTGACGCACGCCTCTCGCCAGGCGGCCGTGCTTGCACTCAATCACCTGACCGGCCGGGGCGACTTGGCGCTCGTGCGTCAGCGTCTCTGGGTGCGCCGGGGTGCTACACCGGATCCCTACCGTCTCGGTGCTCGGATCGCGCAGCCCTATGCCTTCGTCTACGGCTCTGCCCTCGCTCTGAACGGCGCCGGTCCGGCTGAGCGTAGCGAGGTGCTCATCTCCAGTCCGCACCGTTTCACCACCTTCGAGTTCGCTGACGTGCGTTACCGTTGGGCGCGGCCGTGGATTGCCGAGGGCATCGTGCGCGTACCTGTGGGCGTGGAGTTCGTGAACGCCACGAGCCCCGAGCGCACGCTCGTCGACTGCGTGCGCGTCCCGGCCAACGCCGGCGGCATCGAGGAGCTCTCGCGAGCGATTGACATGCTGCCCGTGCTCAACTCCGATGAAGTTGTGCGCTGGGTCGATCGCTATCACGAGGCGGCCTTGGCAGCACGCCTCGGGTACCTGCTCGAGCTCTCAGGTCTGCACGGGCCAGAGACGCCGCTCGTGCGCGCCCTGCTCCAGCGGCGACCTGCGCATCGCGTGTACCTCGCGGAGCGCCGACCGGGAGGGCGCCTCGTCGCTCGCTGGAACGTGATCGTGCCGCCCCACCTTGCCGTTGGCAGCGCGTGAGCTCCTACCCGGGGCGGCGTTACTACGAGCGCATCGCCGCGGCAAGCGGCTACCTGACTGCCAACCTGGAGCGCGTCTACCGCCTCGCCGCCGTGCTCGCGGAGATCGTGACCCTCCTGCCCGACGAGCTCCTGCTACGGGGCGGCACCGCGCTCAACCTGCTGCATCTCGAGGCGCCGCGGCTCTCCGTTGATCTCGACCTCGACTATGTCGGCTCGGCCGATCCCGAAGAGGCACAGCGGCGTCGACCAACGCTGCTCGCCGAGCTTGAGCAGCTCGTTCGTCGAGCTGGGTACCGCGTGGAGCGTTCGCGCCAGAGCTACGCGATGGCGCACCTCGTCCTGCGCTACGAGAACACCGCCGCCAGGAGCGACGCGCTGAAGCTCGATCTCAACTTCCTCGATCGGGTGCCGGTCCTTGAGCCCGCGCGATTGCCGCTTTGGCATCCGTTCGGGGGTGACCTTGCTGCGCCTCCCGTTCTCACGTTCGCGGTCGAGGAGCTGGCTGCCAGCAAGATCATCGCCTTGGCACGGCGTGGACTCGCCCGCGACCTCTTCGACGTGGCGGAACTGGCACAACTTCCCGTGCTCGATTTGGAGGTCGTGCGCAGAGTGCTCGTCGTTCGCGGTGCTGCTTACCCGCCGCCATCTCCTGAGCGCTACTCGGCCAGGGCCGGCGAGCAGGTACGGCTCGTGGACTGGCGCGCCCAGGTCGTGGCCCTGGCGCGGCGTGACCAACCGGTGGAACTTGGCACCGCGCAAGAGCGAGCCAAGGCGCTGCTGAGCGTCGTGCTCGACCTCGAGCCTGCTCAGCGAGAGTTCTTGCGCGCCCTTGATGGCGGCACTGTTGACGCCGCTCTGCTTGGCGATCCTGACCTCGCAGCGAGGGTACAGGCCAATCCCGGCTTGCTCTGGCGGGCGCAGCGCGGCGTCGCCGGGCTCGAAGAACGCTAGCTGAGAGGCCTGGGGGGCGTCGGCAGGCTGTCGGCCACGTGGGCGAAGGTGCTGCACAGACGCCACTTCTGACGGCTGTGCAGGTCACCTGAATCTGTGCGTCACGCGCCGAGGCAGAATCCGACTCAAGGGCGGGAGCGCTGCGGTCGGGGAGCTTGTGCGCCGGCTGCGTTGTGTTACCTTTACTGCGTCTGGTTGTGTGGAGAAGGACACCATCGTGACTACGGCGTGGAGCACCGGGGAGGGCGGCCTGCACTTCGGATGGGATCGAGTGTTCACGCTCGCCGAAGTCGCGGCACTCGACGTCGATGCCCTTCGCGTTTGCGACGGCTACGAGTATCGCTTCTTCCGCAGCGGACGCATCACCTGGCTCTCTCTGGCGTCTGGTGACGAGCTCGAGGTCACGGTGCTCTCGGGACTACCTCAGGACAACTGGCAGCACTGTGACCGCTGTGGCTGCGCCGCCTGCGGCCCACTTGCCGGCGCACCGCAAACCGACGAACGGTAGCCAAGCCCATCTGCGCGCCTGATTGGCCAGCTGCTGTTTTCGAAGGGGACACAGGCGCACGCAGCGATCCGTGAACCCGCAGTGTGAACGCGGCGGCGGCGGGGCCGGCCTCATCCCGGCAACCTGAGACCCTCGTCCTCGAAGAGCCGGCGGCAGGCTTCGGCGACCTCGACGTCGAAACGGCCACGCGAGTTCGGCCCGATCTCAGCGAGCGCCTCCGCGAGCGGGAGCGCCGGCCTGTAGGGTCTGTGACTGATCATCGCTTCGACGACGTCGGCGACGGCGAGGACACGCGCCTCGGGGAGAATCTCGCCGCCGCCCAAGCCTTTCGGGTAGCCGGAACCGTCGAGGCGCTCGTGGTGCTGCAGGACGATCTCGGCGACGGGACCGCCGAAGTCGATCGGCGCGAGGATCTCGTAGGCCGCCTCCGCGTGCGCCTTGATGAGCGCGAACTCCATCTCTGTCAGCCTCGTGGGTTTGGAGAGGATCTCGGCCGGCACCGTGATCTTGCCGACGTCGTGCACGAGCGCCGCCGTGCGCAGCGTCTCGATCGCCTCGGCCGCCCAGCCCAGACGGGTGGCGATCTGGCAAGCGAGCTCGGCGACGCGGTGCTCGTGACTGGCGGTGTAGGGGTCGCGCATCGCCACCGTGGCGCCGAGAGCAGCGATCGTGTCGCTGAGGGCGCGCTGAAGCCGCGTCTCCCCTGCGCGCAGCGCCTCCTCCGCGCGCTTGCGCTCGCTGATGTCGACGTCGGCGTAGTAGACGCGGTCGAAGGTGTCTTCATGCCCAGGCACGACCGTGCAGGTCTCGAGGACGTGAATCTCCCGGCCCCTGAGCGAGAGATTGGCCTCCTCGAAGGTCGCCGACGTCTCACCCGAGAGCATCGCCGCCCAGAAACGGTAGATGCCACGGTCGCTCTCGCGCCGGTAGAGGTCGCTGTTGCGTGCCATGAGCTCCTTGGGGCTTTCGGCCTCGAAGAGCGTCACCGCCGCTCGGTTGGCGTCGAGCGCCCGCGAGAGTGCGATGCAGCGTGCGTACTCCTTGGGGTCAGAGAGCACGTAGGCAATGACGTCCTCTACTCCCGCGGCCAAGAGCTCCTCGAGGTGCGCCTTGACGGCGGAGTCGTCCTGCTCCCACATGGCGACCGGCGAGTCCTCGAAGAGCGAACGATAGCGCGCTTCACTCTCGCGCAGGGCATCCTCAGCCTGCGTGCGCTCGCTGATGTCCGTGATCGAACCCTCGAGGATCCCCGACTCGCGGTCGAGGGTGAGCGACGTGACGCAGGTCCTCACCTCGCCAAGCTTGTTCAGCATACGGCACTCGAAATCGGTCACGCGGCCGTGCGCCTCGAGCCGGCGCAGCATCTCCTCGCGTTCGCCCGGGTCGGCCCAATGGATGACGGACGGTCCTCCGATCACTTCTTCGCGGGTACGCCCAAAGATCTCCAGGAACCTCGGGTTCGCGTCCAGCACCTCGGAGCCGTCGAGCCTCGTGCGGAACATCCCCACCTCGGCGTTGTCGAAGAGGCTGCGGTACTTCCCCGCGCTCTCAAGCAGCGCGGCTTCAGTGGCTTTGCGCCCTGTGACGTCGCGGGAGAAGCCGCAGTTGTACTCCTTGCCGGCGAAGGTCACGTAGCTCGAGGTGATCTCGACCGGGAACTCGCTGCCGTCCTTGCGCCGATGCACGGATTCGATGGCGTAGGAGCCCTCACTGCGCAGCCGCTCCCAGACCTGTGCCATGCGCTCGGGAGTGGCGCCCGGATTCACCAGGCTGATCGACTCGCCGATGAGCTCATCCGCTCGGTAGCCGACCATCGCGCAGGCGGCCTCGTTCACGTAGACGAAGCGGTTGCTGGCGTCGACCCAGTAGGCGCCGTCGCGGTGCACGTCGACCGCGCGCTTGAGGAGGGCGTTCTCCTCTTCGGTGCGCCGCTGCTCCGTGACGTCATTGATGGTCGCGAAGATGCAGATCGGCTCACCGTCTTCGTCACGCATGACCGTGGGCGTGATCAGCACCGGGAAGCGCTCGCCGTCCTTGCGCATGAAGGTCAGCTCGATCCTCTCCGGCGCTCCCTCGAGGTCGGCGCGCAACTGGCGCTCGATGCGCTCGCGTTCCTCCGGCGGCCAGTAGGGATGAGGCAGGCCGACGCCGAGGAGTTCCTCGCGCGTGAAGCCGGTCATGGCGCAGAAGGCGGGGTTGACGTCGAGGTGGACGCCGGCAGGGCTAAGCAGCGCGAAGCCGTCCTGGAGGTGTTGCGTAGGAGTGTCAATGAGACGCCCGTGCGCCTGCCAGCGATCGCCTTCGAGGCCGGCGATGTGCTCGCGAGCGCGGTCGAGCTCGGCGCGCAGTTGCTCGCGCGCGAGACGCCCGCTGCCCGCTAGCTGGTGCCCTGCCATGCCTCCCCTATCGACCGGGCGGTCGAGTAGCTGAAGCATTTGCGAGCGTGGCGTCTCCCACCTGCGCGATCAGGCCAGCCGTGAGGCCGGATCTGGCTCCGGCCGGAGCTGGCTCAGGGCGGAAGCGCGCAACTGGCAGGAAGACCCGCGATGGGGGCCTCGGGGCTCGGCGAAGAGACGGCGTGCGTGCGGCAGTCGCGAACGCCTCAGGCACTGTCCACCCGGTGCCAGGGCCACTCCGGCAAGCGCTTGCGGTTCGTGATGAGCACGCTGACGCCGCCCCGAGGGTCCGTGCGCACCACGGAGCCGCAGCTGCAGCAGTAGATGGCGCCGTTCTTGGCCACGTGACGTGCCTCAATGCCGAGGGTCATCACTTCGGTTAGCGTGTACGCCTGCACGTGTTCGACAGCGCTCCTTCCTGCGCGGCATCTTTAGGCCGGGATGCGATACGGGAAGTATCGGTGCCGCACACGTGGCGCGGCAGCGAACATTCGTCCAGCGGCCGCTTCCGGCCGCGGGACCAACGGCCACGCCGGCATGCCTGCATGACGCGACCCAAGCATCCGCTCGGCACTCGGTGTTCCCGAGCAGCACACTCGGTGGCGTGGGCAGCGCGCCGGCGGCCGAGTAGCAAGACCTGCACAGGGGCGGCTTCCCTGAGCAAGACACGTCTTCTTAACCTCTAGCCCGTTCATTTGGGGTCGAACTGCTTGGGCCCGCTGGGAGACGCCGAGAGTGGCGCGGCGCTTCCCCGCCGCTTCCAGGCGCTCATCGTGACGCCGTCGGCCGCCACGACCCACAGGCAGAAGGCTCGCCGTTGACACCTCACGCGCCCGAGCGGAGGATGCGGTCAGGCGCCACTGGTGGGTGCTCTGACTTGTGGCGCGAAAGGCCGTCAGGAGGAGGTACCGCATGGCATCGTCCGCTCCGGAGGGACCGGGTCTCGCCCGTGGGGCGATTGGACTCCGGGAGGTCCTTTTCCAGTCGGTCACGCACATGGCGCCGGCGGCAGCTGTCGCCTTCTCCATCCCGGCCGGCGCTTCCTACGCCGCCGGCGCCTTGCCCCTCGCCACTCTGCTGGCACTCATCGCCTGCATCTTCGTCGCGCTGTCCATCGGCGAGCTGGCGCGGCATCTGCCCTCGGCGGGGAGCTTCTACACCTACGCCTCCCAAGGCATCCATCCCTGGGTGGGCTTCCTGGTGGCCTGGGCCTACGCCTTCGCTGAGGCCTTCATCGCCGCCTTCCTCTTCCTCGTGTTCGCCATCACGGTCTCGGGGACGCTGAACACGGAGTACGGCTGGTCGACCGGCACCTGGTGGATCTGGGTTGTGCTCTCGTCGCTGTTCGTCTTCGTCCTCGGCTACGTCGGCATCCAGATCTCGACCAAAGCCGGGACGATCATGGGCGTCTTCGAGATCATCGTGTTCGGCGCACTGGCCGTGTGGCTGATCGTGGAGGCGGGCTCGAGGAACACCTTGTCGGTCTTCACGACGCAGCATGCGACCGTGCAGGGATACGTGGGACTCTCCGGAGTCATCGCCGCCTGCGTCTACTCGATCCTGGCCTTCACGGGCTTCGAGTCGGCGGCGCCGCTTGCCGAGGAGGCCCGCGACCCCAGGCGTACCATCCGCAAGGCGGTGATCTACTCGGCGCTCGCCATCGGCGCCTTCTACGTGTTCACCACCTACGCTGCCACGGTCTACAGGGGTCCGGGCAACATGGCCGGTTTCGTTAAGCTCGGCAATGGCGACCCATGGACTTTCCTCGCCAGGGCCGTATGGGGAGTCGGCTGGCTGCTCGTGTTCATTGCCATCATCAACTCGGCCGTGGCCAACGCGAACGCCGGCGCCAACGCGACCACGCGCACCTGGTTCGCCATGGGGCGCATCCGCCTGCTGCCGGCCTTCATGGCCACCATTCACCCGCGCTTCAAGTCGCCACACATCGCCGTCATCGTGCAGTTCGTCGTCGCGCTGGCACTGGCCCTGTGGCTGGGCTTCCAGTACACGCCCTATACGGCCTTCATCCTCATGGCGACGATCTTCACGCTGATCCTCATCTTGATCTACATCGTCATCCTCATCGCCTGCATCACCTACTACTGGCGCTTCCAGCGGCAGCACGCCAATATCCTCATGCACGGCATCATCCCGATTCTCGGCATCGCCGTGTTCGTGCCCGTGTTCCTCACGGCAGCGGGCATTCCCGCATTCAAGTTCGTCGGCAAGCTGGCCTACCCGATCTCCCTGGCGGGCCCGGTCGTGGGCGTCTGGATGGTGCTCGGCATCGTGTACCTCATCTACCTGAGCAGCCGGCACCCGGAGCGCCTCGCGGCGACGGGGCGCATCTTCGTCGATGAGCCTCCTGCCGCGGCGGTCGGCTCTGAGGGTACCGGCGCGGCACTCAGAGAGAGGTGAGGACGATGAAGGTCCATGAGGGCATGCTCGACGTCCCCGACGGTCGAGTCTGGTACCGGAGCGTGGGCGAAGGCGGCATCCCGCTGCTCTGTTTGCATGGCGGCCCCGGGATGACGCACAACTACATCGACCCGCTCGAGGATCTCGGCGATCGCCGCCAGGTCATCTTCTACGATCAGCTGGGCTGCGGCCGCTCCGATCGCCCGAACGACACCTCACTGTGGACGGTGCCGCACTTCGTCCGTGAAGTGGAGGCGGTCAGGGGCGCCCTCGAGCTGGAGCGCTTCCATCTGTTCGGCAGCTCGTGGGGCGGCCAGCTCTCGATGCAGTACGTCCTCGACTACCAGCCATCGTCCGTGGTGAGCCTGCTCATGTCGGGGAGCCCGGCGAGTATGCCGCGCTGGGTCGAAGGCTGCATGGAGCTGCTGGCGGAGCTGCCCGCCGACGTGCGCGAGGTGATTGAGCGGCACGAGGCACAAGGCTTCACCTCGTGCCCGGAGTACCTCGGCGCGGTGGCGGTCTTCTACCAGCGCCATCTCTGCCGCCTGCAGCCTTGGCCTGCCGGACTCGAGCGTTCCTTTGCCGAGATGAGCCCGGTCGTCTACGAGACGATGAACGGCCCCAGCGAATTCACAGTGACGGGCCGCTTCCGCGACTGGGACGTGTTCGGCCGCCTGGGCGAGATCAAAGTGCCGACGCTCATCACGGGCGGCCGCCATGACGAGATCCGCGTCGACCACCTGACCGACATCCACAAGGGCATCGCTGGCTCCGAGCTCGTCATCTTCGAGAACAGCTCACATACGCCCTTCCACGAAGAGCGCGAACTGTACATGCGCACTGTGAACGACTTCCTGGATCGCGTGGAGAGCAAAACAACCTGACATGACAAAGGAGAGGCGGTGGGGAGGCCGGCGCACTCGCCGGTCTCCCCACCGGCGACTTGGGGCCCCAGCTGCCCCAGGCTCGTCGGCATGGCGTCGGCACGCTCGCCAACATGGCTGCACGGGACGCATCTTCGCGGCCGGGACACGTCATCAAGACCTGTGCCGCCGAGGTCCGAGCGACGCCCGGCTCCCTGGACAAGTCCCAACCGGGTTATCCACGCACCACAAGCACTTTCGCGGGAAGCGGCTTCTTGCACGATCAAGAGAATTGGACTACTAGATCGGGCAGGTCAGTTGGGGTGGACCAGTCTGTGTGGGCACGTGGGTCTCAGTCATTGGCCTCTGCATCGAGAAGGTACTGATTGAGGCGTACCTTCTTCTTGGTGATGCCGAACTTGCCACGGATCTTCTTGCGGTGATAGCTCACTGTCGCAGACGAGGTGTGCAGGATTGCGGCGATCTCGTCGGTCGACTTGCCCATCTTCACTAGCCGCGCGACTTCGACCTCCTTTCGCGTCAGCCGCGCCTGCATCAGGTCGGATGAGTCGCTGTCGGAGCCACCGACCGAGTTGGCGATTTCCTCGACCGTGTATCGAATGGCGTCGAGATACGCGGCCTCGGGACGGCCAGTCAAGAACCGGTCGAGACGCTCGAGCATGGGAACGATCAGGCGATCGAAGTTGTCGCGAATGGCCCGTCCCATGTCGAGCCTCTCCTGACGGCCCTGCTCGATGATCACCCTGAGAGCTACGGAGTACTCCGCTCGTGCCTTCATCTCGGTCTCAAGCGACTGGCGCGACTCTTCGAGAGCAGTGTTGAGGCGTCGGAGGCGCGTCACGTCTGTAGCGAGCCAGAAGTAGGTGACTCTGTCGCCGACCGTACTGGGGATGACCGACGTCACGAGGATGCGCTCCTCGTCGCCTTCGCCCGTCTTGAGCTCGACCGTCACCGCTTCCGGGAATTCCGTTTCAGCCATCGAGAATTGCTCAAGCGTCTCAGTCGCCTGAGAGCCGAAATGGTCGCCGATCGTGGTCCGCGACAGACTCTCGTTGCTCAACCCGAGAAGCTTGCAGGCAGCCTGATTCGCCTCAATGCACCGCCCCTTCTCGTCTGTGCGCAGGGCGGGGTTGGTAGTGGCCTGGAACAGCGTCCGATAGAGCTCCTCCGACTCTTCGAGAGCGACGTGGATCGCTCGCTCCTTGGTGATATCGCGAATCACGCCGACCAGCTCTGAGGACCGTCCCTGGTCGTCGAAAAGCACGACGCCACGGTCGGCGACTAGGAGATACTCGCCGTCGTCCCGCCTGAGACGGTACTCATCCTCATAGAAGCGGCGTCCCTCGTCCAAGGTCGTCCGTATCCGGCTGATGACGGCCTCGCGCTGCGAGGGGTGCAGCCGCGCGATCCATGCGTCCTCTCCGTAGGGATCGGTGCCAGGCAGCAGGCCCAGTAGCGAGTCCATCTGGGTGGACCACTCGTGATAGCGGCCCGTTTCGTGCCAGACGTAGTAGGCGTCGAAATTGCTCTCGACGAGTGCGCGCAGTCGGAGAGCGTCATTCGCCAGGGCTCGAAACAGGGCATCCTGTTCGGACGCGTCGACCGCAGCCAGCAATCCGACGTCTTGCTCTCCTTCGACGCCAGCTCGTGCTACAAACTGGTAGCGGCGCTGACGTCCGTCGGCGCTGGTTACGTCTGCGGCCAGGCGCACGAAGAGGCGGTCGTGTCCGGCAAGGAAGGTCGCGAGCGCCGAAGCGTTCGACTCATCCGCTGGGGCGAGCAGACTGCCGAGGTCCCGGATCTCGTCAAGAGTAGCGTCGTAGCCCCACTCTCGTCTGGCTGCCGGATTGAGGTGCAGCACGCGCGCACTGGGCAGCGAGATAATCAGCACCGGGTTCGGCACAGCACTTACGAGCCGATAGTCCATGCAGCCTCAGTAGATAGCTTTATAGGTAGGAACGCACCTACTCTACTAGCTTTTCTAACCGAGATCACGCGTTATGGTTTGATTGGTACGGAGCAGTCTGCCGCAGGAGCTGGCCGTGCGGATCAAGCAGCACCGTGCCGTCGAAAGGCCAGAGCGTGGGGAGGTAGCGTAGGGCGGAGCGCGGCAGAACTTGTCGGGGAGAGCGGTGGCACCGAAGGGAATGCGGAGCGGTGTTCTGGCGTCTTCCGACAGTGCCCGACGAGGGGCGCGACCATTCGGCGTGACGGCCGCTCTGACAAGAGGCCGACGATACGCATCGTCAATTCCAGGGAGGGCACCATGGCTGCAAGAAAGCGGAGAATCGGCAAGGATGGAGCGGCGACGATTCCCGCCAGAGCCGCAGTTGCCTGCGCGCTTGTGGCAGCGGGACTGCTGGTCCTCGCGGGGTGCGGATCGGCCAGTACCGCATCGTCCTCCAGCAGCTCGTCGGCTGGCGCCACGAGCGGCGTGGTGCTGCAACGCACAACCGCCCCGGCCACTGGGACCCTCTCATCGATGACGTGGGATCTGCCGCTCGGCGAGCCAACGACCATCGACTACGCGAAGACCGCCGACTACTCGCCCTCAATGATGGTCTCGAACATGGCCGACTACCTTCTTCGGCAGACCGTCGATGGGGAGTTCGGGCCCGGGCTCGCACAGTCGTATTCCCAGCCCAATCGCTTGACCTGGGTGTACAACATCCGCCCCGGCGTCAAGTTCTGGGATGGCAATCCGCTGACAGCGGCCGATGTGGTCTACAGCCTTAAGCGCAACCTCGATCCCAAGGCCCAGCCCGTCAACAGCAACGTCTTTGCCAACGTGCAGGACATCAAGGCGACCGGGCCGCTGCAGGTCACCGTCACCTTCAAGAAGCCCGACGAACTCTTCAACAAGGAAATGTCGTCGGTCGGCGGCGCCGTCACCGAGAAGGCCTACGCCGAGAACAAAGGCAAGTTGTTCGGCACCGCCGCGGGCGGCGTCATGTACACCGGGCCGTACATGCTCAAGAAGTGGAGCCCGGGTAGCGAGATTGTGTTGGAGAAGAACCCGAACTACTGGGACCCGGCGTACACGCCTAAGGTGCAGACCGTAACCGTCAAGTTCATCGTGGACCAGAGCACCCTCACGAACGCTCTCTTGTCGGGTCAGATTGATGGGGCCTACGAGGTGCCGGCACCGGCTATCCCCGCACTCCAGACCGCCTCGAACGGCAAGTTGTACGCTGGACCCAGTCTCAAGACGCTGGTTCTGAATCCGACAAATGAGCCCGGTCCGATGACCAATGTCCGGCTTCGCATGGCGCTCGGGATGGCGATCGACAAGACCGCAATCGTGAACACGATCTACAACGGCGCGGCGATTGCCGAGAAGACGATTACGCCGGAGACCGCCTGGGATCCCGGCGCGCTCGATATCTACAAGACCGCGTACGAGGCACTGCCCTCGCTGACCCCCGACGTCGCCGCGGCGAAGCAGATTGTCAGCGGTGAGTCGGGCACCAGCAAGCCGATTGTGTACGCCGTGCTCGCGGGTGACCAGACCGAGCTGCAGGTTGCCAGCGTGGTGCAGCAGGCGGCCTCGTCGATCGGCCTGACCGTCAAGCTCAAGCAGATGACGCCGCTCGATTTCTCGAACGCCTACTACGTCCCGTCGTATCGCAAGGGCATCAATATTATGCCGTCGGTCCTCTACCTGTACGTGGTTGACCCGCTCGACATGCTGACGTACTTCTGGGGGCCGGGGGCAATGCTGAACTTCCTTGACTACCAGAACCCCACGGTTGTGAACAACGTCGCGAAAGCGCGATCTACGTTTGATCCAACAACGCGCGCGCAGCTCATCACGGAGGCCCAGGCACAGTACACCAAGGACCAGAACGTCATTCCGATCGCCAGTACTGACGTGTTGCTGTTCATGAACAACCGAATCACGGGCGGGCCGGTGACGTTCGCGTACCTGTATCTGCCATTCCTGGCGACGATCGGAGCGAAGTGAACTCAAGCTCCGTCGACCGGGCGACTGACTGACCAGGCGAAGGCGTCAGGTCCGCCATGCTGCGCTTCTTGACTCAGCGGCTTGTCAGCCTGGTGCTGACGCTGCTCGTGGCCAGCGTCGTCATCTATGGCGCGCTCTACCTGGCGCCCGGCGACCCCGCGACCGTGATTGCCGGGGGTCACGTGACACCTCAGGTCCTGGACCAGATCCGCGTGCAGTACCATCTGAACGATCCCGTGTGGATGCGCTACTGGGACTGGCTGACCGGCGTCCTTCATGGCGACCTGGGCCAGTCGTTCGTCTACCGCGAGTCGGTGGCGACGCTGGTCGGCCCACGCGTCGGCAGTACTCTCTTTCTCGTGAGCTACGCTTCGATTCTCATTCTCGTGGTCGGCATCGGCCTTGGAATCGTCGCCCGCCTCACGCGGCGGGTCAGCTCGGCGATAACCGTGGTAACCGGTGTGGGGCTCGCCTTGCCGTCGTTCGTGGCGGCGATCATCCTGATCACGGTCTTTGCGGTCGACCTCGGCTGGTTCCCGGTGTTCGGCGCGGGGGTCGGTTTCACGGACCGTCTCTGGCACCTCACGC
>Ga0075520_1000579_pt1 | contig 16472 bp, 15 predicted proteins | sample NGEPerB_FD_75100 | JGI IMG/M metagenome (GOLD analysis project Ga0075520, IMG submission 75100) | Arctic peat soil microbial communities from the Barrow Environmental Observatory site, Barrow, Alaska, USA - NGEE PermafrostAB12-B | ecosystem: Environmental > Terrestrial > Soil > Wetlands > Peat ... | reverse complement strand
GGCTTGACATCGAGCACCGGTGTGCCGTCGATCGCATCGAGGCCGACCACGGCGATCGTCCGGGGTCCGACCCCCATCAACCGGCAGACCGTCACCCCGATGCGGTTCGGCCGGTCCCTGGCCCGTTGTGCCAGGATGCCGACCGACGGCCAGTCGGACCGACCTCGCGGGTGGCGCGTCCCCCGGCACACCGCCTCCTCGTCCACCCGGTCGAAGCAGAACACCACTTCGATGTGGGAGAAGTCCGCCAGTCCGTCGGTGGCACCCACCTCCAGCACGTCGGGGTCCAGTTCGATCCGGGACGACACGGTGTCCCACCGGTCGTCCACCGCCTCGGTGCGGCCGCCGACGACGTGGCCGATGGGACGGAAGGTGAGCGGACCCGTCATGACGCCTCCTCGACCGGGCCGTCACCGTCCTGGCCCTCGAACTGGATGCGGTACAGGTCGGCGTACTGGCCGCCGGCGAGCAGCAGGTCCTCGTGGCGACCCCGCTCGACGATGCGCCCGTGGTCGAGCACGAGGATCATGTCGGCCTCGCGCACCGTGGAGAGCCGGTGGGCGATCACCAACGAGGTGCGGCCCTGCAGAGCGGTGGCCAGCGCCAGCTGCACCGCAGCCTCCGACTCGCTGTCGAGATGGGCGGTGGCCTCGTCCAGGACCACGATCTCGGGCGCCTTCAGCAGGAGTCGGGCGATGGCGAGCCGCTGCTTCTCGCCCCCGGAGAGCCGGTAGCCGCGGTCGCCCACCACGGTGTCGAGGCCATCGGGCAGCGAGCTGACCATGGTGGCGATCTGGGCACCGGCCAGGGCCGACTCGAGCTCGCCCTCGCTGGCCTCGGGCCGGGCGTAGAGGAGGTTGGCGCGGATGGTCTCGTGGAACAGGTGCGCATCCTGGGTGACGACCCCCACCGTGGAGGTCAACGATGCCAGGGTCGCCCGGCGGATGTCGAGACCGTTGATGCGGATGGAGCCGGACTGGACGTCGTAGAGCCGGGGGAGCAGCTGGCTGATGGTCGTCTTGCCGGCACCGGACGGACCCACCAGCGCCACCAGCTGGCCGGGCTGCACGGTGAAGCCGACGTCGAACAGGACCTGGGCCGACACCGTGGTGTCCAGGACGGCGACGGACTCGAGCGAGGCGAGCGACACCTCGTCGGCCGTCGGGTACCGGAAGTCGACGTGCTCGAACTCGATGGTGGCGGGTCCTCCGGGCACGGGCCGGGCGTCGGGGGCGTCCTGGATCATGGGGGGCAGGTCGAGGACCTCGAACACCCGATCGAAGGAGACCAGCGCGGTCATGACGTCGATCTGCACGTTCGACAACGCCGTCAACGGTCCGTAGAGCCGGGTGAGGTAGGCGGCCAGGGCCACGACGGTGCCCACCGACAGCGCACCGTCGATGGCCTGCACGCCGCCCCACCCGTAGACGACAGCGGTGGCCAGGGCGGCGGTCAACGAGAGGGCGGCGATGAAGAACCGGGCGTACATGGCCTGGGTGACGCCGATGTCGCGCACCCGGCCCGCCTTGGCCGAAAAGGCGTCGCGCTCCTCGGTCGGCCGGCCGAACAGCTTCACCAGGAGCGCACCCGAGACGTTGAAGCGCTCGTTCATGGTGTTGTTCATCTCGGCGTTGATGCCGTAGGACTCGCGGGTGATGATCGACAGCCGGCGTCCCACCCGTTTGGCTGGCACCACGAAGATCGGCAGGATCACCAGGCTGATCAGGGTGATCTGCCACGAGAGCAGGAACATCACGATCAGCACCAGGGTGACGCTGATCAGGTTGGACACCACCGAGGAGAGTGTGTCGGTGAAGGCCTGCTGGGCCCCGATCACGTCGTTGTTGAGCCGACTGATCAACGCACCGGTCTGGGTGCGGGTGAAGAAGGCGATCGGCATCTTCTGGATGTGCTCGAACACCTGGGAGCGCATGTCGTAGATGAGCCCCTCACCGACCGAAGCCGACACGTAGCGGATCCCGATCGACAGGCCGGTGTCGGCCACCGCCACCAGGGCGGCCACGATCGACAGGCCGATGATCAGGTGCTTCGAGGGGTGGCCGCTGGTGAGGCTGTTGATGATCGACCGGAAGAGCAACGGGTTGATGATCCCGATGAACGCCTCGACCGTGACCAGCACGAGGAACCAGGTCAGGACGGCCCGGTAGGGGCGGGCGAACCGGAACATCCGGCGCGCCGTCCCCTTGGTCACGTGCTGGGACCTGACCGAGTCGTCCCGGCGCATCGAGCGCATGACCGAGCCGAACTGGCCCCCACCGCCACCCATGCCGTGGCCGCCCATGCTCATCGCCGAGCACCGTGCACGGGGAGATAGGGGGAGCGGTGGGCCATGAGCGGGACCCTACCAACCCGTCCCCCGGCGCCGATCTTCGCTGTGTACGGACGGCACGCGTCTGCACGCGGGATGTGCCCGGCACGGACCGGGAGCGGGGCCGGCGGCCTACGTGGGCAGTTGTGACCCTCGGGCAGGGCTGTCGGCACCTGCCGCCGCGCTGCCCGAGGGTCAGACCACGAGGCCCTTGCCGTACACGGGGGGCAGGTCCAGGGCGGTCAGGAGTCCGGGAGCGCCGTCCACCACCGCAGGAATCGCGTTGACCAGCCGCATGGCCGTCGCCTTGAGTCCGCCGGTGTTGTGGTCGCCGTCCTTGCCCATCAGCTGCATGTCGACGGTGTAGGTCGGCTCACCGGTGATGATCACCCGGTAGCAGCCCTGACCCGCGGGCTGCGGCCACTCGGGTGCCAGGTCGTCGCGCAGCCGGGTGACGTGCTCGAGCACGATCACCGCCCGGCCGTCCTTCATCCCGCGCAATTCGAAGTGCAGGGCGGCGGCCGTCCCCTCCGCGATCGTCCCGGCGTCGACCTCGAACGTCTCGGGCGCCGGCACCCGCTCGTACCACTCGACCAGATCTCCGTCGAGCTCCACCTCGAGGGCGGCAGCCAGCTGGCGAACCACGCTGCCCCAGGCCATGGTCATGACCCCGGGCTGGAGGATCATCGGTACGTCGTCGATCGGACGGCCGAAGCCCATGATGTCGAAGAGAACCATGCCCTGGTCGTAGGTGGCGTAGTTGAGCACCTCGGCCACCCGCACCTCCTCGATCTGCTCACACACGCCGGACAGCACCAACGGGAGCGCGTCATTGGCGAATCCCGGGTCGACCCCGTTGACGAAGATCGAGACGCCGCCCTCGACCGCGGCCTCGACCGTCGGCGTGATCATCCCGTCGTCCACCACGCCATAGGGGTACTGGAGGAACACGGGGCCCGAGGAGACGACGTTGATGCCGGCCCGCAGGATGCGTTGCAGGTCGCCCAGGGCCTCGAAGAGCCGGTCGTCGGCCATGGCGGTGTGCACGATGACGTCGGGCTCGAGGGCGAAGATGGCGTCGACGTCGTCGGTGGCGGCCACGCCGAGTGTGCGGCCGAGTCCGGCGAGCTCGCCGGCGTCCTTGCCGACCTTGTCGGGATTGGACACCCAGACGCCCACGAGCTCGAGGTCCGGACGTGCGTCGATGCCGGCGATGGCGTGGCGGCCGACATTGCCGGTGCTCCAGGCGACGACTCGGTAGGTGCTGCTCATGGTCGGTGCTCCTTGTGGGATCGGCGGTGTGGGATCGGCGGTGTCGGATCGGCGGTGTCGGAGGGATTGGGAGGGAGTGGAACGGGGGGTGCGGGCGGAAGGGACGGACGACGTGACCGGACGGGCAGGGTCGTTCAGACGTCGGCGATGCCCATGTCGAGCGTGGCGGCCTCGGTGCCACCGTCGACCTCGATCACCTTGCCGGTCACGTAGGACCCGGCATCGGAGGCGAGGTAGACGATGGCCGCGGCGATGTCCTCCGGGTCGCCGATGCGGCCCAACGGAGTGGCGTCCTCCATGGCGGTGCGCATCTCGTCGATCTGCATGACGATGTCGAGTGCGGAGGTGGCCACCGACCCCACGGCGATGGCATTGACCCGGATCCTCGGGGCGAGGTCCATGGCCGCCAGCCGGGTGTAGTGGGCGAGCGCGGCCTTGGCCGTGCCGTAGGCCACGAAGCCGCGAGCGGCCAGGCGGCCCATGGCCGACGAGATGTTGACCGCCGAGCCGCCGCCTCCCTCGAGCATGAGCGGGACAGCGGCGCGGAGGAGGGTGTGTGCCGTGGCGACATTGAAGTGGAAGGCGTCCTCCATGGTCTTGGCCGTCGTGTCCATGAAGGCCTGGGGCATCGTGCCACCCACGTTGTTGACCACCAGGTCGAGTCGACCGAAGGCGTCGCGTGCATGGTCGACCAGGGAGGCGACGGCATCCAGGTCGTTGAGGTTCGCCGGTACGGCCACCGCACGGCGCCCTGCGGTCCCGACCTGCGCGGCCACGGCCTCGAGCTGTTCGGTGGTGCGGGCCGAGATCACCACGTCGGCTCCGGCCTGGGCCAGTCCCACTGCAGTGGCGGCGCCGATGCCGCGGCCCGCTCCGGTGATGACGGCGACCTTGCCGTCCATGCGGTAGCGATCGAGAATCATGCGAGGGTCCCCCTTCGACGGCTGCGGTGGTCGCGGCCGGAACCAGTGCTAGCAGTCCGGGACACACCTGCGCCACGACGCCGGCGTGTCGGCGCGGCCAGCGGCCCCTGGCGCGGTCATGCCGGCTCCCACCAGTAGCCGTTCCACCGATGGAAGGCCGTCCATGCCGCGCCGGTCCACCACGCCTGCAGCCCAGGGTCCTCACCCACCCGGTACCACCCGGGCGGCGCCACCGTCGTGGCCATGGGCAGCGGTGGCAGGACCGGGAGGTGTGGCAGGGGTGTCGGACCCGCGGCCCGTGGCGTCCCTCCCGGGAGGGTGCCGGCCACCGGGGCAGCGGACCAGGTGGGCAGCGTCCCCCGCTCCGGGACCGGGGTGAGCGGGGGAGGAGTGACCGGGCGCCCGTCGTGGGTGGGTGGTCCGTACCCACCGGGATCCCAGGAGATGACGGGTGGCCCGTAGGCAGCCCGGGGCACCGGGGACGGCACGTCGACCCGGACGAGGGCCGGGTCACATCCCCACGTCTTCACCTGTGGTCGCCACGGCGGCGGACAGGTGCCGATGTCGGCCGGTGGAGTGAGCTCCCGTGCCCCGTGGCGGGCGAGCAGATAGAACAGCGCAGCGAGTCCCACGGAGAAGAGGCCACCGGCGATTCCCTTGGCCACGGCTTCGCGCAGCGACCGGGCCAGGGTCGAGTTGAAGGATCGCGGGTCGACCCGGAAGAACGTGATGATCCCGTCGTGGAACGAGTGGATGCCCACGGCGATCAGGAAGGCCACCGCGCCCGCACCGGTACGTGCCCGTCCCTTGCGCCAAGCGGCCAGCCAGATGACCGCAGCGGCGAACCCGGTGACGAAGACGTGGAGCAGCTCGGCGGAGGGTCGGAGCAGTGCCATCTGCAGATGGGCCCAGGGGAAGAGGGGCCGCGACTCGTACTCGACCCCTTCCAGGGTCCCGACGGTGGCGCCGCTGAGGAGCACCAGGTAGAGCCCGACCCGGGGCGCGGCGAACCGCCGGGCGCCGAAGACGAGGAGCAGGAGGGGCACCAGCAGTTTGCCGCCCTCCTCGATCGGCCCCGTCAGCCACAACGTGGTCGCCCAGCCGAACGCCCCCTCGCTCAGGACCTCGAGCCCCACACCGACGCCGAACGCGAGGACACCTGAGCAGATGCCGATCCAGGTGAGCGACCTCCGCCGGTCGAGCGACCCGATGTGCAGGAATCGTGCGATCAGCAGGACGGCACCCCACAGGAACGCCGCATATCCGAGGACGGACAGCCACGACCACAGGGTCACGCCGCTCGCACCGCTCAGGAAGGCCGGCAGCACCACCAGGGCCTGGCCGACGAGCATCCACCGGAACCAGGCCAGCCTGGCGAAGGCGAAGGCGGCCGGCGGCCCGGCCAGCAGCGGCGCAGTCATGGTCGGATGGGTCGCGCCGGTCCACGCCACTCCGTCCCATTCGGCCAGTCGTGGTCGCTGGCTGAAGCAGTACCATCCCCGTCGGTCCGACGCCCCCTCGTCCGCCGTCGGAGGAGCGCCCACGGAGCCGGTCAGTCCGAGAGCCCGGCGAAGGCGACGATCCGGGTCGGACGGAGCCGGACGACCAGCTCGCCGGGTACGCCGTTGCGGGTGCCGTACTCCTCGGCCCTGTCCTCGCCCATGTACCGGCCACCGATGACGGTGGCCCAGTGCAGGAGCTCGGTCGGGTCCTCGCTGATGACGACCTCGGCCTCGATCGTCACGAAGGTGAACGGCGGGCGGTCGTCGTCGACGCAGAGCGCGGCCCGGGGGTCGCGCAGGAGGTTCCGGCCCTTGACCGTGTCGCCCGAGGTGTTGAGGACCAGATCACCGACCGGTGCACCGTCCCCGCGGGTCGACGTGTCGAGCGCGAACCAGATCGGAGCGATGTGGGGTCGCCCGTCGGCGCGCACGGTGGCCAGCTTGCCGGTCCGGGCGGGCGTGCCGTCGAGGAACGCCACCACCTCGTCGTCGTCCATGGGATGGGCCACCGTGTCCCCTCAGGTCGGCCGGGTCGACGGGAGGCCCAGCTTGCGGTGGTCCCACGAGACGGTGCGCTCGACGTTGATCTTGGCCACGATGCGCTTGTTGAGCATCGTCTCCACGAACGGTCGGAGCTCCTCGCTGTAGGCGCCGTAGTACCGCTCGAAGAGATCGACACCGAGCTCCCACATCTTGTCCGGGTCGTCGATCACCTCGGCGCGCCCGACCAACTCGACACCGCGGAGCTCCTCGTAGTAGTCCCCGTCCTCGAAGAGGAGGGTGATCCGGGTGTCCCTCGAGAGGTTCACCGCCTTCTGCGCCTTGGCCTTCGTCTCGATGGCGATGGTCCCGTCGACGAAGCCGTACCACATGGCCACGGCGTGGATGGAGCCGTCATGGTTGAGGGTGCACATGGTCATCGGCCGCCGCTCGTGCAGGAAGGCGTCGATCTCCTCGTCGGTCATGCGGATGAGGTCCCGCTGCTTGACGCCGTGGCCCATCTGCTGGGCAGGCTGGTTGGCTGCCGTGTCGCTCATCGGTCCCTCCCCGGGAATCCCTGCGGGCCGCGACGGTCGACCGCCCGTGGCGCCACCGTACCGGGACCGGAGCCGGCGGGTCGCACCGTCGGGTCGCCCCGGGGGTCGCACCACTTGGTCGCGACGACCCCAGGGAGCGGACAGACTGATCACGTGTCCACGACCGAGTCCGAGGAGCCCGCACCGGTGGTCGGGTCCGGGAACCCGCCGTACCGGGTGATCATGGTGTGCACGGGGAACATCTGCCGGTCGCCCATGGGTGACGTCGTGCTCCGACACCTGGCCGCGGGACGCACGCTGGCCGACGGGACGACGCTGGACGGCCGTCTGCGCGTGTCGAGCGCGGGGACCGGTGGCTGGCACGCAGGCGAGCCGATGGACCCACGGGCACGGGCCGCGTTGGAGCGGCGCGGATACACGGACCACGGGCACCGGGCCCGGGCGTTCGACACGGCGTGGGTCGACGACGTCGACCTCGTGGTGTGCATGGACCGGGGCCACCGCCAGACGCTCGCCGGCCTGGCCCGCGCCAGGTCCGGTGACGACCGTCACGACGACCGGTTCGTCCTCCTGCGCGAGTTCGACGGGCGGCGCGGTGGCGATCCTGACGTCCCCGACCCCTACTACGGCGACGACGCCGGGTTCGACGGGTGCCTCGACCTGGTGGAGGCCGGGTGCGCCGGGCTGGTGGTGCACCTGGCCGGGCTCGTCGTGCCCGCACCGAACTGACGTGCCCGCGGTCGACCGTATCGCCGTCCACGGGGCGTCGGGTAGCGGCAAGACGACCCTGGCCGGGGCCCTGTCCGACCGGATGGGGGTGCCACACACCGAGCTCGACGCACACTTCCACCAACCGGGATGGACCCCACTCGATACGGAGACCTTCCGGAGCCGGGTCGCCGAGGAGGTGGGCGGCGACCGCTGGGTGGTCGACGGGAACTACCACCAGGTGCGGGACCTGGTGTGGGCCCGAGCCCAGCTCATCGTCGTCCTCGATCCCCCGAGGTGGACCGTGATGGCGCAGGTGACCCGGCGAACGATCCTGCGGGCAGTCGCACGCCGCGACCTGTGGAACGGGAACCGAGAGTCCCTCCGCAACATCGTGTCGGTCGACGCAGACCGCAATGTGGTGCTGTGGTCGTGGCGGACCATGCACCGGTACCACGAGGAGGTTCCGTCCCGGGCCCGTGCGGACGCCCCCCATGCGCGCCTGGTGGTGGTGCGCAACCGACGCGAGGCGGACGAACTGGTGGAGGAATTGGCGGGCGACGGCTGACCCGGAGGGTGCGGACGGCCCGGTGGACTCAGGCCGCGGGTGCATCCCCGGACGGTGGGGAGCCCGAACGTGGTCGGTGGTCGACGAACCAGGCCGTGGCGAAGTCGACCAGCGGACGGACGTCCAGGAGGCGGGCCTGACCGTGCGCGACCCGGTCGGACCGCTCCAGCCCGGCAGCGGCGGCCGCCGCGCCGACCTCCTCGAAGTCCGAGGAGTCCCAGTCGGGCACCGGGTAGGTGACCCAGGCGCGCCGACCGTCGACCAGGACCGGCGCGCCCTCGGTGACGGTCGGCCGGATGTGGCTGCGGAACTCGCCGAGATGGAGCGACGTGTTGTTGGCGTGGCCGACGCCGAGCAGGAGGACGTCCGCCCCCAGGTCGTAGAGGCGGGCCAGGGGCGACTCCTCGCCGAGCCCGTTCGCCAAGCCGTGGTGGCTGGTGACGAAGACGGCGTTGGGGCCCACGGCGCAGAACGAGTCCACCGGGTGCGCACTGCGCAGCGCACCCGGGAGGTGACGGACCACCTCGACCACGGCGCCCATGCCCCCGGTCGGGGTCAGCGCCGGGTCGAAGGCCGGCATCGATTCCCGGATGACCGGCCACCAGGTCTCGGGTACGGGCGGGTTCTCCCACCGGCCCGGGTCCGACAGGCTGGACGAATGGGTGGGCACCACCAGGGTGCCGTCGGGGCCGAGGACGTCGCGCAGCGCCAGCACCACCGAGTGCGCGCCTCCAGTGACGTAGCCGAGTGCAGAGAGCGAGCTGTGCACGACCAGTGTCGACCCGGAGGCCACGCCGAGTGCCCGGAGGTCGACGGCCAGGGTGTCGACCGTGCCCGGCCCCGGCTGGGCGGGATCGATGTACGCCATGACGCGAGCCTAAGAGTCGAGGGCGCTTCGGGTCGGGCGGTGTCGGCGCACGTCCACCCCTGCAGGTACCGCCCGTTCCGTGTCGCCTCTCGTACGCTCTACCCATGTCGTACCAGACGGCCGTCTCGGTGTTCGTCATCGCCGCCGCGGTGGCCGTGGCGCCGCTGTGCTCGGAGGTCCTGCGCAGGTGGCGCATCCCGAGCGTCCTGTTCGAGCTGGTACTCGGCATCGTCATCGGGCCCGAGGTCCTGCACTGGGCCACCACCGACGTCTTCGTCAACGGACTCGACACGCTCGGCCTGTGCTTCCTGTTCTTCATGGCCGGGTACGAGATCGACTTCTCCAAGCTCGGCCAGGATCCGGTCACCCGTGGGATCGCAGGGTGGCTCACGAGCCTGGTGCTCGGCCTCGGGGTCGGCCTGGTACTGCTCCTCACCAACTTCGCCATCTCGAGCCTGCTGGTCGGCCTGGCACTGACGACGACCGCCATCGGCACGCTGCTGCCGATGCTGCACGACCGCGGCATGCTCGGCACCCACTTCGGCCGGTACCTGGTCGCCGCCGGGACGGCCGGCGAGTTCGGGCCGGTGGTGGCGGTGACCGTGCTGCTGGGGGTGGCCAGTCCCGAGACCGAGGCACTGCTGCTCGTGGCCTTCGTCCTCCTGGCCGTCGGCGTGGCCTACCTCGCCGCCCGCCCCCAGTCCCCTCGCGTCGTGGAGACGATGCAGCGCCACCTGGGGACCTCGACACAGCTGCCGGTGCGGATCGTGCTCCTGCTCATCACCGGCCTGGTGGTGCTGGCCTCGTCCCTGAGCCTCGAGATCCTGCTCGGCGCGTTCGCGGCCGGGCTCATCGTGCGGATCGCCTTCACGGCGGAACAGGCCGCGGCCATGCAGCCCCGGCTGGAGTCGATCGGGTTCGGCTTCCTGATCCCGGTCTTCTTCGTGGTGAGCGGCATGCAGTTCCACGTGCGCTCCCTGTTCGACGATCCGTCGACACTGGAACGGGTCCCGATCTTCCTCGGGCTGTTCCTGCTGGTCCGCGGCCTCCCGGCACTCGTCGTCTACGCCAAGGTCCTCACGTGGCGCCAGCGCTCTGCGATCGGCGTGCTGCAGTCCACGGCGCTTCCGCTCCTCGTGGTCATCGCCCAGATCGGGCTCGACACCCATCACATGCTGACGGTCAATGCCACCGCACTGGTCGGGGCCGGCATGGTCTCGGTCCTGGTGTTCCCTCTCCTCGGCTTCGTCGTCGCCGGCAGCGACGCCGAGGCGGTACCGGCGATCGGCGACGACATCGACCCGGCGGTGGACTTCCTCTGAGTGGGCGGTCCGCCCGGCCGGTCCCGGGGCCTGTCGCTAGCCCAGGGTGACGAAGGACGTCTCCTCGTAGACGCGGAGACGCTCGTAGTGCTCTCGCAGCCGGGCGGCCCGCGCCGGGTCGTTGGCCAGGTTGACCAGTTCGTGGGGATCGCTGCCGTGGTCGTACCACTCGTGGTCGTTGTCGTCGAAGGCGCAGTCGACGTCGTAGCGCTTGTGCCCGGGCGACGCGCCCCACAGTCCGGTGCTCGGCTTGCCGCCGCCGACGCCGTAGTAGCGGGCGTACTTGGTGGTCCCGTCGAAGAACCCGCGGAGGGCGTAGCGGACCTGGTTCAAGCCGGCGGTCTGCGCCGAGTCCTGGGCGAACAGGATGTGGTCGCGCACCGAGGTCGACGGGTCGGCCAGGACCGGGGTCAGGTCCTGACCCTGCACGGTGGCGGCCGAGGTGGCGGCGTCCACGCCGGCGAGGGCACAGACCGTGGCGGCCAGGTCGACGTGCGAGCCGAGGGCCGTCGTCACCGACCCCGGGGTCGTGGTGCCCGGCACCTTCACGTAGAGGGGCACCCGCATGATCTCGTCGTAGACGAACGGACCCTTGGAGCGCAGTCCGTGGGAGCCGCACATGTCCCCGTGGTCCGACGTGAAGATGATGACGGTGTCGTCCCAGGCACCGGTCGCCTCCAGCGCGCCGAGCACGGTGCCCAGGCTCCGGTCGGCCAGCTGGTGCAGATGCACGTAGTAGTCGAGGTGGCGCAGCCACGACGTCGTGTCGGCAGGGTCGATGTAGCCCCACAGCCCGTGCTGCTGGTCCCAGCGCCACTGGCGGTGCGCCTCGGGCTTGGTGTGGAGCGGGTCGTCGAAGTTGGCCGGCAGGGTGTCGCACACCTCGGGGTAGGGGTCCCGGTACACCGGCAGGGTCTCGTCGTCCTTCCACGCGGCGGACTCGAGCACCTTCTTGATCATGGCCACGTCGTCGGGGTGCTGCTCCTCGTAGCCGGGCTGGTCGACGGGGAACCACATGACGTCGTGGGGATTGACGAGCGCCACGGTCAGGAACCACGGCTGGTCGCCGGTGGCGGCACCTCCGGCGTTCTCGGTGAGCCAGTGGGCGGCGTTGGATGCGATGACCGGGTCGAAGTGGACGCCGGTGCCGGCCCATCCCATGAAATGGCGGTCGTTCCCGTCCCAGTCGGCGAACCCGTACGCCTCCATGTCGGGCTGCGCGCCGTGGGACAGGTGCCACTTGCCGATGTAGGACGAGCGGTAGCCGGCCCCGTCGAGCAGTGAGCCGAGCGTCGGCGTCGACGTGGGGAGTTCGGCGTGCTCGGGCATGATCACGTTGTCGAGCACACCGTGGCCCTGCAGGTAGCGGCCGGTGAAGAGGCTCGCCCGGCTCGGGGAGCACGGCGACGAGTGGGTGAAGTAGTGGGTGAACTCCAGTCCCTCGGCCCGCAGGCGGTCGCGCCAGGGGAGCGAGGTGCCCTCGGGCAGCCAGGAGCGCTGGCGCTCCTGGTCCGAGACGACGAGGAGGATGTTCGGGCGCCTCGGGGGCCCGTCCACACGTGCGGTGTCGGCCATGTCGGAACGGTAGCGCCCTCCCGCCCGCCGAGACAGGGTCGGCGGCTCCTCCGATGGGGCCCGGTACAGGACGTCCCGCTCCCGGCAGGCACAAAACTGAAATGTGTTCTACATTTCGTCGGTCACATCCGACGACGCAAAGGGGGATGCAAGCGATGGCCGACAGTGAGGTGCTGCACGCGGCGCACCGGCTCGAATACCCGTACTCCCGCTCGACCGGCCCGATCATCGGTGCATTCCTGACGGCGCTGCGGGACGGTCGGTTCCTGGGCGCCACCGGTTCCGACGGTCGGGTGATCGTCCCTCCCACCGAGTACGACCCGATCACCAGCGACGACGTGGGGGACCTCGTGGAGGTCGGCCCGGGCGGGATCATCGAGTCCTGGGCCTGGGTGTCCGAGCCCCTCCGCAAGCACCCCCACCAGACCCCGTTCGCCTGGGCGCTGGTCCGCCTCGACGGTGCCGACACCGCCCTGCTCCACACCGTGATCGCCCCGACTCCCGACGCCGTCGCCACCGGTGCACGGGTGACGGCCCGCTTCCGTCCCGAGTCCGAACGGATCGGCTCGATGGCCGACCTGGAGGGCTTCGTGCCCGAGGGAGGTGCCGCCTGATGTCCGACGAGACGACCGAGCTCGCCCCGGTGACGACGCTGGCCACCCCCATCCGGCTCGACTTCGACTTCACCCCCGGGATCGCCCAGTCGAAGTTCCTCCGAGGGCTCGAGCACGGCACCTTCATGGGCCAGCGCTGCGCCACCTGCGGCAAGGTCTACGTCCCGAGCCGCGGCTCGTGCCCGACCGACGGCGTACCGACCACCGAGGACGTGCTGCTCGGCAATTCGGGGACGGTGACCACCTACTGCGTGGTCAACGTGCCCTTCGCCGGGCAGTCGATCGAGATCCCGTACATCTGCGCCCAGATCCTCCTGGACGGGGCCAACCTGTCGTTCATGGGGCTCATCCAGGAGATCCCCACCGACCAGATCCGCATGGGGATGCGGGTCGAGGCCGTGTGGGTCGACGAGGCAGACCTGACCCCGTCGCTGGCCAGCGTCCGCTACTTCCGCCCCAACGGTGAGGACGACGCCGACTACGAGACCTACAAGGAGTACCTGTGAGCGCCGCTGCCCGCACCGTCCGTCCCGTCTCCGTCGCCTCGTTCGCCCAGTCGCAGAACGTCCGCAAGGACGACGAGCGCAACGAGGTCGAAGGGCTCATGCCGGTGATCGCCGAGGTCTTCGGCAACATCGGGATCACCAAGGACGACGTCGACTTCATCTGCTCGGGCTCGACCGACTACCTGATCGGGGGCCCGTTCAGCTTCGTCATGGCCCTCGACGCCGTCGGGGTGTGGCCGCCCCGGAGCGAAAGCCATGTCGAGATGGACGGCGCCTTCGCCCTCTACGAGGCATGGGTGCTGCTCCAGGAGGGTGAGATCGATGCCGCCCTGGTGTACTCGTTCGGCCGCTCGTCGCTGGGCGACCTGCGCGAGATCCTCACCCTGCAGCTCGACCCGTACTACGAGGCCCCGCTGTGGCCGGACATCGTCAGCCTGAGCGCACTGCAGGCACGGGCACTGCTCGACGCGGGCAAGGCCACGGAAGCGGACTTCGCCGAGGTCGCCTCGCGCAGTCGCAGGGACGCCCTCGCCAACCCGAAGGCGCAGGTGCGCAACGACACCGCCCCCGATGTCCTGCTGCAGGACGACTACGTGGTCGCCCCCCTGCGGCGCCATGCGCTGCCACCGATCACCGACGGTGCGGCCGCCGTGGTCCTGGCCGCAGGCGACAAGGCCGGCCAGTGGTCCGACCGACCGGTGTGGATCACCGGGTTCGACCACCGCATGGAGACCCACTCGCTGGGTGCCCGGGACCTGACGACGTCGCCCTCGACGACCCGGGCTGCCGAGGTGGCCGGCGTGGCCGCGGGCAAGGTGGACATCGCCGAGATCCATGCCCCGTTCGCCCACCAGGAGCTGATCCTCACCGAGGCCCTCGGCCTCGACGACTCCGTGGTGATCAACCCCTCGGGTGGTGCACTGGCCGCCAACCCGCTCATGTCGGCCGGCCTGATCCGGATCGGCGAGGCGGCCGAGCGGATCCGCTCGGGACAGGCGGACCGCGCCGTGGCCCATGCCACCTCGGGCCCGTGTCTCCAACAGAATCTCGTGTGCGTCCTGGAGGGTGCGTGATGGCAGAGCGCTGTGCAGTCATCGGCGTGGGGCAGACCCACCACAAGGCCAAGCGTGACGACGTCTCCATCGCCGGTCTCGTCCGCGAGGCGGCGAAGATGGCTCTGGCCGACGCCGACCTGACCTGGTCGGACATCGACGCCGTCGTCATCGGCAAGGCACCCGACATGTTCGAGGGCAACATGATGCCGGAGATCTACCTGGCGCCGGCCCTGGGTGCGGTGGGCAAGCCCATGTTCCGGGTCCACACGGCCGGCTCGGTCGGTGGGTCGACCGCCCTGGTGGCCGCCCACCTGGTCACCTCCGGTATCCACAAGCGCGTCCTCACGGTCGCCTACGAGAAGCAGTCCGACTCGGACGCCATGTGGGCGCTCTCGGTCCCGCAGCCCTTCGCCGCGCCGTTGCTGGCCGGGGCCGGGGGCTACTTCGCTCCCCACATCCGCGCCTACATGCGCCGCTCGGGCGCGCCCGACTACATCGGGCGGATGGTGGCCGTCAAGGACCGCAAGAACGCCATGCGCAATCCCTATGCCCACCTCCACCTGGCCGACATCGACATGAAGATGGTCGAGGACTCGATGATGCTGTGGGACCCGCTGCGCTACCTGGAGGCGTGCCCGTCCTCGGACGGTGCGGCGGCCATGGTCCTGTCCTCGGAGGACGCGGTCTCCGGTCACTACCCGCCCGCCTGGGTCCACGGGATGGCCATGCGGTCGGAGCCGACGATGTTCGCCGGCCGCGACCAGATCAACCCCCAGGCCGGACGGGACTGCTCGGCCGACGTGTACGCCCAGGCCGGCGTCACCGATCCCCGGCAGCAGTTCGACTGCGCCGAGGTCTACGTGCCCTTCAGCTGGTACGAGCCGATGTGGCTCGAGAACCTCGGATTCTGCGACCTCGGTGACGGATGGAAGCTCACCGAGTCCGGTGCCACCGCGTTCGACGGCGACATCCCCTGGAACGCGTCGGGCGGCGTGCTCTCGTCCAACCCGATCGGCGCCTCGGGCATGCTGCGTTTCCTCGAGGTGGCCATGCAGGTGCGGGGCCAGGCGGGCGAGCACCAGGTCGACGGGGCGAAGCTGGCACTGGGGCAGGCCTATGGTGGCGGGTCACAGTTCTTCGCCATGTGGGTGGTCGGGAGCGACAGGCCCTAGCGGGCCGTGCTCCCCGGTCGCCCTCCGGACGTCAGAGGAGCCCAGATGGAGGACCAGGACGACGGGGCCCATGCGCACCGGCCCGACACCACGGTCGCCTCCGGTCACCTGGTCGAGGTGGCCGACGGAGTCCACGCCTGGATGCAGCCGGACGGGACGTGGTGGCTCAACAACGCCGGGGCGGTCACCGGTGGCGACGGCACCCTGGTGATCGACACCTGTGCCACCGAGACCAGGACCCGGCGGTTCCTCGATGCCGTGGACGCAGCCACCGGCGGTGCCCCGGTGCGGTTCGCCGTCAACACGCATGAGCACGGAGACCACACCTTCGGCAACTCGCTGCTGCCGGCCGATGCCGCCCTCATCGGCCACGAGGTCATGCGGGAGCACCTGTTGGTCGACCCGCTCATCGACGGGTGCCCCCCGGCGTGGGACCCGGTACCCCACTGGGGTGCGGTGACCCGGCGGGTGCCGACCATCGTGATCCGGACCGACCTGACCGTGCACAGCGGGAGCCGTCGCATCGACCTGGTGCATCCCGGGTACGCCGCCCACACCGGGGGTGACCTGGTGGCGTGGCTGCCGGACGAGCAGGTGCTGTTCACCGGCGACCTCCTCTTCGTCGGACTCACCCCGTTGGTCTTCGCCGGCTCGGTCGACGGGGCCTTGCGCAGCCTCGACTGGATAGCCGGGTTCGAGCCCGACACCGTGGTCCCCGGGCACGGCCCGGTGGCCACCGCGGACGACCTGGGCGGCGTGCTGGCGGACCACGAGCGCTACTACCGCTTCGTCCTCGACCTGGCCGCCCACGGGCGGCGTGAGGGACTCGGTCCGCTCGAGCTGGCCCGTGGTGCCGACCTGGGCTCCTTCGGCCGGTGGAGTGACGCCGAACGCCTCGTCCTCAACCTGCACCGCGCCTGCGCCGATGCCGAGGGGCGCCCCATGGACGCCATGGCCGCCATGCTCGACGCCATGGCGTGGCGCGGTGGCCCACTGACGACCCACGTGTGCTGCCTGGCCT
>Ga0075520_1000578_pt1 | contig 16473 bp, 13 predicted proteins | sample NGEPerB_FD_75100 | JGI IMG/M metagenome (GOLD analysis project Ga0075520, IMG submission 75100) | Arctic peat soil microbial communities from the Barrow Environmental Observatory site, Barrow, Alaska, USA - NGEE PermafrostAB12-B | ecosystem: Environmental > Terrestrial > Soil > Wetlands > Peat ... | reverse complement strand
TCTGTATCCTGTGGGCTGCGCTGCGCGTGTGCTCAAAGCACTGAAACACAGTTCAGGAAATTACTCACTGATACTTCAAGGTCTAACACGAATTCGTTTGGACTCGCTATCGCAAACATCACCGTATCTTCAGGCTCACATTTCCCGCGTCGACGCAACGGAATCGGAAGACGTTGAGGCTGAAGCACTTGCGATGAGTCTGCGCGATGTTGCAAAGCAGGTCATCCAGTTAATGCCGGAACTTCCGCGTGAGGCAGGAGCCCTTATTGATTCAATGCAGGCACCCGGCGCGCTCGCTGACTTGGTTGCGGCCAATTTGGATGCGCCTGTTGAAGAAAAGGCTCAACTAATCGAGACCGTCGAGGTCAAGGATCGAATTCGAAAGGTATTGCGGCTACTAACTCGTCAGCTTGAAATACTGAAGATGCGCGAGCGAATTAATTCCCAAATTAAGGAAGAAATGGGGAAAAATCAGCGCGAATACGTATTGCGCCAGCAGCTCAAGGCCATAAAAGAAGAATTGGGTGAAGACGACGGTGATCAGGGAGACCTCGACGGTTTGGAGGAACGCATCGCACGCGCAAATCTGCCCTCGGAAGCTGATGGAGTCGCAAAAAAGCAAATCAAGCGGCTGCGCTCGATGCAGGTCGGTAGCGCTGAGTATACGGTAGTTCGGACGTACCTTGATTGGATACTGGATTTGCCGTGGAGTCAGTCTACAGAAGACAATCTTGATATTGCCGAGGTTCGCCGGGTATTGGACGAGGATCATTACGGACTCGACAAGGTGAAGAAAAGAATTGTCGAGTACTTGGCGGTTCGCAAGCTGAAGAAAGACAAGAAAGGGCCGATCCTTTGCCTGATTGGGCCCCCAGGAGTCGGTAAAACGTCACTTGGAAAGAGTATCGCGCGAGCGCTGGGGAGAAAATTCGTTCGAATTTCCTTGGGAGGAGTCCATGACGAAGCGGCAATTCGTGGTCACCGTCGAACCTATGTTGGTGCGCTTCCTGGACAAATCATACAAGGCATGAAGAAGGCCAGTACCGTGAATCCGGTATTCATGATGGATGAAGTTGACAAGATAGGGCACGATTTTAGGGGTGATCCCAGCGCAGCCCTGCTTGAAGTATTGGATCCCGAACAGAACAACACTTTTGCTGACCATTATCTGGAAATCCAATACGATCTGTCTAACGTCATGTTTATTGCGACCGCAAACGTATCAGATCCTATTCCACCACCGCTCCGCGACCGAATGGAAATCTTGGAAATTCCTGGTTACACACGCCGCGAAAAGTTAGCGATTGCACGACGACACCTCATCCCAAAACAACTAGATGAACACGGACTCAAAGCGGATCAACTGGACGTAACAGACGAAGCTGTGGAACAGATAATTGAACATCATACCCGGGAAGCTGGTGTCCGGTCATTGGAACGAACCATTGCGAGCGTAATTCGGGGGGTGGCTGTCAAAGTTGCCGAAGGTGACGATGAGCGACGCGTCATCAAGGCTGAGGATGATTTGCGTCCATTCTTGGGTCCAATAAAGTACACAAGTGAAGTTGCCGAACGGACGGCAGAAACGGGCGTGGCTACCGGGCTTGCTTGGACCAGCGTTGGGGGCGAAATCCTGTTTATAGAAGCTACTCGCATGTTTGGGACAGGTAAATTACAACTTACGGGTCAATTAGGTGATGTGATGAAAGAGAGCGCACATGCTGCATTGAGTTACGTGCGCGCGAACGCTCAACGGTTTGGGATTCAAAAAGATTTCTTGGAGAAGAGTGATGTCCACATTCACATACCTGCTGGTGCAATGCCTAAAGATGGGCCCAGCGCTGGTATTACGATGTTTACGGCCCTCGTGAGTCTGCTAACGGGAGTTCGAGTTCGGCACGATGTCGCCATGACGGGTGAAATATCTCTGCGCGGCAGGGTATTGCCCATTGGGGGGCTAAAGGAAAAGACATTGGCGGCCCATCGTGCTGGAATTAAGAGAGTGATATTACCCGAACGTAACAAGGCAGATCTTGAAGAGGTACCGAAAGAAGTGCGTGATGAATTGGAATTCGTTTATGTTACGCGCTTGGAGGAGGTACTTGAGGCCGCGCTAGACGAAGTTCCGCAGCCGCTGCCGGACTCGACCGAAGACGCCACCCCTAACAAGGAGGCCGGCAGCACCGCACCGGCAACGAATTGAGCGCTTGCGCGTGAGCAATTTCATCGCCGTCGGATCTAAGCATTCAGATTTTCCCGAAGATGCACCCTTGGGCGTATTCGACTCCGGTTTAGGTGGGCTTACCGTAGTGCGTGCATTGGCAACGTTCTTGCCCGGCGAGAGTCTAGTTTACCTGGGCGACACGGCCCGTGTGCCATACGGAACGCGATCGGCAGACACCGTCGTAAAGTACGCCCAAGGTTGCGCAAACATTCTCGTAAAACGTGGCGCGAAAGCACTCATTATCGCCTGTAATACTGTTAGTGCGGTTGCCCTTGATATTCTAAGGGCCGAATTGGATTTGCCAGTTATTGGCGTGGTTGAACCCGGAGCGCGTGCGGCAATCGACGCCATTGCGGGGCTCCCAATGACCCGAGGCGAGCCTCCTCCAAAGATTGGCGTACTCGGTACAGCCGGCACAATAGCTTCAGGAGCTTATTATCGTGCAGTCGCATCGCTTAACACACGGTTGGAAGTTCTTGGGCAGCCAGCTCCATTGCTCGTTCCCCTAGTGGAAGAAGGATGGCTGGAAGGGCCTGTTCCAGAGCTCGCAGTTCGCAAGTACGTTGCGCCTTTGATCGAACAAGGTGCGCGTGTAATTGTACTTGGGTGTACACACTATCCATTACTTAAGCCAATTATTGAACGCGTGGCGTCGGAGCTTTCCGGCAGACACGTCCCAGTAGTCGATGGTGCAGCAGCGACAGCATTGCTCGTTTCCGAGCAGATTCGGGCCGGGCGAATCATTGAACGAAAATCTCTCAGCCCTCGAGTACTTGAACTTCTAGTTACAGATTTGCCTGCTAGCTTCAGAAATGTGGCAGAAAGTTTTCTAGGCCAGCCATTGCCAAACGTGACGCAAATTGATATCGGGACCTAATCGAGGCTTATGCCCCAATTGCCTGATCGGGATCGGTAGCGCAAAGGTACAGTATCGCCATGCGCACCGCCACTCCGGCTTCCACTTGATCCAAGATCAAGCTTCGATTTCCGTCGGCAATGTCGTCAGCAATTTCAACCCCACGATTAATTGGTCCCGGGTGCATCACTACCGCATCCGATTTTGCGCGGGCAAGTCTGGATTGTGTCAAGCCAAACTGCTGAGAGTATTCACGCAGAGTGGAAAATAAACTCGCACCAAAGCGTTCTTTCTGAATTCGCAGCATCATGATCACGTCGGCCCCTTCTAAGGCGGGTTCCAGACGATCGTACACCTTAGCCCCCCAGCTTTCGATGCCAATTGGAAGAAGGGTCCGCGGTCCAGCGAGACGAACTTCGGCACCAAGCATAGGCAGCAGCAAGGCATTTGAGCGGGCGACGCGACTGTGAGCTATGTCACCGCAAATGGCAACACGGAGACCGGCTACGTCCCCTTTGTGCTTTCTGATCGTGAAAGCATCCAGTAGCGCTTGGCTGGGGTGCTCGTGCATTCCATCACCGGCATTGACGATTGCAGCGCGCGTGCGTTTGGCCACATACGCAGCGGCGCCTGAAGCCCCATGACGCACGACGATGACATCTGCGTGCATGGCATCTAGTGTAGCCACGGTGTCGCGCAGCGATTCACCTTTGCTGGTACTTGACGATGAGCCGCTGACGTTCATTACGTCAGCCCCCAGTCGCTTGCCGGCCAGTTCGAACGAACTGCGCGTACGGGTCGAGGCTTCAAAGAAAACGTTTAATACCGTCTTACCCCGCAGCGTCGGCACTTTGCGTACCGGTCGTCGCGTGACTTCAAGAAAGGTATCGGCCGTGTCGAGAATGCGCACTGCCATTAGTCTTGTTAATCCTCGCACGCCCAGAAGATGACGCAGCCGCTCTCCCGTCATGATTCCACCGCCGCATTGGGTGGAGTTGTTGGCGCTGACGTGGACACCGCCACAACCAGGAGTCCCTCGCTGGTGGCACGAACATCTACACGCTCATTGGCGGCAACTTCAACTGCGCGAACGAGATAGTCGGGTTGAATGGGCAACTCGCGTCCTCCGCGATCGACCAGGGCTGCGAGTTCAATACGTTTGGGACGACCATAGTCGAGTAATGCATCTAGGGCAGCACGGATGGTTCGTCCCGTATAAAGTACGTCATCGACCAGAATGACGGTCTTTTGCACGAGCGACACGGGAATTGTGCTCGGCCCTATTCGGGGGTTCGGCATTGCGGTAGCCGCATCGTCACGATACAAGGTAATGTCAACGGTTCCAAATGGTGGCGCAGTGCCCTCTAGGCGCTCCAACCACTGTCCAATTCTCTCGGCGAGCGGCACTCCACCGCGACGAACACCGATGAGAACGAGATCCGTAACGCGGGCATGGCGCTCCAATATTTCATCGGCCACGCGCCGCAGACCTCGGTCAACACTTTCGGCATCGAGCAACTCTCGCATTGACTGCAGTCGAGCTAGCACGGACATTGATTGAATGCACGGCCGTTGTCAAAAGATCTATTTGGCAGCTAGCGCGAAAGCAATTTGAGCGCGAAGTGGCAGCTGCCCTCCGCTCGGCGACGCGATGTTGTCGTGGCAGTAAGGGAACTCACTAAACGAGTGGATGTCAGAGCCGCTGGCGGCCGAGGATAGTCGTAATTTGACCCAAGTCGGATCGGCCTAATTCTCGGAGAATCACTAATAGAGCCAAATACACGATTACAACGAGGCAAGCGCAGGCGACCGTTGGCATCGCGCCTGTTGGGGAGACGGCGCGACCTAGTCCTATTGCCACCGCTAAAGCCGTGCAAACTCGTATAAGACACAAGGGGTTTATTAGCGCTCCGGTCGCGCGATATACGCAGTAGCTGGCTGTGATCGACGCTAATGCGAGGCCAGCGGACGTTGCGATTGCCATTCGCCACAGCAGGTCTACTCCGAACGGCTGGCCACGGACCAACGCCATGGCCAGCGCGATGACCAAAAGCACCGCGAGTCCGGTAATAATCGCACTGGTCCGTTCTCGCTTGAGACTGGTAAGCGTCGTCGTGAGAATGCCAAAAATCGCAAATGCTCCGAACCCCAGCGTAAGGAGTCCCATAGAGCGTACGGCAGGTTCGGCGATGTCCACTGTGAATACGAGCCGCAAGAGGGCTCCGGGAATTCCTGCCGTAACCGAGATGATAGCGCCTGCGATAATCAGAGCCACACGAATCCCGGACTTTACGTACAGGGCGACTTCTGTACGCTTGCCTGCGCGGTGAGCCTCAGCTAGCAGCGGAAACAAGATGAAAGTAATGCTTAGAAGCAGCTGATAGGGCAGGAAACTGAAGAGTTGAGTAGCGCGATATGACGCGACGAGTGCGTCCGCATTGGTTGCGGCTAGGCCAGCGCGGTCCGCAGCATCCGCCGCGAATCGGCCCAGCATTGTAATGTCGAGTTGCAAAAGAGAATTTAGCAGAATCTGACCTAATAGCAGTGGCAAGATGAATACGACGTATTGACGCACGGTGAGCAACGTCGAACCCATTTTCCCGATTCCGGCTACCGCGACTGCCAGCACAGTCACAATACCTGCCACGAGCACAAACCCCCACACCGCTCCCTCAATGCCGCGCCCAGATGTTCGCGCGAACCACCAGGCTCCAGTAATCAACGCAATTGTGCGGAGCGTGGCAAAGCAGATATCCAAACCGGCCTGCGACAGGAACCTTTGCTGACCGTTGAGGACTCCGACGATCGGTGAGTACAAGGCGTAGAAGAAAAATACCCCGCCCATGATTCTTAGCGCCGTAATGAGGTGAGTAGCGTTTAGCCAATGCCCAATGGTTGGTGCGACAAACCACGTCATCAAGCCGATAGGCAACGCTGCCAGGGCGTGCAGGCGAAGTACCTTTCGAATGACATAAGGCCTCTCAACGAGAGGCGAACGGGCCACGGCGCGGCTAGTCCCCTGAATCGAAGTTGAGACTACAGAGTTGTAGGCAATGCTAGTGAATGAAAATACACGGGAGAGTCCGCCGTAGCCAGAGGCCCCTAGAACTCGTGGCAGCAGTATCTGCTGCACCAGTCCGACGAAGATAAAATAGATCTTTGCGGCGGCCACTGCGAGACCGCCACGTCCGGCGCGTCGAACCACTTGCTTCATGTCGCCGGCTGAGGTTTGCTCAACGGTTTGCTCAGACGGTACTGCCACTCGCCGCGCTATGTCACCTGGATGGAGTCGCGTCGAGAATGACAATCTAAGATTTAAGCACCGGGACCGGCCATTTCCCCAGTGAGCCGCGTACTGTCGAACACGACACGGTAGTTTGAATGCGCGCTTCCACGCGCCGAACAAGTGGTGTTTAATATCGATTGGCCGTGAATTTGCCGCAAGACTAGGGCGTTTGGCTGCAGAACCTGGGGCTCAACGGGGCTGTGGTGCGGACGCTGGAACGGCGCGGGGAACGACACCCCCCTGCGCCGTTCTTTTTTTTGTTTAGGCCAGTCGGTCCACTCTTGTTTTGTCATTCACCCACTTGGACGGGGTTGGCCTGGGTCAGTGTTTGGCATCCTGAGCTTTACAGGCTTCATTGCAGGGGGAATGGCCGTTAATACCGCTGAAGGGCGTTCATACGGCAAATTTGGAAGACACACCGGACTCGAACAGCCCCGTTCCCGCCCATGATCTGCGGTCATCGGCCGTTATTCGCGTCGCGACTAGTCAGCCGACTTTTGAATTGCTCGTAGATGAGCTTCTAGTCAGATTGCGTTGCCTTGCGCCCCCTAAGTTTAGTCGTGCAAGGACTTGCCGACTCTCTGGATTAGGTGAGGAGCTAACGGTACGTTCGATAGTCCACGAAGCTCACGCATTCTGGGTATCCAATCAACTCGACCGCCTCAATCTGAACGGCCGACGTCTGCTCGTAAATGAGCTGCTGCAACGCACGGCAACTGACGCTGCAATTGCGTCGCTTGCAGTTCTAGGTGCTGTCCCGTTCGCTGAGCTTACGTTGCACGACATTGAGGTAACCGAGACGTGGTTTGATGTCTCGGATTGCCCGTCCAGAAATATTCGCGACGCACTTGTTCTGCGAGTTTGGCTTCCCTGGTTTGCCGCAAATTCAGCCGAAATTCTGGGCGGGAAACTGCGACAATGGTTGCGCTCGACGAATCCGTATCTTGCTCGGGCGGCGCTTGTTCTTTCAGTTGGGTTTGTCCACAAGACAGACCAAAGCCACCTTGAACCTGTGATGCGCACCGTAGTACACCTACCTGAATGGACGAATTGTCGCCAAAATGAGGTTGATTCAGCCATTGGCTGGCTTTTGGCAAACTTGTGGCCAATTGAGCCAGCGCTAGTCCAAAACTGGGTCAGTATTCACGGGTCTAAGTTGCCAAGGAACGCGTTTCGGCTTGCCGTAGGAAGAATGCCCACTCCAACACGTAATCGATTGACGATCGAATGGAAATCAAGGCGAGTGTAACAATTCGAAGCTGAGCAATGCAGCCAGCTGCACTGAGAACTGACGGCAAGTCCAGTTCTCACCTTGGAATGCGACGACGGAACTTTACTGCCCGAAGCTCGTCGCACTTGAATAGGCGCGCCAGCAAAAGAAAAGCCACACAATACGTAATTGTACCTATCAAGCCAGGCCAAGCGCGGCCCGACATTATCCCGAGCTTGTCGCCTTGTGCGACTGCAGATACAAGCCGAGCAACAATCGCAGCAGCGCCGGCGATTGCGGCCGTCTTAAGCATTGACTGAACAATACGCTTAGTATGCATTTGGGGCAGTCGCTTTGCTAAGCCCATCCACAAGAGAAGCATCTGCACCAAGCTTGCGATTGAGACAGCCAGACCAACTCCAACATGGCCCAGGCTTGGCAGCAACATTTTGGCCGAAATGATGAAAGCGACCAGGTCAATTGCGGCAACCACTACGGGAGTTTTAGTGTCACCGAGGGCAAAGTAGACTCCGACGAGCTGACGAACGGCGGCTACCATCCAGATCCCAATAGCTTGCGCAACGAACGCGCGCGCGGTCTCATGCGCGGCCAAGGAATCGAAATGACCGCGTTGAAAAATGAGAACGATCAACGGTTCCGCAAGTGCAATCGCTCCAATAGTTGCCGCGATTGTGATCCAAAGTGTCAAGCGCATTCCAAATGCAAATGTTTCCGCAACCGCATTCAGCTCACCGCGGGCGACGAGGCGTGACAAACTTGGCAAAGTGGCACTTTGAAGTGCCATGACGAAAATCCCCTGGGGAAAGTCGCACAATCGCAATGCCCAGCTAAAATAGCTCTGGGAGCCCACGTCTAGCTCCGACAGAAAACGGCGCGCCAGTACGACATCCACGTAATAGATTCCGATACCAAACAACACCGGTCCCATGCGGTGTAACGCTTCCCTGAACGCAACGTCATTCAAGGCCAGTCGAGGCCAGCTAAAGTAACCGATTGCGCGCAAGCTGGGCCATTGCGCCACGACTTGCAGAGCCCCGCCGATAAGTGCGGCGATCGCGAGGGCCAGAACCGGATCTTCATGGCGGTGTTGAAGCCAGAGCGGCAATGCCAATCCGCACAACACAAACGCAATATTTAGAAGCGCTGGCGCAAAAGAGGTTACAGTGAAACGCCTGCATACGTTGAGCGCTGCAACGCCAAGGGCGGCTGTTCCCATGAAGAAAATGTACGGAAACAACCATCGCGTTAATCTGACTGTGCGTTCGAATTGGCCTGGAATCTGACGGTATCCACCCGCAAAAAGATTGACAAGTTGGGGTGCGAATATGACGCCCAGGATTGTCAATCCGAACAATACGAGCAGTGAAAAGCCCCGCATTGTTGCAAAGACGCGTCGGGCTGCAGCCTCGCCATCACGTTCACGGACGCTCGCTAGGACAGGCAAAACTGCATTTTGAACCGCGCCTTCGGCAACCAGTTGTCGCAATACATTGGGAATCGTGAACGCAACAAAGAATGCATCTGTGGCGGCGCGTGCGAAAACAGCAGCAATAACCTGATCGCGAACGAGCCCGAGTAGCCGGCTTATAAATGTACCAACAGCTACTGTTGTAGCGTCGCCTGCAATCTTCCTGTGATCCAGTTGGGTCGAATCGGTTCCAGGCGATCGATTCACTGGGGTCGAGGAGGAATCAGAGGTTGGCACCAGCGTAAAGCCCAGGTTTCGAGGGGATAGTTCATGGTGTGCGGTTTTGAACGAAAATGCGAATTTTTAGGATAATGTGGGGCCCTGCCGGGCCAAATTCCGCACAAACTTCGGTAAGCCTACTCTAGCGACCAAAAGATGTCGTATAATAAGCACAACCAGTGGCTCCGTCGGAAAACCCGAAACTCTTTGATATTGACAGCGAGGAAGACCGCACGGTCCTGGTTCACGCGCCCACGGTCCGAGATAGTACCCCCGTCGAATCGCGCGATCGGCATCTGCTGGTTCGAATTGAGGGTGAGTCACTGGGGCAGGTAACAGTGCTGCGAGGGGAAGACATAATAATCGGTCGCGCGCCGACGGCTACCATTTGTGTCGCCGATACAGGTGTTAGTCGCCAACACGCTCAGCTAGTCTGGACAAGTGGAAGATATGTGATGCGAGATTTGGATTCCGCCAATGGAACTTATGTTGGCGGTCAACAGATAACCGAAACATCGTTGAGTGACGGGGACGTAATTCAATTAGGTCCGTCAATTATGTTTCGGTATTCAGTGACCGATGCGGACCAGCAGGCCATGCTAGAGCATTTATACGACACGAGCGTGACCGATGCGTTGACGGGCGCATATAATCGCGAGTACTTCGACACACGTTTGGCATCCGAACTTGCCTATGCCCGACGGCACAATGCACCACTAAGCCTGGTCATCTTTGACGTCGATCATTTCAAGCAAATCAATGACAACTATGGTCATCGCGTGGGCGACCAAGCGCTAGTAAGCCTGGTGCGAGTGGCGCGGCCTGCATTGCGCACGGAGGACATTTTCTGTCGATACGGGGGGGAGGAGTTTGCCGTGATTCTTCGAACCACGGACGTTGAGCAGGCTGGCCACGTAGCGGAAAGAATTCGGTTGATTATAGCTGAATTGCGAATTGAGTCTTCCGACGGTACCTTCGGAATCACGGTGAGTCTGGGCTGTGCATCACTTCTCTGCTGCGAAAGTGCTACAGCCGAAGCTATAATTGGTGTTGCCGATCGGCGACTCTACGCGGCCAAGCATTCAGGAAGAAATCGTGTGAGTTGGTCTGGTTGACGGCTGCACATCATTCAAAGGTCCGAGTTTACTCGATGCCCGCGTGTAACTCCAGCGTGCGTTCAACGACACGAAGTGTGGCTGTGCCCTCTTCGGCGGATAGTACTTCAACACCAAGACGGGCAACTCGTTGCAAATTTGCACGGTAGTTTGCACTCAGGACTAGTCCGGTTCCTCCGCAAGCGCGACACACTATCCCTCCGAGGCTTGGACTCAAGTAGGCGGAGGCAGTGGCCGGACACGGTTTGTTACAGCGCACACATCTTTCCAGCTCGAGTGACCAACCAAGAATGTCTAGTAATTGCAATCCGTATTCGGCGAGTCGCGCGTTGGCATTCGGTGCATCTTTAGGCGGATTATTGTCCAGTGCATTCAGGCAATTTTGGGTCAGTTTCCACGCCAGCGGCTCAACAATCCGCGGCGGAAATGCACGACGAAGCCAGCTTATGGCACGCCCCGCCGTCTGCATTGCTTCAAGTTCGGATACGAGTCCATACCGTGCCTGACTAATTGATGCTTCGGTGAGCTGCAACATTTCACCATGTTGAGCAGCCCGCAATCGAACGGTCAAGTTATGGAAGGCTTCGAGTCCACCGGAGTAACGTCGTTTACTTACGCGTGCTCGAGACGCAATTGCAGACACTTTGCCGAGGCGGAATGTGAACAACGTAATTATCCAGTCGGCATCGGCGTAAGGCGTCCGTTGTACGACCAAGGCCTCGGTCTCAATGGATCGACCGGGTAGGAGCATCTTCAATTCACGCGTCAGCAAACACCGTTATGGATCTTAGGCGCGACAACTCTTGTGGTAAATCGTCGCCACGGGGTTTCAGGACGATGCTGAGGGCCAGAGTGAATAATATCAAGAGCAGCACAAATGCAATGGCCACTCCGTAACGGCGAGACCTTACGGGCCGCGAAGGGCTAGCGATTGGCAAGGGTGTTACCCACGCAATTCTTCGACTTGCGGTATATCGAGCCAAAATCTCATCCGGGTCGAGTTCGACGGCGCGCGCGTACGACTTGAGGAAACCGCGAACAAAAACCTCGCCGGGAAGTTCGTCGAATTGATCCGACTCAATTCGTTCGAAGCTCGACATTGGAACACGAGTCGCGCGAGCAATTTCCTCAATGCTCATGTTCTTCGCCTCACGACGCTGACGGAGGATTTGACCGACCGAATCCATGAGCATTCCGAGATTACTTGAGTTTTTGTAGGATGGACTTGCATTCTTTACCCGCCATTGTGTCCAGCGACAACTGAGCACAACGCGAAAGATCGCTTTGGGCCGGCTTGCTGCGTCCTAGACTCAAGCTGTTCTTTGCGCGGTGCAGGAGAGCATCCTGCAAGCCCGCGCAGCGTGAATCGGCCTGCAGGGCATTGGTAAATGATTCAACGGCCAGCTCCGGCCGATCTTTGCGCTCCTGCACGAGGCCTAGGCGGTAGTAACCAACGCAAAATCGCGGCTGAGCGGCAATGCTGCGCTGAAGTGCTTCTTGGGCGCTATCAAGTTGACCTGCTTCGAGGTAAGCCCAACCTAAATTGCCCCAAGCACTTTCGGGCGTACCGTAAAGAATATCTCTTGTTAGCGGCTCCAGGACTGAAATTGCCTCAACGTATTTTTTTTCGTGTATCAAGACCACTCCGAGCGTGTTTCTTGCTTCCCGGAAGTCCGCGCGCAGGCGCAGCGCTGTTCGCGCATGAGTCTCAGCGTCGGCCAGACGACAGTCCTGCTGCGATCTTAGGCATAAATCAAGGAAAACAAGCGTGACAAGGTGGTGGGCGTCCGCGTTGTCATCGTCAATTTCCAGGGCTCTTAGTGCGTGGGCTAGTCCGTTGCGGGCATCGCCCCGCCGCAGCCACGAGTCTCGAGCCAAGTCGTACTCGGCTTCGCTCTGTCTATCAGAGGTGGTTCCTCCGGCTGTTCCGCCAGAATGCGACGCGCATGCATGTAAACCAATTAAGAAGCACGTGGCAAGCGCACCCAGCATTTGAGTATCAGTTCGGCCTGTATTCATTTGGAAACGCATTTACAGCTCGACTTGAGTCGGGACTTGCTCGGCTCGAAGCGTGCTCACGCCCGATACCCGGAACCGCAAATATCGGCAAGGCAAGCAACTCAGCACTATCGGTCTAACGGCCGCCCTGCGACGCTGGACTCGTCGCCGCGCCGGGTGCCGGCGATCTGATCCCGGACCGCGAGCAGCCCCAGTAGCTCCTTCAGAGTAAGAATGTCGGGTATCTGAACTTTCTCTCCCACAATATGTATATGCCCGGCGTCACGAAGTTCATGAACGGCGCGTTTGACCACATCGACCTCGAGCCCAACCCGCGAGGCCAATTCCATTGGTGACACCGTAAGCTCAATTGTATTTGAATTTGTCGCTGCCTGCTGGGCCAATTTAAGGAGTGTTACCACGACCTTTGATCGGCTGTCATGAAGCATTAATATCTCTATTTGGTCTTCCGCGTCCCGCAAGCGACGTATCAATTGCTGCAGAACGCGCATTCCAACTGCCGGATTGCTCGCAATAACTTGTTCTAGCGTGGTGTGGTCTAGAACCAACATTACGCCGTCTGTAAGCGCGACGGCTGTCGAATTTCTTGAGGCTCCGGAAATCAAAGCCGACTCACCGAAGAGATCCCCGGTCCGCAATACGCGCAAACTGCGTTCGACGACCCCGACTCGCTTGATTAATCGCACCCGTCCTTCCTGAAGTAAAAATGCTTCGGTCCCGACGTCACCATCAGAGAAAAGTACACTTCCACCTGAAAACCGACGACCCAAACGGGCAAGTAACTTTCTTTGTACTTCATCAGCGGGTTCAGATTTGTTGTCAGTCATGTGTACTTCATCCTATCGGACCTTGATGCTGGACATTTGGTACACATTCAATTGCGGAATTTTTGCGCAAATTCGGTAAAATTGCGTCGGCTTCGCGAACATAGTTGGGTATTAGGCTTCGCTCAGCATTCTCTCGGGCACCCAGTTGGGCCGTGTGCCTCGCATCGGGTAGGAGCGCTTGGGCATCGAGCGGAACGTGTGCCCCCAAGTCTGTGAGGAAATTCATAGGGAGATGTTTCAGTCCTTCGCCGCCAATTGCCCAGAATTGGCCAAGCTTGAGGTGCATTTCTACGCTGGTCTTGACCCATAAGCTAACAGCGTCTCGTGCAACCAAACACGGCGCGATCAATTCCAAATCGTCCTTGTCGTAGCCCCCACAAAACAACTCGCCCCGCATAGCATCACGCACGATTAATTTTATCGCAAAATCTGGGGAATTCAAAGCGTGCGACATGGCGGCGAGTGAGCCTACTCCAACAACGGGAATACCTAAGCCCAGTCCCAGTCCCAGTCCTAGCGCCATGCCAATACGCAGCCCCGTAAAGTTTCCGGGGCCCGTGCCGACGGCGACGCGAGATAAGTCTTGGCGGGAACATTGCGCGGCACGCATTACCGACTCAACGAGCGAGATCAATCGCTCGGCGTGTGCGTTAGGTTCATTGTGTTGCTCGAAAGCAATCACCCTCTGTTGGCTTAGTAGAGCCACGGATCCCTGTTGCCCTGAAGTTTCCAACCCAAGAACAATCACGTGTGTACTTTAGCCGCAGGGGGATGCCAGACAAACCCCTTACCGGGCGGGCACGGGCACCTGTGTCTAAATCTATCAATCGGCGCATTTGCAGCAACATGCACCTTGCATTCTTCCGCTAATAGACTACTCTCCGGCCGTCCCGCATGGCCGTTTTGGGCACGCTGGACGGTCGGGGCGTAGCGCAGCCTGGTTAGCGCACTTGACTGGGGGTCAAGGGGTCGGCAGTTCGAATCTGCCCGCCCCGACCGAGTTCTTCGCGACGGTTTAGAGATGTTGCAGCCAGGGGGACCAAAAAACTCGAAGCCAGGCGGATGGGTCAGTTCAAGTCTGGGGCTCACTGAGCCCTGCGGTGATGATCGGAAGCTTGGAAAACGATTCTTTATCGAGCGCTTTCTCGTAAGCATCGCGTGCCGCGACCGTTCCGTCGCGGACCAGACGTTCCAGTCCTGCGTCCATTGATAGCATCCCAAGCTGTGCGCCAGCTTGTATGAGGCTTGGAATCATCATGGTTTTCGCTTCGCGAATCGTCGAAGCCACTGCTGTCGTGCCGACCAGGACCTCGTGGGCCGCAACTCGCCCAGTCGCGTCCGCGCGCTTCAGCAATTGTTGAGCCACGATCCCAGCCAGGGAATCCGCTAGCATACCGCGAATTTGGCTCTGCTGTGCGGCAGGAAATGCGTTGACAAATCGGTCAATGGTGGCCGTTGCAGAGTTCGTATGAACCGTGGCAAATACTAACACGCCAAAGCTTGCCAATTGCAGTGCCAAACGCATCGTTTCTGGTCCACGCAGCTCGCCGACAAGAATGACGTCAGCATCCTCGCGAATTGCGCTCCGAATTGCGTCCTGATATGAAGGGGAGTCAATTCCAACCTCGCGGTGAGTAATTTGGCACCTGACCGACTGGTGTACGAACTCCACTGGGTCTTCGATCGTAAGTATGTGTCCGTCCCGGTTGTGATTAATATGCGACAAAAGAGCCGCCAACGTCGTGCTTTTTCCGCTCCCGGTGGGCCCGGTAACGAGAATGAGCCCGGAACGGCGCTCGCACAATTTCAATAAAATCGGAGCCAATCCCAAATCTGCCGCCGACAGGATTCGGGTTGGAATTGTTCGGAACACTGCTCCAGGACCGGTCGTCTTCTTCAAGTAATTGGCGCGAAACCGAGCCTTTTGCTCATAGGCGTAAGCGAAGTCAAGGTCGCCCGTGTCGTCAAACTGTTTGCGTCGCGGAGCATCAATAATTTCATAGAGTAACGAGCCGACGGACTCGCCGTCGAGTGCTCTCTTGCCGAAGGGCTCGAGATCCCCCCGAATTCTGAGCATTGGCGGATAGCCAACGGATAGGTGCAGATCCGAACCATTGCGTTCAAGCAGGGCATCAAATAGGCGGTCAATGTCCGGCATATCACCCTTTCTTCCGGAACATCCCCATCATTCCAGGAGAAATGGCGGGATTGGGCGGCGAAAGAGGCGGGTCTCCTGGTCGCGGACTTTGAGTGATATTCTTGGGTTCATCTGCAAATGCGCGAGCGGTCGAGACGTCGATGACGCCCCGCTCAATCCATTCATTTAGGCTGTCTTCGACGCGGATCATTCCGTAACCGCGGCCCCGTTGTAGTAGGCTTGGTAGTTGGTAAAGTTTGTTGTCGCGTATCAGAGTCCAAAGCGGAACATTACCGGTAATTAGTTCAGCGGCGGGAACGAAGCGCGTCCCGTCGCAGGTAGGAACCAAACGTTGGCTTATTACTAGCTTCAGGGCTCCAGCTAAAGTTGCCCGCACCTGCGCCTGGTCTTCTGGCGCAAACATGTCGATAAGACGCTCGATGGTGCTCGCCCCGTTCGGCGTGCTCATTGTAGCCAGCACAACGTGACCCGTTTCTGAGGCGGTCAATGCCATTTCCACAGTCTCTCGGTCGCGAAGCTCACCAATTGCAATGATATCGGGATCTTCACGAAGCGCGCCCTTTAGCGCAGTTTGAAAACTTCGCGTGTGTACGCCAACTTCACGTTGGCTAACGACGGCACGCTTCGGCAAATGAAGAAATTCAACAGGATCCTCGACCGTAATAATGTGTGCTGGTCGGGTTTCGTTGAATAGATTGACTAGCGCGGCCAACGTCGTCGTCTTTCCGTGACCGTTCGGGCCCGATATAACAATGAGACCCTGATGGTAGTCTTGGACTCTTGCTAGCTCTGCGGGCAATTCCAGTGATTCTAATGTTGGCGTGCGCTCTGGAATGAGGCGAAAACACGCTTTCAGCCCAGTTCTCTGGCGACAAATGTTGACGCGCAGTCGCGCGATGCCCGACATTTGAGTGGAGAAGTCAGTGTAGCCCCGTTGTTCAAGCGAAGCTCGTTGCGGGGCATCTATCAGCGTATCTAACATGGCTGCTAAATGTTCATGGGAAATGGGAGCGCCCCAAGTGAGGAGTCTGCCGACTTGTCGTATGCGCGGCGACTCACCCGATACAAGG
>Ga0075520_1000577_pt1 | contig 16479 bp, 15 predicted proteins | sample NGEPerB_FD_75100 | JGI IMG/M metagenome (GOLD analysis project Ga0075520, IMG submission 75100) | Arctic peat soil microbial communities from the Barrow Environmental Observatory site, Barrow, Alaska, USA - NGEE PermafrostAB12-B | ecosystem: Environmental > Terrestrial > Soil > Wetlands > Peat ... | reverse complement strand
TGGGCTGGCACTTCCTGTATATGCCGGTGGGGCGCGACCCGAGCACCGAGATGATGCTCACCCCCGAGGAGCGCAACGAGTTCCGCCTCGGCATCCAGCGCATCCGCGACACCAAGCCGGTGTTCCCGGTGGACTTCTGGGGCGACGCTCCCTACGTCCACGGCTGCATCGCCGGCAAGCACTACATGCACATCAACAGCGAGGGCTGGGTCGAGCCGTGCATCTTCACGCACTTCGCGACCGACAACATCCGCGACGTGAGTCTCCTCGAGGCGTTCAACTCGACGTACTTCCGCGAGATCCGCCGCCGCCAGCCCTTCAACCACAACCTGCTCATGCCGTGCATGCTCATCGACAATCCGATGATGTCCCGCGAGATCATGGAACTCACCGGTGCCCACCCCACGCATCCGGGGGCGGAGAGCATGTTCACCCAGCTCCGCGGACCGCTCGACGAATACTCCGCGGAAGTCAACAGGGTCTACAACCCGATCTGGGAGTGCATGACCACCGAGACGGTCCCCGAGCGCGGGGGCGAGCCGGCGCCGGTGACGTAGAGCCGCGCGCGCGGTTCGGCTACCCATGGTGGGCGGGGCGACACGGGAGTGCCGCCCCGCCCACCGCCCGGTCGGGGGCCGGGCGCCTCCGCGGCACGCCCCAAAGTGAGCCTGCGTGGCCGCCTAGGGGATTCGTGGTACCCTGTCGAAACTGAGTCTGTAGGGACCAGGATCCCCCATGGCGAGACCTCACCCCCACAAGCGCGCCGTCCGCGCGACGGCCGTCTCCATCCTCACCTTGCTGGCGGCGATGGCGGCCATCTGGCTGGCGCCGCGCGTGAGCGATGCGGTCGCGGCGTGGATGCGCACGCCTGGCGTGCGCACTCACGAACTCACTTTGCGCAACGACCTGTTGGTCGAGCCTGCTCATGGCGTGACCGCCCCAGGCGGACGCACCGCCTCGGCAACTTCTTCTACGACCGCCGTCACGCTCGACGCCGGCATGCGTTTCACCGCGCTCGGCCTGACCTGCCGGCCGCCGGCGCGTCATGGCGGCGTGGTCGTGCGCCTGCGCACGAGTGAGGACGGCGTGACCTGGAGTTCCTGGTACTCGTCGGGCCTCGACATCGTCAACGATGCCTCCTCGAGTCACCCGCAAGCCTTCATCGAGGCGCTGTGGACTGGCGCCGGTCGCTACGTTCAGCTCGAGGCGCGAGCGGCCGGCGGCCGCGCGCCCGAGCCCGTGCGGCTGCGGGATGTCCACCTGGTGACCATCAACAGCACCGAGGACGCCGACGCGGGCGCCGCGGTCGTCGGCGTGCTGCGCCGCGTCGCCTGCGCGGTGGCCAGTCTCGAGCTCACGCCTCCGGTCAGCGCGATGACGACCCGCCCTCAGATCGTGACCCGGGCGCAGTGGGGCGCCGACGAGTCGTGGCGCCGCGGGACTCCCAGCTACGCCCCGGTGCTCATGGCGTTCGTGCACCACACCGACAGCGGCAACAAGTACACGCCCGCTCAGTCGCCGGCCATCGTGCGGGCGATCTACGCGTACCACACGAAGTCGCTGCACTGGAGCGACGTCGGCTACGACTTCCTCATCGACCGCTACGGGACCATCTACGAGGGGCGGTACGGCGGAGTCACCAAGGGCGTCATCGGCGCGCAGGTGCTCGGTTTCAACACGGGCAGCACCGGGGTGTCCATCATGGGCACGTTCGTCAGCGCCACGCCTCCGCCCGCGGCCGTGGCGTCCCTGGAGCAGTTGCTTGCCTGGAAGCTCGATGTGCACCACGTCGATCCGCTCGGGACCGGCACTCTCACCTGCGGCTACGGTCAGAAGTTCAAGACGGGCGCGCGGGTGACGTTCCCCGCCATCGCCGGCCATCGGGACGCGAACTACACGGACTGCCCCGGCAAGACCCTCTACGCGCTGCTGCCCGCCATCCGCAAGGCCGTCGCGAGCATCGGTCAGCCCAAGATCTTCTCGCCCAAGGTCGGCAACATCGCGATCAGCCCGAACGGCGACGGCGTGCAGGACACGACGACGGTGGCGTTCACGATGTCCGAGGCCGCCGACTGGGCGATCTCCATCCGCGACGCCGGCGGCGCGCTCGTGCGGCAGGCCACCGGCAACGGGACCTCCGCGTCACTCACCTGGGCCGGCAAGAACGACCAGGGCGAGCTGCTGCCCGAGGGCACCTACTCGCTGACCGCCACGGCCACGTCCGCGAACGGCGAGGCGCGGCCGGCCACGGCGGACATCCGCCTCGATCTGACTCCGCCCAGCCTGACGAGCGTGGCTGTCGCTCCGGCAGCCTTCAATCCGGACGTGGACCCGGCGAGCGACCATTCGACGCTCACGTTCGTACCGAGCGAGAGCGGCACGGCGCGGGTCTCGATACTGGACGGCGGCGGGAAGGTCGTGCGCCGCCTCACAGCCTGGATGCCCGTGGCGGCGCAGTCGCAGGCGGTGCCCTGGGACGGGAGGGTCCTCAGCGGAGGCGCACTCGTCGCGGCGCCGGAGGGCCGCTACTCGTTCTCCGTCGAGTTGCGTGACCTCGCAGGCAACGGCGCGACCGCCAGCCGTGACGTCGTTGTGGACAGGACGCTCGGGGCAGTGACCGTGGACCCGAGCACCATCTCCCCGGGCGGCGACGGCGTGAAGGACTCGGCGACGGTGCGCTTCACGCTGGCGCGACCCGCGGACACGAAGATCGCGCTGCTACGTGACACCACGGTCCTGGTGAACCTGAGCTCGCGCAGCTCGGCCGCCGGCGTGCAGACCCTGACCTGGGACGGGAAGCTGGACAGCGGCGCGTACGTCGCCAGCGGGGACTACACGGTGCGGGTCACGGCCAAGGGGAGCTTGGGGACGACGACGGCACTGGCCCCGCTTCGCGTGGACACGACGCGTCCCCGGCTGACCGCGCCGGCGAAGCTTACCCTGGCGCGCGGCGTCCGCGCGAGAGTGCACTTCGTAGTTCGCGACCGGTACAGCCCGACCGTCCGCGTGACCGCGACTGTGACCGGGCCAAGACTCGCCGCTCCCGTGAAGATCAAGCTGGGCTGGGTCAAACAGGGCGTGGGGCACGTGGTCTTCTGGCTGCCGCCGGCCTGCGGTGCATACGCCTTGACGTTCGCAGCGGTGGATCAGGGCGGGAACAAGCAATCCGCGGCGGTGAGAACCGCCGTCAAGGTACGCTGAGCCTCGGTCCCGCCGGGCGCACTTGCCGGGCGGAGCCGAGGGTCAGGTGGTGTGTGCGGCAGGGTCGTACGCCCGCACGCCGCGCACGATCGCGACGACGATGGCGATGATGCCTACCACCAGAGCCACTCGGAGCACGGTAAGCGTGGCCAGTGCGGCCCAGGCAACAAGCTGCCAAACGCTCATGATGCCCCCTTTCTCCTTGGAGAGGAGCCTGCCAAAAGGACTCCTGCTGTATTTATCTCCCTCCGGAGGCCCCAGGCGCATAGGGGCGTCGCCTGAGACGGCCATGGGGTTTGTACCTGACATCACAAGAGGGACCCGGCGCCGGAGGGGCGCCGCTTCGCCAGCGGCGCGTCCTGCGAGGGGCCGGGGGCCGGCGCGAATCCGGCTCCCGGCCCCGACGGGACCGAGGGATCCAGGTGGTCAGGCGTCGGCGTGCTCGCGCCTCCAGCGGCAGTGCGGCATGGGGCAGGCGGCCATGCGGGCCGCGTCGCAGATCTCGCAGCGTTGGGCGGCGGCGCTCACGGGGAGGTCGAAGGCGCCGTCTGGCGCCTCGCCCAGGCGGAGGACCGCATGAAGCGCTCGGGACACGGCCTTCATGTCGGCGAAGGTGTCGGCCTTCTCGGGGAGGTCGATGAGGCCCATGCGCACGGCGCGCTTGCGCACTCTCCCGTCCGGAACGCAGGCGTAAGGATCGAGCGCGGGGTCGTCCCACAGACCCAGGCGGCGCATCTCGCGCACGCTCCAGAAGGCGCGTGACTTGAGCGCTCCGCCCGAGGCCGCATGCAGGACGTCAACGGCGACGTCCGGATCGGCGGGCGCGGGGAGGAGGCCCTGCCACGTGTCGCGCGCCTCGGCCAGCCGCGCGAAGTCGATGATCTTGCCCTTGCTGTCGCTGCGCGAGACCGGAGGGTCCACGGCGTAGCGCGTCAGCTCGAACTCGCCGGCGAACAACGCGTCGACGATGCCGGCGGCCTCCATGCGCCGCCAGTCGGCGTCGACGACCGACTCGGGCGCCGGCTGGGCGGCCAGGGCGCCGTAGCAGAGGAGCTTGAAGAAGATGCCTCCCTGCTGCTCCGGCTCGGCGAGAAAGCGGGCGCGCTCGTCGGCGTCGAGGACCTCGGCGGGGAGGTGCGGGTCGGCGGCGAACGCCTGGCTCAGGAACGCGACGTTCTCGCGGCGCTCACGGTTGGTGAGCGTGGTGGATTCGTTCACGGTTGCCCCCACTGGTGATGTTGGCTGAGAGCGGCCGGCCGGCGCGCCATGGGGGCATGCTAGTGGCGCGCCGCCCGGCTCCACAGAGTCACGATGGGGTCGTCTGGGTGACGTCGCCGGGCGCGCGGGGGAGACGTTCTTTGCGGCAGCGGCTCCCGCTCGGACCGGAGAACGGCTCCCGGTCGGATCGCGTGAACTGCTGCCGGTCGGAGAGGGTGAACGGCGCCCGGGGTGGGCTCGAGCGGTGTCGGCGAGTCCGGCCCGGGTCTCGCGCCGGCATTGACCGAAAAAGCGGAGCAGATTAGTCTTCTTATGCTCCGTCCCGACTTGCGGGCCTCGCGCGGGAACGGTAGTCTTTGCAGTCGACGAGGCGGGCTTCGCCCGCAGGAGGTACGCGTCATCCACCCATGACATCTCTCGGTATCGACATCGGCTGCATCAGTCTCAAGGCGGCGCTCGCCGGCGAGCCTGACGACCACGACCTGTACGCGAACCTGCTCGCAGACCATCCTGCCCTGTTCCAGACTCCCGACGGCGGGCTCACAGCCGTCGAGGGCCGCCCCGTGCTCGTGGCTCAGTACCGGCGCATCAAGGGCAGCCCCGGCGAGGCCACGCAGACGCTTCTGGGCGAGCTGCTCCGGGTTCTGCCCGAAGGCAAGATCGCCGGCATACGCGTCACCGGTTCCGGCGGCAGGCTCATCGGCAACGCGCTCGAGGCGAGCTTCGAGAACGAGTTCAAGGCCATCTCGCGCGGCATCTCGGCGCTGCACCCCGGGACCAGGACCATCTTCGAGATGGGCGGCGAGACGTCGAAGTTCATCCGCCTCGAGGTCGGCGAGGAGGCGCGCTGCGCCGGCATCGCCGACTACCAGACGAACGGCGATTGCGCCGCCGGCACGGGGTCGTTCATGGACCAGCAGGCGAGCCGCCTGCTGTACGACATCGAGGACGTGGGTGACATCGTGCTCGACGCCGGCAAGGCTGCGAGCATCGCCGGCCGCTGCAGCGTGTTCGCCAAGTCGGACATGATCCACGCCCAGCAGAAGGGCTACGAGCCGCCCGAGGTGCTGCGCGGGCTGTGCGACGCTGTGATGCGCAACTTCAAGGGCACGATCGCCAAGGGCAAGGTCGTGGAGGCGCCGATCGCGTTCATCGGCGGCGTCGCCGCCAACAAGGGCGCCGTGCAGGCGCTCGAGGAGGCCTTCAGCCTCGACGACGACGACCTCTTCGTGCCGGAGTTCCACGCCTCCGTGGGCGCTGTGGGCGCCGCCCTGATCGAGGCGGACTACGAGGACGCCCGCTCCGCCGCCGTCGGCGGGCTGGATGCCAGCCGGCTGCCCGCCGCGGACTTCCCGGTCACCGAGCCGCTCTCCATGGACAAGGTCGTGCTGCTGCGCGACATGGCGCGCCCGTTCGAGTTCGCCGGCGCGGACGAAGTCGTCGACGCCTACATGGGCATCGATATCGGCTCCGTGTCCACCAACCTCGTCGTCATCGACCCCGAAGGCCGCGTCATCAAGGAGATTTACACGAAGACGGACGCGCGGCCGGTCGAGGTCGTGAGCAAGGGGCTCAACGACATCTACGAAGAGCTGGGAGCGCGTCTCAACCTGCTCGGCGTCGGCACCACCGGCTCGGGCCGCGAGCTCATCGGCGAGCTGTGTGGGGCGGACATCATCACCGACGAGATCACTGCCCACAAGACGGGCGCCGACTTCATCAGCGGCAAGATCGACCGCCAGGTCGACACCATCTTCGAGATCGGCGGCCAGGACTCCAAGTTCATCAGCCTGCAGGACGGCATCGTCGTGGACTTCGCCATGAACGAGGCTTGCGCCGCCGGGACGGGCTCGTTCCTCGAGGAGCAGGCCGAGAAGCTCGGCATCAACATCATCGGTGAGTTCGCCGAGCTGGCCTTGAGCTCGCCGGCGCCGATCCGCCTCGGCGAGCGCTGCACCGTGTTCATGGAGCGCGACGTGATGGCCTACCAGCAACGCGGCGCGCGCCGCGAGGACCTCGTGGGCGGCCTGGCCTTCTCGATCGCCACCAACTACCTCAACCGGCTCGTGCGCGGGCGCACCATCGGGGACTGCATCTTCTTCCAGGGCGGCACCGCCTACAACGACGCCGTCGCCGCCGCCTTCAGCCAGATCCTCGACAAGGAGATCATCGTCCCGCCGCACAACGGCGTGATCGGCGCGCTCGGCATGGCGCTGCTCGCGCGCGAGCGCATGCAGCGCACCGGCGAGCCCACGTCGTTCCGCGGCTGGGACCTGGGCGAGGTCGACTACACGGTCGTCGACTTCGTCTGCAAGGCCTGCTCCAACGAGTGCGACGTGCGCCAGTTCACGATCGAGGGTCAGAAGACCTACTGGGGCGACAAGTGCTCCGACCGCTACCGCAAGCCGGCCAAGGTCGACAAGGAGCCCGTGATCGCGGACCTGGTCGCCTTCCGCGGGGAGCGCCTCATGGCGCCCTACGAAGCGGCGCGCGAGCGCCTGCCGGAGACGGCGCCCACCGTCGGTCTCGCCCGGGCCATGTACACATACGATAGGCTGCCGTTCTGGGCGACCTTCTTCGCCGAGCTCGGCCTGCGCCCGGTGCTGTCACCGGAGAGCGACAAGCAGATCCGCGAAGCGGGCGTCGACCTCACCGTCGCCGAGCCCTGCTTCCCCATCCGTGTCGCCCACGGCCACGTGCAGTGGCTGCTCGAGCAGGGCGTCGACTGGGTCTTCGTGCCCAACCAGGTGAACGAGGAGACGGAGTTCACGCAGTACAACTCGCACGCCTGCCCCTGGGGGCAGACGCTGCCGTTTGTGGTGCGCACCGCGCCCGGCCTCGAGCAGCAGCGCGCGAAGTTCCTCACGCCGCGCGTGATGTTCCGCGAGGGTCGCGCCGGCCTCGTGCGCGACATGGCGGAGATGGCGGGGCAGCTCGGCGTCAGCAAGGGGCGCATCCGCGCCGCGCTCGAGTCCGCCTACGCGGCGCAGGACGAGTTCCGCGAGGCGCTGCTGTCGGCCGGCCTCGAAGCGCTGGAGGAGCTCGAACGCTCCGCAGAGCTGGGCATCGTCCTCGTCGGGCGCCCGTACAACATGTACGACAAGGGCGTGAACATGGACATCCCCCGCAAGCTGCGCAAGTTCTACGGGGTCAACGTGATACCGCTCGATTTCCTGCCCATCAAGGGCATCAACATCGATCCCATCGTGCCCAACATGTACTGGAACTACGGGCGCAAGATCCTGCAGGCGGCCACGTTCGTCAAGGGGCGCGACAACCTGCACCTCATCTACATGACGAACTTCAAGTGCGGCCCGGACTCGTACATCAAGCACTACGTGCGCCAGGCCTCCGGCAAGCCGTTCCTCACGCTGCAGTTCGACGAGCACCAGAACGACGCCGGAGCGATGACGCGCTGCGAGGCCTACCTCGACAGCAAGGGCTTCCTGCGCTGGTGGTCCCAAGCGGACAAGGAGTGCGCCTGCGCGCCGGCGGAGGAGGTGGCCGGTGTCGTCGACTAGCCAGCGCGGCGGGGCCAAGGTCGTCCAGGACACGCGGATCAAGCAGGCCATCGCGGACAACGGCCTCGAGGGCCGGCGCCTGTATCTGCCGCAGATGCCTTACGGCGGCAGCTACCTCCTTGCGGCGGCCATCCGCTCCATCGGGTTCGACGCGTGGCCGACGAGCGACTCGGACGAGCGCACGCTCGAACTGGGCAGCAAAGTCACGTCGGGCGACGAGTGCTACCCGCAGAAGATCACGATAGGCGACTTCCTGCGCATCATCGAGGACGAGGGCCGCGACAACGTCGCCTTCCTGATGCCGTCCGCACCCGGTCCGTGCCGCTTCGGCCAGTACCTGCACCTCATCCGGACCAAGTTCGACGAGCTCGGCTACACGGACGTGCCCATCATCAGCATCACGTCCAGCGATGGCTACTCCTCGATCGGGAGCTACTCGAACGACCTGATCCGCACCGCGTGGCGCGCGGTGCTCACGCAGGACATCCTCATGAAGATGCTCCTCAAGACCCGGCCTTACGAGCGCGAGATGGGGACCGCCGACGCGGTCTACCTCGAGAGCCTCGAGGAGGTCGGCGAGGCGCTCAGCTCCAACGGCGTCTCGCACAAGGAGCGCCTCGCCGCAACCGTCTCGGCGATGGTGCGGGCGCGCGACCGGTTCCGCGCGGTCACCGCAGACTACGACCGCTCGCGGCCGCTCATCGGCATCGTGGGCGAGATCTTCTGCCGCCAGAATACGTTCTCCAACTTCGATCTCATCCGGGTCGTCGAGCAGGAGGGCGGGGAGTGCTGGCTCTCGGACATCGGCGAGTGGGTGTGGTACACCGACGACGAGCAGCGCCGGCGGCTCATCGACCAGGGTCGGCGCGTCTCCAAGGACAATGCCGTGCGCTTCCTCAAGAACAAGGTGATGCGCGCGGACGAGCACGCGCTGTACGGCCCCTTTGCGGAGGACCTCGTGGGGTACGAGGAGCCTGAGGACGTCAGAGAGGTCCTCGAGATGAGCAAGCCGTACCTGCCCTACACCGGCGCCCTCGGCGAGATGGTGCTGAGCAGCGGCAAGGCGATCTACCTCTACGAGAAGGGCGCCGACGGGATCATCGACATCAGCCCGTTCACCTGCATGAACGGCATCGTCACAGAGGCCGTGTACCCGACGCTCCAGAGGGACCTCGAGAACATGCCGATCCGCACCTTCTACTTCGACGGCACGCAGGGCGACCTGGAGCGCGACGTGGGGATCTTCCTCGAACTCGCGCACACCTATCAGCGGCGCAAGCACAAGCCGCGACGGTACCCGGCCTACTTCACGAAGTGACGCCGCGGCCGCGCTTCGCGGCCCGCGATTCCATCTCGAGCGCCCACAGCGCGTTCCCGACCAACAGGATGCACACGATGGCGGCCCAGCCGCGCGCCGTGCTCAAGGCCGCCGCCGCGCCGCCGGCCGCCAGGACCAGGAACACTTCCAGGACCCTGAGGCGGACCGCAGCGCCGGCGCGGAGCAGTGCCGCACGCAGCGCGTGCGCGGGCACGGTGAGCGCGGCCCCGCACAGCAGCAGGAACGCCGCCACGTCCAGGAAGGTGCGCGGCGTACGGTCGCTCACGAGGGCCCAGACCGCGGCGAACGCCAGGCACGACTCGACGTACCAGAGCGCGTAGACCCACGGCTTTCGGCCGGTCGTGGCGGCGGACGACGACGAGGATGCTGCGGGCGCCATGCTGGCACTCAGTATCGGCAGGCTCGGCTCATCGCGCAAGCACCCAGGACATCCCGCGCGTCCGGCCGGGCAGGCCAGGAGACGCCCGCCGGCCCGCATGGTCCCGCAGGCGCGATCAGCTTCCGAAGAAGTTGGTGCCCTTGTCGTAGGTTCCGAGATCCAGAGCGTGAGAGACGGCCGCCCTTGACTCGGCGCCGTCACGCGAACCCTCGGAACGGTCGCCACCGAAGACGAACCAGTCGATGAGGTGACTCAGGTGTGCGTGCATCGTGCTCACTCCTCGTTCACAGTGTCCAAGAAAAGGCCTCCCATCTGGATCCCTGGAGGTTGGGCCGGGCCAGGGAGACGGGAGGCCTTGCATCAGGCCGGAAGGGCTGGGGGGTAGCCATTACCGGCTCGGAAGCATCTTCGTGAGTCTCTTCGTCTGCCTAGAAGCTGCGGCCTCGCGTGACGGTGTCGGCGTCCTTGACGTAGACGCGCACCAGACCGCGGGCGTCTCCCGAGGGAGTCCCTACGACGTCACCGGTGCCGGCGAAGAAACGGCCGATCGAACGGAGTACTTTGTTTTGCATGGTGTCCGCCGCCTCTCTGCTCAGCGCCCGTAGAAACGGGCAGTGCCGGTCAGGTCGTTTGCCATGAAATCCTTGCGGTTCTGGCGATCGAGAGCGTCACCCAGGGGGCTGGCCACGACGCTGGCAGCGCCCTCGAAAAAGCGCTTGATCGTGGGAAGAACTCGAACCATCGGTGCGACCCTCCTCCGCAGTAAAAACAACAGTATTGTGTAATGCAGCACAAACTATATGCCCGAGACGTCATTCTGTCAAACTGGCCTCCTGACCAAGGTCAAGGTCGGCCTGCGCGCAGGGCGGGTACGGTCACGGCGAAGGGCCGGGCACGGCCTGCAAACAGATCGACTAGGAGGTCCGCATGGATGCGAAGACGCCGATCGTCGCCGACTTGGCGAGCATGACAGAGGTGGCCGACAAAGGCATCGTGAGTAAGTCGATCGTCGAGAACGAGCACCACAAGATCATCCACTTCACCCTCGCTCCCGGGCAGGAGCTGAGCGAGCACACCGCCAGCGTGCCGGCCGTGATCCAGATCCTGGACGGCGCCGGCACGGTCGTCCTCGACGGTGTCGAGTACGAGGCCGGCACGGGCAAGCTCTTCTACATGCCGGCCGACCTCAAGCACGCGGTCCAGGCTCACGGAGAGCTCGTCTTCCTGCTCACGATGTTCCGCACCTGAGGCTCAGCGCGCGTAGGGCAGGCGCACGAGCGTCACGTAGCTCGCAGGGTCGGTGCCCGAGCCGGCGCCGGTGATGTAGACCTCGGTCACCGGCCCGCTCTGGGTGTAGCCGAGGGCGCCGCCGGCCTCGCGCACTGCTCGCCAGGCGTCCTGCATGGCATCGTGCGGGCCCACATGCTTGGCCTGCAGCACGTGGTGGAGCGGGATCAGCTCGCCGCGCGCCTCTTCCACGCGGTCGGGCACCGAGCCGTCGGGGCGAGGCGTCACCGGCAGGCAGACGTCGTAGTCCAGCTCGACCCCCTCCTCGTCGTCGTAGAAGCGCGCGGCGGGTGGGCCGGCCGGTGCCAGGCCCGCCTGCGCGGCCAGCTCGCGCAGGCGGCTCATCCGCCGGCCGACGTCCGCGAGCGGGCCTCGGCCTCGCAGGCTAAGCACCGCCTGTTCGGGCACCGCGACGATATCGACGTCGTAGACCACGTTCCTCCGTGTCCTGGCCGCGTCGCAGGCAGGCTACCCGCGGCGGACCCGGGTCAAGCAGCGTCCCCCGTGCCGTCCCTAGGCGACGCGCACCAGCGCGCCCTCCCGGCGCACCAGGCCGTCTCGTTCGAGGAGGGCGACAAGCTCGGCGGCGTCCGCCTCGGGCACCTCGAGCCGCGCGGCGAGGGCGGGAACGGCCTGCGCCCCCTCGTCGAGCAGCGCTCGCAGCAAACGCGAGCGGTACCAGCGACGAGAGCCCTCGAAGGCCCTCTGCCTGGTGCGCGGAGCGATCCCCGTGACGCGCGCCGTGAGGACCGCGGCGCCGTAGTCCATGAGCGCGTTATGCCAGTCGCGACTGCGGCCGCGTGGCAGCGCGGCGTCCGCGATCGCCTGCAGCCGGCGTTCCGGGAGGCCCCGCGGCAGCCCGAGCTCGTGGGTGAGCACGCGGCGGACGTTGGCGTCCACCGCCGCCAGGTCGTCGTTGTGCGCGAAGATCAGCACCGCGCGGGCCGTGTACGGACCGATGCCCGGGAGCGCGCGCAGGGCCGCGGCGTCACGGGGCAGGGAAGCGCCGGCCCCGCCGGAGGCGGGAGTCCCGCCGGGCGCGCCGGCCCCGTCGGCCGCGGGGGACACGCCGGCCGCCAGGTCGCCGCCGGCCGCGCGGCCCCCATCGGTCGCGGCGCAGACCGCCAGCGCGCAGTCGCGCAGCCGGCGGGCACGATTGTTGTAGCCGAGGCCGCTCCACAGACGGAGCACGTCCTCCAGAGGCGCGCCGGCCAGAGCCTCGAGCGTCGGGAGGCTCGCGAGCCACTCCTCGTACTTGGGCACCACGCGCGAGACCTGCGTCTGCTGCAACATGACTTCGCTCACGAGGATGGCATAGGGGTCGGTCGTGCGTCGCCACGGCAGGTCCCGCCGGTTCCCGGCGTACCAGTCCAGGACATGCCGCTGGAGGCGCCGGAGGGCTTGGGGAGGAGGCGATGCGGCGGCGTTCCCTCGTGGGACGACGCCGTTCCCTTCTGGTGCTGCGTCCACGATCTGAGCCTAGCACGCCGGGTGGCCGCGCGGGCGACGGGTCCCCTTCGCGCCCGCTCAGCCGGCTTCGTCGACGAGTCGCTCCCACTCCGCGTATTCGCGCTTGAGCTGGCCTTCGACGATCCCGCGCTCGTCGAGCAGGCGATTGAGCACGTCACGGTCGGCGTAGGCACCCGGCTCGGCCAGCTCGCCGTCGATCTCGCCGAGTCGCTTCTCGGCGCGCAGCACGGCCGCCTCGACGGCGCGCAGGCGCGCGCGTCGCCGCCGCGCTTCTTCGGCGCTCTCCTTGCCCTCCCGCGCCTTGGCTGCTCCGGCCGGTGCGGCGGCGCCGCGTCCGGGGGTCTCACCGGCGCGACCGGTCTTGCCGGACCCGGCACGACCGGCGCCTCCCGCCGCGGCCCGACCGGCGCCCCCGGCGGCTTCACCGCCGTCGGTCGCGCTCTGGGCTCCGGGTCCTTCCTGCCGCGCCGCGCGCGACTCCCAGTACCGCGCGGCGGAGAGGTGGTTGAGCAGGGCGTCGTCGTGGATCTCGAGGACGCGCGTGGCGACGCGGTCGATGAGATGGCGGTCGTGGGTCACGAGGAGGATCGTGCCGGTGTAGTCCTCGAGGGCGTCGGCGAGCGCTTCCACGGAGCCCATGTCGAGGTGGTTGGTGGGCTCGTCCAGAAGCAGGAAGTTGGCGTCCCCGACGAGGAGCGTGAGGAGGCGGAGGCGGCTGCGTTCGCCGCCGGAGAGCATCTCCACGCGCTTCTCGACCTCGTCCGGGCCGAACTGGAAGCGCCCGAGCAGCTTGCGCGCCTGCTCCTCGTCGTGCCCGACCAGCGGCAGCACGGTCTCGAGGCAGGTCGCCGTCTCCTCGAGCTCGCGGCCCTGCTGCGAGTAGTAGGCGACGCGCACGTTGTGCCCCAGGTGCGTGGCGCCGTCGGCGAGGCTGCGCAGGCCGGCGACCGTCTCCACCAGGGTCGTCTTGCCGGAGCCGTTGGCGCCCAGCAGCGCGACCTTCTCGCTGCGTTCGAGCACGATGTCGACGTCGCGCACCAGCTTGCGCGTGCCGCAGGGGTCGTCGGCGGAACCTACGGTCAGCGCCGGCGTCTTCATCTCGAGCACGACGCGCGCCGACGGCTTGGGCTGCGGCAGCCCGAGCTTGAAGCTCTTGGTCTGCCTCGGCGGCTCGCGCAGCCCGCGCTTGATGCGCTCGATCTGCGTGAGCTTGGCCTTGGCCTGCTTCGCCTTGTCCTTCTTGGCGTGGAAGCGGTCGTAGAAGCGCTGCAGTTGCGCGATCTTCTCGAGGTCGTGCTCGTACTCGCGGCGCATGAGGTCGAGCCGCGCGCCGCTCTCGCGCAGGTAGGTGGCGAAGTCGCCGCCCTGGACCTCGACGTGCTCGTGCTCCACGGCCAACACGCGCTTGCCGACCTTCTCCAGCAGGCGCCTGTCGTGCGTGACCAGCACGAAGGCGCGCGGGTAATCGGCGAGGAAGCCCTCGAGCCACTCCACAGAGTCGATGTCGAGGTGGTTGGTGGGCTCGTCGAGCAGGAGGACGTCGGCGTCCGCGAGCAACGCGCGCGCCAGGGTCACGCGCGTGAGCTCGCCGCCCGAGAGCGAGAGAAGGCCGCGCTCGAGCATGTCGTCGGGCAGGCCCAGGCCTTCGACGACGCCGGTCAGGCGGCTGCGGTACCCGTAGCCGCCGGCCGCCTCGAAGCGGCGCTGCAACTGCTGGTAGGTGTGCATCGTGTCGCGCAACTCGGGGCTGTGCTCGGCGAGGCCGCTCAGGCTCTCCTCCGTGGCGCGCAGGGCGGCCTCCAGCTCCACAGCCTCGCCGAACGCCTCCAGGAGGTAGTCTCCGACGGGCCTGTCGCGCTCCAGCTCGGGGGTCTGCTCGTGGAGCCAGATCCGTCGGCCCCGAGCCCGGGCGATGGTGCCCGAATCGGCGTGTTCGGCGCCCGACACGAGCCGTAGCAGCGTGGTCTTGCCGGTCCCGTTGCGGCCCACGAGGACGGCGTGATCGTGGGCGTCGACCGAGAACGTCACCGTGGTGAACAGGCGTTGACCGGCGAATGACTTCTCGATGTTGTTGAGGGTGACGATGCTCATGATGTGGGGGCCGGCGGGCGCGGGGACGGGAGCGGCAGGATACCACCGCGCCGGTCGTGCGGCCAGCGCCGCCGAGCGCGGTCAAGGCCAGCGGGCGTGCCGCCGCCGAGTCGCCGCCCGGGGTCCCGCGCGCTGTTAGGCTAGCGGCGTGACTCCGGTATCCGGAAAGACGAGAACGTGGACGTGAAGCGGCCCGCCGGCAGGGGTTCCCTGGTCCTCGGGCCGCGGACCACCGTCTGGAGCGTGCTCGAGACCTACCCGTTCCTGGAAGCCTTTTTCGCCGGCTACCACGAGCAGTTCGGCCGGCTCGGCACGCCCGAGGGCCGGGGCCGGTGGGCTCGCGTCGCCAGCCTCGAGGAGGTCGCCCTCGCGATGGACGTGACCTGGCGCCGCCTGGCGCGCGACATCGCGGCGGAGGTGGCTCGCACCGGCGCCGCCGCCCCGGCGGTGTTGGGTCACGCGGCGGTCGCGGATGCTCACGACCACCGCGTGGACGATCTGCGGGACATCTCCGCCCGCCTGGAGGACGGCGGGTCGCTGCTCGACCTGGCCAAGGAGCTCGAGCGCGTCATGGACGGCGCAGTGCCGGTGGACGGAGCCGCGTTAGAGCGGGCGGCCGCCGATGTGGCTGCGTCCGAGCGTCTCGTCGTCCGCCGGAAGATGGAGAGCGCGGCGGCGCTCCCCGCCGACTCCGTGCTCGTCGCACCGCCCGAGGGTCACCCGCTGCACTCGCTGCGGCGCGAGGGCGCCCAGGTGGAGACGCTGTGCGCCGACCTCAGCGTGGCTCTCGAGCGCCTCGGCGGATCGCCCTCGCGGCGCCGCTGGAGGGCGGCGCGGCCCCTCGTGGCGCGCCTCGTGGACCGCCTGTCCGGCGTGGAGGCGCGCTTTCGCCGCCAGCAGCAGGCGTGGTTCCCCGCGCTCGAGGTGCTCGACGTGCGCGGCCCCGCGGCCCTGCTCGCGAACCGGCAGGCGGAGGCTCTGGAGTCCTTGCGGCGCCTCCGTCTGGCCGTGGCTCGCGACGACGCCGCGTTCGTGGTCGAGAACGGCGCGCGCCTTCTCGACCTGCTCGGCGAGTTGCTGGCCACCGAAGAGCAGGTCCTCGTGCCCCTCGCCCAGCAGCGGCTGGCGGTCGGGGACTGGGTGGCGGTCCGCGAGCTCGAGGATGGGGTCGGCTGGGAGCTCATCGCGACACCACCACCCTGGCCCTCGAGGTGAGCTTCCGCGGGCTACAGGCCGGACATCCGGATCTGAAGGCGCCGGCAGGGGGGAGTCGGCCGGCGCCTTCGCCCGCGCCGGAGCCGGGAGCTCCGGCCGCGGCGCGGTGGCGCATCGTGCGGCGGCTTCGGCCCTGTCGGCCGCCGCGCGCCGCTCAGGCCGCAGTGTCCGCCAGGTGGTGCGCCAGATCCGAGTAGTACGCGTGCACGCCCTCGTCCAGCTCTTCGCAGGCGATGGCCGTGAACGCGTCGCTGAGCTCTTCCAGGTCTCCCGCGGTGAGCCACTGGAGTGCGAGCGGGAAGACCTCGTCCTCCTCCTTGTCGATGTGGGCGTCCACGAGGTCGAGGTACACGCCCAGATCCTGCAGGAGCGCTTCGACCGCGGCCGGGTCCCCGGACTCGGCCGGCTTCAGCCAGTCGCTGGCGGAATCGAGGACCACGCGCATCTCCGCGTGCTCCCTGACCAGGTCGCGCAGCGGGTAGCCGTCCCACGCCATGCCGCGGCGGTGAAGCATGGCGAAGAAGAGATCCTCCTCTTTGGGGTCGTGGCACGAGTTGGTGAAGTAGCGGAAGAAGTCGACCAGTTGCTCCGCCTGCGCGGGCTCGACGGCGTGCGCCGCGGCCGCGTGCTCGAGATCGCGGCGCGCGGCCGCGATGACAAGCCTGACCATCTGGTGCTCGCGTTTGAGGATCTCGATGCACTCCATGGTTCCCCCTTCACGCGGCCCGCCATCCCCGTCGGCGGGTACACCCTTAGTG
>Ga0075520_1000576_pt1 | contig 16481 bp, 7 predicted proteins | sample NGEPerB_FD_75100 | JGI IMG/M metagenome (GOLD analysis project Ga0075520, IMG submission 75100) | Arctic peat soil microbial communities from the Barrow Environmental Observatory site, Barrow, Alaska, USA - NGEE PermafrostAB12-B | ecosystem: Environmental > Terrestrial > Soil > Wetlands > Peat ... | reverse complement strand
TATTTGGTCGGGTCTGGAGGCACCACAAGTACTAGTACTAGTGATGTCTGCAAAGGACCGAATCCACCGGCTGCCTGCAATATGGTAGCACCGCCTGGTTGCGGGGATGGCAAGGTCAACCAACCGAGTGAGCAGTGCGATGACGGAAACACAATCGCCGGTGACGGTTGCAATGGCGCCTGTCAAATCGAGCCCAATTACACCTGTCCACCCGCGGGCGGCGCTTGCACCCTCAACTTTAGGTGCGGCGATGGCGTAGTCAATCCAGGCGAGGCTTGTGACGAGGGCCAATATCAGGGTAGCCCCGGGTGCTCCGCTGACTGCAAGACTCAGGACCCAGGCTATAAGTGTGTCGCTGGCCAGGCGTGCGTGCCGCTATATGTTTGTGGAAATGGCCGCATCGAGCAGGGAGAAACTTGCGACCCACCCAATCCGGGCAATGGATGCAGCGCGACTTGCCAAACGGAGCCGGGGTGGCGTTGTGTGCCCGGTTCCTGCACGCGACTGCCCTCTTGCGGTGACGGTATCGTGCAAGCCGCCTTAGGCGAGAAATGCGATCAAGGACAGTATCAAAACTCAAGCCACCCCGGTTGTTCGGCGGATTGTAAGACGCAAGACTCTTCTTGCACGTGCATACCCGGGCAGGCCTGCGTTTGCCAAACGCCCGTGTGCGGCGATGGCATTATTCAGATCGGCGAACAATGCGACCAGGGCAAGAGCAAATACCCCGGTTGCTCGGCGACGTGTCAGATTGAACTGGGTTACAAATGCCCGTTTGCCGGCGCCCCCTGCGTGCCGGTCTGCGGCGACGGCATCCTGATCACGCCAGCTGAGCAATGTGATCCCGGCATGACGACAATTCCGAACATAACTCTGGCCTGCAACTCGGATTGCACGGTGAAACCCGGCTGGGCATGCAACACAACGAGTTGCCACAAGACCGTATGCGGTGACGGCGTAGTCGAGGGCACCGAAGGTTGTGATCCGCTGCCCTTCAACAACGACCTTGGCGACGGTTGCACGCCCACTTGCATGGCGGAACCGACCTGCCCCGCGGGTACCGCGAGTGGTCCGGGCGGAGCTTGCACCACCATCTGTGGCGATGGCCTCGTGCTCGGGACGGAACAGTGTGATGACGGCAACGCCGTCAGCGGCGACGGTTGTTCCTCAACGTGTCAAATCGAAGCGGGCTTCACCTGTACGCAGCCACCGCTCGGCAACACCATGGTCGTGCCGATGGTCGTGCGCGATTTCAACGCGGGCGGCGATTTCGAGAAGGGATCCTCCTTCGCCACGGGTCTCAACTATGCCAACCAAGGGCTGCTTCAGGGCTATCTCAATCCGGGCGGCACAAAACCTGGCCTAAAACCAGTGCTTCTGTCACCGACAGGGACGTACAATGGCACGGCGGGCCAAGCCTCAGGGATTGCCAGCGTGGCGAGTTTCGCGCAATTCTACGACGACTCAGCGCCAGCGGCTGGTAACACTCGCAACCTCCCAACGCTTGCCACCTCGCTGATATTGTACTTGAATACTGCCGGTACGGCCTACGTGAATCGCTTTGGCAACAATGGCGATGGCCTAACCAGCGCGCAGTACCTGCGAACGCACACAAACCAGTGCGGAACCACGAACCAATCAAACCACGACGCCGCCGGTAACGCCATCCCCTGTACAGCGTGTTATTACAATGCAACTGATCCGCTTAATCTCACACCTTGTACTCAGTATGACACGACTCCTTGTCAGACGGATCCAACCTACACTGGGCAGTGCACGGTAAACGGCATTGCGTGGATAGGCACTTTCCTAGACGCTGCCTTCGACGGCAATCCGCTATTTTTCCCTGCAGATAGCATAACACCCTATAGCCCCTCCAGCACGGCGCAGGTTTCGGGCAACTACGATCCAAGTTGGCCAGCAGATCCGACCGGGAAACAGCACAACTTCAGTTTCACCACAGAAAATCGCTTCTGGTTCGCGTACGATTCTTCGAAGACTTATAATCTTACATTCGTGGGCGACGACGATGTATGGGTGTTCATCAACAAGCGACTTGCCGTGGACCTGGGTGGTATCCATACGGCCGTGCAAGGCGTTTTGACCTTCGGTGGCACTGGCGCCACCACGACAGTCGTATCACCTACTAACGTGACGCCCGTCACTTCGATTACGAGCCATCCCAATCTCGGGCTTACGAACGGGAATGTCTACGAAATCGTCGTGTTTGAAAATGACCGTCAGACGAAAGCCTCGAGCTACCAGCTCAACTTGAGCGGCTTCAATGCCTCCCATAGTGTCTGCAAACCTGTTTGTGGCGGCACGAATCCGGGGGTTTCACCCGGGCAACAATGCAACAACGGTGACGCGGGCAACTGCCCCGCGTCTACCACGAACGACTGCTACAACCAATGCACCACGTCATGCACATTGGGGCCCTACTGTGGCGACGGCATCGTGCAAACCACCGATGGTGAGCTGTGCGACAACGGCAAGAACACGGATGGTTATGCCGCCGCGGCATCCAATGCCTGTGCGCCCGGCTGCACGCTACCCCCGTATTGCGGTGATGGGAAGGTGCAACTCGATTACGGTGAGGCATGCGACAATGGCTCTGCCGACTGCGCTTCTGCCACAGCGGACTGCTACAACCTATGCACGACCAGTTGCACATTGGGACCCTATTGCGGCGATGGGGTAGTCAACGGTGATGCGGCCCACCCAGAAGCCTGCGATGACGGTATCAATGACGGCACCTACGACACCTGTGGCGTTGGCTGCACGCCTCCGCCGCGATGCGGCGACGGCATAGTCCAGGCAGATTGGGGCGAGCAGTGCGAACCGAGTCTCGACCCAAATTGCACGTCAGCTTGTAAGTACCCGGGCTTCTGTGGCGATGGCGTCGTGCAGCCGGCGCTTGGTGAAGTCTGTGATTATGGTACCGACGCCAATGGCATTAGCCTAAACACCGGCGCCTACGGGGGCTGCAATTCGAATTGCACGCTGGCACCTCACTGCGGCGACGGAATTAAGAACGGGCCGGAACAATGCGACTCGGGGCCTGCCCTGAACACGGGCGCGTACGGCGGATGCACGTCGACTTGCCTACTTGCACCCTATTGCGGCGACGCCATCATTCAGCCCTCCTACGAGCAATGCGACGACGGCGTTACCCTAAACGGCGGCAGTGGCAGCATGTGCTCCAGCGCCTGCAAGATTTTGGTCAACCCCCCCAGTTGATGCTCGCTTTCGTTTGCGGGAGTGGCTCGATCCTGCACTAAATCGCCTGATACCTATGCATTGGAGTCGCACCTACGCGGCCACACACGCGACGCGGAGTCGCGAATAAAGCCAGCTTCACGGACAAACAATGTTTTCGGCACCAGGCGTGCCGCGATCTCCCAAGCCGAAAGTGACGGTGTTTGGGGTAACGCACCATTGGGCAAGGTTGCTGCCCGCGTCCGTGATGCTGCCCGCGCTCGCATCGAATGCAGGCAATGACAGTTGCCAAGACGCGCCCCGAGTGCTCTTCGTCCAACTCGTTCGATTGAGCTCAATCTCCCCATGGCACAACACGACGGAGCGCTCGGCATACGTGGTTGAGCTAGAATCTGCCAAAGTGAAATCAAAAGTGGCTGTTACAGTCGTCAATCCTCCATTGAGCAAGGGATCTGAGCTGCGGGCGAAGAGGAGCCGGTCACCGGCCGTTACGCTCAAGCAGTTCTCGTTGGCGAGCAATGTGCTGCCTGTGCCTTCGTTGGCAAGCTCGAGACCATTGAGATCAATGTCCGCATTCACGTGCACCTCGAACCATTCACCGGGTCCATTGTTGCCATGGCTCGGCGCAGGCATGACTTCCTCAACTACGAGATCGCCAACCCGCGGTGGTACCGGCTCACGCATGACGCCATTTGCGTCGCTGCATTGATTGCTCACGGTAGCGTCTAGTGCGTCAGGCATATTGTCGAGGCTGGCGTCCCCTACGTCACCGGAATCGTTGAGACCGGCATCTGAAAGGTCACTTGGGCAACTTGCGTTCGCGACGCCCGGCGTACCTCGGTCGCCAACGCCAAATGTATGATCCGCCGGAGTGACACACCAATTATTGGAGCCTGCACCGACCGCCGAACCCGACAGGGAAAGTGACCGCTGTAGCGATACGCCCTTTATGCTCTTTGTCCAAGCTGCTCGATTGAGCTCTGTGTTGTCGAGTCGTAGGATCACGGCGCGCTCCACGTAATTCGAGGAGTACGAATCAGCCAAAGTGAAGTCGAATGTCGCAGTGGGAGAGGGCAGTCCACCATTTTGCGTTGGGTCCGTGCCGCGCGCAAACAGTAACCAGTCGCCGGAATTGACGCTCAAACAAGTGTCGCTTATGAGCACGGTGCTGCCTGTGCCTTCGTTGGCAAGCTCAAGCCCGTTAAGATCCACATTGTTAGTAGCGATCACCTCGAACCATTCACCAGGACCATTATTGCCAATGCTCCCCCACGGAACTGCTAGCACCGAACGAGCAAAAAGGCTGCGTAGTTTCGAGCATGTTGCAATTACAACGCTTCAAGTGCAGAACGCCCTGATTCGTAGCACGGACAATGAATTTCGCCAACACAGCTACATCGTGGACCTCTCAATACAGCTTCGGTGCGCCTGTGGAGTCCAAGCGATAGCCCACGCCGCGGACGGTCTCGATCATATCCGCATATTTGCCTAGTTTATTGCGTAACTTTTTGATATGCGCCTCAATCACGTTCGAGCCCGTATCGTACGTTGTTTCCCAAATTCTATTCAACAATTCAGTGCGTGGAACAACGCGCCCCGAATGTCGTACCAAGTAGGTCAACAACTCAAATTCCTTCCGCGTGAATTCCACTACGTGTTCATTGAGCGTTGCCTGTCGCGCCGGTCGATTTAGCACCAGCGGACCTATTCTTACGAGCCCATAAGTTCCTGAGCCACGTCTGCCAAGCGCGCGAACGCGCGCCAGTAGTTCACCTACGTCGAACGGTTTCGTCAAATAATCGTCAGCACCAGCATTTAGTCCAAAAATTCGCTCTGTAACATTGGCACGCGCAGTGAGCATCAAGATTGGAATGTCTGAACCGCGGTCGCGCAGGTTGCGACAGACGGCAATTCCGTCAGTTCCGGGTAACGTCCAATCCAAGATAATCAGACCGTACCTAATCTTTAACGAACACTCGATGGCCGCGGCGCCGTCCCCTACAATATCAACAAGGTGCCCCTCTTCCTGCAGCGCACGCCGCAGAAAGCGAGCCGTCCTATTGTCGTCGTCAACCACGAGTACGTTCATGGCTCTGGCCATAGAAAATCGATTCCCCGCCGCTCCTTAATCGACAGCTTATCGGATTTGTGGCTGCGAGGAATCGGATTTGGAACTTCTGCCCAATGAATAGTCAAACTCCTCGTGCTTGCGTCTTGCGTTCCCCTGTCGATGCCTCACCAACCGATTCGCAGGAGATGAACTTGGCTACAGCTTCGCAACATAAGTCCGTTCGGTGAAGGGCTCCAATTCATCATTCACGTTTGGGTTCACAGGCATAAGACCCTTACATGCTCGCAATCTCTCGCTTTAGAAAAATTGCACCTTCAGTGACGACTTGCTCGCCAACCTCTATCCCCGCGAGGACGCGAACATGGTCGTCTACTTGCGGGCCAACGGTGACAATACGCTGCCGATAGACATGGTCACTGCCAGCCACGAAGACGCGCGTATGCTCGCTGTCGGTGAGTATTGCGGAGGAAGGAATTACAATTGCCTTCTTGTTTGCAATGTCCGTAAGTTCAATCTTGGCAAACATCTCCGGTTTGAGTCGAGACTGCGAATTCGGAACTGAACATCGAACTTTTACGGTTCGACTTACGGGGTCTAAGACATCTCCTACGTGATCGACTCTTCCCTGAAAGGCCTCCTCGGGGTAAGCCGGAACGTGGATTGTTACGGAGTCGCCTTTCCTAACCATGCCAAGGTCCTGTTCGTAGACGTCCGCGAGAATCCATACGACTGCCAAATTGCTTATTGTCAGCAATGGCTGAGCGGAATCGGCGCGCACCTCTTGACCGACTAGAATATTTCGTTCGACGATCGTCCCTGCGATTTGAGAACGAATGGCCGCGCTGGTCGTCGGATCCGACGCTGACACACTAAGTGACCTCAGTTGTGCATTAGTTCGAGCGGCGTCGGATTTTGACTTGCGGAAATCGGCTTGGGCCTGTGCCGCTTCCTTTTCCGACACCGCGCCATCCTGCTTAAGCTTGTTGGCGCGCTCGAGTCCTTTAGTCGCAAGATTCAAGTCCTGCAGTGCTTTCTGCGAGTCTGCTTGAAGTTCCGACACGCGCGGTGACGTTAGCTCTATGAGCGCTTGACCAGCCCGAACTTTGTCGCCAAGCTCGATGAGAATTCGACTAACTCGGCCATCAATTGGGGATGCCACACGTTGTGTGTGGTCTTCATCAAAGCTGACTTTGCCTGTCAAACGCACGACCAGTGCCGCATCGGTAACTCTGGCCGTCTCAACCTTGATGAATTGCAACCGCGCATTTCCGGGTTCCAATTGAATGGTACCGGGGGGGAGCTCCGCCGCCATTGCGGGTGTGGTCTTGCTCGAACACGCTGAGATGCCAAGGCTGGCAACGACTAAGCAGCAGTACGCGACTTTCAACTCAAGCTGCATTACGGCCTCTTCCGGGAACGCGTGAAATAAGACGACGGCCGATTGATGGTGATCATACTGGGTGTGTATATATTCGTCGTGCGTTTCACGGCACTTGCCTGGTCGCTATCGAAACGTGGTAATGATTTTGAGGCGCCAGCAGCGAGGGAATCGCGAGTATCCCCGAAGACTTAATATTCACTATGCACATAGGTTACGCCCAATTCCCGGCTCGGATAGAGTCTTTCAACCGCGTGGATGCCAATGATCCTTTAGTATAACGACGATCTTCGGCGAAGGTGTACATGTCTGGTCGATTTTTAATGGTTTTGAGCGTTTAGTTCGGTCAACGACGATTGCCGAGAATTCATATTTCCGGGCTAAAGTGTGTCCGGAAATTCATCGACGGAGATACGTTGGCAAGGGGTGGTTCTGGCTTCTTATTTTCTCTGTCGTTTGCCCTTCAGCTACGCTCCAGCCGCAGCCACAGGGTGAATAGCCCTGACTGCTCTACCAGAGCCACTCCCGACTTCGCTTAAGGCTTGGGTGCCCCGTGCACAAATTCGGTTGTCGGACCAAGCAGATTAGGTACAGTCACGGGTTGCCCGGGCGGAGTTGGCTACCCAAAGATGATGTTGACGACGTATTGGCACTTGGCGTCGCAGGGCTGTCCTTGCTGTCCATTTAAGGAGCCAAGATCACATTGCTCTCCTCGGTCGGTCTGGGTGATGCCATCGCCACAGTACGGCGGCGTCTTGCAGTCGAATGTGCAACCACTGCCTCCGAGGCTTAAGTCGCCATTCTGCTTGCCGAGGTCGCACTGCTCCGGTGGATTTTGCACGACGTTGTCGCCGCAATATGGTCCCCACTTGCATTGCGTGGTGCAGCCGCCATAGGTGGTGTCGTTATTGCTACCAACGCAGCCCGCGGGCACGGGAATAGTACCATCTCCGCAATCGCATTCTTCGCCGCCTGTGACCACGCCGTCCCCACAACGGGGCTGGCAGGTAGACTTGGTGGTTGAGAACCCACTCAACGTAAGCTGGAAATTCGACTCCGGCGGATGTCCGTCACGCTCGAACACAGCGATTTCGTACGTGCTACCGGTTTGCAGGCCGAGCGCGAGCGTCCGTTGTCGACAGTCACAATTGGTGCTTCCGCTCGGGCAGGTCGAGTTAAACGCCACCGCGGTCACCGGATCTTTTGCATTCGCACTTCCGTCGCATGGCACCAGATCGCCAACAGCGTAACCGGCTGGAATCACGGGGCAAGTGGTTTGGCCGGTGGGATTCGTGCACGGCATGTAGATGTTTCCACCTTCTTGGATGGCGGCATTGCCAGCCGCATCAACCTTGACACTGGCCGGCGGGCGCTGATGAACTCCACCGAGATCGATAACCAACACGCCGTTGATGAACACGAAAGTGTCGTCGTCGCCGAAGAACTGCAGTTGGAACGCGCCATTGAAAGCAAATAGGTAGCGAGCCTCGACGGAGAACCAGGAGTCGTGGAACCACCCCCGATCAGCTGGGATCCAGTCGCCATTCGGATGCATGCCGAACCACGTTGCCGGATCGACGTTAGGCGCAAAGCTGGGTGGGAAGACATACTGGTCCCCCCTGCAGCCATTTCCCGCACCAAATGAGGTGGAACTGTACCAGTAGGGCCACAGGTTGCACAGCAATGGCTCACTGTTACCCGTCGTCGATGTCGTAACCGCACCCGGCCCAGCCGCGCTGCCCGTGAGCGTATAAATGGGAAAATTGTTGGCCGCGGGATCGATTGGGAAGAAGCCGCCGTAAGTCGTGTGGGGAGCACTTGAGAAACGGAAGAGGTTCGTCGCACCAGCCACCGGCCCAAGTTCGAGCGTTGCGATCGTGTGCGTGTTGTTTGTGTAGCTGTTGTCAGTCCACCATTGGCCGAAACTGGTCGCGCTTGCCGCTACCGGGGCTGGACCCTTGTACATGGGGTGGCCGCTCGATCCAGCGACGTACGTGATCGCGTTGAGCGGGCTGTTTGTCATACTGTAACCGGGCACGTGGCCGCCGTTCGTGTCATGGCTCCAATCGGTGAACTGGCAATCACATAAAATCGCGTTCGCACCGCCGCCGTTGCGGCTGGTGTTGAATGCAGGGTGACCGTTGGCATCCAAATCCGCTTGCGCCATGTCCCAACAGCGTGACGTGGAGTCGTTCTTTCGTGCCGGACCAGACGAGTTGGGCACACAATAGCGCTTGTTAAAGCTCAACGGATTGGCCTGACCCTGCACACCACTGATACTCACCGGGGTTTGCACCGTCGCCCCGTAGTAGAAAAAGTCGGTGTGACCTCCGGACTCGTGCTCGTTCTCGAAGTCCCGATATTTGACGGGCAGCTCCAGACAATTGCCGCTGTAAATAGCACTCTGCGTACAGGCCTGGGTATCGGGGTTGGTCAGGGTGCTACAGGTGAACCCCTGTTCGATTTGACACGTCGACGAGCAACCGTCGCCGTTGACCTGGTTGCCGTCGTCGCATTGTTCTCCGGGCTCAATGTTGCCGTTTCCGCAAGAAACCGCGCAGGCGTGCGTCGTGCCTGTCCCGCTGGTTCCCCGGCAGATCGGCTCCTTCGTACAAGTCTTTGAGCAGCCGCTGCCGTCACCGTTAAAGAGACCGTTGGGGCCGGTACATCCCGCGGGCAGATTGGTCGGGATGGTGCCGCAATCACAGGCCTCGCTCGTTTCGACAATACCGTTACCGCAGACGGCATGCGTGCAGACGCTGGGTGATCCCGTGCAGCTCCAGCCCGGCTCGATCTCGCAGGTGGAAGAACACCCGTCATCCGGCTTGTTGGGAGCGTTGTTGCCGGTGTCGCATTGTTTGCCAAGCTCGACTTTGCCGTCTCCACATGTCGGAGTGCAGGGCTTTCCTGCGACGCGACAGGTCCAGCCGGGCTCAAGCTGGCATGTTGCCGAACAACCATCACCGCTGACGGTGTTGCCGTCATCGCATTGCTTGTTAGTCGTCAATATGCCATTGCCGCAGACGCCGAGGTACTGGCAGGGCTGCCCGGGCGTCGGACAAGTCCAGTTAGCCTCAATTTGGCAAAGCGCGCTACAGCCATCATCGATAGCGTTAGGACCGGTCTTCTTGGCGGGAGGAACACCGTCATCGCACTGTTCTCCCGGATCGATGGCACCGTCACCGCACTTCTTAAGGCTAACCCCACCATCCGAATTGCCACTGCCAGCAGTTATGTAACCGGTCGCAGCCGACGCGCCTTGCCCGGAGCCAGCAACTCCAGATCTACCGCCGCTGGCGATACCTCCCCCAGGAGTACTGGTTTGATTCGGGGAAGAACAGCCGGAGAACCAGCAGATGGCGATAATCGCGAGCGGTGTGAAGGATAACTTCTGCGCAGTGGAAACCGATGACATGGCAAGCCTTCCGAATCAAATACGAATATGAGTCGTTTTCGCCCGAGTTCGATCCCTCGATTGATCAGCTCCGACTGTGGCAAGCAAAACTGGCGGTGCGAGGAGAAACCACACCAAGTTGTTGATGTTATGGATAGCGATCACCTTGAATGTTCCCACAACTGGCAGGTCCGGACAACGAATTCGTCAAATGGAGATATTGGAACCCCGCGATTGACTTGGTTGTTCATGATTTGTTCACCACCTTATGGGAAAGCCAAGCTACAAATGACGGTGATTGTGCACCACGAATCGATATCAGGAACCGTGTTCAAGCGTGAACACAACAATGAATGAAATTGCATAAGCACAGGCTCATTCGCCCTGTCACCAGCATGGGATAGTCCGAGTAACGCAACGGCGGCAACGTAGTGAGCGTGAAGCCGAATACATCAGTTGGCCCAAAAATGCCGACCCGCCATTGGGTACTGACGCGGGCCAGCGAGTTGCGACGAGGCTTGTTGGTTCGCTTGTCGGTCGTGGCACACCTAACGGATAGTCGGGTTACCGGAACTAGCTGGCGCTGATTTCATCATTGGAATCAGCGTACATCGGCAATTATAGTTTACTGGCGGCAGTTATCAGCCGCAACTGAGAGTTGAGTCTATTTGTGAACAATAGGCAATATGTCGAAATTGTCATTAGCTTTAACATTAATTGATGATCACACTGCACCAGTCACCCGCAAACTTGCGACACTTTGTGGCATACTCGCACTCAGGCGGTTCGCAGAACCAAGCACTCGCCGTAGTGGCAATAAGCAACATAGGCCAATTGGAAAGTTGCCATTCTGAAAATTGCATTTGCATGCCATATCTCCGTCGTTGGTGGGTTGTGTTGCTGAGCATTTGGGTGACATTTGGTTTCATTGACGTAGTGTCAGCTACTGGCGCGCCCGCAGCGCGAGATGAGAATCAACACGCCTCGAACACTGCGGATTTTCCGGCGTGGTTAGTACTTGAGATCCCAATCGCGGGTACGCTTGGCACGGTTTTTGTGCCAGCGGGGATATTTCTACTATTGCGACGGCTTTGGCCATCCAACAGCGATGATTCCAAAAATCAGCCGAATTGAACTAAACTATCAAGGGTCACAAGATTGCGCGCGCGACGTGTTGGCACCCGCCACTTGCGACTGGAACCTGTCATCCGATTTCGAGTGTATCTGATGGGCTAACATATCGACTTACATATTCAGTTCAACTCGCGAGGGAGAATGGCACGTCGTAGGGGACCGTACAGTGAGGGTGTGAGTTCGGTCATATGGCTGGCAGTTTGAAGTGGCTTGTTCGAAGCGACCTGGGCATTCAATCGAAGAGATCAACGTAGCTTTGAGATTGCGCTAGGGTTATCTAGGGTTTCGGCCATGCAATTGGTCTAACAAGCAGGATGGCAATGTACACAATGAGTCGCAAACCGTTAACGCAAAGACACTTTTGCCTGACGCGATATCTATTGGCTGTCAGCATGCCGATTTCGGTGCTGAGTCTAAACCTCTGGACGGTTCGTACGGCCGCAGCCGAAACAGTGCCTTTGCCGAGTCGCCCCCTCGACCTCAAGGAAGCTGTGCAAGTTGCCAGAACAAGAGGCTTGGACCTTTTGTTGGCAGATGCTGCTACCCAAGGCGCCCAAGCAGACGAGCGCTCGGCAGGTGCAATTCCAAACCCAGCCATTAGTGCAGCTTATGGTCGTTCGCTCTATTACAACCGCACTCAAACAGGCTACGCGGCACAGAACCCGGGTTCGTCCAACGTATACACTGTCGGCCTCACGGATCAGGCGGCTATTGTTGATTCCCTCAGCGGAAAGCGCGGTCTTCGACGGGACGTGGCCCATGCCGCTGTTCAGGCAGCCAAGATGGGACGAATCGACGCTGAACGGGTCTTGGTGGCCGCCGTCAAAAGTCAGTACTTGCAGATGGCGCTGTCCGAACAAGTCCTCGACTTTATGAAAGAAACCCAAAGATCTACAGTAGAAACCCGCGACCTGGTAAAGACGCGGTTTCGCCTAGGTTCAGTGTCTGAAGCCGACGTCGCACGCGCCGAGTCAGCCAAGTTAGAAGCCGATCAAGCCGTCGATGCGGCGTACGGCGGTTTGCTGACGCAACAGGCCAATATGGCATTTTTGTTGGGTGTTAGAGGCACTGTTCCGAATTATGACGTTGAATCTCATGTGCTCGACTACCGTGAACTGCCCGTGTTGGCGCAGTACGCTTCGTCTGGATTGCTGCAGATCGCGGAGCGCAATCGACCCGATCTCAAAGTAGCCGAATATCAAGAGCAGCAGGCGCGAGCATCGCTGGATTTGGCTCGACGACAGCGTTTTCCAGATATTGCGCTCTCCATTGCGTACACACAAATAGGCAATGGGCAAAATTACGAACAGCCTTCGTTTCTTTCCGTTGGTCTTTCGGCTCCTTTGCCGATTTTCTACCAAAATCAAGGTGAGATTGCCAAAGCGAATGCAAGTATTCAGACTCAGATAATTCAGCGAACAAAACTGAATTCTCAAATATCAAGCGATGTGGCCGCGAGCTGGGCTGGTTTTACGACGGCCGCCGCAGAGTGCTTCGAATGCAAGACGAGCTCTTGCATCAAGTCGACTATGCCCAGAAATTGGTGGCCATCCAGTATGAAAAGGGCGCCGCTTCGCTCCTCGAACTACTGGATGCAAGGCGCACTTTCATCAGTGTAAACTTGGAATATCGACAAAACCTGTCGGACTATTGGACAGCGGCCGTTCGGCTTGAGCAGTCCGTTGGCGTGGAGATGATTCAATAATACCGGTGGGCATTTGACTACTTTTCAAGCTGCCGTTTTTGGTGAGTCTTCGAATCAGTTGGATTCGCGAAAAGAAGGCACACGTATGCGCAGTTGTCCCTTAAGTGGTGCCCACTTCAGGGTTGAGCGATTCATGTTGAGTCGAAGTGTCTCCATTTTCAGGATCCGAATCGTTTGAATTGCTGGGGTGACGTGCCATAAAGCGATGTACAACTACCAGAAGCGGAGGTTGCAATATGCGTGGCATTATGGCCAACATCAGTGACCCTCCAATGACTACAATGGCTAAGGGCTTTTGCGCCTGCGCGCCAATACCTTGCGAAATAGCGGCGGGCAAAAGTCCAATCATTGCAACGAGTGTCGTCATGAGTACCGGCCTCAGTCGCTTTTCAGCGGCTTCGCGCGCCGCATTTTCGATAGAACAACCGTCGGCTTTTAGACGTTGAAAGTATGTAACGACTAAGATTGCGTCTTGAATGGCGATGCCGAATATCGAGATAAAACCCATTGCGGCCGAAACAGAGAAGTTTACTCCCGTCACCAATAGCGCAAGCAGACCGCCTGTGCAGGCTACGGGGATGTTTATCATTACAATCAGTGTGTCCATCCAATTCTTGACAGCGCCGTACGCAAGAATAATGACCAAAAGTAATGTAATCGGCACAATGAGTTTGAGTCGCGCTTCGGCCTCGTTGAGCTCATTGATCTGACCGCTCCATTCAAGATGTGCATCGTATGGCAAACGGATGCGCTCGGCAATTTTCGCTTGAGCTTCTGCAATTGTACTGGCAAGATCGCGACCCCGAACCGAGAATTTGACGGGGACATCGCGCATGCCATTTTCCCGAAAAATTCGAGTCGCGCTATCCACTCGCTCGACCTTGGCGATTTGCCCTAGTGGAATGGTTGTTCCATCCGGCGTCGCAATCATGATGGAGCGAATTGCCGAGATTGATTCTCGAAATGAAGGAAGCCAGCGGACCGTTAGGTCGAAGCGTTTTTCTCCTTCGAAGACTTGGGTAATGGCTTGGCCGCCCACAGCCGCTCGAACCGTTGCTTCAATGTCGCCAACATTTAGGCCATAGCGAGCTCCAGTGACTCTATCCGGTGTAATAAGAACATTCGGCTGACCGAGCGAGGGAAGCATTCCCAGGTCCGCAACACCCTTTACGGAGGACATGACGTCAACTACCTGCTGCGCTACGTGTTCATTCGATTTCACGTCAGGGCTGAAAACCTTGACGGAGTTCTCTCCCTTGACTCCAGAGAGCGCCTCTTCAACATTGTCGTTGATATACTGAGAAAAGTTGAAGTAGGTGCCTGGAAACTCAGCTTGCAGCTCGCGATTGATCTCGTCGATGAGCTTTTCCTTATTCATTCCTCTCGGCCACGTTTCGAAGGGCTCCAGGGGCGCGAATAGCTCTATATTGTAGAAGCCCGTGACGTCCGTCCCATCATCGGGTCGCCCCAATTGAGACACCACGGTCTTGACCATCTTGAGCTTGCGATTCTCATCCGTACACGCAACCTTTTGGTCCTTGGGGCAGCCGCGCACGATGCGCCTCATCTTACCGACATACTGCGACGACGTCTCAAGCGCGATGGAGATCGGGAGTGTTGCACGAATCCAAAGGTTACCTTCCTCGAGTTTCGGTAGAAACTCCCGACCCAGGAACGGAAACAGCACGACGCACAATGAGATAGGAATTGCAGCCAGCAGTATTGATAGTTTTGGTCGGCGCAGTGCCATGTCAAACAGGGGTCCATATAGTCGGTGCAGCCCCCGCATCATGAGCGTGTCTTTTTCTTCAGTGTTTGCCGGCACAAAATGACTCACCAAGACCGGCGTCAGAGTCAATGCGAGCAAAATCGCACCGCCAATGGCGAAAGCATAGGTGCGCGCCATTGGCGCAAAAATAACGCCTGCGACGCCGGTCATCGTAAATAGCGGCAGGAAGGCCACTCCAATGATAACGGTTGAAAAGGCCATCGGTCCGCCAACTTCCCGAGCTGCGGCCAGTACCCGTTCTTTGATCCTTCCTTGGCCGTGCAATCCGAGGTGACGAAAGATGTTCTCGATCATAATGACTGTGGAATCAACGACAATTCCAAAGTCAACGGCACCCAACGATATTAAATTAGCTGAAGTATGTGTAGTCGTGAGCCCAATGAAGGCCATCAGCAGCGCTAGCGGTATATTGAGCGCAGTAATTAGCGCGGCCCGCATGCTTCCCAGAAACAGAAATAGGACGACCGCTACCAGCAACATGCCGACGATGAGATTTTCGAAAACCGTGTGAGTTGTGAGCTTTACAAGCTCTCCGCGATCGTAGTACGGCTTGATATCTACGTCGGGCGGCAATAGGTGTAATTTGCGAATTTCATCAACCTTTTGATGGATGCCATCCAGCGTTGGCTTCGTTTCGCCGCCATAGCGCATCAAGACGATTCCTTGCACGATATCTGGCGCATCATCACGGCCCACCATGCCGAGGCGCGGTGCGTGCCCGATACTAGTATTGGCCACATCCCGAATACGCACCGGAACGCCCTTTTGCTCGCTCAGTACGATATTGTCGATGTCGTGAGTCGTTTGTAGCAAGCCCTGAGCTCGCACGTCGTAGGACTGCTCACCTAGTTTCAAGCGTTGGCCGCCAGCATTTTGATTGGCGTTTTGAATGGCCGCCTGCAGTTGCGTCAGCGTTACGCTGTGGCCACGCAAGCGAAACGGATCAACTTCTACTTGATACTGCTTCGTTTCGCCGCCGTAAGAGGTTACGTCGATCACACCGGGAACTTGCTTCCATAGTTTTTCCAGCGTCCAATCTTCAGTGGCTTTGATATCTTTCAAAGAATAGCCGGGTGCGACAATCTCGTAACGATATAGCTCCCCAATTGCATTCCAGGGAGATATGTCAGCCGAAACCCCATCCGGTAACGAAATGAACTGCAGGCGATTGATGACTTCTTGCCTTGCCGCCCAATAGTCAGTGTCCCAATTGAAGTAGCATTTTACGTCACTCAGACCAAACAAGGACTGCGAGCGCATGTGCTCGATGCCGCGCATTCCTGAGAGCCCAATCTCCAACGGAATAGTTACCAACCGCTCGACGTCTTCACTCGACAATCCTTGTGGTTGCGCAATCACCTCGACGAGCGGAGATACCGGATTGGGATAGGCCTCGATGTTTAGCTGCTTGAACGCATAGAGCCCGCTCGCTACAAGCAACAGTGCTGCAAGCAACACCAGACTTCGAAACCGGACGGCAGCCGCAACGACTTTTTGAATCATAATGACCAGGCGATGTTGTTAACTCTAAGTGCCTATTCGGAAGACGGTCGACTCCGAAACGTTGTGCGGCACTTGTTCGACTACTTGGTTCGTGTACACGGACTCCAAGCTAGATTTGAGGACTCTCAGTTAAGTGGAGAGCAATATCGCGTTCTTAATCACTATGCGTTCACCCGACACCAGCCCATTGAGAACGGGTATAAAGTCACCCGGCTCTGACATGTCTACACGGACAGGGCGTCGCTTGAATATTTGCTGACCGTTTGGGCTCATTCCACTCTCTATCAT
>Ga0075520_1000575_pt1 | contig 16492 bp, 15 predicted proteins | sample NGEPerB_FD_75100 | JGI IMG/M metagenome (GOLD analysis project Ga0075520, IMG submission 75100) | Arctic peat soil microbial communities from the Barrow Environmental Observatory site, Barrow, Alaska, USA - NGEE PermafrostAB12-B | ecosystem: Environmental > Terrestrial > Soil > Wetlands > Peat ... | reverse complement strand
CTTTCACGCAAAGTACTTTGCCTACGAGCTGACGCAGCGCTTCTCGTCCGATAGCCCGGAGAGGCTCGCTGGCGCGTTAGCCGGGGCGCAGGTGGACCTGAATCCCTATCAGGTAGACGCGGCGCTCTTTGCGTTTCAGTCGCCCTTATCGCACGGCGCCTTGCTGGCGGACGAAGTGGGCTTGGGCAAGACCATCGAGGCCGGTCTTGTGGTGTCGCAAGGGTGGGCGGAACGACGACGGCGCGTCCTTGTAATAACCCCCTCGAATCTGCGCAAACAATGGCACCAGGAATTGACTAAAAAGTTTTTTTTGCCCTGCCGGATACTTGAGTCGAAATCCTACAACGCGGCGGTCAAACAAGGACGGTCCCGACAATTCGAGGGTGACGACATCGTCATCTGCTCCTACCATTTCGCCTACAACAAGGCTGCGGATGTTGGGAGAATCCTGTGGGATCTCGTAGTGATCGACGAAGCTCACCGGCTCAGAAATGCCTACAAGCCCTCCAACGTCATGGCCAACAGGCTCAAGGAGGTGCTGGCCGACAAGCCGAAGCTGATGCTCACCGCCACGCCGCTCCAAAACTCGCTGCTCGAACTTTTTGGTCTCGTCTCCTTCTTCGACGAACGCGCTTTCGGTAGCTTGAAGAGCTTTCGCAAGCAGTTCGCGAACCTGAGCCAGCAGCAGGTGTTCGACACTTTGAAGCGGCGGCTCAAGCCGTTTTGTCATCGGACGCTGCGCAGCCAGGTCACAGCCTACGTCCCCTTCACCCGGCGATTGTCGCTGTTGGAGGAATTCACGCCGGAAGAAAGCGAGGATCGTCTCTACCAAGACGTTTCCGAATATCTCCGCCGCGACAACCTGCAGGCTCTTCCCAACAGGCAACGCGCACTTATGACGATGGTGCTGCGCAAGCTGCTCGCTTCATCCACCTTTGCTATCGCCGGTGCGCTGGAGTCACTATCGAAACGACTGAAGGCGAAACTCCAGGAACATGAGACAGATGAGTCCCTCGAAGACGAACTCGGCGAGGACTTTGAGTCGTTTGATGAAACCGCTGATGAATGGCCCGAGGACCAGCCTTTGGAACCACTCTCTGACGCCGGCCGAGCGGCCATCGAGGAAGAAATCGCGGAGCTCGACAGGTTCACCCGGCGTGCCACGTCCATCAAGCACAACGCCAAGGGCACGGCGCTACTTAAAGCTCTGCGCGTTGCGTTCACGAAAGGCCGCGCCACTGGAGCGGCGGAGAAGGCCATCATCTTCACCGAATCACGGCGCACACAGAGCTACATCCTGCGCATTCTCGCCGACAGCGAATACAGAGACGGCATCGTTTTGTTCAACGGCACCAACAACGACGAACGCTCGAAGCTTATCTATGCCGATTGGCTGGAGAAGCATCAAGGCACAGACCGCGTTACCGGGTCCAAGACCGCCGACATGCGTTCCGCCCTTGTGGATTACTTCCGCGGAGAGGGCCGCATCATGATCGCCACCGAGGCAGGAGCGGAGGGCATCAATCTGCAATTCTGTTCACTAGTTGTAAATTACGATCTTCCTTATAACCCCCAGCGCATCGAGCAAAGAATAGGTCGCTGTCACCGCTACAAGCAGGAGAGCGACGTGGTCGTGGTCAACTTCCTCAGCCGAACGAACGAGGCCGACCGCCGCGTCTACCATCTTCTTGCCGACAAGTTCCAACTTTTCCACGGCGTCTTCGGCGCGAGTGATCAAGTGATGGGTGCCATCGAAAGCGGTGTGGATTTCGAGAAACGCGTCAACGACATTTACCAGCGTTGCCGCACGCATGAGGAAATCAAGGCGGCGTTCGATTTACTTCAAACCCAGCTCAGCCGCGAAATCAGCAATGCAATGAAGGTGACCCGCCATAAGTTGCTGGAGAATTTTGACGACGAGGTCCGCGACAAGCTCAAGATCCGCGATGAGGAGTCCAAGGCCTGCCTCAACCGCTTCGAGCGCCTGCTGATCCATCTCAGCCAATCCGAACTAAGTGGCCATGCCGATTTCATCAACGATTCGTCGTTTCGGCTGAAATCGTCACCGTTCCCCGGTGAGATTCCCCTCGGCCACTACGAACTCCTGCGGGGCCCCGGCGAAGCCCACGTCTATCATCTCAACCACCCGCTTGCTGTCGCAGTCATCCAGCAGGCCAAATCCCGTAAACTGCCCGCCACTGAAGTCCACTTCAGCTACACGGATCACGAGGGGAAGATTACAATTCTTGAGCCACTAGTCGGTCAATCCGGCTGGTTGTCGCTCTCCCTCTTCACCGTCGAATCCCTCGACCGGGCAGAGGACCATTTCATCTTCGCAGCCGTCACCGAGGCTGGGACGCCGCTCGACGAGGAGACCGCCACCCGCCTGTTCAGCCTGCCGAGTGAGACCGGGCAGGAAATCCACTCCGTGCCTCCGGCGGAACCGCTCGCGGCATACACCAAGCAACGCCAAGCTGCCATCCAGCGCATCATCTCCGAGCGCAATGCCCGCTTTGTCTCAGTCGAGGCCGAGAAACTCGACGGCTGGGCAAACGACCTGAAGCTGGACTTGGAAAGTAAGATCAAAGAAATTGGCGTGCAAATCAAGGAAACCCGCCGTGTCGCCACTGCCGCACGAACGATGGAGGAGAAGCTCGCCGGCCGCATGCGGATCAAAGCCCTAGAATCCCAACGCCAGAAAAGGGGCGATTCGCTCTGCGATGCACAAGCCAAAGTGGATCAACAACGCAGGGAATGGCTTGCCAACATCGAAAGCAAGCTCACACAGCGAATTGACCTGCAGCAGCTGTTCATTATTCGCTGGGATTTGACCTGACCTGGCTTCCCCCCATCGGGGAACAAGCGGACGGTCGAGAAAATCAGCATTACAGACCATCGTTGGCTTTCGACACTATGAAGGTGCCATATCTCATTCAGGAATTCAGCGAGACCGTCCGCTTGGCACGCCAACATGGCGTAGGAACATCAATCGGGCAGATAGCAGCCAGCCGCCCGAAGGTGAAGGGCATTCGTCTGTCGACACTGAAGGCAATCGACAAAGGACGGCACGTCCGTCCGGCACAATTGAAGCTGATCGCAAGGCTGTTCAAGATGCAGCCAATTGACTGGACCGAAACAAAAATTCGTTACGTCGAGTCCTACATCGGGGAGTACCTCGTCAAACCGAAAAACGCCAGCGACGTTGCGAAGATCGCTCCTTGTGCACTCAGCACTTTCGCGGCCTACCGGAAAGCCCGAATTCGACAACTCCGGAAGGGGTCGGCGACCTATTATCAAGATTGCCTGAAAGATCTCGTCGAAATCGCACTTTTAAAGGCGAACAAGAAGCCAATGCACTTGTGCGCCAAGACTGGCATGTTGGGGAGCAAGAAGAACAAATCCAGTGCCAAGTATCCAACTGTGACAGCGCTGAAACGCGGACTGCATGTTCGTCCGGAGAAGCTCGGCGCAATATGCCTCAGTCTTGGCCTCCCACGAGCCGAGCTCCGTGCATTGAAAATCAGGTATGCGGAAGCATACCTCGGTGAGCATTTGCTTGGGGACGACGTCTCAGCCTTGGCCAAGGCAATAACGGCGGATCACCAGCGGACTGCATCTTTGCTGATTTTCTCGACTGCCAACATGGCGGATTTGGCCTAGTGCGACTTTAGGCCAGCTGTTGCCACTAATTCTTTCCTTCCGAGCGACTTCCGCGGTCTTTTCGGTTCCTGTTTTCCCGCGGCAACTGCTGATTTTCTTCTTCACCACGATTTGCTGGGCATGCAGGACAACGTCGCTGCGGGACCATGCACCCCTTCTGCCATCTCGCCCCTTTCTCCTGCTCGCTGTCGCAGCGCTGGCGCCGGATGTGAAGATCGCGTCCCTTGAGGTGGTCTGCTTTTCGATCCCGCGATCCGGCATTCGGGGATCATGGACGGGATGAATGTGATCGGCCCCGCCGGAGACGTCGGCTTACAAGCGAACTGCCTTTTTGCTGATTTTCTCGGCCGCCAAGTTCAGATAACCTCGGCGTCCAAGTCGTACACCGCTGGATATTTACAACAGTTTACGCGGCCTGCACCCTGCGTACCTCAAACCGGTCGATCCAGGATGAACGTCAGCACATGCCGACCGCACAGAGCACACTGGCCAGGGCCGTCTTTGTCCAGGCTTGCCGGGGCACACCGCCCCGCGCGGCCTCACGGGCCTGACAGTCAGGCACCATCGCATGCATGTGAGTCGGCTGTCGGCCAGATTCGAGGTGGAATCGCGTCGAGACTGTGCTTGTTTCCCGGCATTGAGACTGCAATACTGAAAACAGGCCACTATCTCTCCCGATGTGGTCGTCGATGCCGGTGCCCACTGTCGATCAAATGGCCCAGCCAGCCCCCTTAAATGAGCGTGCATTCCGCTTGTTCTCGTATCTACGCGAACTGACGGCTCTGAATCTTGCTAGGGTTACGGACCTCATGGCTTACGACAACGTCGTATGGCTCACAGATTTGCCGCAGAATGATTCGTGTGTTTCCATTCTCAGGGGGCAGATCGCGGACGCAGAAGTATCCGATTGGATTGAGATAAAGAAGCGACCTGAACCTAAAATCCCCCAACAACCGCCGCAAGCGTGCAACGGATGGTATTCCCCCGGCCAAGTTAAAAATTCGGCCACTGAGCCAAAGCTTTACGAACGAGTTCAAGCGCAGCCAGCCGCTACCGGATCGACCGAGCACGGCGAATATATCGAATTGCGCGACTGTCCGTCAGTTGGCCGCGCCTGGGCCACATATTTGGAGGCCTATTGGAAGCCCTGGGCGGAGACACATAAACTCTGGAAGAAGCATCATGACTTTTACTCCTCATTTTTCACTATAGAGCAGCAAGCAAAGCGGCTCGGTGAAGCATACGAATTGCTCGTTGGCATCGGGCTTTTGACTTGGATCACCCCGGGTGGAGAAAAAATTCGGCGGCATCTTGTCACCGCACGCGCTCTATTGTCCTTCGATGCACAATCGGGGACGATCACCCTTCGCGCGGCAGCCGAAGGCCCGAGAATTGCCCTCGAATATGACATGCTCGACCCGGATTCACGTCCCGGTCCGACCGAGATTAAGGCGTGCGAACAGCTCGTGAGCAGTTGCGGCGATGATCTCTGGGCAACCCGACAAAAAGCGGCTTTAAGGTCATGGGTAAATGCAATGAGCGACCGAGGTACATACGCGGATTCGCTCACCCAGCCCGATAGTTTCACTTCGTTCCCAGCAGTGAGCTTTGCGCCCGCACTCATCTTGCGCAAACGCACGCGCCGCAGCCTTGTTACCCTCCTCCAAAACATCGCGGGGCGGCTTAAGGAAATGGAGCCAACCCAGATTCCGTTCGGCGTGCGAAGGCTTTGTGAAATCGTTGGCGAATCTCAAGCCCCACTCGACAGTGAAATTCACCCAACGTCTGGCGGGGCAACCACTCTCAAGGGCGAGGCCGAGATTTTTTTCCCTCTCCCATCAAATGAGGAGCAACGGGAAATTGTTGAACGCCTACGCGGAAACCGCGGCGTGCTGGTCCAAGGCCCTCCAGGGACCGGAAAGAGCCTAACGATAGCAAATCTCATCTGCCATCTGCTGGCCGAGGGGAAGCGAATACTCGTCACGAGCCAGACCGAACGCGCTTTGAAGGTCCTTCAGGGGAAACTGCCTGCAGAATTGCAGGCGCTCTGCGTCACAGTGCTCGGAGCGGATGAAACCGCGCTTCGGAACATGGAAAAATCTGTTCTCGGGATCAATGACCGCCAGACCAATTGGGAACCAAAGAAGAATGCTGAATCGATTGCGCGTTTAGAACTCGAACTGCGAAATACTCGTCAGTCCAAGGCTACTGCGGAAGCTCGACTGCTCCAGCTGCGAGCAATCGAATTTCAAACTTTCTCAGTGGCCGGTGGGAAATATCAAGGAACTGCGGCCGCCATTTCGCGTGAACTCGAATCTCAAAAAGCGCAGTTGGGATGGATTTCGGATGAAGTGCCCGATACATGCGAACAGCCGGTATCTGAAGACGAAGCACGCATGCTTCATGCGACCCTCATTGCTCTGCCGCCAAATAGGCGGCGAGAGTGCTCCCAAGCCACGACGATACCGACTTCCATCCCAACCATCTCGCATTTCATGGAGTTTCTTAGGCGGGAGCGTGATGCATTAGAGCACCTTGGCGACTTCGGTGCATTGGATGGCTCGAACAGTCGTCGCGTACTTCTTACGTGGACCACGGCCGACCGTCAGACGTTACGCGCATTGATCGAAAGGCTGCGCAACGAGATGGCTAGGATCAGACAAACGGCTCCGCAGTGGACGGAGATCGCAGCAAACGAATCATTGGTCGGTAGATCAAAGGCGTGGATGGATTTGCTCAATGCGATGGAGCGCGACGCATCGAAGATGGAGGGAAAAGTCCAGAGCGCGTGCGATCGGGAACTTCATCTGCCTTCCAAAGATCGGCAAGTTATAAGGGGTGATGCACAATGTCTGCTCGATCATTTGAAGAGCGGGAAAGGATTAGGATGGGGCATATTTCGTGCAAAGGTAGTTCGTGACTCGTTTTATCTTATCCGGGAAGCCCGCGTAAACGGGCGGCTCTGCGATAACCCTTCGGTGCTTGAGGAGCTTGTTGAGCACCTGCATGTCGAACGGACTGTAGACGTACTTTGGGCGCACTGCGCACCCCATTCGCCTCGGCTAGAGGGAACACTTAGAGCACAGATATCCGAACTCGAACAATTCATCGAAAATCTGCGGCTTGTCCACAACCTCCTCGAAATCCAAGGAGAGATCAGACGGCATTTGAAGAGCCGTGCCCGGATTCCTGAGCCTCCTTGGCAAGACGACGCTGCACTTGAGACGCTACTTCGAGAAATTGATGCGGCAGAAGCCGACCATCTACTCAACGAAGCACGTGCAGCATTCGGTGCAGCTACACATCAGCTTGAGATTGTCGCAGTCACTCCAAATGCGCACTCATCAGTTCGTGCGATGCTCGCTGCAATCCGCGACCGCTCCGCTGATTCCTTTGCAAAGGAAATGGAGGCTACAGAGGCGTTGCTGCAGGACCGAGAGAAATGGGATCGTGCCGCAAAGGTTTCCGCACGCCTACGCAAGATCGCGCCAATTCTAGCCGGCGCGCTCGAAACCGATCCCAATGCACCGCACTGGAGCAAACGTCTGGAGGATTTTGACGATGCATGGTCGTTCGCGCAGGCGTCCTCTTGGCTTGCGACGTTTATTGGTGGCATTGACGCTGCTTCGGCAGAGACTGAGGTGAGGCGCTGCGAGAAGAAGATTGCTGATTCCTTGGAGTCATTGGCCGCGCACCATTCGTGGCGACATTGCCTTAATCGCCTCACCGAGGGCCAACGGCAGCACATGATCGCGTGGAAAGACGCGATCAAACGCATCGGCAAAGGCACTGGCGTGCGAGCGCCGATACATCGTCAGAATGCGCGCGAGCATATGGAGGAATGCCGCGCAGCGATTCCGGCTTGGATTATGCCGTTTTATCGTGTCGCCGAGACAGTCGGCGACAGTCCGGAACCTTACGACGTCGTCATCGTCGACGAATCGAGTCAAAGCGGACCTGAAGCCTGCATGTTGATGTATCTAGCCAAGCGGTGCATCATCGTCGGTGACGACAAGCAAATCAGCCCAGAGGCGGTCGGAATCGAACGCGCTCAGGTCGACCAGCTTTCAGAGCAATACCTGTTCGATAACGATCACCGGGATTCATTTGGAGCAGAGTCGTCCTTGTTTTCCCAGGCTCAGATTCGGTTCGGCGGACGCATCCGACTGCGGGAGCATTTCCGCTGCATGCCTGAGATCATTCGTTTTTCAAACGACCTCTGCTACCAGGATGAGCCGCTTCTGCCACTGCGACAGTATGCGGCGAATCGGTTAGAGCCGATAGTTGTCCGTCATGTCCCGATGGGAATGAGGTCAGGGGGCAGCTCTAAGATAACAAACGACGTGGAAGCAGCTGCACTAGTCGATGCCCTCGTGCAATGCATAATGAATCCGGCATATGCCGGGAAAACGATGGGGGTAATCTCGCTGCTTGGCGAAGCGCAAGCTCAGCGAATCAGGGAAATGGTAGTGACGCGTGTCGAACCGCGCGTAATAGAAGAGCGCGAACTCACTTTCGGTGATGCCTACGCATTTCAGGGGGACGAGCGCGACATTATTTTCCTCAGCATGGTAGCTGCGCCGAATGCGGCCAATGCAGCACTGACGAACAGTAAGGCTGAGCAACGATTCAACGTCGCGGCGAGCCGCGCGCGCGACCAAATCTGGCTCTTTCACAGTATCATGCCCGCGGATTTGAATACCGCGGATGTGCGTTACCGTCTTCTCTCTTACTATTTAAATCCAGAAGCGCCGTCTGCCTTCGATCCGGATTGGTCGAAATGTGACAGCAAATTCGAGGAGACTGTTGGGAAAATCGTCCATGAGCGCGGTTACAGGATCATTCCGCAGTTCGAACCATTTGGTAAGGGCGGGAAGCGATTGGACTTCGTTGTCGAAGGCGTGCAGGCGCGTCTCGCGATTGAATGCGACGGAGACGAGTACCATTCGTCCCCTGAGGACATCCACAACGATCTCGTACGTCAGCGGCAGCTCGAACGCTGTGGTTGGACGTTCTGGCGGCTTCGCCAATCGGAATTCCATTGGGACCGGATCAAGTCTTTGGAGCCGCTTTGGCGGAGATTGGATGACTTGAAAATCAAACCGCGAAAGCCGCGCGATGAGCCTGTGGACGAAGCGATGAATTCTCCTACGGCAAAGCCTGCGACAATCGATCCCGTCAACGTGGTGCAGCCGAAAACACAAATCGCAGTGCTTTCTCTCGCTACAGCTAGCTCCAACCCCGCTTGCTCTAGGGGCGCGTCCGTACGTGACGCTGTCGCGGCTCGACAGACTGAGGTTTCTTTTCGCAGGAAACCTGAACTCGAACCTTTAGAGGGCTTTCTCTTGGAGATGCTTACGGTGCCGAAGCGCTTGGAGACTGACGCGCTGACGATTGACGCGATTCGCAGCCTTGGCCTAGGCTCCGACGGCCGCCGAAAGATCGATTCAGCCCTCAGGAACCTTGAAAGTAAGGGCCTCGTAAGGCTCGGCGTTAACTATGTCGCTACGCGCGTCGATAGACGCTAGTCTAGCGGTCCGGTGTGAGACAATCGCCGCCGGGTGGGGACCCAGAGAGCTAGCACGGAATCAGTTTCGCCAGATGGATGTTTCTGCCGAGCCCCAACCTCCGCCGAAATAGCCCAAGACACTTGGCAGTCGAGTGAACGTCGCATGCACTCCCGTACAACCTGCCAAGGTTTCAGGTCACCCCCGAGGGCCGCGTGATCAGCATACACCTGCAAGTCCCACATTCTCGCAGTCCATATCATCCGCCCCATCGGGGCGCAGGCGGAAAAGCAGGCAACGCAGCGGGCAGCGATTGGTGTCTGGGTGGGGTGGCGAGGAGATCGCCCATTATCCCAGTGCCACCGCGGAGAAAGGACCTATTTTACGCCTGTACTTTTTCCGTCGATTGTGACCAGCCAGCGCAAGAATGATGCCCCGGAACTAAGCATGTAAACGGTAAGATCAATAGGGGGAGCCACCGGCTCAGGCAGTCCTTGCCCATGTCTGTAATTGTGCACCGCATCCACCCAATCGGCGAAACCGGCAAAGAGTCCTTCTGTCATCGGCAAGCGGCACACTACGATCTAAATAGACTTGGGTAAAAAGCTGGCCGATCGGCTTGTCTTGCATGGGGCATGGCGAGCGGACCGCCGCTCAAAGAATCACCAACCGTTCTTCGGTGCCGTCTGCTCTTTTGAAGACAATCGCTCCTCCTTCGCTTTGGTGACCAATCACGACGTCATACAACGCAAGCGAGCGCCGGATAACTTCTGAAAGGGTGGAGGCGCCGCTCTTTTCGCGCAGCGCCTCCAAGAGGATCTTGACCTTGGGATCAAGGTCTAGACTGAGGCGGGCTCGGCCCGGAACGGCCGGGCCATCTGTCATAGAGGATGAGGAAGTCACAGGAAAAAGTGATTACTAGGGTTGTTCCGAACGCGAACCAAGGCGCGCGCTCGACGCGAGTATTCCAAGGCAGATCATGGCAGCGACTTGTGCCGCGACATACGCTTTGCTTTGAGGCAGGATACCCTGCACGAAACTCTCCAGGAACAAGGTCAGGCTCTCCCTCTCAACATCCGCCCGCTGGGCTGGTCATAGATCAACCCAAGGGACTGAACGGTGGGGTCCACTCTCTGACCTCGGACGGCCGGATCACCCAGGCCTTCCCGCGCAGCCTAAAAACACTTGAATCTAGAAGCTCCTCAACTAAAAGTTATGCCACACTATGAAGACCATCGATTTTGAGGCTGAGAAAGCCAAGCTTGAGAAAGAGCACGCAGCTAAATTGGCCGCGTTGGAAAAGCAAGTGGAAGAGGCCAAGCGTCTAGATGTAATTAGAGCGGATCTGAAGGCTTTGGAGGAGCGGCAGAACAGGGAAGAAAAGGCGCTGGAGGAGAAGCATAATGAAGAACTGGATACCTGGGCCAAGGGCCACGGTTATCGCAATTACGGTGCCCTGATCGCTGTGCTGGAGCCAAAGCCCAAGGTAGTGAAGCCTGCCAAGACCAAGGCTGTGAAGGCTAAGAAGGCCCCGAAGGCGAAGAAAAGGCACAGAGCTAAAGTGACGCCTGAGCTACGGGAGCGAGTGGCTGCGGCCAAGGCTCTGCAGCCCGTGACGCACAAGACTGCCAGGCAGATCGCCACCGAGCATGGGGTGTCACTGAGTTTTGTAAACAGGATCAAGCCAAGCAAGACTGCGGTATGACCAAGCTCACAGAGAAGGCCAAGCCAAGGCTCTCGGGGAGGAGCACCATGAGTTTCAACACCGATCCCTACGCCAGGCTTCTTGCTTTAAAAGGAGAGTATTATGATGCCGAATTGAGTGTGAATCGCAAAACGCTGATTCGCAATGTCAAGCGCTATAACGGACTGCCTACAGTTGTTTCCTATCACGTATTTGAGGGGGAAGACACGCTACCAGGCCAGATCACCCTATTCTTCCAGGCCAGGTGGCCGAATGGCCATACGATAAATCTCCGGTTTTTGAATAGAGTTGGTTCCAGTCTAGCCTTTCAGCTCCCTGACACGTTTAGCCCGAAAGTGTCAGAAGGCATTAGCTACAAGCGTATTCGCCTAGATTCAGTAGAGACAGCAGGGACACTAGAAATCGGAGCTAAGGTGCAAGCCGCTCTCAGTGAGGTGGTTTTTCAGGAAGGCCGGAAGGATCCAAAGATTACTGCTGCAATTGCCTGAAATGGAAACATAAAGTCATGGCTAAAAAATACTCTAAGTCACATAAGGGCACGTTAGAGGTTGAACTCAATGCCACGGTGAAGACATTGAAGTTCTCACAGAAGATGCATGAGGAGATATTCAACAACTTCAAGCTCGCCGCACCAGGCCGCCTAACCTGGTCCTATGCCAACATCCCTGGCCGCGCTCCAATGGCCCAGGATAGCACACCTGAAGGTGTCATAAAGGGCGAGTCATTGTGCATGAATAACAGCGCATCTCACATCCTTGGATACTGGGAGGGAAGGTCTACTATTGAGAAGGTCCGCCTAGCAATAGCGGGTGACGGCTGGGCTGGCAAAATCGACGAGGTGATTCAGCTCTGCACACCGACGCCGTTCTTGAAAGACGTCAAAGGCTCCATCAAAATGCCAGATGTGCCAGTGCTGAAGGTCGTTGAACCTGAAATCTGACTTTCTGCCGCCACTATGCCCAAATTTCGTCGTTCAGACTTTGCCACTCTCCTTACGCTGCACAAGGGGAAACCGGACCGGGTGGATATCACAGTGAATAGGCCGCTTCTTATTCGCAGGCTGATTAGAAATAACTGTGGACCGGAGATTTGTCCTGTTCACAGATTGGACGGTCAGAGTGGGACTGCCACCATTACTCTTGGCTTTCGCGCAGAATGGCCAAACGGGAGCATGCATCTGATATTCTGGCGTCCAGATGGAACATATCACTATGGGTACGCGATGGATGCTCCGTGGCCGCAAGTATCGGACAACTTCCGCTTCTTTGGCATACGCTTAGACCGCGTGGAGACGGATGAAACACAGGATTTGTTGGAGCGGGTGAAAACGGCCTTGTCGGACGTCATTCTGGAGGAGGGTAAAAGAAACCCGGTAGTTACGGCAGCACTTACTTGATTTCTGCCGAACAGCCAGCCAGATCGCTACCGGGCATGGGGTGTCTCTGAGTTTTGTAAACCTGCGGTATAAGCCACCAAAATTGCCGAAAACTTAAAGTCATGGCTAAGAAAAACATTAAGCCTAGTGAGGCTAAGCAAAAGGCGCTGAAACTTCGTCAAGGGGCATTTGAAGCCGTCGTACGAAATTTGACAACAGCGGCCATCCAAGGCCGTCTGATCTGCTCCGTAGATAACACATATGATGGTTCGGAAAGCCTGATAAAGCTAGGCGCGCAGATTATTACATATTGGCAGGGCCTCATTACGTTAGAACAGTTGCACACAGAGGCCTCAGCTATTTGGGTGGGACGACTTGATGATGTCTTTGAGTTCTGTACGCCCAGCCCACTTTTAGCAGATTACAAAAAGCACAAGGGCCCGGACGGTAAAATACAGTTCACGCTGCCTTTTGTGCCACATCCCAAGGCCACCAGACCGATCGAGCAAGGTGGCTACTCACTAGAACTTTAGCTTTCTGCCGAACAGGCAGCGCCAGGCGCAAGGGGCACTCGAAAGGGTGCTCCTTTTTTGTGCCCTTTTAACACAAAGTCATGACCATGACTGCATTTTTGGAAGAGATGGGGTTGGCAATATACCGCAATATAAAACTGGCCATTACCTACCGCCTGACCAATCCTGGCCACGACGAAATATCGATGGAACGCGGCATTTGCCTGCGCAAGCTAGCAGCCTCCATTCTGTCGTACTGGGAGGGAAAATCCACCTTGGAGCAGGTACGTATGGAAATGGTCGCTGACGGCTGGGTTGGCCAAATCGACGAGGTCATTGCGCTTTCCACACCCCAGCCCTTTCTGAAGGATGTCAAGGTCATCATTAGGATGCCAAATATCCCAAGAGACGGGTACGTAATAGGTTGGTGCGTTTGGGGCTCCAAAACAAAATTTGTGCGAATAGCGAAACACCTATGGCTTGCCGACGCGATAGCGTCCAATACACATGAACCGTTGTTTTGGCGGTGCAGCCCAGACGTACAGCCCAACGAATTTGTGCTTGTTCTAGTAAAGGGGCTCAGCTCCAAAAAGCTAGTCATTTTCATGTGGACGGGAGAGTATTTTCGGTACCGCAGGGCCTGGCAGCCAGATGCATTTCTGAAGCGCATTCGGTGGACTCCCACATCCTGGCTCACGGAAGAACTAGATTGAAGCCGCCTGTCCTGAAACAAAAAGGCGTGAAGATAGCAAAGCGACTTTGGTTGTCCGACTGGATAGCTTGGGATCTGTTCGAGGCTCTAAGCTGGGGGGCAAACGTACCGCCAGGAGATTACATTGCTGTGTTGATCCAACTCTCAGGTCTGGGTGTGACCCGAATTGGAGTCTACAAATGGAACGGCCAAAGGCTTATCCTAAGGAGAACCTTCCCTGTTGATGAGTTCTTAAAGCGGGTCAGGTTCACGCCTCCGCCCTGGTTTACGGCAACAATATCGTGATGATCCGCCAGCTTGCAGCTAGTTTCTTGCTGGGTGTGCTCACAGGAGGGCTGATTGCCCTCCTTCGCAGACTGTGGCCCTTTCGGAGGAAACGGAGGTAGCATACCATGCATGCAGCAAGACTGCAGGCGGTCTCTGACGCCATCAGCGCTCTGTTCGTAGGCGGTTGCGAATTCGGCGCCATCATGAGCGGTGGAATAACGGGCAATCCCACCGGGGCTGTGGGAGGGGAATGTATCAATTTGGAGGCGACACTGACGCTGGTCATACTGGGGGCGTCATGCTCGCCGTTGAAACTCCGGGAAACTAAAATTTCGTTCATAAAAGCAAGGTGAAATAGCTAGAGGTGTCGAAGGGGGAGACTGGCAGCGGGCTCCCCCTTTTTGTTGACACCCAAGCCTATGGCATGTTCGGCCACCTCACCCTTAGAAACCTCATCGAGCTCGTGGGTTTCATTGTGTTCCCCTGCCTTTGCCTTGATCCGCTAATCGTCGCAAAGGGAGTTCGTGGCGGCAGAGACGCTGAGCGCCAAGATCTCGATCGATGCCCCCAAATCGGACTGCTACGCCTGCAAAAAGAGGTCGTTGCGGGCCAGAAGGCGGCTTGAGACTATAAACACGGATCTCCGCGAGCGTATAGTCCGCCTGAAGACTCAGATGGGGCAGCGATGACGCGGGTGACGTTTACAGTACGCCGACTTTCTCGACCTGAGGGCGGAAGCGCCGCAGAAATTACGAAGTCGGGTGACGGTTGAGCATCTGCCTATGCGATTAGAGGTGCGAATATCCGGGCACCTGACTTCCCATCCAAACCGGCGATTGCAGCCGACGTAGAGGTCTTTATAGCCGTTCTGTCGCCACCCACACCATCGTCCGCATTCCTGGCTATCTGCGAATCGTTTCCCTCGGGTGATGGAGGGCCGTGGGATATTAATCCATGAGCCGCAGCTCAGCGCCTAGCAATCGTACAGAGCCTCCATATCGCCTCTTCTACCGGGTTGGACCTGGCCATGCAGCCTGCAGCCAATCGTGATGTTGAGCGGGCACCGATCGACTTTACAGGCCTCAGTGAGGACCAGGTCATACAGAGCCTGATCGAGGGCAATCTCCTTCCCCGCAATACCCAGATCTCCGAAGGGATGCACTATGTGACCAACCACACGGAGTTTGTCATGGACGGTACCCAGGCGCTCAGTGAGTGCCAGACTCACGGCGATCAAGTGCGGATGCTGACGCCTAGGCTCCACGCGGATGCGCAGCAGGCGGTCTATGCAATGCTACAGGCGATGACTGTACAGACTCCACAGCAATGAGCGCCGTACCGATCTTAAACTATTTTTGCGGTAAGCTGTTGATGGTAAAGTGCGCAAAATCTGCCCGCGGCTAATTTCACCACAAATCGCAATCCTCCGCTATCCTAACTTTGTCTGGTCTAACTACCCAGATCATCAAAACCTATGAAGACCGCCAAACTCCTGACTGAGCACGCTAAGCTCGTCGATACCTTCTCACCCGAGCAATGCCAGTTTGCTCTCGGCTACCTCGTGCACCGCCTTGGGCCAGGCCACAAGCCTACTTATAGCGGGGTCATACAGGCCCTGACTGAGGCCGTTGAAGTCGGCGTACAGGCTGCCAAATACGGAAAGGACAATTCCCTATGAACTACGCCCCGACATCCCTGTTCCCCTCCGTGGCGAAGCCGAATCGGCTGCCCGCTCTCCAGCTTGAGCTGAGGCTCAACCTGCCAAAGCCCACACCAGCACCAAGGACGCTCACTAAATACGAAGCCCTGCTGGCCGAGGTGGCCGTTCTCAAGGCCCAGCTCAAGCAGGGCATGGACCTGCTTAGCCTTTATGACCCTGCATGGGACGGGTCCCCGCAGACAGGGCGGCAGCTTGCATCCGCCATGGGCTGCACCCCGCAGAACATCGGTAATATCGAACGCAGAGCCAAACGGAAACTGGGACAGGTTGAAGTCCTCGTCCAGGTTGCCCATGAATGCGACCTTAAGCGCCTTCAAGCGGGGCCTTACCCCCATTGATTTTCTGGCCGCACTGGCACTCATCGAAACGCTCTGCGCCATCGAACTTTATGCCCTGTTAAACCACTCACTGAACCTGCCTATGAACGACACCAAAGAAAACGCTGTCCGCCTATTGCGATACTACCTAAGCCATATCGTGGAGAAGACCCAAGCGTGGAAATGGGATGACGATAACGACTGCGAGTGCAAGCAGATCGTTGAGTCTATTCTGGCCGTAGCCAAGGAGGAGGCTGACCAGGAGCTTCAACAGCTCCAGGCCCTCTGTGTAAGTCTGGGTGCCCGCATTGCTGTGCTGGAGCGGGCCAGCGAGCCTGCTCCCGCCTCGACTTCTGCCCCGGATGTCGCGCCCACGATTACCTTACGCGAGCTCTTTCACACTATGCGCCCAGACCTGACCGAGGATGCCTTAGTTCGGGTTACCGACTCCGAGGGAGATTCGTTCACTGCGACGGTGCGCGAACTCAATGACACCACGATGGAAGCTATCCTGAAGGGGCTGCCCACAGGAGCTTTCTCGGAGCGCATCTTAGTAAACCCGTAACTCTCTATATCAGCCCTTCGCCCCGCCATCTCCGCAGGGAAACGCGAAGTTCTGCGGTCCACCGATAAATTCGATAACTACACCTATGAGCATCGACAATTGCCTTGTAACCCTAACCGGTTTTTTCGTTCCCGCGCCTCAGATACAAGCCG
>Ga0075520_1000574_pt1 | contig 16493 bp, 13 predicted proteins | sample NGEPerB_FD_75100 | JGI IMG/M metagenome (GOLD analysis project Ga0075520, IMG submission 75100) | Arctic peat soil microbial communities from the Barrow Environmental Observatory site, Barrow, Alaska, USA - NGEE PermafrostAB12-B | ecosystem: Environmental > Terrestrial > Soil > Wetlands > Peat ... | reverse complement strand
GACCATGACCAGGCGCATCACCAGGGCCAAACAGAGCATCAAGGACAGCCACGTCCCGTTCCGAATGCCACCCGCTGCGGAGCGGGCGGACCGGCTGGGTGCGGTGCTGCACGTGCTGTACCTGATCTTCAACGAGGGCTACGTCAGCACCTCGGGACCGAGCCTGCAGCGCGCCGAACTGTCGGCCGAGGCCATCCGGCTCACCCGCATCGTGCACCTGCTGATGCCCGACGACGTCGAGGTGACCGGCCTGCTGGCGCTGATGGTGCTCACCGACGCACGCCGCCCGGCACGCACCGCGCCGGACGGGGCATTGATCCCGATGGCCGAGCAGGACCGAAGCCGTTGGAACAGCGGCGATATCGCCGAGGGCGTTGCGCTGATCAGCAGTGCGCTGCCGCGCGGCGCCCCCGGCCCGTACCAACTGCAGGCGGCGATCGCGGCCATCCACGACGAGGCGCCGGGTGCTGAGGCAACCGACTGGCCGCAGATCATCGCGCTGTACGGGCTTTTGACGCAGCTGTCGGACAATCCGGTGGTGGCGTTGAACCACGCCGTCGCGGTCGCCATGGCGCATGGACCGGCAGCGGGTCTCGCGCTGGTGGACGAACTGGCCACCGACGCGCGGATCGCCGGGGATCACCGGCTGGACGCCGTCCGTGCCCACCTGCTGGAGTTGGCCGGCGATCAGCACGGGGCGCGGGAGTCCTACCTGGTGGCGGCCGGCCGGACCACCAGCATCCCGGTCCAGCGGTACCTGTACGCGCGGGCGGCCCGGCTCTGCGGAGACAGCTGAGTGGAGACGACTGAGTGGCCGGACGGCCCAGCCCGGACACCGAGTGTGACCGAGAAGGTCGACGGGCCGCTGGTCCCACGGCGAGGCGTCCCGCTAGCGTGGCCAGCATGGCAGAACACAATGGCGTGAGCACCGACGCATCGGACTACCGCATCGAGCACGACACGATGGGCGAAGTGCGGGTCCCCCGGAACGCGAAGTACCAGGCGCAAACGCAACGGGCGCTGGAGAACTTCCCGATCTCGCTGCGGCCGCTGGAGCGTGCCCAGATCCGCGCACTGGCGCTGATCAAGGCGGCGGCGGCGACGGTCAACGCCGAGTTGAGCGTCGTCGAACAGGAGATCGCGGACGCCGTGGTGGCCGCAGCACAGCTGGTGGCAGCGGGTGATTTCGACGCGGATTTCCCGATCGACGTCTTCCAGACCGGTTCGGGCACCAGCTCGAACATGAACGCCAACGAGGTGCTGGCAACGCTGGCGACGGAGTCACTCGGGCGCAAGGTGCATCCGAACGACCACGTCAACGCCTCCCAGTCCTCCAACGACGTCTTCCCCACCTCGATCCACGTGGCCGCCACCGAGGCGATCGTCCGCAACCTGATCCCGGCAATGCTGCACCTGGCCACGTCGCTGGAATCCAAGAGCGTCGAATGGGCTGCGGTGGTGAAGTCCGGACGCACGCACCTGATGGACGCCACGCCGGTCACCCTGGGCCAGGAATTCGGCGGGTACGCCGCCCAGATCCGTTACGGCGTCGAGCGTTTGACCTCCACCCTGCCCCGGCTCGCCGAATTGCCGCTCGGTGGGACCGCGGTCGGCACCGGGATCAACACCCCGCCCGGCTTCCCCGCCGCGGTGATCCTGCACCTCGCGCACGACCTGGACCTGCCGTTCACCGAGGCCCGCAACCACTTCGAGGCGCAGGGCTCAAGGGACGCGCTGGTGGAGACCTCCGGTCAGCTGCGGGTGATCGCGGTGAGCCTGACCAAGATCTGCAACGACATCCGGTGGATGGGCTCCGGACCGCGCGCGGGACTGTCCGAGATCCGCCTTCCGGATCTGCAGCCAGGTTCGTCGATCATGCCCGGCAAGGTGAACCCGGTGCTGCCGGAGGCCACCCTGATGGTCGCCGCGCAGGTCATCGGCAACGACGCCACGGTCGCGTTCGCCGGCTCGCAGGGCAACTTCGAGCTCAACGTGATGTTCCCGGTCATCGGCCGCAACCTGCTGGAGTCCATTCGGCTGCTGTCCAACGCGACCCGGACGCTGGCTGACAAGTGCATCGACGGCATCGAGGCCGACGTCGAGCGGTGCAGGTACTTCGCCGAGTCGTCGCCATCGATCGTCACCCCGTTGAACAAGTACATCGGCTACGAAGAGGCCGCCTCGATCGCCAAACAGGCGCTCAAGGACGGCAAGACGATCAAGACGGTGGTACTCGAACGCGGGCACGTCACCGCCGGCAGGCTGACCAGCGAACAGCTGGACGCGGCGCTGGACGTGCTGTCCATGACGCACCCCTGACCGCCCCGGGGGTCAGCACCACCGGCCAAGGCCCGGGAGGAGACCACAGCGCCTGTCAGCGCCGGGGCGGCCGACCGTCGGCGCCGGACGGATCGTCGTCGTCACCCGTGTCGGTGTCGTCGAAGTCCGGTGTCCAGGCCGAGGTGCCGGTGCTGTCGGGCGAGCCTGTCCCACCGGGGCCGCCGGCCGGGGGCACCGGCGGCAGCGGTCCGGTCGGCCGGTCCTGATCCCCGATCGCCTGGGTGGGCGCACCGCCACTGGGCGGACCCCAGCCGGGCCCCTGCGGGTACCCGCCGGGACCGCCCTGGTACGGCCCGCCCCCTGGCGGCCCGAGCACCTCGGTCGGGCCGGCGTCCTGGCCGGAGTACAGCTGCGGGTTGTCCGGGTGGTCGCGGCCGGACAGAAGGCCGTAGGGATCCTGGCCGGGAGGCGGACCACCCGGTGGCGGTCCGACGGGCGGCAGCAGCACGGTCTGCGCGTCCGCACCCGGCCGGCCGGGATAGCCGGCCGTCTGCTCCTGGGCGGCGGCAGCAGCGAGGTCGGCCTCGTCCTTCTCGCGTTGTTCCTGCTGCTTGCGCCGCCAGACGATCACGCCGGTGACGATTCCCGCGATGACCACGATCGCGATGAGCAGCCACAGCCACCACAGGCTGCCGGCGTCCGAGCTGTCGGACGGCGTCACCGCGCTGCTGGTCACCACCGTCGGCGAGGCGGGCACCGAACTGCTGGCGGGCGCGCTGCTCGACTCGCTGGAGCTCGTCGGCGACGGGCTGGGGCTGGGCGTCGGGCTGGCCGACGTGACCGGCGGCGGCGCGGTGACCTGGAAGCTGGCGACCCCGACGGTGCCGGAGGTCTGGCCGATCGCCTCCAGCCGATGGGTGCCGGCCACGGTGTCCGCCGGAACGGTGAACTCGGTCTGGGCGACCCCGGCCGGACTGGCAGTGACCGGCGGCAGCGCGGTCTCGCGGGAGAACAGCGTGAGGTTGACCTGCTCGCCTGGCTTGAAGCCGGAGAAGGCGACGATCTGGTTCTGGCCGGCGACCACCGTCGGGGACCCGATGACCTCAGGGGTTGCCGTGGTGGGTGCCGTGGGCTCGGTGGGCTCGGTCGGAGGGGTGCTGCTCGGGCTGGTCGGCTGGGTGAAGGTCAGCAGAACCGTGTTGTCCTCGGACCTGACGGAGTCGTCGTCGCTGGCCGTATAGAGCGCGCACTCGCCCGTCACGCAGTTGGGGTTGCCCTCGGTGACCGACGGCAGGGTCAGGGTGACGGAGAACGATCCGGCGTCCCCCCACTTCGCCTTCACCCCACCGCTGCCCTGGCCATCTGTGGTGATGTGCGCCCAGGCCTGCGTGGTGTTCCCGTCCGGAATCGCGCCACCGACACACTCGGACAGATCGGCGGGAGCTCCCGAGCCGTCCGCGCAGACCGCCACGTACAGCCCGTGGTCGGTGTCGAATCCCTTGCCCTGCACGCTGATCTTGGCGCCGGTGACGGCGAGACCGGCGTTCGGGTCGACCACCAGGGTTCTGGTGCCGTTCGCGGTGGTGGTGACGGGCGCGTTCTCGGGGAGCACCGGGAGCTGGGCGGGTGCTTCGGCCGCCGCCTCGGTGGTCGGTGCGGCTTCGGCGGCTGCCTGGGCCGGCGCGAGCCCCACCAGCGCGAGCGCACCGGCGACGGCGGTCGCCGCCAACCCGGCAGCGATTCGACCTGTCCGCATCGGATCCCCTTCTCGGCTTGCTGGGCGCCCGTCTCGTCGGCCCTCGGGTGCCACTGTGCCGGTCCCGACAGCCGGGTGCACGCCGACACGAGGGACGGCGGGTCGATCAAGGTCACATCCGCGCCCTCGTTCGCCGGTGCGTCGACCGCAGGCGGGGTGGGCATCAGCCAGGGCGGCGACCGACGAGCAGGTGGTGCGGGTGCATCCGGCCGCGGTCCAGCCGGTGGGACGAGGTGTCCAGCCCGGCGGCTGTCAGCCACCCCGTCATCGTCTCCGGCGCGACGAACTCGAATCGGGCGGGCCCGACGCCGCGCTCGGTGCCGGCACGCGGCGCCGCCGGGGTCGACGCCCGCTCGGTGATGCCCAGGATCGACACCGCCAGGGTTTCCTGCGCGGTGTTCCACGCAGCCTTCCACCGCGGCGTCCGGCTCATCTCCTTGATCACCAGGCGACCATCGGGGGCAAGTTCGCCGGCAGCCTCGGTGAGCAGCCGCCGTTGCTGTGCCGCGGGCAGCAGGTACAGCATGTCCACCACCACGATGGCGTCCCACGGTCCCGGGCTGACTGCTCCGGACGGGCTGACGTCGAACTCCAGGTCGGCGGCGACCTGGCCGGCCACCACCTGGGCCACCGCGATCTTATCCTGGTCGATGTCCACCCCACGGACCGCGCGGGACCTACACGCCAGGGCGGCATACACACTGAAAAGCCCGTGACCACAACCGATCTCGAGGATGCGGCCGGTGTCCGGCAGGACACCGGCGATCGCCGGGAACGGCGCGCTGTACCACCGCACCCGGGCGTGCAGCCGCACCGCCGGGCTCTGCCCGGCATACCCAGCCAGCGCCGCCCGGCCGGCTGCGTCCGGCCGGCGTGGTGTCCGCGCCCCACGCCGCATGATGGGCTGGTTGCGGGGTTCGGTGTTCATTCGGCGGGGGGTCGGGTCGTCAGATCGGCGAAGCTGCCCAACCGGAAGCCGCCCGCGTCGATCAGCGACCGGGTTCGCGGCGCCAGCAGCATGGCCAGTTCATCGGACCAGCGATACCCCCAGGGGAACCTGGCCAGATCCGGATCGCCCGCCTCCCCTGGGTGAACGTTGATCTCCACCGAGCCGCTACCGCTGCCCAGTCGGGTCAGCGAGGTCCGGAACCGCGCGGCGTCGAACGCACCGGCCTCGTCGAGGCCGGTGTAGTCGTCGGTGGTGGCGAGCCCGGCGGCGGACAGCTCGCGCCGTAGCCGGGAGGCCAGCGCGTTCACCCCGAACCCGACCGGCAGCACGCGATGGCTGGCCGGGGTGCGGACCGCGGGGATCCGCTCCTGCTTCGCCAGCTCGGTCACCACCCTGGCGACCGCGGGCCACAGGTGGACGTGCTGGTGGGTGTCCAGGTGCGAGACGTGCACGCCGGCGGCCCGGATCCGCTGCAGCTGGGCGGTGAACTCCCTGCGCACCTCGTCCGGGTCGATCCGGCGCGCGAAGCCACGGGCGAGGACCGCGCGGTAGGAAAGTGGGAACCGGCCCTGCTTGTTCACCAGCGTGGGGATCTCCCGCGGGGTGAGCAGCGGCGGGTCTTCGCCGACCATGGCCAGGTGAGCGCCGACGTCCAAGCCCGGCGCCTCACGCAACACGCGCACGGCGGACCCGAACGCGCGGCCCACCGCCAGCAGCGACGTCGAGGTCACCACCCCGTCGGCGTGGCTCCGAGCAATCGCGCTGCACACACCGTCGGTGAGCCCGAGATCGTCGGCGGAGACGATCAGCAGCCGGCTCATTCCGGCCGGGTCGGCCGGGTCGGCTGGGTCGGCCGGGTCGGCCGGGTCGGCCGGGTCGGCCGGGTCGGCTGGGGGATCGATACCACCGGACTGACCGACTTCAGGTCCTTGCGCAGGCGCACCATCTCGGTCAGCATTCCCCTGATCACGGACGGCGAGGACAGCGTCGACGCACCCCTGGTGCGCGGGAAGTAGTCGACCCCGATCTGCACGATCGAGTATCCGGCGCGCTGCGCCCTGATGACCAGCTCGGCGTCGATGAACGAGCCTTCGCTGGACAAGCTGACGTGGTCAAGGACGCGTCGGCGGCACAGCTTGAATGCGAAGTTGACGTCCCGCAGCCGTGTTCCGAACGCGATCTGGATCAACCAGTTGTAGGTCCAGGAATAGACCGCCCGGCGCAGTCCCTCGCCGGTCCGGTCGAAGCGGTAGGCGCTGATCATGTCGGCCTCGTAGTCCCGCAGCACCCGGATCGCCCTGACCAGTTCGATCATCTCGAACGGCAGGTCCGCATCGGTGTAGAGCACCAGGTCCCCGGTAGCGGCAGCAAGGCCGCTCTTGATGCTGCCGCCGAGTTTGCGATTCTGCTGATGATGGACGACGCGGATGTGCGTGTCGACCTCCACCAGCGCGTCGGCGTATTCGGCGGTCCGGTCGGTGGAGGCGTCATCCACGACGATGATCTCGTAATCGCCGATCTCCTTGTGCTCGACCAGTTGCTCACAGATTTCCTTGGCGGCCCGGACCGCCCGGTGAATGTATAGCTCCTCATTCCACATCGGAAAGAAGATCGACAGTTTCTCGAAGCGCTCCCGCTGCAATCCCTCGCTCATGAAACCTCCACCCCACGCGCGTAGAAAGCTGTCGCGACCATCAGTCCCGTCCCCAGCGCGGCGAGCACGGCGACCCGAACCCATTTCGGCGCGCGGGTTGCCAAGAAATCGCCGGCCGCGGCCACCACCGGGAACGCGACAAGAACATAGCGCCCGGTGCCCATGAAGTCCTTGGTGCCCAGAATGGGGATCGCCAGTACCACCACGGAAAACGCGGCGTATCCCCAGCCGAATCGGCGCCAGACCCTGCGCAGCAGCAGCACCGCCATTAGGCACATGATGGCCTGTGCGGTGGTCCGGATCGCGACGTCCACCGGCCCGAAGACCATCGTGCCGACATAGACCACCTTGAACCAGGTGTGCGGACCGCTGCCCTGGTACCAGCCGGGCGCCGCCTGCACGGAGACAAAGGCCAACGGATCACCGAACTGGATCCACAGATAGATGCACCAGGCCGCCAGGCCCAGGCCGGAGACCAGCACGCCCGCTTCCCGCCAGCGGACCGCCGGAACTGCGCGCAGCAGCTCGCGCCAGCGAGGGTGAGCAGGGTAATCGCTCCGGCCCGCCGCCGGCTGCGCGGTCGCCTCGGCCGGATCGGCGGGTTCGACGCGCTCGCCGGGTTCCGACGAAGGCGTTTTGGCGGCGCCGACCGCGCCGGCCGAGATGACGGGCACTTCGAGAGCTCTGTGCTCGGCGAGCATCTCGAGCATCCGGACAACCAGGCCGACCGCGACAGCGACTCCGACCGGCCGCCCCGCAGTGGCCAGCGCGCCCACCAGGCCGGCCAGCCAGTAGTGCCGCCGCTCCAGCAACAGGAACGAGCCGAGCGCAGTGAGCATGAACAGCGATTCGCCGTACATCGCGCCGTAGAGATAGAACGAGTAGGCGTACAGCAACAGCACGGCGATCGCCGTGACGGCACCGGCGCGGGGCAGCCGCCGCCAGACCCACTGGGCGAACAGCACCGCGGTGGCCGCGCCGCAGACCACGGAGATCAGCGAGCCGGCCACCTGGTCGTCGCCGATCAGCCAACCGACACCGCGAACAGTCATCGGGTAGGTCGGGAAGAACGCGATCGGCGACTGCACCCCGGGGATGTAGCTGTACCCGGATCTCGCGATGGCGTAGTACCAGCCGGAGTCGCCCGAGAACCAGCCGTCCAGCCACACGGGCCCGTCCAGGGACCCGTCCAGCGGAGACCGCAGCATGTTCCGGGTGGCCAGCGTGACCACCAGCGTCAAGACCGCTGTGATGGTCACGAACGCAGCCATCACCGCCAGGATCGGCGGGCGGCCACCGGCAGCGGAAGTAGGTGTGCGAACCGTTGGGCTGACTGAGCCCACGTTTCCTCCCGCGTCCTCAATGCGACTGTGCGGCTACTTCACCACTCGCGTCATTCGTGGGTGCTTCCCGGCCATCCGACGGACCGCCGCGTCCCTGTCGTGACGAATGGGACGAAGGCACTAGCGTACTCAGCGGCGCGCGACCATTCCGACGACAGACCGACAGCTGACCGGCGATGTGTTCCAGGGAGTCCAGTGGTGAACCTGGCATTGCTCGCGGTCGGTGCGGCGGCGATCTGTTCCGGCGGCGCCGCCGTCCTGCAGGCCTCCGCCGTTCGGCGGCTGCCGACAGCCTCGGCGGTGAACGCCCGTTTCGTGGTGCGGCTGGCCAGGAGCCCGCGGTACCTGATGGCGCTGGCCCTGGTCGTCGCCGGTTTCGGGTCGTCCATCCTGGCCCTGCGCAGCCTCCCACTGTTCGTGGTCCAGGCCGGTCGTGCCTCGAGCCTCGCCGTCACCGCCGTGCTCGCGGTCCTCACCCTGCACGTTCGGTTGCGCCGCCACGAGGTGATCGCTGTCATCGGCATCGTCGGGGGCCTGCTCGCGCTGGCGCTGGCCAGCGGGCCGCAGAGCGCTGCCGAGGTCGGCACTGCGGCCAGGGTGGCCCTGCTGGGTGCGGCGCTGCTGGCGGGTCTGGCCGCGGCGGCGGCGCTACGGGTCCGGCCGCTCAGTCGGTCGGGCGTGCTGCTGGCGGTGCTCGCCGGGATCTGCTTCGGGCTGCTCGCCGTCGGGGCCAGGATCGTCCGCGACTTCGCCGTGCCGGCGTTGCTGGCCGATCCGGCCGCGTGGGCGATGGCCGCCGCCGGTGCGCTCGGCCTGCTGCTCGGCGCGGCGGCGCTGCAGCGGGCCAGTGTGGTGACCGTGACCGGTGCGGTGGTGGCCACCGAGACAGTTCTCGGCGCCGGCCTCGGCGTGCTGCTGTGCGGCGACCGGCCGGAACCCGGCAGCACCCCGGCGGCGCTGGCCGGTTTCGCACTCGTGCTGGCCGGGGCGTTGCTGCTCGCCCGGTTCGGCGCGCCGGCGCCGGACGCCCAGGGACACGAGGAGCCGGCGACCCTGCCGATCGCCTGATCGCCGGCTCCCCCACGATGACAGCGGGCCGTCAGGCCAGGTCGGGCATCTCCAGCATCTCGGTGACCAGCGCCGCGATCGGCGATCGCTCCGACCGGGTCAGGGTCACGTGCGCGAACAACGGGTGTCCTTTCAGCGTTTCGATGACCGCCGCGATTCCGTCGTGCCGACCCACCCGCAGGTTGTCCCGCTGCGCCACGTCGTGGGTGAGCACCACCCGCGAATTCGTCCCCAGCCGGGACAGCACGGTCAGCAACACATTGCGCTCCAACGATTGTGCCTCGTCGACGATGACGAACGAGTCGTGCAGCGAACGACCCCGGATGTGGGTCAGCGGCAGCACCTCGAGCATCCCGCGGGCGATGACCTCCTCGATGACCTGCGGCGAGGCCACTGCGGACAGGGTGTCGAACACCGCCTGCGCCCACGGCTGCATCTTGTCGTTCTCGCTGCCCGGCAGGTAGCCCAGCTCCTGCCCACCGACGGCGTACAGCGGGCGGAACACCACGACCTTGCGGTGCGCACGGCGTTCCATCACCAGTTCCAGCCCGGCACACAATGCCAGCGCCGACTTCCCGGTGCCGGCCCGGCCGCCGAGCGAGACGATGCCGATTTCCTCGTCCATCAACAGGTCGAGGGCGATGCGCTGCTCGGCGGACCGGCCGCGCAACCCGAAGGCCTCCTTCTCGCCCCGCACCAACCGGATCTGCTTGCCAGGCGTCACCCTGCCCAACGCGGAGCTGCTCGGCGTGACGAGCTTGACCCCGGTATGGCAGGGCAGCTCGCGGGCCGTGTCGGCGTCGATCACCCCGGTGTGGAACAACGTGTCCACCTGCTCGGTGGTCACCGGCAGTTCCGCCATGCCGGTCCAGCCCGACGGGACGATGTCCTGCGCCCGGTACTCGTCCGCGGTCAGCCCGACGGCGGACGCCTTGACCCGCAGCGGCATGTCCTTGGAGACCAGCACGACCGACCCCGCGGGCCTTTCCCGAGCCAGGTTCAGCGCGCACGCCAGAATTCGAGAGTCGTTGCTGTCATTGCGGAATCCGGCAGGGAGCACGGTCGCGTCGGTGTGGTTCAGCTCGACGTGCAGGGTACCGCCCGAGGTGAGGCCGCCACCGTCCGCCCCGTCACGGGTCCCGTGCTGTGTCTTATCCGAGGCCGCCATCCCGCCGACCGGCACCGGAGAGTCCAGCCGCCCGAACTGCACCCGCAGGTCGTCCAGGATGCGCAGCGACTGGCGGGCGAAGTAGCCCAGCTCCGGATGATGCCGCTTGTCCTCCAGCTCCCCGATCACCACCAACGGGAGCACGACCTCATGTTCGGCGAACCGATTCAGTGCCCAGGGATCGGAGAGCAACACCGACGTGTCGATGACATACGTACGGCGGCCGGGCGGAGCGGAAGCAGCGGCTTCGGCCGGGCGATCGGGCTGTTCGGACTGATGGAACTGGTCCGGCTGATCCGGGACGTCAACGATGTCGTGCGGGCCGTGCGAGAGCGAGAGGTCTGCGGCGGATCGACGTGTGGCCACGAGCGGCTCCCTGGCGAGCGCGTGTGGCGCGCCCGCTTCCTCGAGAAGGGCCGGCGGTGTCCCAATTCCCGCGGTGACAATTTCCGCGGACACGGGGGCCTGACGCCGACCCCCTCGTGCTCGGTGCTGCAGTTGCGGCACGCACGATCGAGGCCTCCCGGATGAGCCTTTGCTGTACGGCTCACGTTTCGGACGCTACCCGTGCTGACGACCTGTTCTGATCCAACACGCAAACAATCATGTGAACATCGGATGTCGGCGTTGTTAGCACCAGGGTGTGCTCCGGGAACGGCCCGAGGCGAGCGCCGGGCGGCGGCCGGCGGCCGACCTCCAGTCGATCGTCAGACCGTGCTTTCCGGCGCGGCCGCGGGTCGGTCCACCGCGGCGGTACCCATTGCCCGGGGCAGCACCACCGTCATGGTCAACCCGCCGCCGGTGCTGTGCGAGGCCATGATCCGTCCGCCGTGCGCCCGGACGATCGCCGCGACGATGGACAGGCCTAGACCGGTGCCGCCTTTCTCCCGGCTGCGTGAGGCATCGACCCGGTAGAACCGATCGAACAGCCGCTCGAGGTCGTCGTCACCGACCCCGAGCCCGTTGTCGCTGATGATCACCGCGATCTCTTCGGACCCCGGCAAGACCGACACGGTGGCCACGGTGCCCTCGTCGGTGTGCGTGCGGATGTTGGCCAGCAAATTGGCGAACAGCTGGTGCAGTCGCAACCGGTCGCCGAGCACGACGGCGCTGCCCGGAACTCCGGCCAGTCGCCAGGTGCGGAGGGGATCGATGACCGCGGCGTCATCGACCACACCGCCGAGCAATTCCCGCAGGTCCACCCGCTCGTGCGCGGCGGTGCGCTCGGCGTCCGCCTGGATCAACGTCAGCAGGTCCTCGACCAGCGCACCCATCCGCCGCGCCTCGAAACCCATCCGCTGCATGGCCCGATCCACGGCGGCACCGTCCGGAAGCGCCCCGGCGCCGTAGAGGTCGGCGTACCCACGGACCGCTGCCACCGGGGTGCGCAGCTCGTGCGAGGCGTCCGCGACGAACTGCCGCAGCCGGTCCTCACTACGCCTGCGGTCGTCCAGCAGCGAGGAGATGCCGTCGAGCATGCCGTTCAGGGCCGCCCCCAGCCGGCCGATCTCCGTGCTGGGATCGGCGTCCTCCACCCGGCGGCTGAGGTCTCCGGCCGCGATGTCGTCGGCGGCCTCCGCCATCGTTTCCAGCGGCCGCAGTTCGCGGCGGATGACCAGTCCGGCGGTGGCGCCGAGCAGGATCAGCAGGCCCAGGGTGACCAGCAGTTCGACCAGTACCAACCGGCGGAAGGTCTGGTCGACATCGTCCAGCGGCATCCAGGCGACCAGATAGCCGGGTTCATCGCCGAGCCCGACCGGGAAGCCGCGGGCCAGGTAGCGCTGGTTGCTGTCGGCGGCGTCATGGACGGTGGCCGGAGCTCCGATCCAATCGGTGCCCGTCAGTTGTGGGTTGGCGGCGGCGTTGCTGGCGGTCGGCACCTGGACCACGGAGATGCCGTCCGCGGACACCGTGGACCAGCCGATTTCGCCGCGCAGCTGGGCCTTCTCGCTCAGGTCGGCCAACGTTCGCGAGGTGACCCGCTGGTCCCGGCTCACCGTGGCGATCACGCCGGCCAGGGTCACCTCTTTCGCCGCGATCTGGGTATCCCGGACCACAAGGGGCAGCACGATGTCGACCGCGATCAACGCCACGGCGGCGACGGCGACCACCAAAGCGATCAGCCGGGCGCGCAAGCTCCAGCGGCGGTGCGGCGGCATCGGTACCGGCCCGCGCGCCACTACCGGCGGCGCGGTACCGGCCGGCGGCGGAATCGGCGTCATCGGCAGGGGCGTCATCGGAAGGGCGTCGTTCGGCGGCCCGGTGGGCGGCAGGGTTCGCGGCACGCCGGCCGGCACCGTTGGTGGCCCGGTGGTCGGCCCGGTGGTCGGCACGGTTGGCGACACGGACGGCGGCACGGTTGGCGACACGGTTGGCGACACGGTTGGCGACACGGACGGATCGGCACGCACCCGCCCGGTCGGATGCTCGCTCATCGGCCCGTCACTGTTCGACCGGTCCTGGGGCCGGCACCTGCGGCGTCATCGGGCATGGCACCTGAGGCGCTCAGTGCCGTTGGCCGCGAAGCACATAGCCGAAACCGCGGTGGGTGTGGATCAGCGGTTCGCCGGTCGCGTCGACCTTGCGGCGCAGGTAGGAGATGTAGGTGGCGACCACGGAGTCGTCGCCGTAGAAGTCGGTCCCCCACACCGCGTCCAGCAGCTGCTGGCGGGACAGCACCACGTTGGCGTTGATCATCAGGTGGCGCAGCATCTTGTATTCGGTGGGCGCCAGCTCGATCGGCACGCCCGTCCTGGTCACCTGATAGGTCTCCGGGTCGAGTTCGAGGTCGGCCACCCGCAGCTGTCCGTCGTCGTCGGTCTCGGGGCGGGTCCGGCGCAGCACGGCGGCCACCCGGGCGGCGAGCTCCTCCAGCCCGAACGGCTTGGTGACGTAGTCGTCGCCGCCTGCGGTCAGGCCGGCGATCTTGTCCTTGGGGGTGTCCCTGGCGGACAGGAAGACCACACCGGCATCGACGCCGGCGGACCGCACCCGCTTCATCACTTCCAGGCCGTCGAAGTCGGGCAGCATGACGTCGAGGGTGATCAGGTCGGGATGCATGTCGCTGGCCATCCGCACCGCTTCCCGCCCGGTAGCGGCGACGGCCACCTGGTAGCCCAGGAATCTCATCGAGGTGGCGACGATGTCCTGCAGGGACGGTTCGTCGTCGACAACCAGCAATCGGGCCTGGCCACTCATCAGCGATTCCCCTCGTCGGTGCTCATCGGGGCGCGTGACGCCCAGTCGTCCCACTGAATCAGAATCACAACCGACCTCCCGCAGAATCGCATGGGAAGTCGGCGTGAGCCACCCGCACCCGGGTATCAGATCCAGGTGCACCATTCGGCTCCGATCCGCAGGTGCCCGTTCAGCTGGGCACGCGGGCTGACTGCGCCATCTCGGCCTGGATGAGCGCCGGGGTCAACGGTTCGTCGAGCAGCCGCTGGAACCGGGCCAGCGCGCTCGTTCCCGGGTCACGCCGCTCGAGCCAGGGTCGGAGCAGCTTCTCGCCCTCGACGTAGGTGGAGGTGTAGGCCCGCCAGAGCGGGTCGGTGAGGAAGCGCATGCGCTGACGTGCCTGTTCCTCGGCCAGCAGCGACCACCGTTGCAGGTAGGCGACCACCTCGTCGGGGTCTGCTCCGCGGTCGTGCAGCAGGATCGCGGCGTTCTGCCGCACCGCGCAGAGCGGCCGGGAGGCGACCTCCAGCGCCTCGGCCAGATCCGGGTCGAAGCTCGGCCCGATCCCGTCGAGCACCTGCGCCAGCCACCGCCCCCACCCCCGTCCGACCGCGGCGGTCAGCGCCAGGTCACCCAGCCCCTCTGCCATCAGGCACTGCGGGGTGTTCACCAGGAAGATGGTGTGCTCGACCTCGCCGGCGCCGCGGACCAGCAGATCCTCCTTGCGGCAGTGTTCGGTGTGGTGGCCCGGATAGCACTCGTGCGCCACCAGCACACCCAGCTGGCTGACCCGGTGGCCGATGTCGGCGTTGACGGCGACCCGGGAGCGGAAATTGCCGAGGTAGTAGTTGAAGCCGCTCCACGCGACGTCGCGGGCGATCTCGAAGTCGATGTGTTCTTCCAGCGCGGCCAGCCCGGTGTCCTGGCTGACCCGCTCCCGCAGATTCGCCGCGACCGCCCGGACCGCCGGTTCGACGAGGTCGACCGGGCAGAGCTCCGCCGCGCGCAGCGCGGCCAGCCGGTCCCCGACCGGCCCGGTGCCGCCCAGCAAGTCGCCGATCCGCGCATGCGCGTCGGCGAAGACGTCGGTGTCGACCAGCTCGATCCGGACCTGGAAGTATCCGGCGACCTCGTCGAGCAGCGACATCGACTCCCCAGCGAGCCGGCGCCCGGCCAGTGACAGCGCATCCAGATGGGCCGTCAGGAAAGCCGCGCGCTGGGGCGCCAGGTCGGTGTCGGCGACCGCCGCGGACAGCGCCGCCGCCTGCCGGGACAGCTCCAGCGGCTCGGGCGCCGGCTCGTCGGCGACCTCGAGCCGGAACGCCGGATCGCCGGTGTACGCGTCGACGAACCCATCCACGATCCGGTCGAAGCGAAGGCCCAACTTCAGGTATTCGGTGACCAGATCCATGCCGGTCAGGGTAGGCGGTGACGAATTCGCGGGGCCGGCTGCACGGAACACCGTCACCCAGGCGAACCGACCCCGCCTGAACCACGGCGCCGGGCCGGTCACTCGCCGTAGCGACGGTGCCGTGCCGCGTAATCGCGGAGCGCCCGCAGGAAATCCACCCGCCGGAAATCCGGCCAATAGGCCTCACAGAACCAGAACTCCGAATGCGCGCTCTGCCACAGCAGGAACCCGGACAGCCGTTGCTCACCGGAGGTCCTGATCACCAGGTCGGGGTCGGGTTGGCCGGAGGTGTACAGGTGCTCGCCGATGGTCTCCACGTCCAGCGAGTCGATCAACTCCTGTACGCCCATGCCCTCGTCGAGCCCGGTCCGCAGCATCGAGGTGACGGCATCGACGATCTCCTGCCGCCCGCCGTACCCGACCGCGATGTTCACCTGCAGCCCCGTGCGATCCTCGGTCCGCATCTCGGCCGCGGTCAACCGGGTGGCCATCGGGGCCGGCAGCACGTCCCTGGCGCCGACGATCCGCAGCTTCCAGGGTTGACCCGGAGCGGCCAGTTCGTCCACGACGTCGGTGATGATGGCCAGCAACGGCAGCAGCTCGTCGTCGGCCCTGCGCAGGTTCTCGGTGGAGAGCAGCCACAGGGTGACCATGCCGATGCCGGCCTCTCGGCACCACTCCAGCAGGTCGGCGATGTGCGCGGCACCGGCCCTGTGCCCCTCGGTGGGATTGGTGAACCCCGCCTTGCGGGCCCACCGCCGATTCCCGTCGAGCATGACGCCCACGTGGTGCGGGATTTGCGCTCCCAGCAGTTCCCGGGTCAACTTGCGTTCGTAGACGCGGTAGACCAACGACGGGAGCCTCACGGGAGTTGACCCTACTGGCGCACGTGGCCCCGGCAGGGACAGGGATCACCACCCCGCGCCCTGGGAAAACACAGGCAACTACAGCACGATGGAGTGATGACCACGGCCGAGGTGACTGCCACGCCGTTCCTGGATCGGCCGCGGGCCAGGGGCTGGATCCACGTGTACTCGCTCGCGGCGGCCATCCTGATGGGCCTGGTGCTGATCCCGGTCGCTGGAATTTGGGTCGGCGTCGGCGCGGCCTTCGCCTGTGCGGTCTATGCCGTCACGCTGGTGGGCCTGTTCGGAATCAGCGCCACCTACCACCGGCACACCTGGAAGTCACCGCAGGCCAGGACCTGGATGAAGCGCGCGGATCACTCGATGATCTTCGTCTTCATCGCGGGCACCTACACCCCGATCGCCGCGCTGGCCCTGCACCCACCGACCAGCACGGTCATCCTGGTGACGGTCTGGATCGGGGCAGCGGGCGGTGTGGCGCTGAAGATGCTGTGGCCGCATGCCCCGACCTGGATCGGTGTGCCGTTCTACCTGGCGCTCGGGTGGGTGGCGGTGTTCGTGCTGCCGGACCTGTGGCGCAGTGTCAGCGTGGCGGCTGTGGTGCTGATCGCCGTGGGCGGACTGCTGTACACGGTCGGCGCGATCTTCTACGCCACCCGCAGGCCGAACACTTGGCCCAAGACGTTCGGCTACCACGAGTACTTCCACGCCTGCGTGTCGCTGGCGGCACTGTGCCACTGCGTGGCCATCTGGATGCTGCTGTTCCAGGTTCGCTGACCGCTCGGTGCTGATTCCTCGGTGCTGATTCCTCGGTGCTGATT